>JABAHS010101777.1_pt1 | contig 76759 bp, 84 predicted proteins | sample 7062111 | NCBI WGS metagenome assembly JABAHS01 (sample SAMN14534600, study PRJNA622989) | marine sediment metagenome | biome: marine biome [ENVO:00000428]; feature: marine pelagic biome [ENVO:01000023]; material: deep marine sediment [ENVO:00002113]; isolation source: pool of 4 deep marine... | reverse complement strand
TGGACGAGAGCGTCGGGATCGAACGATCGGTGCCGTCCGCGCCAAAGCGGGATGGCGCAGAACGCGCACTTGTGGTCGCAGCCTTCGCTGATCTTCAGGTACGAGACGTGGCGCAGGCCGCCGACGGGCAGGCGCGATCCCGGATGCCGTCGCTCGCGGCCGTCGAGCAGGCCGCGCATGACGAGCTGCGGGACGAGCTGGTCCAGATCGCGGAGTCCGAGAAAGAGGTCGACCTCCGGCAGCGAGCGCCGAAGTTCCTGGCGATACTGCTCGACCATGCACCCGACGGCGACCAGGGTGCGCAGCGAGCCCGAGTCCTTGAGGCGCGCCGCCTCGAGCAACGTGTCGATCGACTCTTCCTTCGCCGGATCGATAAACGCGCAGGTGTTGACGATGAGGATCTCGGCGGCGTTCGGTTCCGGCGTGTAGGAGGCCCCGTGGCCGACGAGGGTCGCGACGATGCGCTCGGAGTCGACGGTGTTCTTGTCGCACCCCAGCGTTATGACGGAGAACTTCACCTGGTGAACACCTCGACGCCCGCCGGTGGCGTGAAGCTGAACAGATCGTCGGACAGGTCGATGCCGGCTTCCACGTTGCTGAGCGTTATGGTGCGGACCGTTTCGTTCTCCTCGTGGATCTCGAACTTGCGCACCAGATAGTCCTCGGCGTCGATCCAGACGCGGACCAGCGTGTAAGGCGCATCGAACTTGGGGACGAGGGCGAGCAGGTGAGCGGCCCGACCGTCGATCACCTGGCTCTCCACGTAGGTCGCCACGTAGCGCTCGGTCGGGTTGACCAGGAATTGCTGGCCCAGCGCGGCGCTCTGGCTGGACGGGTTGATCCGGGTGCGGACGACCTGATCCGGCTGGGCGCTGGGATAGTACATCCAGAACCACTGGCCGTCGGCGACGACGACGTCGCCTGCGGGCTCGGTGAACTGCATGCGGAAGTAATTGGGCTTCTTCTGGTAGACGATGCCCCGCCCCTCCTTCTCGGTCTCGAGCGCCGGGATCTCGATCCGCTGGCTGAAGTCCGACTTGAGCGTCTGAACCGCCTCGTAGGCTCGGGCCGCTGCGACCAGCACCTCTTCGGCACGCCCCTGGTCGCCGGCCTGCGGCGCGAGGATCGCGAGAAACGCCAGAACGTTCGCCGTGATCGTCATGGAATATGCGTGGCTCCCTATCTATCCGCTCGAGGCGGAACAGATCCGTTCGATTTCTTCAAGTGTAACCAAAACGTCTCTTGGTTTGGACCCCTCGGGCGGCCCAACGATCCCCGCCTGCTCCAGCTGGTCGACGATCCGGGCGGCCCGTCCGTACCCCACCCTGAGCCGGCGCTGCAACAGGCTGGTGGAGCCCTGCTGATGCTGGACGACGACCTCGGCGGCGCGACGGAACAGCGGGTCGCGGTCGGCGGGGGCGTCGACGGCCGCCTCGGTCTCGGCCTCCTCCATCTCACGGAGGTGGACGGCCTCCAGGATGTCCTCCTCCTCGCGGGCTCGCTCTTCTTCCCGCGCCCGGTACCACTCCATCAGCCGCTCGGTATCGTCGGTCGACACGAACGTTCCCTGGATCCGTATCGGCTCCGACTGCCCGGGCGGCATGAACAGCATGTCGCCGTTGCCGAGCAGGGTCTCTGCGCCGTTCTGGTCTATGATGGTGCGGCTATCCACCTTGGAGGCGACGCGGAACGCGATGCGGCAGGGGAAGTTGGCCTTGATCAGACCGGTGATGACGTTGACCGAGGGCCGCTGGGTGGCCACGACCAGGTGGATGCCGGTGGCGCGGGCTTTCTGCGCCAGATAGGCGAGAGGCCGCTCGACCTCGTTCTGGACGGTCATCATCAGGTCGGCGAGCTCATCGATCACCAGGACGATATAAGGCAGGACCTCCGGGTCATCGATCACCGCGCCACCCTCCGACTCGGGCGCCTTGACCGGGACGCCGCGGGCGACGCGGCGATTGTACTCCCTCAGGTTGCGCGAGTAGTTGGCGGAGAGGATCTCGTAGCGGCGCTCCATCTCGTAGACCAGCCATTTCAGGACGGTGGCCGTGTCCCGGTTGTCGGTGACCACGGGGTGGCGGAGGTGCGGAAGCACGTTGTAGCCGCCCAGCTCGACCATCTTCGGGTCGATGAGCAGCAGGCGCAGACGGTCCGGCCCATAGCGATAGATGAGGCTCGAGATGATGGCGTTGATGCAAACCGACTTCCCCGAGCCGGTGACACCGGCGATCAGCAGGTGCGGCATCTTCGCCAGGTCGGCGATGTCGTGGCGTCCGGTGACGTCCTCGCCCAGCGCCAGCGGCAGCTCGGCCTTGCTGGTCCGATAGGCGGTCGACTCGAGGATCTCCCGCAGGTAGACGATCTTCCGTTCCGGGTTCGGCACCTCGACGCCCACCGCGCCCTTCCCCGGGATCGGCGCGATGATTCGGATCGAGGGTGCCTTGAGGCCCAGAGCCAGGTCATCGGCCAGGCCGGCGATCTTGCCGACCTTCACGCCTGACGCGGGAACGACCTCGAACTGGGTGACGACCGGGCCCGTGGTCCGCCCGGCGATCTTCCCTTCGACCTTGAAGGTCGCCAGCGTCTCCACCAACGTGCGTCCCAACTCGTCGAGCATGGTCTCGCTGACCTGGTAGGTCTGCGCCGGCGGCTTGGAGAGCAGCTCGAGGGGCGGCAGCTCGCGACGCCCGTTACCGTCGGTGAACAGCTCCCCCTGAGCGGCGGCCTGCTTCTTCTTCTCCTTCTTCTCCTTCTTCTTCTCCGGCCAGCTCGCGATTGCCGGCATGGTCCGCGGCGTGTCATCATCGCTGGCTTCGGCGGCCGTGTCCTCGGCAGATCCGAGTCGCGAGAGGATCCCCTCCCGCGGCCGGCGCGCCAGGCGGTCGCCCACCCGGTCGACGGCGACGGCCAGGTGCTGCCACCCGACCCGGACGCCGCCGCCGATGCGACGGCCCAGCCGGGCCAGGGAATCAACCAGCAGACGGCCGCGATCCCAGGCGACCAGCGAGCCACGCCAGGCCGAGCGGAAGGGGTCGAGCCCCAGCAAGAGTATGACGACCGATGCGAGCAGCGCCGTGAGCAGGAACGCGCTTCCCAGCCACGAGACAGCCGAGCTGAGGGCGCCGCCGACGCCGTCGCCGTAGCGGCCTGCGAGCCACAGGGCAGCGCCGCCCAGCGGCTGTCCGATCGAAGCGAGGGTCAACGGTACGAGAGCCAGGACAGCGGCAAAGAAGAGAGTCCAGCGTGCGGTTTCGCGGGCCTCGAAGCGCTCCAGGCTATACAAGCCCCAGAGAACCGGGAAGAGCGGAGCGGTCGCCGCGGCTACCCCGAAGAACCCGACCAGCCAATCGCGGAGCACCGCCCCGACGGGGCCCACGACGTTACCGGATGGAAAGGTCCGGCTCAGACCGGGCCCGAGCAGCTGGACCGGAAACAGGCTGAGGAAAGTGAAAAACCCGATCGTGATCAGGCCGACCCCGATCAGGACCCTCTGGGTACGGTCATTCCCACGCGTGCCCATGGCTCACCTCCCTACCCCTCTCGCTTCTTCCCACCATTCGCACCAACGCCCACCGTCCCGTGCCGGACGATCTGCCGGTCGCGCAGCACCGGGACCACCGGTATCGAGTCCACGCGTGCACAGTACCGTATGTCCGCGCTCTGGCCGATCTCACGGAGCGATCGGCCCGCCTTCGTCCGCCTCAGAAAGCGGACGTCCGGCGTCAGTTCACGGGCCAGCGCCCGCGCGGCGACCGCCCCGTCCCCCAACGCCGGCTTGGGCAGCTTGCGGCGCCGCGCCTGCTTGACCGTCGCATCGACCAGCAGGCCGGCGCACAGCGCGTCCTCGACGCTCACCCGACCGCGTCGCCCGGCACAGACCACGACGGGGTCGCCCTCGAGCTCCACCAGCCGGTCTGCCAAAGCCTTGAGGTTCACCAGCGCGCCGACGTAGACCGATCCGGCCGCCGACAGCGCCACCAGCGTATGCGTGCCGTTGGTGGTGCTCATGACCAGGGTCTGCTCGCGGACCACGTCGGGTGTGAACTCGGCCGGCGAGTTGCCCAGGTCGAAACCTTCGATCGGCTCACCGCCCCGTTCGCCGCAGAGGAGAACGTCGCGCCGCCCGATGGACTGGGCGATCCGAATCGCCTCCTCGGTGGACGCGGCGGGCACGACCGCCCTGGCGCCGTTGTGGATGGCCGTGGCGACCGTGGTACCCGAACGAAGCACATCCACCACGACGGCGGTGCGATCCTGAATCTGCACCTGCTCCAGCTCCGCCGGGGTCCATAGAACGTCGATCTTCATCCAGCGGCAGCACCCTCCAACCTGCGCGCCCGCATTCGATCGAGGAAATGCGTGTCGATGTCGCCCGAACGGAAGTCGGGATGGTCGAGCACTTTCTTCAAGAACGGGATCGTCGTGTGGACGCCTTCGATCACGAACATGTCCAGGGCGAGCCGGGCCCGCTCGATCGCCCAATCACGGGTTCCGGCCCGCACGATCACTTTCGCGATGAGCGAGTCGTAGAAGGGCGGCACGATGTAACCGTCATACACGTGGGTGTCGACGCGCACGCCCGGACCGCCGGGCGGATGGAACGTTTCGATCCTCCCCGGCGACGGCCGGAAGTCGTTGTCGGGATCCTCGGCGTTGATCCGGCACTCGATGGCGTGGTCGCGAAGCTCCACACCGTCGGGGATCGACAGCGGCTCGCCGGCGGCCACCGCGATCTGCTCCTTGACCAGATCGTAGCCGGTAGCCTCCTCGGTCACCGGATGCTCCACCTGGATGCGCGTGTTCATCTCGAGGAAATAGAACTGCCCATCCCGGGCGAGCAGGAACTCGACCGTCCCGGCGCCCACGTAGCTGATCGCCTCGATTCCGCGCACCGCCGCGTCACCCATGCGGGCGCGGAGCTGGCTGTCGACCGCCGGGCTCGGCGCCTCTTCGATGAGCTTCTGGTGACGCCGCTGGATGGAGCAGTCGCGCTCGCCGAGGTGGACGCCCCGCGAGTGACGATCGCCAATCACCTGGATCTCGACGTGCCGGGCGTCCTCGAGCAGCTTCTCGATGTAGAGCGCGTCGTTCCCGAACGCGGCGTCGGCTTCGACCTTGGCCATGCCGAACAGCCGATCGAATTCGCTGGCCGAGCGAGCGATGCGCATTCCCTTGCCGCCACCGCCGGCCGCCGCCTTGATCATTACCGGGAAGCCGATCTCCTCCGCCGCCTCGCGTGCGGCCCGGACATCGGCGATGGCGTTCTCGCTGCCCGGGATCACCGGCACGCCCGCCGCGGCCATGGTCCGACGCGCCGCCACCTTGTCGCCCATCGTGCGGATCTGTTCCGCTGTGGGTCCGATGAACGTGATATTGGACCGCTCGCAGATCTCGGCGAACTCGGGGTTCTCGGCCAGGAACCCGTAGCCGGGATGGATGGCGTCGGCACCGGTGATCTCGGCGGCGGCGATGATGCGCGGGATGTTCAGGTAGCTGTGCTGGGCGGCGGGCGGCCCGATGCATATCGCCTCGTCCGAGAACAGGACGTGGAGCGAATCGCGATCGGCTTCCGAGTGCACGACCACGGTCGGGATTCCCAGCTCGCGGCAGGCACGGATGACGCGGAGCGCGATCTCTCCGCGATTGGCTATCAGGACTCTCTCGAACACCGCTCGTTCCTCGCTGCCGTCACCACGTCGTCCCGGCGGCCTCAGTCGGGTAGGATGCGGAACAGAGCCTGCCCGTACTCGACAGGCTCCGCATTGTCGACGCAGATCTCCTTGATCGTGCCGGCGACCTCTGCCTCCAACTCGTTCATCAACTTCATCGCCTCGAGAATACAGAGCGTCTGTCCCACCGATACCCGATCGCCCACCTGGACGTAAGGGTCGGCATCGGGAGCCGGCGCTCGATAAAACGTACCGACCATCGGCGACGTGACCTCGGTCAGATCGGCGGCTTTCTCGGCCGGCGCTACCGGCTCGGTCTTCTCCGGCGCCTGGGCCGGCACGTTCGTCGCGCCCGAGTTGCCCAGCTGCGGCGCGATGTGCACCGGAGTCGGGTTAGCGCCGCCGCCGCTCGAGAAAAGCGTGGGCGATTTCGAAATCCGAATCTTCGTCGCCCAACGCGAGATCTCGATCGTGTCGATCCCGCTGCTCTCGACGGTCTCGATCAGCTGCTTCAAAAACTTGAGATCGATCATGAGCTGACGCGCTCCAGGTACTTGTTCTCGCGCCGGTCGACCTTCACCACATCGCCGATCTCGATGAAGAGCGGCACCTGCACCACCGCTCCCGTCTCGAGCTTCGCCGGCTTCGTGCCACCCTGCGCGGTATCGCCCTTCAATCCCGGCTCCGTGTCCGCCACCTCCAGCTCCACAAAGAACGGAAGCTCCACCGACAGCGGCTTGTCGTCCCGGGTCAGGGCCTCGCAGATCATATTCTCCTTCAAATACTGCAACTGTTCCTCGCCGATCGTTTCGGCCGGCAGCGGGATCAGCTCGAACGTCTCCTGATCCATGAAGTAGTAGAATTGGCCGTCCGTGTAGCTGTATTGCACCGGCTTACGGACCAGCCGCACTTCATCCAACTTCTCACCCGCCCGAAACGTCTTGTCGACAACCGCGCCGGTCATGACGTTCTTCAACTTGGTGCGGACGAACGCCCCGCCTTTGCCCGGTTTCACGTGTTGAAAATAGGTCAGGCTGTAAAGATCGCCGTCGATCTCGAGAACCATCCCGTTACGGAAGTCTGAAGTCGTCGCCATGCGTGTTACGTGTGATGGATAGAACCTTGGGCATCACCGGCTTATCCCGAAAAGATGGCCCAAAATGCCCTAAAGCGGCAGGGCCTGTAGACGATCCCGCTCCAGGTCGACCAGCCGCCTCGCTTCTCCCTCGGTCACCAGCAGGTCGTCCTCGATCCGGATCCCGCCCCAGCCTGGAAAGTAGAGGCCTGGCTCCACCGTAACAACCATGCCCGCTTCCAGCCGATCCTCGGCCTCGCGGCGCAGCCCCGGGCCCTCGTGCACTTCCAGCCCCAGCCCGTGCCCGGTGCTGTGGACAAAATTGTCCGCCATTCCACGTTTCTCGAAGCGGCCCCGTGCCGCCGCGTCGACCGCACCCGCTTCCACTCCCGCCCGGAGGGCGCGGCAGGCTGCGTCCTGGGCCTCGAGGACCGCCGCGTAGACCTCCCGCTGTCGGTCGTCCGGGTCGCCGAGGACGAAAGTGCGGGTGAGGTCGGAGCTGTAGCCGTTCCAGCAGGCGCCGAAGTCGATCAGCAGCAGATCGCCGCTGGCGAGCCCGCGGCTGCCGGTGGACGCGTGGGGCAGCGCGGTGCGGGGGCCGCTGACCACGATGGTGTCGAAGGCGGGCCGTTCGGCGCCGGCCAAGACCATGCGGTGGTCGAGCTCGGCCGCCAGCTCGGCGTCCCGCATGCCGGGCTCGACGATCGGCAGAACCTCGCCCAGCGCCCGGACGGCGATCTGCGCCGCCTGTTGGATGGCGGCGACCTCGGCGTCGTCCTTGACGGCCCGGAGCGATTCGACGAGGCCGGTCACGGGCTGCCAATCGACGGCGTCCGCCTCGTCGTGGAACTTCGCCCAGGTCGAGTGGCTGATGTGCTGGCTCTCGAAGCCGATCTTGGCGCCGGTGAACTCCTGCAGCGCCCGATCCGCCAGCTCGCTCAGCAGCCTCTCGCGTGGAACGACGAACTGGGCGCCGAGGTCGGCGGGAACCTGCTCGGTGACCTGCTGCTCGTAACGCCCGTCGGTGAAGATCACGACGCGGTCGATGCCCAACAGCAGCCAGCCGTTGGAGCCGGTGAATCCGGTCAGATAACGCAGGTTGGGAAGGTGGGACACGAGGAGGCCGTCGAGCTGCCTATCGGCGATAGCCTCCCGAACCATGGCGAGCCGCCGGGCGGCCGCGCTTCTCGGGCTGATCATCGCCGACGAAGGTAAGCGACCAGCCCCTGTAGCGCGAGGATGTAGCTGTCGCCGCCGAAACCGACGACGAGGCCGACGGCGATATCCGAGAGGTGTGAATGGCGACGGAAGGGTTCCCGGGCGTAGACGTTGGTCAGGTGAACCTCGACAAACGGAATGGAGATGGCGGCCAGGGCGTCACGGATTGCCACGCTGGTGTGGGTGTAGCCGCCGGCGTTGACCAGAAGCCCGTCGAGACGGGCCTCGGCGCGCTGGATCCAGTCGACCAGCTCGCCCTCGATGTTCGACTGAAAGAACTCGCTCTCGGCGTCCAGCTCGGCGGCAGCGTCAGCGATCCGGCGGTTGATCGAATCGAGGTCTTCGAAGCCGTACGTCTCCGGCTCACGCCTGCCCAGCAGATTCAGGTTGGGGCCGTGGAGAACGCCGACGGTCAGGTCTTCAGGCCTCTGAGCCACTCCTGGAACTGTTCGAGGTCCTCGTCGTCATCGTCATCGCCGGCGGTTGGCGATGATTCAGCCGGCGGCGCTGTCGATGACGCTGAGTTCGGCGCGGCTTCGGGCCGGGCCGCCGAGTGGGACGCGGCGCCTGCTCCGGGGCTGCCGGGAACGTAGGCGAGCAGTCCGGCGAGATAGTCCTCGATGGTGACACCCTCGGCCGCCGGGGCGGGGCTCGGCGCCGCGGCCGCAGGCCAGGCCTCCTCACCTTCCTCCGCGGGGGGTCCGGTTGGCGGCGCGGGCGTCGGCGGTGGCGGCTCGATGTGGGCGCCGGGGGGAACCAGATCCGGCTCCGAGGACGTCAGCGGCACGCCGTCCACGGTGACGGGCACCGGACCTTCGAAGCCCCGTGCGGTGGGCTCGAGCTCGACCGGCTCCTCCTCCTCCTCGGCTCCGCCGTCGCGCTGGACGAACACATCGAACGAGGACGCGAAGGGATCGAGCTGCTCGATTCCGGCGACGGGCGCTTCATCGGCGAACTCGAACCCTCCCGTGCCGGTCGCGGCCGGCGGTGCCTCCGCGACTGGCGGTGTCTCCACTTCGGGCTCGGGCTCGGCCGCGGGCTCCGGCCCTTCGGCGCCGACGTCGGCAGTGAGGAACTCGGGCGTGGCCAGGGTCTCTTCGTCCGGCGCCTCCGGCTCGACGCTCTGGCCCGCCTCCAAAGGCGTCGTGGTGTCGGACGCGAACTCGGAGGGCACGCGGGGTTCGGTCAGCTCGAGCAGCTCGGACAGCTCGAGCCCCGGCGCGTGCTCCCCGGGACTCTCCCTTATCTTCGCCTCCAGCTCCTCGATCTTGCGCTGCAGATCTTCATCATCAGGCCGGGCCTCAGCCAGCTTGTGGTAGACACCCAGCGCGTCGTCGTACAGACCCTGCTTGACGTACAGCTCCGCCATCGTCTCGGTGACCACGCCCTCATCCTCACCGCCCTGCTCCTCGCTCTCCTCCCCCGCAGGGAATTCCATGCTGAACTTGTCTTCCCCCATTATCGCCCCGGCACCGAGCTCCTCCCCCCGCTCCTCCGTCAGGTCCTTCTCGTGCAGAAAGCCGGGGGTCCAGTCTTCCATCTCCTTCAAATCGAGCTCGCTGGCCTCGTCGGCGTCGGGAGCCTGCGATGACAGGCCCTCGACCATCGACTGCGAGAAGGAATCGACACGCTCCCCCTCTCGCGAGACGGCCGCGTCGGGCTCGAGATCCTCCAGCTCGGTCAGCCCCTTCTCCCAAGGCATCGTTCCGCCGTCTTCCAGCTCCTCCGACGTCAGCTGCGCACTCCCTTCGATCACCTCCGGGTCGTGATCGACTTCGTCCCGCGACCGGGTCATCGTCTCCTTGTTGACCAACCCCTCCACCGGCTCCACCCCTTCCAGCACTTCCACTTGGTCCGGCGGTTCGGGACGCGACGGCTCGATCGGTGGCGCTTCGATGTCCAGCTCATCCAGATCCGGCTCGCTCGCCTCCTCCGCATCGAAGCTCAGCTCGATCTCGTCCTCGGCTCCCGGCGGCGCCGGCTCCTCCAGGTCCCGCTCCGCTGCCGCTGGCTCCGTGCCCGCTGTGTCCTGCTCCGCCACCTCCTTCGCCCCGCCCACGGCGGGTTCCGCCGACGCGGAGCCTCCGCCCTCCAACCCGTCCAGAGCCTCCTGCGCCTCCTCGTTACGCGGGTCGATCTGTAGAATCCGCTCGTACCAGCTCCGCGCATCTTCCAGACGGCCGCCCTGTAGAGCCAAGTCGCCCAGCGCTCGCAAGGCGATCAGGTTCTGAGGATCCAGCTCCAGCACCTTGTTGAACTGCTCGTGGGCATCGGCGAACCGCTCGCTGTCAAGGTAGATGCGGCCCAGTACGTTGTAGGCGCTGATGTACGTGGGGTGCGTCTTGAGCCCGTGCAGGATCAGGCCCTCAGCCTTCGCGAACTCACCGGCACGCCGATAGGCGTCGGCCAAATGCGCGAACACCAGACCTTGAGAGTTCTCGGCGAATCGCTGTTCGAGTTGTTCGATTTCCTGATGGACGTCGTTGTCCGGGGGCATGCCGATCTCTACTCCTGGGGCGATCCTCGATGTTCTGGACCTCGGAGGCGGGGAAGTCGGGCAAATATAGTCCCCTCAAAGCGTTAGTGTCAACGCCGTTCCCGGCTGCGCCGCTACGGCCGACGGTGGCATTTTCGCTCGACCCGAATACATTTTGACAACTCTCCAGACATGTCGTTTTCATGTCGTTCTGGCATGACCGAGAAGGAGAAGAGTGGCCATATGCTCCGCGCGATGCGCAAGAACACGAAAATCATCATGCTGGTGGTGGCCGTCGCTTTCGTCGGCCTCATGGTCTTCGAGTGGGGGATGGACGTCAGCGGCCGGAGCAGCCCGGCGGCGACGGGCGAGGTCGGCGTGGTGAACGGGACGCCGATAAGTTATCAGGCTTACAACCGAACCCTCCGCGCTCTGACCGATCAGGCCCGGCAGGAGAAGGGCGCGGCGCTGAACGACCAGGAGATCGACCAGCTCGAAGAGCAGGCATGGAACCAGCTGGTGACGCGGATCCTGGTGGACCAGGAGCTGAAGCGGCTGGGGATCAAGGTGACGGACGAAGAGATCCGGATGGCGTTTCAGACGAGCCCGCCGCCGTGGCTGATGAGCAACGAGATGTTCCAGACGGGAGGCGAGTTCGACTACGAGAAGTATCTGGATTTCTTCTCAGGGCCGGCGGCGGACCCGATGCTGCTGCTGCAGATCGAGGAGTACTACCGCGACGTGCTGCCGCGGACGCGGCTGATGGAGCTGGTGAGCACAGGCGTGTACGTGGCGAATTCGGAGCTGTGGGCGATTTACCGGGACCGTTCTGAGCAAGTGCAGGTGAGCTACCTGGCCATCGATCCGGAGCTGATGGTGGCGGACGAGGAGGTGTCGGTGACGGAGGAGGAGCTGCGCCGCTACTACGAAGAGAACAGGGAGGAATTCCGTCAGCCGCCGACGGCGGAGGTCACCATGGTCCAGGTGTCCCGACAGCCGAGCCGGGCGGACACGGCGGCGGCGCTGGAACGGGCGCAGCGAATGCGAAGCGAGCTGCTGGAAGGGGCCGATTTCGAGGCGATGGCGGAGGAGTACAGCGACGACCGGGCGTCGGCGGAGGCCGGCGGTGACCTGGGCTGGTTCGAGCGGGGCGACATGGCGCCCGAGTTCGAGGAGGCGGCGTTCCGGTTGGAGCCGGGCGCGATCTCGGAGCCGGTGCAGACCAACGTCGGCTACCACTTGATCAAGGTCGAAGAGCGGGAGGACGAGCGAGTCCGCGCGTCGCACATTCTGTTCTCGATCGCGCTGGGCGGCCAGAGCGAGGATGAGCTGTTGGGCAGAGTCGATCGGATGGAAGCGATCGGACTGCGTCAGGGCCTGCAGGCCGCCATCGATTCACTCGATCTGCCGAGCAACCGGGTGACGCTGAGCCAGGAGAGCGAGTTCGTGCCCGGCATGGGGCCCTTCGGGCCGGCGATCGAATGGGCGTTCCACGACTCGACTTATGTGGGCGATCTGAGCCCGGTTTACGAGACCGGCCAGGGTTTCGTGGTCTTCGAGCTCGAATCGCGCTCGCCGGAGAGCTACCTGTCGTTCGCCGACGCCGAGCCCTCGATTCGGCGCCGGGTCCTGCAGCAAAAGAAGCTGGAGACGGCGCACTGGCGAGCCGAAGAGATCGAGGAGAAGCTCGCCGCCGGCGCCGTGCTGGAGGAGGTGGCGGCGGAGGAGAACCTCCAGGTGCAGACGACCCCGCTGTTCACGCGGCTCGACTTCGTTCCCGGCCTGGGGCAGAGCAACCGCGTCATCGGCACCGCCTTCGGCCTCGAGCGGAACGAAGTCGCCGGACCTATCGAGTCCGACGGACAGCTCTTCTTCATCCGGCTGGATGCTCGGGTGCCGGCCAGCAAACAGACGTTCGATGCCAGGATGGAGAACCTGAGAGCGCAGCTGACGCGGCAACGGCAGCAGACGGCGGTCGAGGAGTGGCTCTCCGATCTGCGGGAGCGCGCCGAGATCGAGGACTACCGTCAGGAGCTCTTCACGCCGCGATCGTAGGTTGGTGCGTTAGTGCGTTGGTGGGTCAGTGGCCGGTAGATGCGGGAAGCTGGAGGTCAGTACGTCTACCTTCGGCTTCCCTAACTGCCCCAATCGCTAAATCCCGAATCCCCGACTCCCCGAATCCCGCTATCACATCCTCGCTATAGCATCATCCGCGCCAGGTAAGCCACGACGAGCACGCCCGCCACGCTGAACAGATTCACGTTCAGGACCAGCGGACCCAGCGTGAACGCGATCACCAGCAGGTCGACGCTGAGGGGTCCGACGCTCGCCGAGATCGTCGTGGTAAAGAACTCCAGGAACGGACCCTCGGGGAGGAACCAGAGCGAGAGCTTGGTGAGCAACGCACCCAACAGAAAGCCGATAGCCACGATCGCGACGACCCGCCAGGGCGAGCGGGTCACGGGTCGCACGAGCAAACCGTCGGCTCTGTTCACTGTCTTCGGTCGACGGCGTAGCCGACCGCGTCGGCCAGCGCCGCGGCGGCAGGGGACTCTGGCAGATCGGCGATGGCGGAGAGGGCCTCGTCCGCGTAGGCCCGCGCTCCGGCACGGGCGAACTCCACCCCACCCCGCTGTTCGGTCGCTTCGATGACGCGCGCGATCAAACCATCCTCCGGTTCCGGGTCGGCGAACAGGGCGCTGACCGCCAGCCGCTGTTCGTCATCGAAGTTGGGCAAGGCGGCGATGAGCGGCAGGGTCACCTTGTGCTCCCGCAGATCCTGGCCGGACGGCTTGCCGGTCACGTCCTCGCTGCCGGTGTAATCGAGGATGTCGTCGGCGATCTGGAACGCCATGCCCAGGGCGTAGCCGAAGGACTTGAGGGGTTCCCGATACTCCGGCGCGCCGACCAGGGCCCCCAGCTCGCACGCCGCCGACATGAGCGCGGCGGTCTTGGCGCTGATCAGGCGATAGTAGTCGTCCTCGGTAAAGGCGAGCGAGTCGTGCATCACCAGCTGCCGCATTTCGCCGATCGTCATGGTGTTCGCCGCTTCCGCCAGCACCTGTATAAGTTCGACGCGGCCCAGGCGCGACAGCTCGACGACCGATCGCGAATAGAGAAAGTCGCCCATGATGATGGCGACCTGGTGACCCCAGAGCGAGTTCACCGTCGGCATGCCGCGTCGCAGCGCCGAGTGGTCGACGGCGTCATCGTGGACCAGCGTGGCCAGATGAACGGCCTCGACCACGGCCGCCACCCGGATGGCGTCGCGGCTCGGCCGACCGCCGATCTCGTTCGAGAGGAGCAATAGGGTCGGGCGGAACAGCTTCCCGCGCTTCAGGAGCAGATGATCGTTGATGTCGTCGATCAGCTCGAACTCGTCGGCGACCAGCTGACGCATGAGCGCGTAGAGCTCGTCGAGGCGATCGCGCACCGGCTCGCGTATGCGGGCTAACTCTGGGGTTGCCGTGCTTACCATTTGAGATCTGTCGGAGAACGCCGGCGGTGCCGGCAGGCGCATCTCGGCCGACACTTTAGCTGGGCCCGTAGAGCTTTGTCAAAGGGTGGGGTTATTGACGGAGGGTAGCCACGCGCTCGGACACATCCTTGAAGCTGACATCGCAACCGACGACCCGCTCGTACCACTCCACCGCCCGTGGCGTTTCGCCCAACGCCTCGTAGGCGCGACCCATGGCGTAGAAGATGCCGATCAGGTCCTCGTCCCTGTACTCGGGCACCTGGAGGGCACGACCCAGAACCTTGAGCGCGATGCGGAAGTCCTGCTTCTCCAAGAAGCACGATCCCAACATCTCGATCGCCCGCAACCGATACTCCATCCCGCGGGCCGCGATCTGGAATTCGGCGATCGCCTCGTCGATGAGCCCCATCTCCTTGTAGGCGACGCCCAGATCGTAGTGGCTGCAGGCGTCCTCTTCCTCGATGTTCTCCGCCACCTTCGATTTGAACTGGCTGAGCATATCGGCGAAGTTGACGTCCGCCTCGCTCTTCGGGTCGGCAGCCGGGATCCGGAAGCGCGTGGTCTTCTCTCGCGGCTCCTCGGCCTCGACGATCATCGAGCTCAGATCCACGTAATCGGCGCCCGAGTCCGCTGATCCGTCGGCGCCGGCGGTCCCGGCACTCGCCGGCTCGGACCCGAACATCTCCAGCGCCGCCGTCGCTCGCCGGTTCTCCGGATCGAGGTCCAGAACCCGGGAATAGACCACCCGAGCCTTGTTGCCCGCATCCGTGCGATCCAAACAATCGGCCAGACCCAGGTAGGCTTCGATCAGCGCCGGCTTGTCGTTCGCCCGCAACGCCAGCTCGACCCGCTTCTGGTAAGCCCGCTCGTCGTTCACGTTGAGGCGCAGCAGCTCGTCGAGCACCCGAGCCGCTTCGCTGAACTGGCCCTGCTGCTCGAACAGATCCGCCGCCTCGCCCAAACAGAAGGTCGCCTTCTCCCGACCCCCGGTCTCGAGCAATGCCTCGGCCATCTCGACCAGCAGCCCGGGCCGGCGGTCACCCGAATCGAGCTGCGCTTCCAGCCGGGCGACGCGTTCGGCCGCCGTCGGCTCGGGCCGCGCGGGCGGCGCCTCCGGCGGTGCGACCGGAGCCTCGGCGAGGTCCAAGGGCGCCTCGAGATCCCCGGAGAACGCTTCCTCGAGATCCTCCATCGAAGCCTCGGGCGCCGGCTCCAGGGGCGAAGGCGGCTCCTCCGCCTCCGCGAGTGTCGTGGGTTCGAGCTCCAATCCTTCGACCGTGATCCCGCGCGCCCCGGCATCGTCGTCGGGCAAGCCCGCGTCCACGGCGTCGAGGTCCACGGGCTCGAGCTCGACCTCCTCCGTGTCGACAGCTCCTTGATCGGTCGCTTCGAATCCCGTGCTCTCGAAACCTGCCGGTTCCGCGTCCTCCGCTTCCTCCTCGAAGAAGCCTTTCTCCTGGGCGAAGCCGCTCTCCTGGGCGACCTCACTCTCCTGGGCGACCTCACTCTCCTGGGCGACCCCACTCTCCTCTACGAAGCCGCTGCGGTCCGCTGCCTCGGGCTCCACCGTCGCCGCCGCGAGCTCGTCGGCCGCGCTATCCGGCTCGTCGTACGGCAGGATCTCCGGGAGGTCGAGGACACCCTCGGCGTCCATCCCGGCGTACCCCGAAGACCCTTCGTCCGGCGGATCGACCTCCGGGTCACGCTGCGGAGCCAGCTCCATGATCCGCTGCCTCACCTCCCCAGCGTCGGCCTCGCGACCTTCCTGGTTCATGTCGCGCCAGGCCAAACGCATCTGCTCCACCGCCTGCTGCATCCGGTTGTTCTCGATTAGCTGGTCCGCGATCATCAACCGAACATCCGGATCGGGTGACAGGTCCGCGAACTCGATCAGCGCCCGGAACGCCTCATCCAGCTGGCCCGCCTTCTGCATCCGTTCCGCGTACTCGAGAAAGTGTCGACGCGCATCGGACAGGAACCCTTTCGCGGCTCCGATCTTCCCGAGCTTGAGATAGGCTGAATGACGGTTCGGCTGGTTGCGCAGGATCTTGTTGCAGAGGGCGATGGCGTTGTTGTAGAAGCCCGCCGAAAGATGTCCGTCGGCGGCCATCTCGTAGTACTTCACCGCCCTGTTCACATCGCCGATCCGCCGATACAGATCACCGATCCGATTGTACAGCGCCAGATCGACGTCCTTGCGCGCCTCCCGATCCGCCTGCAGGGCCGCCTCGTACGCCTCGATCGCGCGCTTCCAGTTCTCGCGTTGCTCGAACGTCCGCGCCTTCTGTCTGAAATGAGCTCCGTCGCTCATTCGCCCTTCGCTTCGTGGTTGGTTTGGGTGGCCTCGGTCCCGACGACCCGCTCCAGCAGCCCGTCGGACCCGGCTGGCAAGCAGAACCGGCTACCCTGAGAAGTCCGCGCGCCCACGCCGGGTGTCAATCCGTACAGCGCCCGCGCCAGGCCGGGGGGAGGGGGCCGGGAGAGACGGCGCTCGAACCTTTAACGGTCAAGCTTAGCCCGTCTACACCTCATTGACAATATAAGTTGCGCTGGCGTTCAGTGAACCCGTCGGCCGTTCTTCCAGACGGCGACGCAATGATTGACCCCATACAAGTAAGGAATGATACGGTAATCCGTCCCTCGGAACGCCACGATGTCTGCCGGCGCCTCTGCCTCCAGCGTCCCCTGCCCGTCCCGCAGCCGGAGGGCGGCGGCGCCGTTGGCGGTGCAGGCGACCAGCGCCTCGGCCGGCGACAGGCCGAGCCGGCTGCAGGCGATGCTCATGATGAGCTGCAAGTTGACGGTTGGGGAGGATCCGGGGTTGAAGTCGCTGGCCAGGGCGACGGCGGCGCCGGCGTCGATGAGGCGTCGGGCGGGCGGGAAGTTGTGCTTGCCGAGGAAGAAGAGGGTGCCCGGCAACAGGGTGGCGAGGGTATCCGAGCCGGCGATGGCGGAGATACCGGCATCGGAGATGGCGCCGAGGTGGTCGGCGGAGGCGGCGTCGTACTCGACGGCCAGCTCGGCGCCGCCGCTGGACTCGAACTCATCGGCGTGGATGCGGGGACAGAGGCCGTGCTCGACGGCAGCGTGGAGGACCTGGCGGGTCTCGTCCGGGGTGAAGACGCCGGGTTCGAGAAAGACGTCGCAGAAGACGGCGAGCCCCGAGTCGGCCACGGCCGGGATCATGGTGTCGGCGACGAGGGAGACGTACTCATCGCGCCGATCCCGGTATTCCGGCGGTACCGAGTGGGCGCCGAGAAAAGTGGGAACCACGTCGATCGGCCCTTCCGCGCCGAGGCGCTGGATGACGCGGAGCATCTTGAGCTCGTCGTCGAGGGTCAAGCCATAGCCGCTCTTTATCTCGACTGTGGTGACGCCGTGCTCGAGGAGCATCCGCAGGCGCGGCCGGCTGAGCTCGACCAGCTCGTCTTCCTCGCGTTCGCGCAGGTCCCGTACGCTGGCGTTGATGCCGCCGCCCTGGCGAGCGATCTCCATGTAGGGGACTCCGGCGCAGCGCATCTCGTATTCATCCAGCCGGTAGCGGCCGAAGACAGCGTGGGTGTGAGAGTCGACGAGTCCTGGGGTGAGGACGTGGCCACGGAGGTCCTCCCGGGGCGCATCGGGGAAGCGGGCACGGAGCTCATCGCGAGTCCCGGCGGCGGCGACGCGCCCGTCGGCGATGGCGACGGCGCCGTCGTCGATCAGGCCGATATCGGACATCGCCTTGCCGCGGCGCGGCCCAGCGCCGCCCGGACAGGTCAGCACCTGGGAAGCTTCGAGAACGGTGACGTGTGATGTCGCCATGGTGTTCGACTCGGCATGAATGACCTGCACCCGGGGCCAGGGCTAACCCGTCGCCCCGGGGATCTTTATACCGTGTTCCCGGGCCGCGGCGAGCGCCTCCTCGTATCCCGCGTCGGCGTGGCGGGCCACTCCGCTCCCGGGATCGTTGGTCAGCACGCGCTCCAGTCGCCGCGCGGCCTCGGGGGTGCCGTCGGCGACGATAACCTGCCCGGCGTGGAGCGAATCGCCGATCCCCACGCCGCCACCATGATGAAAGCTCACCCAGGTGGCCCCGCTCGCCACGTTGAGCATCGCGTTGAGGACGGGCCAATCCGCTATGGCATCGCTCCCGTCCTTCATCCCCTCGGTCTCACGGAACGGGCTGGCCACGGACCCCGTATCGAGATGATCGCGACCGATGACGATCGGTGCCTCCACCTTTCCGTCCGCCACCAGCTCGTTGATCGCCAGCCCGAACCTGGCCCGGTCCCCCTGCCCCAGCCAGCAGATCCGCGAAGGCAGCCCTTGGAACGCCACCTTCTCCGCCGCCAGGCGGATCCAGCGGCGCAGCGCCTCGTCCTCGGGGAAGAGCTCCAGCACCAGCTCGTCGGTTCGATGGATGTCCGAAGGCTCGCCGGACAGGGCCGCCCAGCGGAAGGGCCCCTTCCCCTGGCAGAAGAGCGGGCGGACGTAGGCCGGGACGAAGCCGGGGAAGTCGAAGGCGTTCTCCACCCCCGCATCCCGAGCCTGCGCCCTGATGTTGTTGCCGTAATCGAACACCACCGAGCCCTGACGTTGCAGGTCGAGCATCCCGCGGACGTGCTCGGCGATCGACTCCATAGCACGCGAGATGTACGCGTCGGGATCCCGTCCGCGCAGCTCGTCCGCCTCGGCGAGCGACAGACCGTGGGGCACGTAGCCGCCGAGGGCGTCGTGGGCGCTGGTCTGGTCGGTGACCAGGTCGGGGACGACCCCGCGACGGGCCAGCTCGGGCACGACGTCGGCGCAGTTCGCCACCAGGCCGACGGACAGAGCCTCGCGCCTCTCACGGGCGCCGAGGACCAGCTCGAGCGCCTCATCCAGATCCTCGCTGGCCCGATCGAGGTACCGCGTGTCGAGTCGGCGCTGGACCCGCTGCGGGTCGACCTCGACGGCGAGGAACGCGGCCCCGTTCATCGTGGCGGCCAGCGGCTGGGCGCCACCCATCCCTCCCAGGCCGCCGGTCACGACCATGCGACCGCTCAGCGAGCCGTCGAAGTGCTTCCTGGCGGCCGCGGCGAACGTCTCATACGTCCCCTGCAGGATCCCCTGAGTGCCGATGTAGATCCAGGAACCGGCCGTCATCTGGCCGTACATGATCAGCCCCTTGCGCTCCAGCCCCCTGAAGTAGTCCCAGTTGGCCCAGCGGCCGACCAGGTTGGCGTTGGCGATCAGGACCCGCGGCGCGTCCGGATGGGTGCGGAATACGCCGACCGGCTTGCCGCTCTGGACCAGCAGGGTCTCATCGCTCTCGAGCTCGCGTAGCGCGCCGACGATGGCGTCGAAGGCTTTCCAAGAGCGCGCGGCCTTGCCCGAACCGCCGTAAACGATCAGCTCGTCCGGCTTCTCCGCCACTTCCGGATCGAGGTTGTTCATCAGCATCCTCAGCGCCGCTTCCTGCTGCCAGCCCTTGCAGGAGATTTCGGTCCCGCGCGGCGCACGTACCGTCCGCGGCGTGCTGATGGTGGACATGGCGCTGTACCTCCGTCGATTAGCGTTGGCCTGGCGCCGGCCTAGTTTCCGGCCGCCCGACTCTCCTGGCGATAGTCGAACTTGATGTCGCGCAAATCGCTGAGATGGACCGAGAAATTGAATGTGATGTTTCCGTTCGATGCCTTCAAGAACTGGAAGTTCGCCGACCAGCGGTGAAGATCGCGTCGCAAGTTGACCACCTGGTCCACGAACTCGCCGGCCTCGATATCGTACGTCGTCCGCCAGCTCAAAGTCCAGTTCGATGTGGGACTGAAGCCGAGGTTGAGGCTCAACGACTGCCGGTTCGGCGTCGGCGTCCGCACATCCGGGATGGGTCGGAAGACAAAGGCCGAAAATCGGCTGCCCGGATCCGCCTCGACAGCCTCCAGCTCAGGATTCCCCGCCGGTTCCGGACGCGCACGCACCAGGCTGTAGTTGACGCTCAGGCTCCAGGGACGTCGGTCGCCGCGCTCACCCGCCTCGCGACGCTGCTGATCCACCTCTTCGGCGAGCGCCGCCTCGTCCTCGAGCTCTTCGAACGGCTGAGTCTCGTTGATGATTCCATCCCGGTCCGCGATGCCGCCGCCCAACAGCGCGGCGAGTGTCCGTTCGCCGACTGAGAAGCTGAGGTTGAGCTGGGTCAGGAACGGATCGAAGAACTTTTTCTCTTCGCCAAAGCTGTTGACCTCCTCGCGGAACAGGTCGTGCTCCACGCGAACCTGAAGCCCGCGCAGCAGGTCCGATGTGATGCTGTTGCTCAAGCGGTCGGTCGTGAACTCGCCCTCGACGAAATCGTAGGCGACGGCGGAGGTATTGATGGCGAGGATCGTCAGCTTGCGGGCCTCCTGCGTCGCTTCCCGCCCCTGCCGTTCCCGCCCGACGCCCGACGTGGTGTCGTCGGCGGCCTCTTCGGGCGGCGGTTCCTCCCTCGGCCGGAGCTTCGCCTCGAACGTCTGGTTGAGACCCACGCTGAGCGTGTGCCGCTCCTGAAAGCCAGCGGGATTGAAGCCCACGATGTCGTCTCGGGTCGTGTCCGGTTCGACTTCGGGGCTGTAGGACCAGCTGAGATTGGGCGAGAACTTGTGGCGGATCCGCTCCGCCGGGCCGATGCCGGGGAAGAACCCGTAGATGTCGCTGTTGAGGGAGGCGCGAACCGAAACGCGGGTAGGCGCCGAGATGAACTCGAACCCGGTCTGATTGGAGCGGAAGAACGATCCGTCGAGGTTCAGCGATGGCGTCAGGTTCGTGGTGCCGATCAGGCGCTGCCGATAGCCCATCGACGTCCTCCAGGCCAGGGTCCCCCGGCGAACCTGTGACCCGATCACCGTCGCGCTCGTGTCCGTCCTCAGCGTATCCGGCTTGTCGATCCGGGTCTCGTTGTACGACGCGTTCGAGTTCCAATTCAGACTGCCCAGCGTCAATCCCGAGCTCACCGCCGACCGCAGGTTCCGTTCGTCGGCTGCGGCCGGCGGTTGGGTCAGAGTGTGACTGAGATTCGTACTTCCCGTCCAGGTCAGACCGTTGTACCAGCGAGCGTCGAGCGGCGAGCGGGCAGGCGTGAGCACGATGGGTGACAGTGTCAGGGACAGCTGTGGCAGCGTGGTGGTCGTCGCCTGCCCTTCCGACAGCGGCTGTACCCGCTGGCCGCTGAGGCTCAGGGACCCCCAGTCGAAGCGCCGCGTGAAGCCCACGTCCGATCGGATGTTCTGGGTGAGCCGTTCCGGGTTGAACTCGGCATCCTGTTGGAACTGCTGGCTGGAAACGAACTGGACCGAGGCGCGCAGGTCGGCGCGCTCGCCAAAACGCTGGCGGTGGTTCCAGGATCCGGATATCTCGCGGCCACCGTCGGGCAGCAGGAAGTGCGAGTAGGCCAGACCACCGTCGATGAACCTTCGAACCCATTTATAGCGAAAGAAGCCATCCAATCGGGTCCAGGTATCGCTCCACCAGTCCATGCTGAGCTGGGCGTCCATGTAGTCGTTGATCGCCCAGTAATAGCCGATGTTCGATATGTGCCGGTTGCGGCCGGGCGAGTTGCGAATGATGTCGTTGACGCCGAACTGCAGGGGCAGTATGCCGCTGTGCCGGCCCTGCCGGACGTCCTGCGCCATGAAGGGGAACCAGAAGACCGGCACGTCGCCGAAATAGAGACGCACCGGCCAGGCCACCACGATATTGCCGAGGATCAGCTTGATCTTGTCGGCTTCGAACCGGTAGTGCGGCTCGGGCAAATCGCAGGTGGTGAAGTGGCCCCCGCTGACCCAAAGGGTGTCCGTCCCCTCCAGCGTAAAGTCGCCGGCCACGTGCCAGGCTTCCCAGCGGGTCTCGCTGTTGCGGATAGTCCCGATGCGACGATCGGTGTCGTACACCAGCGGGCCGACTTCGCTGTTCACTTCCTGCCCTTTGGCGTTGATCAGCCGCATATTGCCGAACCCGGTCACCCAGCGCGTGTCGCCCTGGTACACCACGGAGTCGGCGTAGTACTGGTCGCCCGCCCGCTCGATGTGGGCCCGCTCGCGGATATGGATCGCCCGGTCGCTGGTGGTGAAGACGAGCGTGTCACCCTGGTAGACCACCGGTCGGTAGCCGGCCCTTTGCATCAGGGCTTCCATGATCGAATCGCTGGGAGGGAACGGTTCGCCGCGCTCCACCGCGGCGGAGTCGCCCGGTGTTTCCGCATCCGGCTCGTCGCGGGGCGGGGCGAGATCCTTGAGCGGCTGGCGGCGCGTGGTGTCCTGGGGAGCGAAGCTGAGGGCGGCGTTGTACGGCTTGTAGGGCGCGGCGAACACGGGTGCGGGGGCTGCCCCCAGGGTCAGGGCGGCGGCCGAACAGACGATTATCAGCGCCCTCATCGAGGCCCGATCACTCGGAGCCGGATTCGCGCGAAGTGTAAGCGACCCGGCGGCGATCCATGACAGCGACGAGGAGAATCGACACCTCATAGAGCAGGACCAGCGGCGCCATCATCATGAGCATCGTGCCGACATCAGCGGGTGTCAGGATGGCCGATAGCGCGGCCACCCCGACGATCGCGTGTCGTCGGTAGCGTTTCAAAGTGTCGGCCGTGATGAGGCCGAGCATCGCGAGTAATACTGATACCAGCGGCAGCTCGAAAATGATCCCGAAGGCGAGAATCAGCCGGGTGGCGAATTTCAGGTACTCGCCGATCGTGATGATCGGATTCAGCGCCTGGGTTTGGAATCCGAGCAGGAACCGCAGACCCAACGGCAGCACGAGGAAGTACGCCATCGCCACGCCCAGCAGGAAGAGCAGGAACCCTCCGATCACGGCGGGGATCGCGACTTCCCGCTCGCGCTGTAGCAGGGCCGGAGACATGAACCCCCACGTGTGATAGACGATGATCGGGACCCCCAGCACGATGCCGACCACGAACGACAGCTTGAGCGTGACCGTCATCGGCTCGGTCGGGCTCGTGAACAGGAGCTGGCCGTCGGGGACGAGCGGTTCGATCGGCCGCTTCAGCAGGCCGATGACGTCGAGCTCGGTGACGAGAAAGAAGCCGGCCACCGAAAGGATGAGGACGGAGATGCCCACCCAAATCAGACGCCAGCGGAGCTCCTCGAGGTGCTCGAGGAACGGCATCTCGCCGGTGCCCCGGGCTCGCGGCGCGCGCTGACCCGGCCCGCGGGCCGCGATGTAGAAACCGAGGAAGTAGAGGGCGACGAGGGCCGAGGTCAGCCCGATCCGCCCCCACGCCAACGAGCCGAGCCAGGCGGTGATCTGGGGGCCGGTCAGCAGCCACCTCACTCGGGCGGCTCCTTCTTTCCTTTGGACTTGCGAGCCAGGTCCTCACCCAGCGCCGACTCGAGGAAGTCGAGCTGGGCCGCGTCGTATCCGCCGCGTTGGGCCAGATCGCGGATCGTCTCCAGGTACTCCTCGGGATCCTGGAAGTTGGTATACACGGAGGCGAAGCGAACGTAGGCGACCTGATCGAGGTCGCGCAGGCGATGCATCACCTGCTCGCCGATCTGCCAGCTCTCGACCTCGCCCGACTCGCTCCGCTCCAGACCTTCGAGAATCGAGTCGGCGATCTCCTCGATCTGCGCCAGAGTGACCGGCCGCTTCTTGCAGGCGAGCTGGATGCCGCGGATGAGCTTGGCACGGTCGAAGGGCTCGAAGCTGCCGTCCCGTTTCTTGATCGACAACGGGCGTTCCTCCACGACCTCGTAGGTCGTGAAGCGCTCGCCGCAGCCCTGGCACTCACGCCGACGGCGCACGGCGCGGCCCTCGCGGCTGGTGCGCGAGTCGACCACACGATTCTTCGTCTGACCGCAGTAGGGGCAGCGCATCTGGCAGGAACACGATGCCCGGCGCGGGGCCGGGCATTACGGTTTATCGACAGCCCAACCGATCGACCTGATCGCGGGCCAGCCGTGATTCGTCGCTGCGCGGATAGCCGGCCAGGATCCGCTGGAAGAACTGGCAGGCCTCGTCCCGATTGCCCTGACCGACCTGCAGCAGCCCCGCTTTATACAGCGCCGTAGGCGCCGTGCGCGAGTTGGGGTAAAGCTCCACCACGCGCCGGTACTCCCGAATGGCCCGCCTCGCTTCCTCCTCCTCCCGATAGGTCTCGGCCAGGTAATACTGCGCGTCCGGAGCCAGTTCGTCGGCGGGATAGGTCTCGAGCAGTTCCTGAAACCCGGCCCGCGCCGTATTGTAGGCGCCGCGTCGGAACTGCTCGATCGCCGCCGCGTACAGGTCCCGGACGCCCCCGCCACCGCCGCTCGGCGGCCCGGCGGCCGGCAGGGTGTCGGCGGCACCGCTCGGCTCGTCGTCCTGCACGGCCTCCATGAACTCGGCGTCGCTCTCCTGCCGCTGGTCGATGCGCGTGCGCAGATTCTGCAGGACGATCTGACTCTGGCCCAGCAGCTCCTGGATCTCGACCAGCTGTCGCTCCATGTCATCCAGCTGCTGGCGGATATCGCCTCGAGTCTGCAGCGACAGCGAGCGCTGTTCCTCCAGCGCCGCCGTTACCGCGCTTTCCAGAGCCTCGAGCCGCGACTCGATGGCGGCCTGCTGGCCCCGAACGCTGGCCAGGCCGGTCTCGAGGCGATCGACGTCCTTCTTGGTCGCGCAGGCGCTCGTTCCCGCCAGAGCCAGAACGAGCAGCAGCCTGCCGATCTCGTTGTTCATCAGCGATACCGCTCCCCGGTTCACATGCCTCCGAGTCGTCCCTGATCCGTAAGGGTGAACTCGCCTCGGCGATTCATCGCCCAGGCGTCTTCGTTCTGGCCCCGATCCAGCGGGCGCTCCTCACCGTAGCTGATGGTGGTGAACCGTCCGGCCGAGAGCCCGTAGCTGACGAGATACCGTTTCACCGCTTCAGCGCGGCGCTGGCCGAGAGCGAGGTTGTACTCGTTGGAGCCGCGTTCGTCGCAATGTCCTGCGATCCGCAACTCGATCCCCGGGTACTCCCGAAGCACGGTGACCTTGCGCTGCAGCACCTCTTCCGCATCGGGCCGGATCTCGGACTTGTCGAAATCGAAATGCACCCGCTCGGCGAGGACCGTCATCACGCGCTCCCGCGCGGCCTCCATCCGGCGCCGCTCCTCTTCCTCGCGGCGGCGGCGCTCCTCCTCCATGCGCGCGCGTTCCGCCTCCTCGTCGACTGTCGGCTCCGTCATCTGCGGTTCCGGCTCGGGCTCCGGCTGGGGCTCCGGCGCACCACCGCCGCAACCGATGACGACAAGAATCAAAGCGAAGCTGCCCAACTGGACGAAGCTGTTCTTCCATGTGCTCATAAGACCCGACCGCTCCCTATTGATTGTTGTCGTTGACGCTATCCGAACTCCGTTCGCCGGAGCGCGAGGGAGAATCTATGCGGCCCGACCAGTCAGGCAAGCGGACGTCGAAGCCCCCGACCAGCTTGCGAACGCGGCCCGTGACCACATCGAGGACCCAGAGCCCGGCGGTCCCGGCCCGGGTCGAGTGGAAGACGACATGACGGCCGTCGATGGCCCAACTGGGGTCCTCGTTGCGACCCACTTGAGTCAGCTGTCGCAACCCCCGGCCGTTGGGCGCCACGGTGAAAAGCTGCGGCACGTTCGCCACCCAGCCGTGGAAGACGATCCGGTCGCCCTGCGGGGACCAGTCGGGTGCGGCGTTGTGAACGCTGCGATCGTAGATGTAGGGTGTGAGCAGCTCGGGAGAGCTGTCGCCGATGCTGGAAACGAAGATGTGGAGTTGTCCGAGCCGATCGGAGTTGAAGGCGATGCGCCGACTGTCCGGTGCGAAGGTGGGCGAAAGCGAGTTGGCGAAACGGGCGAAGGTCACGCGCTCGGGACAGCAACCCCTTAGCAGATCGTAGACGTAGATCTCGGTTCGCCCGTCGACGTAAGCGCCGAAAGCCAGCGAGCTGCCGTCCGGCGAGTAGGTCGGTGTCATGTCCATGCCGGGGAGATCGACCAGCACGCGGGAGGTGCCGTGGGCGAGATCGAGCTCGAGGATCGCCGGATCGGATCTTCGATACGACATGAAAGCGAGGCGGTCACCGCTGGGGGCCCACGCTGGAGACAGCGCTATGCTGCTGTCGTTCGTGATCGGGCGCGCGCCGAACCCGTCGCTGTCGACCGTGAAAATCTCCGAGCCGCCGCGCCCGGGTCCCACGTACGCGATCCGGGTCGCGGCGATGCCCGGGCTGTTCGTCGCCCATTCCATCACCTGGTCGGCCGCCCGGTGTATCGCCATCCGCCCGTCCGGGTGCGCCAGTGGACGCAGGTCGAAGGCCCGGACGTCCTGCACCAGCTTGAAGACGACGTCGTGCAGCGAGAGGCGAAGGATCGGCGCGTCGGCGGAACCTTCGATCACACCGATCAGCAGCCAGACCGCTCCGAGCTCATCCCAGAGCGCGTAATTGACCGGCCCCTGCTGCGGCATATCCGCGCCCCTCTCCAGCGGCTGCAGGCGATCGCTGTAATCGAAATCCCGCAGGATGATGGTCCGCACCGAGTCGGCCAACTCCTCGAGCCCCTCCGGCGCCGAGACCGCCGGCATGGCGATGCCCGGACGGAACGCCGGCTGGTAGAGGATGCCGACGCGTACGTCGCTGGGAATGCTGTCGCGTTCCTGAGCGCTCAGCGAAGCCGGCGCGGCGGCGATCAGCGCGAAAACGACAGGCCAAGAGAGGAGGTATTTCGTTTCCCGTATCATGTATGTTCAGATCTTCCGGTAATGGACTTCCTCAGTACCTCGTCGGATCGAAGAAGAACGACACCCGCAATTGATCCGACGCGAACGCCTCGGGCAACGGCCCGAACGCGCCACGACGCCCGGCGGCCTCGATGGCGCCGCGCGCCTCCAGGTCGAAGGCCGGGGCGCCCGAGCGTCGGACCCATGCGATGTCCACCACCGAACCGTCTCGCAGGATCGTGAACGACAGCTCAGCCCGCAGCTGCCGCGCCCCGGGGGGCGGACGCCAGTGTCGCTTGATCTGGAGGATGATGTTCGCCAGGTACTCGGGATAAGGGAACGGCGCGCCTTCCAGGCGAACCGGTAACCCCTCGACCCCCTCGGGACTCTGCTCCGGCGGCGCGGCGGCCCGCTCCTCGATCTCCGCTTCGGGCTCCGCCGGCTCCGGCTCCTCGCTGGGCCTTTCCGCCGGGGGGCTGGTCTCCCGGGGACGCTCAGTCACCGCCGGCACCGTCTCCTTGGGCCGCTGCTGCGGCTGCGGCTCCGGCGGCCGCGGCCGTCGTTCGGGCGTCGGCGTCGTGCGGACCGGAGCCGGGCTCGGCCTGGCCACCAGCTCCACTTGATAGACGCGCGGCGGCGTCGGCATCGAGATGTGAGTCGCCCCCCAGAACATCACGGCGAGCAGCACCGTGTGCAGGCCCAGCGAGCCGACGACCGCACCGGGCGGGACGCCCTCCTCGAGGCCCCTGTCGTCACGGTGAAGGACGAGCCTGGCCATCGCTCAGCGCCTTCGCCTCATTTCGGGCTCCGCCACCAGACCGACCGATTCGATCTCGGCCGCCTTTAGCGCCGCGATCACCTGCAACACGACCCCGTAGGCCGCGGATTCGTCCGCCTGAACGTAGACCGCGGGCGTGCCCTTCGTCGTCCATACGTCGCGAATCGAGGCCCTGAACTCCTCCAGCGACACGGGCGCGTCCTCGATGTAGATCGCGCCTTCTCCGTCGATGGACACCACGATGGCTTCCGATGCCGGCAACGGCGCCACCTCCGCCCGCGGCACCTGGATCTGCACGCCGCCCTGCAGGATCGGTGCGGTGATCATGAAGATGACCAGCAGCGTGAATGCGACATCGACCAGGTTGATCAGGTTGATGTCGGCCGTCAGAGGCATCCCCCTGTCCTCGTACAGACCGCCGTTCCTCGCCATCACACTTTGCCCTCACGCGCCAGCGCGCCGATGAACTCGCTGGAGAAGCCCTGCAAATCCCCGGCGAACAAGGCCAACCGGCTGGCGAAGAAGTTGTAGCCGATGACCGCCGGTATGGCGACGCCCAGGCCGGTGACGGTGGTGATCAACGCCTCCGCTATGCCCGGGGCCACCGCAGTGATGTTCGCGGTCCCCTGGATCGAGATCCCGACGAACGCGTCCATCACGCCGACCACGGTCCCCATCAGGCCGAGCAAGGGACTGACGGTGGCGATCGTGGCGAGTCCCGGCAGGCCGTGGGCCATCGCATCGCGCTCTCCAACGATCTCCTTGTCGAGCACCAGCTTCAGCGTTTCCACCTGAGCGGCTCGCAAGCCACTGGTCGGATTGTCGTTTCGACCCCGCAAACCGGAGACGAAGTTCATCCCGTGCCGGAACACACGGAGATACGGCGAGTCGGGCAGCGCGATGACCGACTTGTACGCCTCGTCCAGATGTTGGGCCTGCGCCACCTGCGCGAGGAAATCGCTCTCCAGGCCTCTCACCCGTCGGAACTGGATCCACTTCCAGATGATCAGAACCCACGAGGCGAGGGAGAAGATGAACAGAACGGCGAGGATCACCTTGGTGGTGATCGTCGCGCCCGTTACCATATCCCACGCCGAGCTGGGCAGGGGCTCCTGCGTCAGGGCCGCGAGCGCCAGCGCATTCATGTCGCCTGTCCCGCGATCCACTGATACGTCCGCTGCAACCCTTCACTCAAATCCACCGCCGCCTCCCATCCAAGTGCGCGAAGTTTCTCGCAGTTCAGACTGTTCCACTTTAGCTCGCCGGCGCGCGCCGGGGCGTGCTCGAGCTCGACTTCCACGCCGGCCGCCTGCATCAGGATCGCCGCCAATCTGACCACGCTGGTCTCGATTCCCGTCCCGACGTTGAAGGCGCGGGCATCGAGGCTGTCGTCGCCGACGTCGAACTCGGCCTTCGAGACCACCATATTGGCCTCGACGACATCACCCACGTAGACGTAGTCGCGCGTCTGCTCGCCGTCGCCGAAGATGGTGAGCGGCTCACCGGCGATGATTCGGTTGGAGAAGATCGCGACTACACCCGCCTCGCCATGTGGGTCCTGGCGCGGCCCGTACACATTCGAGTAGCGCAGCGCGACGTAGTCGAGGTCGTGGAGTAACTGGAAGCAGCGCAGGTAATACTCGCTGGCCAGCTTGCTCACGCCGTACGGCGACTCCGGCCGCTTCGGCGCCGTCTCCGGGATCGGCCGTTCCTCGGCGTCCCCGTAAACCACACCGCCCGACGACACGAAGACCACGCGCCGGGCGCCGAATTCACGCCCCGACTCCAGCACGTTCAACAAACCGCCCAGGTTGATGTCGGCGTCGAACCGCGGCTGCGCGACCGAGGTCCGGACATCGATCTGTGCGGCGTGGTGATTGATCAGCTCGAAGCCGCCGCGCTCCTCGAAGATCCCGCGCAGGCTATCGTCCCGCACGTCCAGCTCGACGAACTCGGCGGCCTCCGGAACGTTGCGCCGCTTCCCGGTGGACAGGTTGTCGACCACGGTCACCTGCCAGCCATCCGCCAGGTAGGCTTCCGCGACGTGAGATCCGATGAAGCCCGCACCACCCGTCACCAGGACCCGCTTGCTCACTTCGAACCTTCCGTCTTCGACTCTCCCTCCACATCGAACAGGAAACGCGCCGCTTCCAGCACGTCATGCTCGCGCCCGTCCTCCGCCGCGGCGCGGATTCGTGCTGTGGGCTGATGGAGAAATTTCTTGAGCAGGGTCACCGAGAGGCGCTGAATCTTCTCACGATCGGAATCCGAGAGATGGTCCAGTTCCGACAGCGTGCGATCCACTTCCGATTGGCGCATCTGCTCGGCCTGGTTCCGAAGCTGCTTGATGAACGGGACGGCCCGCAGCCCTGAATACCAGCGCCAGAATTTCTCGACCTCGTGCTCGATGATCTTTTCGGCCTTCGGCAGTTCCGCCTTGCGGCGTTCGTAGTTCGCCGTGACGATCTGCTGCAGGTCGTCGATCGTATAGAGGAAGACGTTGGGAAGGTCGCCGATCTCCGACTCGACATCCCGAGGGATCGCGATGTCGACGATGAACAAAGGCGATTTGAGCTTCTTCGGCATGCGCGTCTGAAAATCTTCGAGCGTGATCATCGCGTGGGGCGCCGAAGTCGACGTGATGACGATATCGGTCTCGGGCAAACCCTCCCAGAAATCGGAGAACGAGACCGCGCTTCCGCCAAAGCGCCCGGCGACCTTCTGCGCCCGCGTCAAGCTGCGGCTGGTCACGATCACGCTCGAGACGCCCTCGCTCACCAGACACTCGAGCGTCAGCTCGCCCATGTTCCCTGCGCCCAGCACCATCCCGCGCCGGCCGCGGAGCGAGCCGAAGATCTTGCGGGCCAGCTCGACCGCCGCCGAGGGGACCGATGCGGCGCCTTCCGACAGCCGCGTCTCCGACCGGACGCGACCGCCGACGGAGAGGGCCGACTGGAAGAGTCGGTTGAAGACGGTGCGAACCGCCTGCCGCTGGCCGGTGAGGCTGCGCGCCACCTCGTAGGCGTCCCGAACCTGGCCCTGGATCTGGACCTCGCCCAGGACCATGGAGTCGAGGCCCGAGGTCACGCGATACAGGTGTTCGACGGCATCGAGCCCCTGCTTCACGTAGATGTAGCGTTCGGCCGGCTTCGGCAGACTGTCCGCCTGATCGGCGAGCGTTCGCACCACGTGGGCGACGGCGGCTTCGTGTTCACTGAGATGGAGATAGAATTCGGTCCGGTTACAGGTCGAGATCAGCGCCGCCTCGCTGATGGCGCCGTCCGACAGGACCTGTGCCAGCGCGTCGGGCATTTCGTCCGGGGAGAACGCGAATCGCTCGCGGATCTCGATCGGCGCCGTTCGATGATTCACACCCACCACAGCGAACGGCATGCCTCAACCTCGACCGATCCGAATATCGGGGGCCACAGCCCCGAGAGCCTCTGCTACCACGTCTCGACCCTTTGCCATCACAGGAAGAACGGTCCTCCAGGCGCGAACAGCTTGGCGACCAGGTAGGCGGCGGAGATCGTGCCGAATCCCGCCACGTTCCAGAGTGCCGCCTGGCGCGCCGTTCGCCCGCGGCCAAAGCGCGCCCAGATCGCCAGCAGCATCGCCAGCCAGGCCAGCACCGCCCAAAGGACCTTGGGATCGGACCAGCGGAAACCGCCCTCGAAGCGAATCGTCCACGCCCANNCTCGGCCAAACGATCCAGCGTCTCGAGGGGTGGAAAGAACTCGAACACGTTCCCCAAACGCTTGTGCTTGAGCTGACGGAACTGGAGCAGGTACATCAGCGCCGCCGCCGCCGCGACCACCCAGCCCGCGTATCCCAAGAAGCTGAGCGAAACGTGCAGCACCAGCCACCGACCACGGAAGGCGAGCTCCGAACCCGTCGGCTCGATCCCGACCAGGATCGCCACGAGCAGCAGCGCACCGGCCACGGGGGCCAGAAGCAGCCCCAGGGCCCGGGCGGACGAGAAGAGCGCCAGGGCCGAGAAGGCGAGGGCGATGAGCAGCGCCAGGCTGGCGAGAGACGGACCCAGGCCGACCAGGGGGGCCTCCCCGTACCGCCCCCAATAGAGGCCGCTGGCCAGCAGGTGGCTCACCAGCCCGGCGGCGACGATGATGGCGCCCACCGCCGTGGCACCGGAACGAGCCCGGGCGAACCGAACGGCATATCGTATCGACGCGGCCAGATACAGCGCCGCGGCGCCGGCATAGAGAACGACATGCATGTGAAAGGGGAATATAAGAGACAGGTGGGCAGAAACTAGGCCGGCCGGCCCGGAAGCCGGCCGGCCTGCCCTCACAGGGTCAAGATCGGCTTCCGGTCAGGACGGCATTTTCCGAATCAGGCGGACGGGCAAGCCGATGGCGATCGACGGGTGCTCCTGTTTGAACAGCCGAATGGTCGCCGTCCGCTCGGTCACGCGAACGACACGTCCCTCGGCGATCGGCTCCTCGGGAACGCGATAGCCCAACCTGGACTCCCGATCCGAGACGTAGACCTCGAACTCATCACCGAGCACGAGTCCCTGATCGCGGCCGACGTTGACGAAGGCATAATCGCCAACGCCCGGAACGAACTGGTTGTCGAGCAGCGCGACGAGCTCGCCCTCGGGTCCCGACGGCACGGCCTCGGCGAAAACGCCGCGCTCCATCTCGAAAAACTCGAGCCCCGTCACCGTGTTGCCCACCTGGATCTTGTCGAAGACATGGGTGATCACGGCGGTCGACACTTCCTCGTGCACCGCCACGATGACCGCGATGCCCGTCGGGCGCACGATGCGGCCGTACGGCCGAACACGGTCTTCGATCCGGGTGAGCAGCACCCGGTCGCCCGGCTCCGGCGCCTCGCCGCCCGCGTGGCTCACATAGATTTGCTCGTACCGGTTAGTCAGGTCGATCGACGACGTCTCGGCGTTGTGCGGCATGGCCGCGTCCACGACCACCCCTCGGGGACCCAGCTCGGCCAGCGGCAGCAGCATGCCCGCCCGATAGAAGTCGCCCTCGGTCACCGCCATCGGGGGCACGGGCGGGATCGGTTCGTAGGTGAGGGTTGTGGTTCGAATGTCAGGCGGCACGAAGACCGTCCGCGCACCCTCCGCGACCTGCGGAACTTCCTGCGGGGGTACCTCGACGGGGACTTCCGGAATGGGCACCCGCTCTTCCTCGCCCGGCACCCGTTCCTCTTCCGGCACCGGCCGCTCGGCGATTACCTCGCCCGGCAGCGGCAGAACGAGCTCTTCAGCCGGATAGATCCAGTGTGGATCCTCGACGACCATCGTGTTCAGACGGTAGATCGCCGGCCACAGGAACGGGTCGGTCAGGTAGAACTCCGCCAGATCCCACAGCGTGTCACCACGCCGCACCACATGCACGCGACGACCCTCCTGGGTCGTCGGCGTGGCCGGTTCCTGCTGCCTTTCTTGCGCTTGTAGGGGGAGGGCTTCGGGCAGTGTTACCGCGAGTAGGATCGCGGCCGTGGACAGGACAAGCTTAGAAGGGCAGGTCGTCACCCTCCTCCAGCGATTCCGCCGGAAAGTCATCATACTCCTCACCCCCATGCGATGGTGCTCTCTGGTATTCGAGAGCGCCGTCTCCGCGGCCACCCAACATCACCATCTCGTTGGCCACGATCTCAGTACTGTAACGCTTCTGACCGTTCTGGTCTTCCCACTGGCGGTACTGGATACGCCCCTCGACGTAGACACGGTCGCCCTTCTTCAGGTACTGCTCCACGATTTCCGCCAGTCGGCTCCAGGCGATGATCCGATGCCAGTTGGTCTCTTCCTGCATCTCGCCGGAGCGGTTCTGCCAGCGGCGGTTGGTCGCCACCGACAGCGTGGCCACCCGGGTACCGCCTGGAGTGGTGCGGATCTCCGGGTCGTTGCCGAGATTGCCGATGATGATTGCCTTGTTCACGCTTCGCGACATGGTGTCCTCCACTGGGGCGTTGGCGTCTGTGCTGCGACTTCCGACGCCAGCCAGCATTATACCCGAGCGTCAAATTATTGTCAACGCGGGGGTTGCCGCCGCCGATCTCCTCCAAAGTCTACGGCCGGGGATCCAGATCGATGCCCATGACCAGCGCGTCCTCCACCGGCTCCCGGTAATAGCGCCGCCGCACGCCGACCCGGCGGAAGCCCCGGCGCTCGTAGAGGTCCTGAGCGGCGCGGTTGCTGACCCTGACTTCGAGGAAGACGGTGTCGATGTCGCGCCGGCGCGTGCCCTCGAGAGCCCAATCGAGAAGATAGCTGCCGAGGCCGTGTCGCCGCCAATCGGGGGCGACGGCCAGGTTCCCCAGCTCGCCCTCGAAGCCGACGTACCAGAGGACGGCATGTCCCACGACGGCCCCATCGATCTCGGCCACCCAGAGATCGGTATCGCTCCTGCGCAGCAGATTGAGAAAGCTGTTGCGGGACCAGGGGGTGGAGAACGAGGCCCGCTCGATCCGGAGCACGGCATCCAGGTCGGCTTCGTCCATCCGGCGGATCTCGGGGGTCACCAACGGCTCGGCGGCGCTCACCCGCTCTCCTCCTCTATCTTCCAATCTCGGACATAAATCGGCTCCCAGCTCTCCGGCCGCGCCACGTGGCCGAGGCCGGGCGCGACGCCACGGAGCCACAACAGGCTCGCGGCCCGGGGCACCGCCAGGTGCTGTGGCAAGATGCGGGCCTCGGCGACCGCGTCTCGGATCGCGCCCTCGTGGACCAACGCCCCCTCCCCGGCGAAGATCGGTCTCATGTCGCGGCGCTCAAGTTCGACCAGCAGATCCTCGATCCGCCAGGCGCCAGGGGACAGCAGCTGGTCGACCCCGGCGTCGCTCACCTGATAGACGGCGGCATAGACCTGGCCGCGACGGGCATCGAAAAGGGCGCAGACCGGTCCCGTAGCGCCGCAACCGGCGGCGACGGCGAGCAGGCTGGGGTAGGCGAAGAGGGGGGTGGCGCGGGCCATGGCCCACCCCTTGGCCATCGACGCGGCGATACGGATCCCCGTGAAGGACCCCGGTCCGCTCCCGACGACCAGGGCCGTCAGATCCTCGGGTCCGGTCCCGGTGGCCGCGAGTGCCCCATCGACGGCGGGAAGCACTCGCTCCGAGTGCGTGCCCTGAATCCGCAGGGTCGTCTCAATGGCCAGCCCGTCCTTCCAGATGGCGATCGAACCCGTCGCGGTGGAGGTCTCCACCGCCAGCCATACCTGGCGCCCGGTCGCGTCCCCGCTCCTCACCACTCGATCAGCTCCGGCGCTGCTCCCAGCCGCCGAACCTCCACCGTGCGGCGGTCCGCACGATCGTGGTAGTCGATCTCCACTTCCCACCGATCCTCGGGTTGCTGGCCCCCCGCCCGGTTCGCCCATTCGAGCAGAACGAAGCCCGAGCCGTCCATCAGGTCGTCCCAGCCCAGCGGCTCGATGGGGTCACCCGGGCGCAGCCGATAGAGGTCGACGTGGTGGATCGTGAAGCCGCGGCGGCTGCGGTAGCTCTGGACGAGCGTGAAGCTGGGGGACGGGATATGGCCGGTCACCCCGGCGCCGCGGCAGACGGCGCGGGCCAGCACGCTCTTGCCGGCACCCAGCGGGCCGTTGAGAGACATCCAGAGGGGCGGCTCGGCGCTGGCGCCGATCCGCTCGCCCCAGGCGACGAGCTGCGGCTCACTCAGGGCGCTCGGTCCCAGCGTCCGCATTTCGTTCGTCTCGCTTGCCCGGGGGCCGCCGGCCGCCGCCGCGTTCCCGCGCCTCGGTCTCGGCCCTCAGCGCGAAGATGTGGTCCCTCAGCTCCGACGCGAGCTCGAAGTCGAGATCCTCGGCGGCGCGTTCCATCTCGGCCGTCAACCGCTCGATCAGCTCCTCTGGCTCGAGGTCGGGCAGCGCGGCCAACGTCTCCACGGCCCGAGCGCTGGGATCGATGCGTGAATCGGCGACGGCGGTCGTCCGCCGCACCTCGTCCACCGATTTGCGGATCGAGCGCGGCGTGATGCCTTGCTCCTCGTTGTATCGTCGCTGGATCTCGCGCCGCCGGTTCGTCTCCTCGATGCAGCGCGCCATCGAGCCCGTGATCCGGTCGGCGTACATGATCGCCTTGCCCCGCTCGTTCCGTGCGGCCCGGCCGATGGTCTGGATCAGGCTCTTGTCCGACCGCAGGAACCCTTCCTTGTCAGCGTCGAGAATCGCCACCAGCGAGACCTCCGGCAGATCGAGTCCTTCCCGCAGCAGGTTGATGCCCACCAGCACATCGAAGTGTCCCAGCCGCAGGCCGCGCAGGATCTCGACCCGCTCGATCGCGTCGATGTCCGAGTGCATGTAGCGCACGCGGATTCCGACGCCCAGCAGGTACTCGGTCAGATCCTCGGCCATCCGCTTGGTCAACGTGGTCACCAGCACCCGCTCGCCCCGCGCTGCGCGCTCCCGGGTCTCGCCGATCAGGTCATCAACCTGGCCTCGCACCGGACGCACCTGGACCTCGGGATCGAGCAGACCGGTGGGACGGATGATCTGCTCCACCACCACACCGCCGGAGCGCTGAAGCTCGAATTGGCCCGGCGTAGCGGAGACGAAGATCACCTGCGGCACCATGCTCTCCCACTCGTCGAAGGTCAGCGGCCGGTTGTCGAGGGCGCTCGGCAGCCGGAAACCGTACTCGACCAGGGTCCGCTTTCTGGAGCGATCACCTTCGTACATGCCACCGATCTGCGGGATCGATACGTGTGACTCGTCGACGAACACCAGGAAGTCGTGGGGGAAATAATCGAGCAGACAGGCGGGTCGCTCTCCGGCGGCGCGCCCCGACAGATGGCGCGCGTAGTTCTCGATGCCGGCGCAGTATCCAACTTCCTGGAGCATCTCGAGATCGAATCGGGTCCGATGCTGAAGGCGCTGAGCCTCGAGCAGGCGGCCCTCGCGGCGCAGGTCGCGGGTTCGCTCTTCGAGCTCGTCCCTTATCCGCTCGATCGCGCGTTCCAGCGACGGCTGCCCGATGGCGTAGTGAGTCGCGGGATAGATCGCCGCCCGCTCCAGCTCGGCGATGGCGTCTCCGGTCAGCGGCTCGATCTTGGTCAGGCGGTCCACCTCGTCGCCCCACAGCTCGATGCGGACCGCCTGCTCCTCGTAGGCCGGGAAAACCTCGATCACGTCACCGCGGACGCGGAAGGTGCCCCGCCTGAACTCGTAGTCGCTGCGATTGTACTGGACGTCTACGAGGGCGGCGAGGATGTCGTCGCGCGAGATCTGTTCGCCGCGCTCGACGGTAACCAGAAGCTCGCGGTATTCCGCCGGATCGCCCAGCCCGTAGATGGCCGACACCGAGGCGACGACGATCACATCGTCTCGCTCCATCAGGCTGGACGTCGCCCTCAACCGCAGCCGATCGATGTCTTCGTTGATCGACGCATCCTTCTCGATGTACGTGTCGGTCTGCGGGACGTACGCTTCCGGCTGGTAATAGTCGTAGTACGAGATGAAGTACTCGACGGCGTTGGCGGGGAAGAAGCCTTTCAGCTCGCCGTAGAGCTGCGCCGCCAGCGTCTTGTTGTGGCTCATGATCAGCGTCGGGCGACCCCAGCCGGCGATGACGTGCGCCATCGTCAGCGTCTTGCCGGAGCCGGTGACGCCCATCAGCGTCTGCCAGCGTTCCTCCCGCTCTAGCCCCCGGACCAGCTGTCGGACCGCCTCGGGCTGGTCGCCCGTCGCCTGGAACGGGGCACGCAGGTCGAACGTCGCGCGTCCGCTGGACGTGCGACGCCGTGCCGGGTGATGCTGGGAAATTCTGGGGGGTTTGATCATATCGCGCGGGTCAGCCATCCAGGCTGTCGAACCAGGCGTCGATCTTGTCGTCGTCGATGTCGTCCTCGCCGCCGCCTCCCGCGTCCGCCTCGAGGGGATCGGCTTCGGGAAGCTGACTGGACAGACGGCGGGCTCGGGCGGCCATCGGCGCCGCGCCCAGCTTGCCGAACAGCTCGATCGCGCGCTCGACCGCCTTGCGGGCTTCGCCGGGCTGGTCGCGTCCCAGGATATGCGCCTGGTGATAACGAAGGAAGCCCTCGCCGTAGGGATCCTTGTCCACGGTCTCCGCGATCCCTTGCTGGGCCACCATGCCAGCCAGCCAGGAGTCGCCGTCGAGGTAGATGACGCGGATACGGACAGCGTCGCCCTCGGCGCGCCGCTCGAACCAGCCCTCCTTGCCCTGATAGAGCTGCTCGAGTCGCGCGGCCTCCTGCCACGCCTGCAGCTCGTCGCCAAGCTCCAGGTAGGCGAGGGCGCGGATCGCCGTGGTCTGGAAATCGATCTTCCAGGCGCCGGAGTCGGGCAAGTGGTTCCGTATCTTTTCGGTCAGCTCCAGGACCGAGGCGTAATCGCCACGCTCGAACTCGAGCCGCGCCACACCCGTCTGGCTGCGAAGGATCAGCGGCTCATCCTCGAGCTCGGTCGCCTGCTGCAGACCGGATTTGAACAGCCGCATGGCCCGATCGAACTCGCCCCGCAGGGTGAGCAGTTCGGCGATGTTCGCCTGCATGGCGACCTTTTGATCGGGTACCCCGGCCACTTCCATGCTCTCCAGGGCCGACTCCCAATGGTGGAGCGCGTCGTACCACTCGCCGGCCCGGAAGTTGGCCAGACCCAGCAGCTCGTGACAGACGGCGGCCCCGCCCAGGTCGTCGACCTGGCCGTAGACGTCGAGGGCGCGCTGGGCCAACACGCGCCCCTCTTGCGGGCTGTCCCACGAGATATGGACGCGCGCCAGCCGGTAGGCGGCGTTCGCCACGATCTCCGGACTGCCGGTCCCCTCGGCGACGTGGAGCGCTTCCTCGGCCATCAGGAGAGCCTCCTCCGCCCGGCCGATCCGCTCGGCCACGACCGTGGAGAGATCGAGGGCCATGACCAATTCGTTGGCGAGCTCGGCGCTCCGCGCGGCGTCGACCATGCCGCCGACAAGGCCCGAGATCCCGGCGGGCGGGACGCCGCGCTCGAGACGAAGCCAGCCGAGCATCGTGCCGGAGCGAACGGCGAGCGGTTTGTCGTCGAGCTCGACGGCCCGCTCGTAAACGGCCTCGAGGATGGCCTCCGCTTCGGGTTCGCGGCCGGTGGCACCATACACGGCGGCGAGCCGGTTTTCGATCTGCAGACGTGCGAGTTCCTCCGACGACGTACGCGCCGCCGCCCGCAGGTAGGATTCCAGCTCGTAAAGCGCGTACAGCCGCTCGCAGAGGTCCGCGGCTCGCAATGACCACTCTTGGCACTTCGAGGTGTCGTCGATCTCCAGGTAGAGGGGCGCGATCTCGTCCGCCAGCTCGCCCGCCGCCGCGCCGGCAAGCTTCTCGGTGGTGGCCGCGGCCCGGCCGATCAGGTGCTCGCTGCGCTTGCCCGACACCCGATCGCCGATGGCCTTGCGGACCAGCGGGTGGTCGAACCGATAGCGGACCGAGCGGGGACCCGACGCCCAGCGGCGCTCGCCGAAGTTATGGAGCAGACCGAGCCGGGTCCCCAGCTCCAGCTGCTCGAGGACCTCCTCGTGCTTCTTGGCTGATTGCGCGGCCACGATGGTCGAGTCGATCACCGGCCCGCCCACCGCCGCGGCCTCCAGAGTCCAGCGCAGATTCGGTTTCTGCTCGTCCAGCCGGCCCAGGATCACGTCTTCGATCCGCGGGTCGCCCGTCGGCAGCTCCGATTCCCGAACCGAGCGCTTGAACAGGCGCTTTTTGATCACCTTCTTTTCGGACATCCAGAGCAGCAGTTGCTCCGCCCGGAGTGGGAGCCCGCGAGCGGTGCGCGAGATCCAAGCAGCGAGCTCGTCACCGAAGGATCCGCCCAGGATGTCCTCGGCCAGCTTGATCACTGCGTCGTCTTCCAGCCGTCGGACGCCGAGCTCGATGGCGTTGGCGCCGACCCTGTGCTGCAATCCCTTGATCGAAACGGCGCTCTCGGACTCCGAGCCCTCGTAGGTGGCGACGAACACGACGGGAATCGAGGCGAGGGTGGTGCCGAGGCGCGCCAGCAGATCGAGCGAGGAGCGATCACACCACTGGAGGTCGTCGATCAGGCAGGCGAGGGGGCTCTGCTGCGTGATCGCGCGGCAGAGCGCGATGAACTGATCGAACAGCGCGTTGCGGCCGGCCGACGGTGCGGCACCGGGGAGCCAGGCGGGCGCGGTCTTGCGGAGAACGGCCCCGATCGCCGGATCGTCGGCCAGGGCGGCGAGCTGTACCGCCATGTCGCGAAAGGGCCCGTAGGGGCGCAAGGTGGACCGGCCGTCGACGCAGCGCGCGAGGAGCACTACGGCGCCCTGCTCCTCGGATCTGATCCGATCGAGGAAGGCCTCCGCCAGCGCCGTCTTACCGACCCCGGTCTCTCCCGTCAGGACGACGAGTCGACCGCGTCCGCCTTTCTCGGCTCGCGTGTCTTGAAACACCCGGTCGAGCTGGACCATCTCGGTCCGACGCGCGACCAGGCGTTTGCGTTCTCCGTTCTTGCTGCCTGCCATCGGTTACCTGCAGATCGATCCGACGCGATGCCCGCGCAAGTCATCGCCTCCCCGTGGGTCGGGGCCCAAGTAGCCGGATGGTCATCGGGAGTGCGAACGCGAGCCGGCGGAGTCGAATCGCTGGCGAGCGTCGCCGAGCCCGGGGGAGTGGCGGTCGGGTCCGGAGCCCAACCATCAGAAGGTACTTCAACGATGTTACGCTCTCAAGATGGGCCGGGGGCCTTCCGCACGCTCAGCCGTCCGACATCTCGAGGATCCGGGACCAGAGGCGCTCCGGAACGGGCATGACGGAGAGTCGTGGCAGCCGGACCAGTTCCCAATCGTCCAACTCGTCGGCGGCTTTGACCTCGGCCAGCGTGACCGGTCGGGCCAACCGGCGGACCGGACTGACCTCGAAGACGACGATCTTCTCGTCGTCGGCGTCGGGGTCGGGATAGGGGTCGCTCTCGATTCGTGCCACGCCGACGATCGCCCGCTCCTTGCCGGTGTGATAAAAGAACGCCCCGTCGCCGGCCTGCACCTGGCGCATGTTGCGCAGGGCGACGGCGTTCCGTACCCCATCCCACACGGCGCGGCCCTCGCGCTCGAGGTCGTCGAACGAGTACTCGTCGGGCTCGCTCTTGAGCAGCCACTTCGCTCCCACTACTCGGCCTCCGCCTGCAAATCGGTGCCGCGCACGGCTTCCCGGCGCTCGACACCGATGACGCCTTTGACCTTGCGAACCGCGCGGATCACCTTCGTCAGGTGCGACAGGTCCTCGATCTCGACCACGAACTCGCCGTGCATGCCGCCCTCGACCGCCTCGGTCTCTGCGCTCTGGATGTTCGTGCCCGTGTTGCTGATCGCCGAAGCGATATCAGACAGGAGCCCACGGCGATCGGTTCCCTCGATGGTGAGGCGAACGAGATAAAGCTGGGCGCTGTCGCGCTGCCAATCGATCTCGATTCTCCGCTCCGGATGTTCGCCGAACTTCAGGACGTTCGGGCAGTCGACCCGGTGGATCGAGATCCCGCGGCCCCGCGTGATGTAACCGATCACCCGGTCGCCGGGTACCGGCTGACAGCACTGGGAATAGCGAACCATCACGTTGTCGATGCCCTGGATCCGGACGCCCTTGGGGCCGCGCCGGACCTGCTCCACCAGCCGGGTGAGCGGCGACCCCTTTTGCGTCTCCTCGGTCTCGTCGTCGGGCCACAACTGGTTGAAGATCTGGCTCAGACCGACATCGCCGCGCCCCAGCGCCGCGTACAGCGCCTCCGCGCTATGGTAACCGACCGTGCTCCCGGCTTCCAGCAGCTCGTCCTCCGAGGCCTTTCGACGGCGCTTGCGGAGCTCGCGCGCCAGAAACTCCTTGCCGATCTTGACCGCGGTCTTCTGCTCCTCCTGCCGGATCCACTGCCGGATCTTGTTCCGGGCCCGGGCGGTGCGGACGAAGTTCAGCCAGTCGGGCGATGGCTTCTGCTTGGGGTTCGTGATGATCTCGACGGTGTCACCGCTGGCCAGCTCGCGGGTCAGGGGCGCTATGCGACCGTTCACCCGGGCACCGGCGCATCGATTGCCGACCTCGGTGTGGACGGCGAACGCGAAATCGATCGGAGTGGCCCCCTTAGGCAGCTGTTTGACGTCGCCGGCGGGCGTGAAGACGAAGATCTCGTCCTGATAAAGATCGATGCGCAGGAACTCCATGAACTCCTCGGGCTCCCGCGTTTCCTGCTGCCACTCCAGGACCTGCCGGAACCAGGTCAGCTTATCGTCCATCTCGTCCGGCGCCCCCTGGTATCCCTCTTTGTAGCGCCAGTGCGCCGCGATCCCGTACTCGGCGGTCTCGTGCATCTCGTGGGTGCGGATCTGGATCTCGTACAGCCGGCCACCGGGACCGAAGATGGTGGTGTGCAGCGACCGGTACATGTTGGACTTGGGGGTGGCGATATAGTCGTGAAACCGCTCGGTGAGGGGGGTCCAGCGGTTGTGTATGACGCCGAGCGCGTGGTAACAGTCCTTGATACTCTCGGTGATGACGCGGATCGCCATCAGGTCGTAGATCTCCTCGTAGGGCTTGCCCCGCTTCTCGATCTTCTTGTGGATCGACCACAGGTGCTTCGGGCGTCCCATCACCTCGCAGCCGATGCCTGCGTTCTTCAGCTCCTCCTCCAACGGTTCGGCGAGGGCTCGGATCCAACCTTCCCGTTCCTTGCGTCGTTCCCTCACGGCTCGCGCCAACCGCTTGTAGGCCTGCGGGTGGAGGGCCTTGAACGCCAGATCCTCGAGTTCCCAGCGGATCCGGGCCATCCCGAGCCGGTGCGCCAGCGGCGCATAGATGTTGCGCGTTTCCCGGGCGATGCGGCGTCGCTTGCCGGCCGGCAACGCTTCCAGCGTCCGCATGTTGTGAAGCCGGTCCGCCAGCTTCACGATAATGACCCGAGCGTCCCGGGCCATCGACAGCAGGAGTTTGCGGAAGTTCTCGGCCTGCGCCTCGGAGCGAGAGCTGAATTCCACACGACCCAACTTGGTGAGGCCGTCGACGATCGTGGCGATCTCGTCGCCGAACTCCTCCTTCACATCGTCCACGCCGACATCGGTGTCCTCGACCACGTCATGGAGGAGGGCGGCGCAGACCGACTGGGTATCCAGGTAGAGATCGGCCAGGATCTTGCCCACCTCGACGCAGTGGTTGATGTAGTCCTCACCCGACTTGCGCTTCTGGCCCTGGTGCGCCTGCTGGCTGTAGGCGAAGGCGCGGCCCAGCAGATCGAGATCGAGCCGCTCTACCTCCTCGCCGAGAGCGTCGAGGAAGTCGTCGGGCAACGCCCGCCGGTCGCCGTCGCCGGACGGCGCCCGCGCCGCCCCGGGGCGCTCGATGGTCTTTGCTGCCCGTTCCGAAGCCATAAGACGTAATACTCGATCGCGGTGATGGGCGACCCGACCGGTGGGGACGCCCCGCTTTCCACTCCTACACGCGAGGCGTGGAGTCGGTTTCCCGCCGAAAATCCTGCCCTTCTAGAATCGCTAGAATCAAGCCCGTTCGCAAGTTACGGGCGGTCAGGGGGATCGGCGGCCAACAGTCCCATATCGAGAAAGCTGGCGAACCGGCCGTTCCCCACCACCACGTGGTCGCGGACCGGGATCCCCAGCAGGCGGCCGGCGTCGACGAGCTGGCGGGTGATCTCCCGATCGGCGGGGGACGGCGTGGGATCGCCGCTGGGGTGATTGTGGACGAGGATCACCCCCGCAGCGGCCTCGGCCAGCGCCGGAGCGAAGACCTCGCGAGGGTGAACGACCGAGGCGTCGAGTATGCCGCGGGTCACCATGACGTCGCGGAGCACCGCGTTCTGGGTGCTGAGGAGAAGCACGTGGAACTCCTCCTGTCGAAGGTCGCGGAGGCGCAGCTCGAACCTCCGATAGACGTCCCGGGGCGTGGTCACCCGATCGTCCTCGTGGCGCACCTCCTCCGCCGCGCGGCGGCCGAGCTCCAGCGCCGCCTGCACCGCCGTCGCCCGGGCCGCACCGATCCCGGGAACCGCCATGAGCTGCGAGCCCGGTGCGCTGCCCAGGCGGCGTAGCGATCGGCCGAACCGCTCGTACAGGTTCTCGGCGATCTCCAGGGCGTTCCGGCCCCCGGCGCCGCTCGAGGTCAGGATGGCGAGGAGCTCTGCGGTGCGCAGGGCGGCGGGCCCCAGCGAGCGGAGGCGTTCCCGGGGCCGTTCCCACGACGGCCACTCCTTCATGGTCGGCGGTCTGTCGCCGTTCGAGCTCATGCGCGACTCCACGGATCGGGTTGACCCGCCCAATATCGCGCGAGCTATCAACAGATCGTCATGATCCGGGGAGATGTTCCCATCAACGCCCCGGTCGCCCGTGGCACTTCTTGTACTTCTTCCCCGAGCCGCAGGGGCAAGGGTCGTTGCGACCGATCTTCTCGCCGGTCTCTATCGGCTTGGACGGCCCCACTTCGCCGCGATTGGTCACGACCGGCTGGGCCGGCTGCCGCGGGCCGCCGACCGCCGCCTCCGGCGCCACCACGCCACCCGCCCCCGCGTCGGTGGGACCGGCGCGGGCCGCGGGCGACACGCCGGTGGCCAGGAGGGTGTCCCGCACCGCGCCCGGCGCCACGCCATCGTCGGTGGTGTCCAGGGTCGGCCCGCTCATCCGGGTGACCTGCGGCGCCCGCAGCGGCTGCGGCGGCATCATCTGGGCCTTGAAGACACGGTCGGTGAGCGTCGCCCGCAGGTCCCCCATCAGGTCGACGAACATGTCGTAGGCCTCCTTCTTGTACTCGATCAGCGGATCCTTCTGGCCCCAGGCGCGGAAGTAGATGCCGGCCTTGAGCTGATCGAGGTCGTAGAGGTGGTCCTTCCACTTCTCATCGACCGTGTAGAGGAAGATGTAAGAGAGGAGGCGTTCGGCCTCGTCGCCGAACTCGCCCAGCTTCTTGTCGAAGGTCTCCCGCGCCCTTTCCAGGACGTAGTCGACCACCGCTTCGCGATCCTCCCATTTCTCGACCATCTCCAGCGAGTTCTCGTCGGGCAGCTCCGGGCAGTGGAGGAAGAACTCGATCAGCAGCTGGTTCTTCAGACCCGCCAGGTCCCACGACTCTTCGGATCCGGCCACGTACTCGTCGACGCGGCGGAGCATCGTGGCCTCGATCATGTCGAGGACCTCGCCCTTCAGGTCCTCACCGCCCTCGAGGGCGAAGAGCCGCAGGTCGTAGATGACCTCCCGCTGCTGGTTCATGACGTCGTCGTACTCCAGCAGCCGCTTGCGGGCCTCGAAGTTCTGCATCTCGACCCGCTTCTGCGCCCGCTCGATCGCCTTGGTCACCAGCGGGTGCGTGATGACCTCGCCCTCCTCCGCACCCAGCGTGTCCATGATCTTCGCGATCCGCTCCGCCATGAACAGCCGCATCAGATCGTCTTCGAGGGAAAGGAAGAAGCGCGATCCGCCCGGATCGCCCTGGCGGCCGGAGCGACCGCGCAACTGGCGGTCGATGCGTCGCGAGTCGTGCCGCTCGGTGCCCAGGATGACCAGCCCGCACGGCGGGTCGACGGTGCAGCCGAGCACCTCCGCCAGGTCCTCGCTGATGTCCGGCTCCTCGTGGAACTTGCCGATCGACGGCTGCTGGGCCGGTATGGCGCAGACCCGGCACTTCACCACGCCGCCCTTCAGCTTGATGTCGGTGCCGCGGCCCGCCATGTTCGTGGCGATCGTCACCGCGCCGGGCTGTCCCGCCTCGGCCACGATCTCGGCTTCGCGCTCGTGGTACTTCGCGTTCAGAACGTTGTGCTTGATGCCGCGGCGACGCAGCATGCGGGACACCGTCTCGGAGGTGTCCACGCTCGTCGTGCCTACCAGGATGGGCAGACCCTTCTGATGCATCCGTTCGATCTCGTCGAGCAAGGCCGTGTACTTCTCGCGCTTGGTCTTGAACACCACGTCGTCCTGGTCGACGCGGCGCACCGGCCGGTTGGTCGGGATCACCACCACCTCGAGCCCGTAGATCTCGTGGAACTCGGCCTCCTCGGTCTCGGCGGTGCCCGTCATGCCGGCCAGCTTGTCGTACATGCGGAAGTAGTTCTGGATCGTGATGGTGGCGAGCGTCTGCGTCTCGCCGCGCACCGTCACCGCCTCCTTCGCCTCCACCGCCTGGTGCAGGCCGTCGCTCCAGCGCCGCCCGGGCATCTTCCGGCCGGTGAACTCGTCGACGATGATGACCTGGCCGTTCTCGACCACGTAGTCGGAATCGCGCTCGAACAGCGTGTACGCCTTGAGCAGCTGGTGGATGATGTGGATCTTCTCCGACTTCTCCGCGTAGTCGCGCTCGCGCGCCTGGATCCGCGCCCGCTTCTCGTCCGGCGACAGCGACTCGTCGCGCTCGATCTCCGCGAACACCTCGGAAAGGTCCGGGACCACGAACGCTTCGTGGTCGTTCGGCGAGAGAACGTCGAGGCCCTGGTCGGTGAGGTGGACCTGGTGGCCCTTCTCATCCATCGAGAACAGCAGCTCCTCCTCCAGCTGGTGGAGCCGCTTCTCTCGCATGTAGTCGGCCTCGACCCGCTGCATGGTCCTGCGGACACCCGGCTCCTGCAGAAGCTTCATCAGCTTCTTGTTCTTGGGCATGCCGCGGCTGGCCAGCAGGGCTTTCTCGCCCACCTCGTAGCTTACCTGGTCCTCGTCGTACGCATCCTTGAGGGTCTCTTCGGCTTCGGCCAGCAACTGGTTGACGATGCGCGACTGTTTCTTGTGCAGGCCGGCGACCTGGCCATTGAATTCCTTGTAGCGCTTGTTCTCCTCGCGACCGACGGGTCCGCTGATGATGAGCGGCGTTCGCGCCTCGTCGATCAGCACCGAGTCGACCTCGTCGATGATCGCGTAGTTGTGCTGGCGCTGGACGCGGTCCTCGAGGCGATGGACCATGTTGTCGCGCAGGTAGTCGAACCCGAACTCGTTGTTGGTACCGTAGGTGATGTCGCACTCGTAAACGGCGCGCCGCTCGGGGGTGCCCGGATCGGTGGTATCGATGCAGCCGACGGTCAGCCCCAGGTACTCGAAGACCGTGCCCATCCACTCCGAGTCACGCCGGGCCAGATAATCGTTCACGGTGACCAGGTGAGCGCCGCGTCCCGACAACGCGTTGAGGTAGAGCGGCATGGTCGCGACGAGCGTTTTCCCTTCGCCGGTGGCCATCTCGGCGATCTTGCCCTGGTGAAGCACGATGCCGCCGATCAGCTGCACATCGTAGGGCACCATGTCCCATTTCATCTCGTGACCGCGGACCTCGATGGGCTCGCCGAGCAGGCGCCGGCAGGCCTCACGCACGGTGGCGTAGGCTTCGGGCAGCAGCTCGTCGAGGAGGGCCTGGGTCATCTCCTCCAGTTCCTCCTCGAGCTCGGCGATGCGCAGGGTCATCCCCTCCCGCTCGCCGGCATCGGCCGTGTGCCGCTTGGTTTCCTTGAGCTCCTCGATCTCGGTCTCGAGGGCGCGGGTACGATCGCGGATGATCGATCTGAACTTCTCCGTCTGCCCCTTGATCTCCTCTTCGCTCAGATCCGCGAGACGCTCTTCGTGATCCAGGATCTCGTCCACGATGGGCTGGAGCTTGCGGACATCGCGTTCGAACTTGGTGCCGAGGGCAGCGGTGACTATCTGCTTGATCATGTGCTCAACTTCCAGTGCGCTCCGCCGGGGAGCGCCGATACAGTGAATGCTCTTCTATGATCTCGTACACCGGCTGCGGAACCAGGTACCGGTAAGGTCGACCCGAGCGGATCCGTTCGCGGACCTCGGTGGACGAGATGTCGACGTTCGTGACCTCCACGCGCCGAAATTCGGTCTCGATGCCGGTGTCCTCCTCATCGGGATCGACGCCGGCCCGCGAGAGGACCGTGACCGTGGCCAGGCGGGTGATCTCCTGCACGCGATGCCAGCGGTCGAACTCGGCCAGGATGTCGGAGCCGACGAGCAGAAAGAGCTCGGCCTCGGGGTTCTCCCGCGTCAGCTCGTGCAGGGTATCAACGGTGTACGACGGGCCCGTGCGCTGCAGCTCCCGGTCATCGACGTGAAACCGCTCGCTGCCCGCCGTGGCCGCCTCGATCATCCAGAGGCGCAGACGCGACGGGGCTTCGACCCGATCGCCCTTGAGCGGATGCGTACCGGCCGGTACGAAGAGGACCCGGTCGAGACCGAGAGCCGCGGCGGCGTCATCCGCCACGATCAGGTGACCCACGTGCGGTGGATCGAAGGTACCGCCAAAGATGCCAAGCCTCATCCCGATATCAACGCCCGGAGGACCGGTCTACCCGGCTGGTGACGCCGTGGAGCCGGACTCGACCAGGCGGCGCGCCTCGGGCGTGTTGGGATACTCGCGCAACAGCCGCTGGCGGGTCTCCTCCGCCTCCTGGGTGTACCCCAGCCGGGTGTACGCGTCGTACAGCATCGCCAGCGCCGCCGGTTCGATCCCGGCCCCCCGGTACGTGCCGAGCAGGTGCTCGAGATAGACGATCGCCGAGTCATAGGCCCGCCGCTTGAAGTAATATTCCGCGTTCAGGTAGACTTTACGCGCCAGCTTGTCGGTGAGTTCCGTCACCAGCGAGTCGGCCTCGTCGGCGAACGGGCTGCCGGGATAGAGAAGACTCACCGACCGGCATTCATCGATGGCCTCCTGTGTGTATTCCTGATCGAGCTCGGGGCGCGGAGACAGCTCGGCGTAAGCCAGACAGGCCCGGTAGCGCGAGTCGTCCGCCAGCGGGCCGGCGGGTCGGTTCTGGGCGAGCCGCAGGAACTCGTTCGCGGCCGTCAGATATTGATCCTGATTGAAATAAGAATCGGCGATCAGGAACTGGGCGCTGTCCGCATTCTGATTGCCCGGATCCTGGAAGAGGAAGCGCTGGAGGGCGTCGATGGCGCGCTGCCAGTCGCCGCGATCGTGAGCCTCCCGACCCATGGCGTAGAGCTGCTCGGGGGAAGCGTCCTGCGGCAGCTCCTTCGGGCAGCCGGCGAGGGTCGCGGCCAGAGCAACGGGCAGGAGGGCCAGCCGTGGCGGCCTCATCCACCCACCTCCCCTGCTTCCCCTTCTTCTTCCTCCTCCGGCCGGTAACGGATACTGCGGATGCGGTCTTCGGCGGCCCGGACCAGCCGACCCGTGCGGGTCGGGTTCAGGTCCAGCACGTTTTGGAACGAGTTCACCGCCTCGTCGAACTCGCCGAGAGCGAACAGTATCTCGCCGCGATCGAACCAGGCGTCGTCGAGCAGGGCCTGCGGCGACCCCAGGGCGATCACCAGGTCGAGCTTCTCCAGCGCCTCGGACGGGCGCCCGGCCAGTCGGTCCGCCTGCGCCAATTCGTAGGCGCACTGGCCGGCGTGCCAGCGTGCGTCGTTCCGCTGCTCACGGCCCGGTCGCGTGCGGATGAACGCCCGGTAATGGACCAGCGCCTGTTCGCACTCGCCGAGCTCGTAATAGACGCCCGCGAGCTCGTAGAGAACGGCTGGCTCGACGGAGTCGGGCGTCGCGGCCAGTACCGACAGGTAGAAAGGCAGCGCTTCGGCGTGCTCGCGCAGCTCGTAGTGGTAACGGGCGAAAGGCAGCGCCAGATCTTCGGGAACGTTCCCCGGCTGGATCGCCTCGACCTGTTGAAGCGCCCGGGACATGCGTGCCCGGTCGCGCTGCTGGAGAGCCCGCTCGGCGAGGCCGAGGAAATCGGCGACCGCCTGGTCGGCGTACGCGGAATCGATGGCGAGCAGCCGGGAGTAGTAGTCCGAGGCCTCGTCGAGGCGGTCGAGGTGCGCGTAGCCGTGAGCCAGGCGCAGCAGAACGTCAGCCTGCTCGCCACGCTGGCGCAGCGCGACCTGGTACTCGGCGATGGCCTCCTGCGGTCGATCGGCCCCCAGCAGCCGGTCACCCGCCAGCAGATGGTCCCGGACGTCCCCGCGACAGGCTGCCACCGCGGACGCGACCAACAGAGGGACTGCGATGAGATGAACCGGGAGTCTCAGCCGCCACTCTCCTCGCCGGCGGCCGGTGAACGGGGCATGTTGAGGAACGCTCGGGCCTTGGGGTGGTCGGGGTTCCGCTGCAGACAGGCTCGCCATTCGGCGGCCGCCTTTTCGTGCTGACCCGCACGGTAGAAGACCAGGCCCAGATTCACACGCGCTTCCACGTAATCCGAGTTCTCGGCCAGCACGCCGTCCAGCTCCCGGCGCGCCGCGTTCAGGTCGCCACTTTCCATCAGCGCGCGGGCCAGTTTGGTCCGAATATCGAGGAAATCCGCCCTCAGCTGGGCGGCGCTTCGATACTGGTCGATCGCCTGGGGGTAAGACCCGAGATCGGCGTAGAGATCGCCGAGCTCCATGTGCATGTTGGCGAGGCGCGCCGAGACCGAGCGGGAGAATGGCCGGCCGGCGGAATGATCGCAGTCCCACGCGAGTCGGAACGCTTCGCGCGCCTCGTCGTAGCGGCCCAGATCGTTCAGGGTGATCGCGCGATTGAGATGGGCCTCGACATAAGCGGGATTGAGGGAGAGGGCGCGATCGAACTCCTCGAGCGCCGCCTCCGGCTGCCCCGCCAGACCCAACGCCAGACCGAGGAGGTGCCGGACATCGGCATACCCGGGCTCGCGCTCGGCGGCTTCCCTCAGGGCCGAGATGGCGCCGACGTAGTCGTTCTGCGCCAGGCACTCCTTACCCTTCGTGATGAGCTGGTCCGTGTTCATTGGGGGAAAAACCTAGGCTTTCTCACTTCCTTCGGCAAGCGATGCGTGACGCTGGCGGCGCCGGAACAGTCGGCGCCACAGGCCGTACTTCAGAATGCACCGAAAGGCCGAAACACCGTCTTTCCAGTTGATCTTCTTCCCTTCGGCATAAGTGCGTCCGCTGTACGAGATACCCACCTCGTAGATCCGCCAGCCGCCCAGCGCCAGCTTGGCGGTGATCTCGGGCTCCAGACCAAAACGGTTCTCCTCGATCTCGAGGCTCTCCAGCACCTCGCGGCGAAACATCTTGTAGCACGTCTCCATGTCGGTGAGGTTCAGGTTCGTGACCATGTTGGAGAGCAGCGTCAGAATCTTGTTCCCCACGTAGTGCCAGAAGTAGAGCACCCGGTGCGGCCCCATTCCGCTGAACCGCGACCCGTAGACGGCGTCCGCCTTGCCCTGCACTATCGGCTCCAGCAGCCTGGAGTACTCTTCCGGGTCGTATTCCAGGTCCGCGTCCTGGATGATCGCCGCTTCTCCGGTCGCCTTGGCCAAACCCGCCCGAATCGCCGCCCCTTTCCCCTGGTTCTTCGGCTGCAGCACCAGCTGGTCGATCTGTCCCGTCCCGCTCAGCTTGTCCAGGACGTCGCGGGTGCCGTCGGTGGAGAAATCGTCCACGCAGATGATCTCCACGTCGACCTCGACGTCGCGCACGCGACGAACGACCTCCTCGATGGTATCGCGCTCGTTGTAGACCGGAATCAGGACCGACAGCCTCACCTCACCCCTGACCTTCGTCCTCGTCGGCCAGGACATCCGGCCGGGATGAGAAGTAGTCGATCGTCTGGAGCAGTCCGTCGCGAAGCTCGACGGTGGGCTCCCAGCCGAGAAGTTCGCGGGCCTGCGATATGTCCGGCTGACGTACTCTGGGATCGTCCACTGGAAGCGGCCGGCGCTCGATACCGGCCTTCAAGCCGGTGAGCTCGATCATGACATCGGCGAGCTGCTTGATGGTGAACTCGTTGGGGTTCCCGACGTTGACCGGCTGGGTCTCCTCGGAATTGAACAGCCTGTAGATGCCTTCGATCAGGTCGTCGACGAAGCAGAAGGAACGGGTCTGCGAGCCGTCGCCGTAGACGGTGAGCGGCTCGCCGCGCAGCGCCTGCACGATGAAGTTGGAGACGACGCGCCCGTCGCGGGCGCGCATGCGCGGCCCGTAGGTGTTGAAGATGCGGACGATCCGTGTGTCGACCCCGTGATAGCGATGGTAGGCCATCGTCATGGCCTCGGCGAAACGCTTCGCTTCGTCGTAGACGCCCCGCGGGCCCACCGGGTTCACGTTGCCCCAGTACGTCTCGGGCTGCGGGTGGACGGCGGGGTCGCCGTAGACCTCGGAGGTCGAGGCGAGGAGGAAGCGGGCGCTCTTCGCCTTGGCGAGGCCCAGCGCCTTGTGGGTGCCCAGCGAGCCGACCTTCAGCGTCTGAATCGGCAGCTGCAAATAATCGACGGGGCTGGCCGGGGACGCGAAGTGGAGCACGCCATCGAGCTCGCCGGCCACGTAGATGAATTCGGTGACGTCGTACTGATAGAAGGTGAATCGGTCGCTCCTCAGCAGGTGGGTGATGTTGTCGGCGGAGCCGGTGATCAGATTGTCGAGGCCCACGACCTCGTGCCCTTCGGCGAGGAAGCGTTCCGACAGATGCGACCCCAGAAAGCCAGCGGCTCCGGTAATCAGGACCCTCACGTCACAGCCTCCCGTCCCAGTGGATAGTAGGTGAACCCCATATCCCGCATCTTCTTGATATCGTACAGGTTACGGGCGTCAAACACGACCGGGGAGCTCATCAGCTTGCGGATCCGCTCGAAGTTGGGGCGCCGGTACTCGAGCCAATCGGTCATCACGACGAGGGCGTCGGCCTCCTCCACCGCCGCGTAGTCCCGATCGCAATAGACGATCCGGTCGCCGAAGATGCGTCGAGCGGTGCCCATCGCCGCCGGGTCGTGCCCGCGCACCGTCGCGCCGCGCTCCAGCAGGCCCTCGACCAGAACGATCGACGGCGACTCACGCATGTCGTCGGTGCCCGGCTTGAAGGCGAGCCCCCAGACGCCGATGGTCTTCCCCTGCAGTCCTTCGGGGGCGAAATGTCGCTCGAGCTTCTCCAGGTACAGCCGCTTCTGCAGCCGGTTTACCTCCTCGACCGCCTTCAGGATTCGGAACTCGTATCCATACTCTTCCGCGGTGCGGAGCAGCGCCTTCACGTCCTTGGGGAAGCAGGATCCGCCGTAGCCCGGGCCGGGGAAGAGGAAAGTCGGCCCGATCCGCGTGTCGGAGCCCACGCCGCGCCGCACCAGGGAGACATCGGCGCCGAACAGCTCGCACATGCGGGCCACCTCGTTCATGAAGCTGATCCGCGTGGCCAGCATGCCGTTGGCGACATACTTGGTCAGTTCGGCGCTGACGATGTCCATGAAGATGATGGGGTTTCCCGTCCGCACGAACGGCTCGTAGAGCCCGGCCAGCACGTCGCGCGCCTTCTCCGAGTCGACACCGAGCACCACGCGGTCGGGACGCATGAAGTCATCGATCGCGGCGCCCTCTTTCAGGAACTCCGGGTTCGAGCAGACGTGCACCGGGTGATCGGTGCGGCCCTCGATGGTTTCGCGCACGCGTCGCGCGGTGCCCACCGGCACCGTGCTCTTCGTGACCACGATCTTCTCTCCGTTCATGCTGTCGCCGATCACCGCGGCGACATCGAGGACGTGGCGCAGATCGGCGGAACCGTCCTCGTCGGGCGGCGTGCCGACGGCAATGAAGATGATCTCGGAGTCCCGGGTGACCTCGGGGATGTCGGTGGTGAAGCGCAGGCGGCCGTCGGCGACGTTTCGCTCTACCAACGGCTCGAGACCGGGCTCGTAGATCGGGACCTGGCCCGCCCGCAAGGCGTCGATCTTGCCCTCGTCCACATCGCCGCACACCACTTCGTTGCCCGTCTCGGCCAGGCAAGCGCCGGCGACGAGGCCGACGTAACCCGTGCCTATCACACCTATATGCATCGTGGATCTCGTTTCGGTTCAGCGCCGCCTGAAACCATCGCGCCGGTCCACCCATCGTCAGTCAGCGGAGCGGACAAGGGAAGGCTACCTATTATATCCGAACCCCGTTCACGACCGCAACGCCGTCGAGCCCGGTCGCCGGTACCGGAGCAGGCTCCCCTTCAGCCAGCGCAGACCGGCCAGCTTCCCCAGCCAGCGGCGCGCGCCGTCTTCGGGCGCCGCCCTCGCCGCCCTCGCCGTCCTCCCCCGGTGCCCCAGGACCCAGCGTACGAAGTCGAGCTTCCGCTTCCAGCCGCGGCGCAGGACCAGCTCCATGAGCAGCGAGCTGGGCAGGAACCGTGCCCCGGGCGCCACGTGGCCCAGGCGAAGACCTGTCGGCACTCCGAGCCGGGCCGGGCGGCTTCTGAGCTCCCAGGCCATCTCGAGGCCGAACAGCTCGGCCGCCAGGGTCGTCGCGTGACGCAGGTGCCGGTCCCGGCCGGTCTCCCGCGCCGTCGCCGCCGCCCAATCCACCGCCTCCGACCCGGCGGCGTGCATGAGCACGGCCAGATCGAGATACACCGAGATCGTCCGCAGGCTGCTGAGGATCGCGTGAGCGGAGGCCAGATACAGCTCGGCCGCCGGCGGCAGAACCCGCCAGCGGATCTGGCCCAGGCCCGTCCGGCCCAGGGTCGCTTCGCGGCCGCCGATCCGGGCCGTCTCACCGTCGGGCTCGATTCGAATCTCGTGCCAGCGCGGGTGCAGGTCGACCGCCACCTGTAGCCCACCGTCCGCCGCGCGCGCGTATGTCACCGCGTACCGGGTCGCCGGCCTGCCGCCGCTGCTCCAGCGCCGAAAGCCGCATTCGTTCAGGCACGCCTCGGCGGCTGACAGCGCATCGGACGGCACGAGCAGATCGATGTCCGCCGCCTCGCGCACTGCAGCCACCGGATAATGTCGCGCCAGCGCCGGGCCCTTGATGATCGCCGCGGGAACCCCCCGCCCCTCAATCCTCGGCCCCAGGTCATCCAGCGCCTCGAGCTGCGCCGCGTAGCGCTCCTCGTTCGCCAGACGGTCCGCGGCCAGAGCGGCCCAACCCGAGCGGGGTAGCTCCACCCCCAGGTGGGACGCCGCCTCGCTCAGCACCGGACCGAGCCGTTCCGTCCGGGCGGCGGCGATCGCCCGCAGCCACGCGTCGTCGCCCCTCTCTTCGGGCTGCGGTCCGCCGAAATAGCGCGCCCGTACCACCTGCAGCGCCGGCTCCAGCCACCGGGGTCCCCCTACCGTCTCAGGCGCCATCCTGCGCTGCGCTCTGCCACTCCAGCAGATCGGAGAGGGAGCGGCGGATGTCGATGGTCGGCGCCCAGCCGGTGTCGCCGGCCAGCCTGGCGTAGCTGCCCACCATCTCCTCGATGTCCGCGCGTCTCAGCCTGGTCGGGTCCGTCTCGATCTCCACCTCGACCCCCGCCAGCTCGGCCAGGGTCTCCAGCAACTCGCGGATGGCATAGGCCCGGCCGGAGCAAACGTTGTAGACTCGGCCGACCTGGCCACGTTCGGTCAGGTCCACGTAGGCCCGCACCACGTCGCGGACATCGGTGAAGTCACGCCGTACATCGACGTCGCCGGCCTGGATCCGGCCGGCGCCACCGGCCGCACGGATCTCCGCGACCTGCTCCGCCAGCTGGGCCGCGACGAAAGACGGGCGCTGGCCCGGGCCGGTGTGGTTGAAACTGCGGGTGGCGATGACCGAGAGGCCGTGGGCTCGGAAGAACTGGAGGCCCAACATCTCCTGCGCCGCCTTGGATACGGCGTAAGGGCTGAGCGGCTCCAGCGGATGATCCTCTTCCAGCGGTCGATATCGCGCGGCCGCGGCACCGTACACCTGGCTGGAGCCGCTGATCAGGACAGCCGGATCGTAGCCGGTGGCGGCGCGTCGGCGGGCGAGCTCCTCGAGGACGTAGAGCGTCCCGATGACGTTAACGCGCAACGGCGCGACCGGGTCGTCCAGCGACTCGGCGACGGACGCGAGCCCCGCGAGGTGGAACACGCGGTCCGCCTCCACGGCGTCCACCACCCTCGACACGCTCTCTCGTTCCTCCAGCTCCAGCGTGATCCAGGTGGCCCGGGCGGCCGTGCTTTCCGACAGCGTGGTCAGCTGGGGCGGCTCGATCCGAACCGCGCCGACGACCTCGTCACCGCGCTCCAGCAACTCCGCTACGAGATGCTGCCCGACGAACCCATCGGCCCCGGTCACCAGGCTGACGGTCACGGACTGCCGCTGCCGGAGCGCAGGCGGTCGAGATCGGCATCGACCATCATCTCGACCAGACCGGTGAAATCGACGGTGGGCTCCCAACCCAGTCGCTGGCGGGCTCGCGACGCGTCGGCGACCAGGTTCTCGACATCGGCCGGGCGCAGCAGGCTCTCGTCCTGAACCACGTGATCCTGCGGGTCGAGACCGACCCGCTCGAACGCGACCTCGACCAGGTCGCGCACGCTATGCTGCACTCCGGTTCCCACCACATAGTCGTCCGGCTCGTCCTGCTGCAGCATCTGCCACATCGCGCGAACGTAATCGCCGGCGAACCCCCAATCGCGCTTCGCCTCCAGGTTGCCCAGACGCAGCTCGCTGGCCAGCCCCAGCTTTATCTTCGCGACGCTGTGGGTCACCTTGCGGGTCACGAACTCGAGACCGCGGCGCGGCGACTCGTGATTGAACAGGATGCCGCTGACCGCGAACAGGCCGTAGCTCTCCCGGTAGTTCACCGTGATGCAGTGGCCGTAGACCTTGGCCACGCCGTACGGCGAGCGCGGGTAGAAGGGCGTGGTCTCCGACTGCGGGCTGGGCGCCGCACCGAACATCTCGGAGCTGGACGCCTGATAGAACCGCGCGTCCGGCTTCACGCGCCGGATCGCCTCCAGCATCCGCATCACGCCCAGCGCCGTCGCCTCGCCCGTGAGCACCGGCTGGTTCCACGAGGTGGGGACGAACGACTGTGCGGCAAGGTTGTAGACCTCGTCAGGGTCCACGTCAGCGACGGCGGTGAGTAGGGAGTTCTGGTCGAGCAGGTCACCCTGGATGAAGGTGATCCGGTCCTGTATGTGCTCGATCCGCTGGAAATGGAGCGTGGAGGAGCGTCTGTACAGGCCAAAGACCTCGTAGCCCTGCTCGAGCAGGAACTCGGCCAGATAGGAGCCGTCCTGGCCGGTGATCCCGGTGATCAGCGCGCGTTTGGCCATTTCATCCCTCTCGTTCCGCCCAAGCCACGAGGCGGCGCGGCGCTAGGCCGGGCGTTGCAGCACGTTGCGCGTATCGAGCACCGGCCGGCCCGAACGCCGGATCAGGTCGTAGTCGATGTCGGTGTGGTCGGTGACGATGACGACGACGTCAGCCCCGGCCAGCCGCTTCTCGTCGAGTGGCATCGACTCGATGTCCTGTCCCTCGTGGCGCAGGTTCGGCACCATGGGGTCGTGGTAGATGACCTCGGCACCCTTCTCGGCCAGCAGACGAATGATGTCCAGCGCCGGCGATTCCCGCGTATCGTTCGTGTCCGGCTTGTACGCCGCGCCGACTACCACGACCCGGGACCCTCTCACCGGCCTGCCGTGATCGTTGAGCAGATCGGCGACCTTTTCGGACACGTAGCGCGGCATCTCGGCGTTGATCTCGCTCGCCAGCTCGATCAGCCGGGTCTTGTAGTCCAGCGTCTTCATCTTCCAGGACAGGTAGTGCGGGTCGACGGGAATGCAGTGCCCGCCGAGGCCGGGGCCGGGCGTGAACTTCATGAAGCCGAAGGGCTTCGTCGCCGCGGCCTCGATGACCTCCCATACGTCCACGTCCAGCTTGTCGCAGACGATGGCCATCTCGTTGGCCAGCGCGATGTTCACGGAGCGGAAGGTGTTCTCCAGCAGCTTGGTGAGCTCCGCGGCTTCGGTGCTGGATACGAGGATGACCTGCTCGATGATCGTGGAGTAGAGCCGGTTCGCGCATTCGGCGCAATCGGCGGTGATGCCGCCAACCACTTTCGGCGTGTTGTGGATCTTGTAGACCGGGTTGCCCGGATCGACGCGCTCCGGACTGAAGGCCAGGAAGAAGTCCTTGCCCACCTCGAGCCGGGTCCCGGCCAGGGCCGGCAGAAGCAGCTCGCGGGTCGTACCCGGATAGGTGGTCGACTCGAGGACGACCAGCTGGCCGGCCCGAACCGTCCGCTGCAGTGAGTTGGCCGCCGTCATGATGAACGAGACGTCGGGGTCGCCGGTCTTGTTGAGGGGTGTGGGCACGCAGATGCAGATGGCGTCCGCCTCCGCCAGCCGATCGTAGTCGAGGGTGGCCTCGAGGCGACCGGCCTCGACGGCGGCTGCCAGTTGCTCTTCGGGGACGTCGCCGACGTACGAGTTACCGGCGTTCACGGCCTCCACCTTATCCCGGGCCACCTCGAAGCCCAGAATTGAGAAGCCGGCTTCGGCGAACTCGACCGCCAGCGGCAGCCCCACGTATCCCAGGCCCACCACGCCGACCCTGGCCTGTCGCGACTCGATCTGCTCGATCAACACGCGTGCCTGCTCGTTCACTCCTCTCCTCCTAGCATCCGGGCCAAGCGGTCGGCGAAGTAGGTGATGATGAGGTCGGCGCCGGCCCGGCGTATGGCCGTCACCGCCTCGAGGACGACCCGATCCTCATCGATCCAACCTCGCTCCGCCGCCGCCTTGATCATGCTGTACTCGCCGGATACGTGGTAGGCGGCGACCGGGTACCCCGTGTCCTGTTTGACTCTGTAGATCACGTCGAGGTACGGCAGAGCCGGCTTGACCATGACGATGTCGGCCCCTTCCTCGACGTCGAGCCGTGCCTCGCGCACCCCCTCGTCGGCGTTCGCTGGATCCATCTGGTAGGCCTTCCGGTCGCCGAACTGCGGCGCCGAGTCGGCGGCCTCGCGGAAAGGCCCGTAGAAAGCCGAAGCGTACTTCACCGCGTAAGACATGATCGGCACCTGGGTGAAGCCGCTCTCATCCAGCGTCCCTCGGATGGCTCCCACGCGGCCGTCCATCATGTCGCTGGGGGCAACCATGTCGGCGCCGGCCTCCACGTGTGACAGAGCGCTGCGCGCCAGGAGCTCGAGGGTCGGATCGTTGTCGACGACCCCCTCGGGGGTCAGCACCCCGCAGTGGCCGTGGTCGGTGTACTCGCAGAGGCAGACGTCGGTCACTACCAGCAGCTCGTCCGTTCGCTCTTTTATCGCGCCGACGGCACGCTGCACGATCCCGTCCGCGGCATAGGCGCCGCTGCCCCGGGCGTCCTTCGATTCCGGTATGCCAAACAGCAGAACGGCCCCGACCCCCAGCGACTCGAGCCGGGCCGCCTCTTCGGCCGCCGCGCTCACCGACAGCTGCTCGACTCCAGGCATCGCCGAGACGGGATGACGTCCGTCCTCGTAGGTGACGAAGATGGGAGCGATCAGGTCGACCGGCTCGACCGAGGTCTCGCGCACCATGGCGCGAAGACGCGCGGATCGGCGCAGCCGGCGCGGGCGAACGGTCGGGAAACGGGCCATCACGAGCTCTCCTCTTGTTCCCTGCCGTAATAGCGGGCAATCGCCTGCAACAGACCGGGTACGGTATACTCCAGCGCCTCCACATCGACCTGCAGACCGGCGTCGCGGGCGGCGCTGGCGGTAATCGGCCCGATGACGGCGACCCGAGCCGACCCCAGGTCGGGGCCGGCGGTGTCGACATAGCTGCGGACGGTGGACGCGGCGGTGAACGTCACCATGTCGACCTCGTCGCGTTCGATCGCCCCTCGCAGGGCTTCGATCCCCTCGGCGTCGGGGGCCGACTCGTACGCCACGACCTCATCGACGCGGGCACCCGCCGCGCGCAGCCGCTCGGGCAGCACCTTCCGAGCCCCGGCCGCCCGCGGTAACAGGATCCGGGCATCGGCCAGCTCGGCTCGACTCTGAAGGGCCTCGGCGACCGCTTCCGCCACATATTCCTCCGGCACGATCTCGGCCTCGACGCCGCGCTCCGCCAGGGCATCGGCCGTCGCCGGTCCGATGGCCGCGACTCGCGCCTCGTCGGGCAGGCGGGCGATGTCGGCCGCCTCCAGCCCGGCCCAGAAACGCTCCACCCCATTGGCACTGGTGAAGACCAGCCAATCGTAGGCCGGCAGATCCGCCACGGCCTGGCGGAGCGGGGCGGGATCCGAGGGCTCGACGATCCGGATCGTCGGGTAGCTGAGCGCCCGAGCGCCCAGCTGGCGAAGCCCTTCGAGCAGGCTTTCCGCCTGCCCTTGCGGACGCGTCACGGCGATCCTCAGCCCCCCGAGCGGTCGATCCCGGGCCATTCGATGCGGCTCCCCGATTCGAGTGCGTGCGGCCGCGCCAGACGGCGCGTCCCGTGCCGCGCAAGATACGGGCCGCCAATCTCCCCGCAACCAGCCTCGAGCGCCCTCGGGCCGATCCGGGGGCGTTATTGCCCGACCCCGGCCGACGGCGCATATTTTAAGCTTCGATGCGATTTGGAGCGTTCCGGGTGGCCACGCCTCATGGGCTGGACTCGCAGGTGAAAGGAGCTTTCTACGTATGGCTAGCTTCGTGAGCGCGAACCTCTCTCACGAGTTGAGCGAGAACTTCGTGACGTTCAAGCTGACCACGGTGATCCGCTTCGAGCCCAAGGAAGTCGGCCACCGCTGGCTCCTCCAGTACCAGTTCATGGAGGAGGACCCGATGGCCGACGACAAGCTGTCACCGCTCCGTCCTGCGGAGTCGGTGGGCGACGTCAACCCGGGCCTCAAGCGGCACTACATCATACCCTCCAAGGAAGAGGTCGAGCTCTCTTATACGGAGGAGTTCTCCAAGCATCTGGTGGACACCGAGGTGGGCAAGGAGGAGGTGTACGCCAAGGTGGATGTTCTGCCGCTGGAGGCGCCCGAGGGGTTCGTCGCCGGCCGGACGCGGACGAACATCACCGTGGTGGATGTTTAGTGGGACTTCGGGAATTGGGGATTCCGGCTGCCGAAGTCGGAGATCGGGATTCTGATTTCAGCGGTCGGGATTCCGATTTAGGGAAGTTCGAACTCTTTGAGAATTGTTGAGGGAGATTCGGGGATCCGGGGGTTCGGGGATTTGGGGAGGGATCAAGTGGGTTTGGAAGGCTGCCGGCGATCCCGCCGTGTTTCTCCGAATCACCGAATGCCGCAATCCCCGAATCCGTTTCGGCGACTCGAGTTCTCTCAGCCTTCCCCAACCTTTGTTCCCGGCCTGGTAGAGCCTGGAATCTAGACTCCCACCCTCACGGGGCCTTGACGATGCGCCCCGACTTGATACAGCGGCTGCAGACGCGAACGCGTTTGACCGTGCCGTCGTCGACGACCCGAACGCGTTGCAAGTTCGGCATCCAGCGCCTTTTCGTCTTGTTGTTGGCGTGGCTGACGTTGTGCCCCACCGAGGGGTTCTTGCCACACACGTAGCATACTCGTGACATCTTGGTCGTGTCCTGCCTTAATCGAGTCGTTTCTTGCGTCTTTGGCCCGTCTTCAGCCGTCAGGAGCCCGTCGTGTCCGCCCCGGTCTCCTCGCCCGGGAAGATGAAATCCAGCGAGTCGACCAGAAAGAAGGTCGAGTGTCCCGACACCCGCTCCCGGTTCTCTCTGTCGAACAGGCCGCGCTGAGCGTAGACGTCGAGGATCGAGTCGTTCAGCGCGTAAACCTGTCCCGCGACGGTCAGGTTGTCGCCACCGACCACCGTCACGCCCTCCTCGATCAGCGAGCGTTCCAGGATCAGCGGGTAATCGTCCAGACCCGGCATATCGGCCGCCAGCGTCGCCCGGCCGAGGCGATCGGTGATGTGGACCGGCCGGAGCAGGATCCGCTGGCGCGAGAAGCGTGACGGATCCTGGACGAAGGCCGTGTCCGGGATCTGGGGCAGTTCGCCCGCCGCCGTATCCGCGACGGCCAGGCCCGATTCTATCGAGCTCGACTCCCAGTAGAGCCAGTACATGAATCCGGCGACCAGAACGGTAGCTGCCACCGCCCACGGCCACGTGTACTTCCAGAGCAGGTTCGCCATGTTGGCTATGTCTCCGGAGAAGTCGGTTCGTCGCTACTCGACCAGCTGGACGATGGCGATCTCCGCACCATCTCCCTGTCGCTCCCCGAGTTTCAAGACGCTCGTATAGCCTCCGTCACGCTCGGCGTAGCGCGGGCCGAGGGTGTCGAAGAGCTTCTTGAGCGCCTCTTTGTCGTGGATCGCCCGGGCGGCCTGTCGACGCGCATGCAGATCCCCGCGGCGCGCCAGCGTGATCAGCCGCTCCGCGAACGGACGCAGCTCTTTCGCCTTCGCTTGCGTGGTCTTGATCCGCTCGTGCCGGAACAGGCTCGTCGCCATGTTGGACAGCATCGCCTTCTTGTGGCTGGCCGTCCGGCTCAGCTGGCGTCCCTTCCGTCTATGCCTCACGGTGCTCGTCTCGTTCCGCTACTCGTTTTCGTCGCCGTTACTCTCTTTGACCGTGTAGAGCTCGCCGCCTTCGCCCTCCTCGATCTTCATACCGAAGTGAAGTCCGTGGGTGGCGAGCAGATCCTCTACCTCCTGAAGCGACTTGCGACCGAAGTTCTCGATCCCGAGGATCTCGTCCTCGCTGCGCCGCGCGATGTCGCCCAGGGTCCGGATGTTGCCCTTCTCCAGCGTGTGCCGCGACCGTACCGATATGTCGAACTCCTCCAGGGGCCGGTTGACCACGTCCTTCACCTTCTCGCTCAACGGAACCAGCTGGACTTCCGGCGCCTCCTGCTCTCCGTTGCCGCTGGCGAAACGGCGCAGGTACTCCAGGTGCCTGGCCATCAGCTCCGCCGCGTAGGCCACCGCCTCCTCGGGCCGCATCGCCCCATCGGTCTCCACCGACAGGGTGAGCCGATCGAAGTCGGTGCGCTGACCCACCCGGGTCTCCTCGACATTGAAGTTCGCCCGCAGCACCGGGCTGTAGATCGAGTCGATCAGGATGAGGTCCACCGGGTCGTCCTTCCGACGCTGATGCTGATCGGCCAGAACGAAGCCCCGGCCCCGATTGATCAACAGCTCGAGGCGCAGCGGCTTGTCCTCCGGCAGGGCTTCTTGCAGGGTGAACAGATGCTGGTCCCGGTTGACGATGTCGATCTTCGGGTTCGGCTCGATGTCACGCGCCGTCACCGGCCCGGCCTCGTGGACCGCCAGCTCCAGCTTTCCCTCCTCGTCCTCGGCGACCATGCGCAGGACCAGGCTCTTCACCTGCTGGATGATCTCGTGCACATCCTCGACTACGCCGGGAATCGTCTGGTGCTCGTGTACGACGCCGCTTGCCCGGAACGCCCAGACGGCGGAGCCGGGAAGCGATGACAGAAGGATCCGCCGCGTCGCGTTACCGAGCGTATGGCCATAGCCCCTTTCGAGGGGCTGGACCAGAAACTCGGCGCGTCGACCGTCCTCGGACACCTCTGTGACTTCCACGCGCTCGGGTAGTACCCAGCCGCTCAAATCAATCTGCACTTTATCGGCCTCCTTGATGCGGCCCAACACCGCGTGGCGCCCCCGACGGCCGGTGGACGCCTCCAGTCTCATGCTCGGTCTGGTTCTAGTGATGCAACCGCTGCTCTTATTTCGAATACAGTTCGACGATCAGCTGCTCCTGCACGGCGAGCGGCACGTCCGCCCGCGTCGGCTTCTCCACCATGCGACCGGTCAGCTTCTTGTGGTCGACGGAGATCCAGCCGAGCGTCCCGTCGCCGGCGCTCGATTCCACCGCCTCCTTGACCAGCGGCAGGTCGCGGCTGGAGGACTTGACGGAGATCTCCATCCCCGGCTTCACCTCGAAGCTCGGGATGTTGACGATCGCGCCTTCCACCTCGATATGTCGGTGCCGCACCAGCTGACGCGCCGATTTGCGAGACGGCGCGAAGCCGAGCCGATAGACCATGTTGTCGAGCCGGGTCTCCAGCGCGACGATCAGGTTGTCACCGGTGATGCCCCCTCCCCGGGACGACGTCTGGAAGAGCTTGCGGAACTGCTCCTCCTGTAGCCCGTAGATTCGGCGCACCTTCTGTTTCTCGCGCAATTGCACGGCGTAGTCGGACATGCGCCGCCGCCGCATCCGGGACATCCCGTGCTGGCCCGGCGGGTAGTTGCGCCGCTCGATGGCGCACTTCTCCGTGTGGCATCTCTTGCCCTTGAGGAAGAGCTTCTGGCCCTCCCTCCGACACAACTTGCAGACTGGTCCTGTGTATCTTGCCATTTACTTTCCGTCTAGCGCTCCCTGCAGTGGCACTGAGTCAAACCCGTCGTTTCTTGGGCGGCCGGCAGCCGTTGTGCGGGATCGGGGTGACATCCCGGATCGAGCGGATCTGCAGGCCGGTGGCCTGCAGCGCCTGGATCGCGGACTCGCGGCCCGAGCCGGGTCCCTGCACCCGCACGTGAACCCGCTTCATCCCGAGGCCCACCGCCTCGCGGGCGGCGTTCTCGGCGGCCACCGTCGCGGCGAACGGAGTGGACTTTTTGGAGCCCTTGAACCCCGATTTGCCCGGGGTGCTCCAGACCAGCGTGTTGCCTTCCATGTCGGTGATGGTGACGATCGTGTTGTTGAACGTCGCCTTGATGTAGGCGATTCCCTCGACGCCCACATCCTTCTTCTTCTTCGGTCCCGCCTGCTTCTTCTTCTTCGGAGGCATCAGCTCGATCGCTCGCTGCGTTACCGTTCTCGATTATTTACGCGGGGCCTTCTTCTTGCCCGCCACGGTCCGCCGCGGGCCCTTCCGGGTCCGCGCGTTGGTGTGCGTCCGCTGCCCACGCACCGGCAGTCCCTTGCGATGCCGGATCCCACGGTAGCTCCCGATGTCCATCAGCCGCTTGATGTTCATCGATACTTCCGTGCGCAACGCACCTTCCACCTTGTAATCGTTCTCGATCACCCTCCGGACCTTGTTGAGGTCTTCGTCCGAGAGCTCGTGGACCCGCGTCTCGTCGTTTACACCGGTCTTCTCCAGGATCTCCCGGGCGCTCGTCTGCCCGATCCCGAAGATGTATGTCAGGGCGACCTCGAGCCGCTTGTTGTTCGGCAAATCGACGCCAGCTATACGTACCATCATGCTACCCCTGCCGCTGCTTGTGTCTGGGGTTGCGCTTGCAGATGACCCGGACGACCCCGCGCCGCCGAACCAGCTTGCAGTGCTCGCAGATCCGCTTAACGCTCGATCTTACTTTCACTTGCCTGCTCTCTTCCGAACGTTTTGGTGCAGCCAATTATAATATCCAGCCGCACTCGAATATCAATGGGGATCGCCCCCGACGGCGCCCCGCCCCGGAAGCCCCGTTCCCCTAAGTGCTTGCCAATCCGTCACTTGTACCGATAGGTGATCCGGCCCCGCGTCAGGTCGTACGGCGACAGCTCCACCTGCACCTTGTCGCCCGGCAGGATCCGGATGTAGTGCATCCGGATCTTGCCGGAGATGTGGGCCGTGATCTCGTGGCCGTTCTCCAGCTCCACCCGGAACATCGCGTTGGGCAGTGCCTCGACCACGGTGCCGGTCATCTGAATCGATTCTTCTTTTGCCAACCTGGCCGAACCTTACCTCATCCTGCTTTGGACGGCACCACCGTCAAGATGCGGGGGCCCTCCCTGGTGATCGCGACCGTGTGCTCGAAGTGGGCTGAGACCTGCCCATCGGCGGTCACCACCGTCCAATCGTCGGCGAGCGTGCGAATCTCGCGGCCGCCCAAGTTGAACATCGGTTCGATGGCGAGGACCAGCCCGGGCTGCAGCTTCAACCCCTCACCGGCACGACCATAGTTCGGCACCTGCGGCTCCTCGTGGGGCCGGGCGCCGATCCCGTGACCCACCAGTTCACGAACGACGCTGTAGCCGGCCTCGGCGCCCGCCGCCTCGATGGCGGCGCTGATGTCCCCCAGTCGACCGCCGGGACGGGCTGACTCCACCCCCCGGGTCAGCGCCTCGCGGGTCACCGTCAGCAGCCGGCCCACCGGTGGCGCCACCGTGCCGACCGGCAAGGTCACAGCGCCGTCGCCGTAGTAGCCCTCGTAGCAGACCCCGACGTCGACGCTCACGATGTCGCCGTCCTCGAGGATCCTGTCGCGCGACGGGATTCCGTGAACCACCTCGTGGTTGACGCTCGTGCAGAGGGTGGCCGGAAAGCCGTACAGCCCTTTGAAGGCCGGAGTAGCATCATCGTAGCTACGGATCAACCCCTCCGCCCACTCGTCCAGAGCGCCCGTGCTGACACCGGGCCGCACCCGATCTTCGAGCTGGTCGAGCACATCGGCCACGATCTCGGATGCCCGGGCGATGAGCTCGATCTCTTCGTCGGTCTTGAGCGTGATCACCGGCAATCCACCAGCTCTATCAGCTCTCCGAACACTTCCTCCACGTCGCCAACGCCGTCTACCTTGCTCACCGGTGGGCCGTCGCCGGCGTACCAGTCGAGGAGCGGTTCGGTCTGCTCGTGGTAGACGTGGAGCCGCTTCCGCACGGTCTCTTCCTGGTCGTCGTCTCGGGTCTCGAGCTCGCCGCCGCAGCGGTCGCAGACACCGGCGTTCTGCGGTGGATCGAAGTGCACGTTGTAGACCGTTCCGCAAACGGTGCAAACGCGGCGGCCCGCGAGGCGGCGCACCAGCTCCTCCTCCGGGACGTCGAGGTAGAGCACGGCGTCCAGCTCGATCCCCCGCGCCTCCAGCGTGGCCTGCAGCCCTTCGGCCTGGGCTACGGTGCGGGGAAAGCCATCCAGGATGAAGCCGGCGGCGGCTTCGGGACGCTGAAGGACGTCGCGCACCAGGTCGATCACGATCTCGTCCGGCACCAGCTCGCCGGCGTCCATGAAGCGCTGGGCCTCGCGGCCCAGCGGCGTCTGTTCGCGCACTGCTTCCCGCAGGATGTCGCCGGTGGCATACCTAGGCAGATCACAGCGTTCAGCGAGCAGGTCGCCCTGCGTTCCCTTTCCCGCGCCCGGCGGGCCCAGCAACACGATCTTCATAGGCTGAATTCCGTGGTTGGGGCTCGCACCAGCACGGGGTCACATGTACCTCTGTCGGCCGCGGTATTTGACCCGGCCCTTCTTCATGAATCCTTCGTAGTGGCGGAGCAACAGATGCTGCTGCATCTGTTGGACCGTATCGAGGGCCACACCGACGACGATCAGCAACGCGGTACCGCCGAAGAAGAACAGCTGGATGTCGAACCAGGCGAAGATCATGAACGGAACCAGCGCGATCGCGGCCAGGAATATCGATCCCGGAAGCGTGATTCGGTTGAGCACGTACTCGATATACTCGGCGGTGCGGCCGCCCGGTTTGACGCCCGGAATGAACGCGCCCTGCTTGTTCAAGTTCTCCGCGATGTCCACCGGATTGAAGATGATCGCGGTGTAGAAGTAGGTGAAGAAGACGATCAGGATCGCGTAGCTGACATAGTACAGCGAGTTGCCCGGCTGGAAGAGGTTCGATATCTCAGCGAGGATCGGGACGTTCGAGAACGACGCGATCGTGCCGGGCACGACGATGATCGACTGGGCGAAGATGATCGGCATCACGCCGGCGGAGTTGACCCGCAGCGGGATGAACGACTTCTGCCCTTCCCGGATGCGGCCGCGGCCCACCACCTTTCGCGGTATCTGAACGGGTATCTTCCGCGCCGCCATCGTCACCGCCACGGTACCGGCGATCACGCCCAGCATGACCAGCAGGAGCAGGACCAGCTTGAAGGCGCTGATCGTGCCGACCTGAACCGCTTCGAACGTCCGGCCGACGGCGTTGGGGAACCCCTCGATGATGCCGAAGAAGATCAGCAGCGACATGCCGTTGCCGATCCCGCGCTCGGTGATCTGCTCGCCCAGCCACATGATGAACACGCCGCCCGCGGTCAGCGCCAGGACGGTGATCAGGCGAAAAGCCCAACCGGGCGCCGGTACGATGGTCGAGTTGGGGCCGCTCTGACTCTCGAGGAAGATCGCGTATCCGTAGCCCTGCATGGCGCAGAGCAGCACGGTGGTGTATCGGGTCCACTGGTTCAGCCGCTTGCGTCCCTCTTCCCCCTCCTTCTGCATCTTCTCGATGGTGGGGAAGACGGCACCCAGCAGCTGGAACATGATCGAGGCGGAGATATAGGGCATGATGCCCAGCGCGAAGATGGTCGCGCGCTGCAGGCCACCGCCCACGAACATGTCGTAGAGACCGAACAGCGTGCCCTGGAGGGACGTGGCGAGGTCGCGGAGCGCCACCACGTCGACGCCGGGCACGGTGATGTGGGCGCCGAAGCGATAGATCGCCAGGCAGAGGAGGGTGAAGAGGAGCTTCTGCTTGAGCTCGGGCGCGCGGAGAAGGCTCTGGACGGGATTCGCCATCAGTCGGCCTCGTTAGTGGCGCCGCCCGCACCTTCGATCTTCTCGCGCGCCGTCCGGCTGAACGCGTGGGCCGTCACCTGGAGAGCGCGATCGAGCTCGCCCTCGCCGAGGATCTTCACCGGGCGCCGCAACGACCCGATCAACCCGGCCTGCTTCAGCGCCTCCGGCGTCACTTCGTCGCCCTCGACCCGACCGAGATCGCGGACGTTCACGACCTGGTACTCGGTTCGCTTGTAGGGCCGGAACCCGCGTTTCGGCAGCCGCCGCTGCAGCGGCATCTGGCCGCCCTCGAACCAGGGCTTGAGCGAGCCGCCGGCGCGGGCCTTCTGGCCCTTGTGGCCCCGTCCGGCCGTCTTGCCGACGCCCGAGCCCGGGCCACGGCCGACTCGCTTGGCCGATTTCTTGGATCCCTTGGGACGTTTCAACGACTCCAGGTGCGTCATCTGTCCATGACCTGCTTGTTTGACATGACTACGATTTCTCTCTCTCGGCCTTGTCGGCCACCGGCTCCACTTCCACCAGGTGCTTCACCTGGAAGATCATCCCGCGGACGGCCGGGTTGTCCGGCTTGATCACGCTGCGCTGGTGCTTGAGCCCCAGCGCCTTGAGGGTGCCGCGGATCTTCCGCGGCGACCCGAGACCGCTCCGGACCTGGCGGATCCTGAGCTTAGCCACGCGGTCCTCCCGCCAGCTCCTCGACCGGCACACCGCGCTCCCAGGCCGCCCGCTCGGGCGTCACCAGACGCGTCAACCCGTCCATGGTGGCGCGGACCATGTTGATCGGGTTGTTGGAGCCGAGGCTCTTGGTCAGGATGTCCTGGACGCCGGCGCAGTCGAGCACCGCGCGCACCGGTCCCCCGGCCGTAACGCCGGTCCCCGGGCCCGCCGGTCGCAGGAGCACCCGACCCGCGCCGTGGTGTCCGACGATGGTGTGGGGTATGGTCCCGTGGCGGACGAGGGGGATGTCGACCATGTCGCGCCGCGCCTGCTCGAACCCCTTACGGATGGCTTCGGCGACCTGATTCGCCTTGCCGAGCGCGACGCCGACGCGCCCCTGCTGGTCACCCGCCGCGACGAGCGCGGTGAAGGAGAACCGCCGGCCACCCTTGACGACCTTGGCGACGCGGTTGATGTAGATGACGTTCTCTACGAACTCGGTCTCCCGCGTGCGCTTCTCGCGCCGCTCGCGCTTCTCTCGCTGATTCGCCACTAGATCTTCAACCCTCCTTCGCGTGCGCCCTCGGCGAACGCCTTCACGCGACCATGATAGACATAACCTCCGCGATCGAAGACCACGGATTCGATCCCCTTCTCCTTCGCCCGCTCGGCCATCAGCTGACCCGCGATCCTGCTCTGCGTCTGCTTGCGACGGTCGTCTTCGAGCCGCGACTCGATTTCCTTCGAGCGCGTCGAGACGCCCGTGATGCAGACGCCGCGGTCGTCGTCGACCAGCTGCGCCTCCATGTGGCGCAGCGAGCGCCGCACCACCAGGCGCGGGCGGGCCACCGTGCCGCGAACGCGCTTCAGGATCCGCGCGTGACGCCGCTGACGCTCCAGTCGGCGACGGTGCGCCTTTCCCTTCGGTTTCTTTCGCCTCAGCTGAACTTGAGACATGATATTTCGCTCTTACTCGCTCTCGCCTATAGGGCCGTCTTGCCCGCCTTGCGGCGGATCTGTTCACCCAGATACTTGATCCCCTTGCCCTTGTAGGGCTCCGGCGGACGCAGGGCCCGGATCTCCGCTGCCGCCTGTCCGACCTTTTCCTTGTCCGTACCAGACACCGCGACCACCGTCGGCGACTCCGTCGTCAGGTTGACGCCTTCCGGCGGCTCGTAGGTGATCGGGTGCGAGTAGCCGACGTGGAAGCGGAGCGCTTTGCCCGCCGACTCGGCCCGGTAGCCCACCCCGACGATCTCCAGCTTCTTTTCGAAGCCCTCGGTGACCCCGGTCACCATGTTCACGAGCAGGGCGCCGGTCAGCCCGTGCAGCGACCTGTGGTCGCGCCGGTCGCTCGGCCGGTTGACCTTCAGCTCGCCGTCCTCATGGACGATCTCCATCGCCGGGTGGAACTCTCGCTCCAGCTGGCCTTTCGGCCCTTTCACCGTGACCCGCGAACCCTTGACGGTCACGGTCACGCCGTCGGGGACACGGATCACCTGATTGCCAATGCGGGACATCTGTCTTCGCTCTCTGCTCAGTTCACGACCGCGATGAGCTCGCCCCCGACACCGGCGGCGCGAGCCTCACGATCGGTCAGGATGCCTCGACTGGTCGAGAGGATCGCGATTCCCAAGCCGCCCCGCACGTTGGGGATGCTCGACTTGTCCACGTAGTTCCGCCGCCCGGGGCGCGACACGCGCCGCATCTCCCGGATCGCCGGCCGGCCGTCCGGGGCGTACTTCAGATACAGCCGCAAACGGGAGTGCGGACCGGCATCGATGACCTTGACGCTCTCGATGAAGTGGGTGTCCACCAGCTTGCGGGCGATCTCCATCTTCATCCGCGAGAGCGGCACGTCGACACGTCGGTGTCCCGCGCTCAGTGCGTTGCGGACCCGCGTGAGCAGATCCGCGATCGGGTCGTTCATCGTCATATCGTTATATCACTCGACCGTTCAGCTACCAGCTGGCCTTCCGCACGCCTGGCAACTCACCGTTCAACGCCATGCTGCGGAAACAGATGCGACACAGGCCGAACTTGCGAAGGTACCCCCGGGCGCGACCGCAGCGTCGACAGCGATTATACGCTCGCACGGAGAATTTCCGCTTCTTTCTCTGTTGTTTCTCGATCAGAGCTTTACGAGCCATCTTTCTCTACCGTCCGTTCTCTTCACTCAGACGACGACCGGCTCGACGCCGCGGAAGGGCATGCCCATCTCGCGGAGCAGAGCCAGCGCCTCGTCATCCTGGTCCGTGGTGGTCACGAAGGTGACGTCCATCCCGTGGATCTTCTGGATCCGGTCGTAATCGACCTCGGGGAAGATCACCTGTTCCTTGACCCCCACGGTGTAGTTGCCGCGGCCATCGAACGAGCTCTGGGGCAGGCCACGAAAGTCGCGGATCCGGGGCACCGCCACGTTGATGAAGCGGTCCAGGAACTCGTACATTTGGGCGCCCCGCAGCGTCACGCTGGCGCCGACGGGCATCCCCTGGCGCAGTCCGAAATTCGAGATCGCCTGGCGAGCCCGGTTCACGATCGGCTTCTGTCCGCTGATCGCGGCGAGCGCCTCGACCACCGAGTCGAGCATCTTCGGCTCGCGCGACGCTTCTCCGACGCCGACGTTGACCACGATCTTCTCCAGCCTCGGGATCTCGTGGACGTTCTCAAGCCCGAACTCCTCGGCGAGCTTCGGTCGGACCGTCTTATCGTAGTGCTCGTGCAGTCTCGGTTTCATCGCTCTACTTCACTTCTGCCACTGGGATCGGCGTTTCACAGCGGACGCACAGTCGCTCCAGCGTGCCGTCCGGGTCGTGCCGCTTGCGGGCCCGAGCGGGCTCGTCGCAGTGCGGGCATACGAGCATGACGTTCGAGGCATGGATCGGCGCCTCGAAAGTGACGATCCCGCCCTCCGGGTTCGCCTGCGAGGGGCGCTGGTGCCGTGTGCGCATATTGATCCCCTCGACGACGACCCGGTTCTCATTCGGGATCACTCGCAAAACGCGGCCGCGCGAGCCCCGGTAGTTGCCCGCGATGACGGCGACCTGATCTCCCCTACGAACGTGCATATCCGAAATCCACCTGGCTAAACGACTTCCGGGGCGAGCGAGACGATCTTCATGAACTGCTTCTCCCGCAGCTCGCGGCCGACGGGCCCGAAGATTCGGGTCGCCCGGGGCTCACCCAGCTCGTTGATCAACACCGCGGCGTTGTCGTCGAAGCGGATGTACGAACCATCCCTGCGGCGCTGCTCCCGCGCCGTGCGAACGACGACCGCTCTCGTCACCTCACCCTTCTTCACCGTGCTGGTCGGTAGCGCGTCCTTGATGGTCACGACGATGATGTCGCCCATGCGCGCGTACCGCCGCTTGCTGCCGCCGAGGACACGGATGCACAGCGCCTCCTTGGCACCCGAGTTGTCTGTGATCCGCACTCTCGACTCTTGCTGAATCATGTTCCGAACCGTCTATAGGTAATGGCGCGATAGCCCTATTCCGCTTTCCTCAAGATCTCAACCAGTCGCCACCGCTTGGTCTTCGACAGCGGGCGCGTCTCGGCGATCAGCACCACGTCGCCCTTCCGTGCCGCGTTCTCCTCGTCGTGGGCGTAGTACTTCTTGTGTCGCGTCACCTGCTTGCCGTACAGCGGATGTGCGAATCGCCGCTCGACGCTGACGACGATGGTCTTGTCCATGCCGTCGCTCACGACCGAACCGCTGCGGGTCTTGCGCTGCGCTCGAGACATGCGTGCTCAGCTCTCCTTCGCTTCGCGAGCCCGTTCGCGCTCGCCTTTTATCGTCTTCAGCCGGGCGATGTCGCGCCGCAGCAGGCGGACCCTGGCCGGGTTCTCCAGCTCCTCGTAAGCGCCTCTCATCCGCAGGTCGAAGAGCTCATCCTTGAGTTCCTCGATCGCCTGGTTGATGTCGGCGTCTGCCATGTCCCTGATCTCTTCCGGGCGCATCAGAGTCCTCCGCTCTCGCGGCTGATGAAACGAGTCCGTACCGGGAGCTTGGCCGAAGCCAGCTCCATGGCCCGGCGCGCCACCTCCTCCGGCACACCCTCGAGCTCGAACATCACCCGGCCGGGCTTGACCACGGCGACCCAACCCTCGGGACTGCCCTTACCCTTCCCCATGCGGGTTTCCGCCGGCTTCTTGGTGATCGGCTTGTCCGGGAAGATGCGGATCCACACCTTGCCGCCGCGCTTGATGTGACGGGTCATCGCCACGCGCGCCGCCTCGATCTGCCGCGAGGTGATCCAGGCGCGATCCAGCGTCTGGAGGCCGTACTGACCGAACGCCACCGAGTTGCCCCGGTTGGCGTGGCCGCGCATCCGGCCTTTTTGCTGCTTGCGCCACTTTACTCGTTTTGGAGCCAGCATCGTTTTACCTGTCTATCCGCTCACGTACCCCGGCCGCCGGCCGTGTACGTTTGTCCTTTGCGTTCCTCGACGACCTCGCCCTTGTAGACCCACACCTTCACACCGATGGGACCGAACGTGGTCTTGGCCGTCGAATGGGCGAAATCCACGTCAGCGCGCAGCGTGTGGAGCGGCACGCGCCCTTCGTGGTACCCCTCGGTGCGGGCGATCTCGGCGCCGCCCAGCCGGCCGGCGCACTGGATCTTGATCCCCCCGGCTCCCATGCGCATGGCCTGCTGGACGGCGCGCTTCATCGCGCGCCGGAAGGCGATGCGCTGCATCAGCTGGAAGGCCACGTTGTCGGCGATGAGCTGGGCGTCCAGCTCGGGCCGCTTGATCTCCTCCACGTTGATCGCCACCTCGGTCTTGGTCAGTACGGCGAGCTCATCGCGCAGTTTGTCCACTTCGGCGCCGCGCTTGCCGATCACGACGCCCGGGCGACCGGTGTTGATCGTGACGACGATCTTGCCCGGCTTGCGCTCGATCTCGACCGACGAGATCGCCGCGTGCCCCAGGCGCGCCTTGAGGTAGTTGCGGATCTGCTCGTCCTGCTCGATGAGGTCCGCCAGATTGCCCTGGGCATACCAGCGTGACTTCCACGGCTTGATGATGCCGAGACGGAATCCGAGCGGGTGTGTTTTCTGACCCATGCCTATTCCTTCCGATCCACGATCACGGTGACGTGGCTGGTGCGCCGGCGGATCGGGCTCGCCCGACCCATGGCGCGCGCGCGCCAGCGCCTGTAGGTCGGCCCCTCGTCGACGAAGGCCCGCTTGATATAGAGGTCGTCGACATCGAGGCGCTCGCCCTGGTCTTCGGCGGCGTAGAGCGCGTTCGCCACCGCCGAGCGCAGCGTCTTCTCGAAGCTGCGCGCCGCCCGCTTGTTGCTAAACTGCAGTATCGCGTACGCGTCGTTGACGGTCTGGCCACGGATCTGATCCGCAACGAGCCGCATCTTCCGCGGCGACTGCCGAACGAACCGCGCTATAGCCTTCGCTTCCATCCTCACTCAACCTTCGCGCGCTTATCAACGAGCTTGCCACTGTGTCCCCGGAACAGGCGCGTGGGGGCGAACTCGCCCAGTTTGTGGCCCACCATGTTCTCGGTGACGTACACCGGGATGAACTTGTTCCCGTTATGGACGGCCAGCGTGTGGCCCACGAACTCGGGCGTGATGGTCGATCGACGCGACCACGTCTTGATGACCTTCTTGTCGCCGCTCTCGTTCATCCGGGCGACCTTCATCATCAGGTGGTCGTCGACGAATGGACCCTTCTTGACGCTTCTAGCCATGACCCTTCAGCCCCCAACCGTTCTCCGTTACTTGGTCGCCTTGCCGCGCCGACGCCGACGCACGATCAGTTTGTCCGACTTCTTGTGCGGGTCACGCGTCTTACGCCCCTCCGGCCGGCCCCAGGGGCTGACCGGCGGCCGACCGCCGGAGGCCTTACCCTCGCCGCCACCCAGCGGGTGATCCACGGGGTTCATGGCAACGCCTCGCACCTTCGGGCGACGGCCAGCCCAGCGGGCGCGCCCGGCTTTGCCCCAGGAGATGTTCTCGTGCTCCACGTTGCCCACCTGGCCGATCGTGGCCAGACATTCACCCTCGACCATCCGGACCTCGGTCGAGGGCAGCTTCAGGGTGACGTGTTTCCCTTCCTTGGCCACGACCTGGGCGGCGCTGCCGGCCGAACGGACGATCTTGCCGCCGCGGCCGGGCGACAGCTCGATGTTGTGCACCGAGGTGCCCAGGGGGATCTCCCGCAGCGGAACGGCGTTACCCAGGCGGATCTCGCTGCCAGGACCGGCCGACACCCGGTCGCCGACGTTCAGCCCTCGGGGCTGCAGGATGTAGCGCTTTTCGCCGTCGGCGTAGTGGATCAGGGCGATATTCGCCGAGCGGTTCGGATCGTACTCGATGGCCGCGACCTTACCAGGCACGCCGAACTTGTCTCGCCGGAAGTCGATCCGNNTGGTTCCGGCCGCCGCTCTTCTTGACCGGCTCGAGAAGTGACTTCTCGGGCCGCGAGCGCGTGATCTCCTCGCCATCGACGATCGAGCGAAAGCGTGTTCCCGCACTGTTCGGCTTGAACTTCTTAATGGCCATCGTCAGAGCCCTTCGAAGACTTCTATCGTTTCACCCTCGGCAAGCTGCACCATCGCCTTCTTCCAATTGGGACGCTTGCCCACGTGCACGCCGCGGCGGCGCCATTTGCCCCGCTGCCGCGACGTGCGGACCTTCAGCACGTGCACGTTGAACAGCGCCTCCACCGCCTGCTTGATCTCGACTTTGCCCGCGTCCCTCAGCACCTCGAAGGTGTACCGGTTCTCTTCGGCCTGTCCGGCGGTCGACTTCTCGGTGATGATCGGGCGAACGATCACTTCGCGGGGATCACGCATCGCTCGCCTCCTTGGCCGCGCCGCCCGTCGACAGGGCGCTCTCTTCTATGATCACGGTGTCGGCCCAGATCACGTCGTAGGCGGACTCATCGCCGTAGCGCAGTACCCTGACCCGCGGGATGTTCCGGGCCGACAGGTACAGGTTGCGGCGCAGGTCCCCGGTCAGGATCAAGATCTTCTCGTCGGCGACGCCGATCTTCTCGAACAGCTTCACCAGCTTCCGAGTCTTCGGCTCCTCGAGCTCGAGGTTCTCGACCACGATCACGCGATCGTCCGCCGCCCGGGCGTTCAGGGCGGAGTGCCGGGCCAGGCGTCGGACCTTCTTCGACAAATCCTGCCGATACGATCGGGGGCGTGGGGGAAAGATCACGCCGCCGCCGCGCCAGATGGGCGATCGGATGCTCCCCACCCGGGCGCGTCCGGTGCCTTTCTGTCGCCACGGCTTGCGGCCGCCGCCGCGGACCTCGGGCCGGCTCTTGGCCTTTGCCGTGCCGCGCCGCTGGTTGGCGAGGTAGGCCTTGACCGCGGCCTGTATCGCCTGCTCGTTGACGACGCCATCGAACAGCTCCGCCGGCAGCGGGGTCGTGTCGCCCGCCGCTCCGTCGGCCTTGTAGTACCGTGCCGTGATCTCTGCCGCCATCTTCTCCAGCTCTCTGCCTGTCGCCTCTATTGCTTGCCGACGAAAACCCAGCTGTTGCGGGCTCCCGGGATCGCACCTTTCACGAACATCAGGTTCCGTTCCGGATCGACCTTCACGACCGTGAGGTTGCGCACCGTCTTGCGCTCGTTCCCCATCCGGCCCGCCATGCGCCGACCCTTGATCACCCGGGACGGGTCGGTGCCCGGACCGATCGAGCCCGGCAGCCGGATCTCCGGGTGGCCGTGGCTCTCGGGGTAGCCGGCGAAGCCATGGCGCTTGATCACGCCCTGAAACCCGCGGCCCTTCGTGATGCCGGTGACCTTGACCCGGTCGCCCTCGGCGAAGAGCTCCACGGTGAGGAGCTGGCCCACCCGGAGGCCCTTATCGACGTCGGGCGTCTCCTCGGGCGCCGATTCGTCTGCGGCCTCGGGCTCGACGGTGGCGGTGGCGGGCGCCGGCGCCTTCGCCGGGGTATGGGGATCTTCGGCCAGCGCATCCTCGGGCCCGAGCCGGAACTCGCGGGTGATGGCCGGCACATGGTCCAGCCCGGCCTTCGCCGCGTGTCCGCTCTGCGGCCGATTGCTGCGCTTCTCGCTCTTGCTGCCGAAGCCCAGCTGGACGGCCCGATAGCCGTCGCGCTCATCCGTTCGCACCTGGACGATCGGACAGGGCCCGGCCTCGATGACCGTCACCGGCACGACGGAGCCATCGTCGTTGAACAGCTGGGTCATGCCGATCTTCTTGCCTATCAGCCCGAGCATCCTAGTCCACCTTTATTTCCACATCGACGCCGGCCGGCAGGTCGAGCTTTGTCAGAGCGTCGACCGTCTGAGGGCGCGACTCGATGATGTCGATCAGCCGCTTGTGCGTCTTCAGCTCGAACTGCTCGCGGGACTTCTTGTCCACGTGCGGGCTGCGCAGCACCGTCCAGCGCTGGCGACGCGTCGGCAGCGGGATCGGCCCCCGCACCGTCGCACCGGTCTTCTGCGCCGTGCGCACGATGTCGGCCGCCGTCTGGTCGATCACCGCGTGATCGAACGCCTTGAGCCTGATTCTGATATTCCCTGACATCCTCGGTCCCGCGCGTTGGTGCGTTAGTGCGTTGGTGCGTTGGTGGTCCGTCCACTAACGCACTAACGAACTAACGCACGAGGCTCCTATTCCAGTACCTTGGTGACCACCCCGGCGCCCACGGTGCGGCCGCCCTCGCGGATCGCGA
>JABAHS010094022.1_pt1 | contig 77328 bp, 61 predicted proteins | sample 7062111 | NCBI WGS metagenome assembly JABAHS01 (sample SAMN14534600, study PRJNA622989) | marine sediment metagenome | biome: marine biome [ENVO:00000428]; feature: marine pelagic biome [ENVO:01000023]; material: deep marine sediment [ENVO:00002113]; isolation source: pool of 4 deep marine... | reverse complement strand
ACCTCGCCGCCTGCTCGAAGCCGGCCAGGACATTGACGGTGTTAATACCCAGCGCGTCCATGGCGTAGCCGCCCTCCATCACGAAGAGCGTGGGCGCGCCCATGCGTGCGATGCGCTCGCCGGCCGCGAGGTAGTCCGCGCTCTCCAGTTGAAAGCGCGAGATGGGATCTTCCTTGTAAGTGTCCACGCCGAGGGAGACGACGAGGGCGTCCGGGCCGTAGTCCGCGATGCGCCGGCGGGCGTCGTCGAGAGCCTCGACCCACACGTCGAACGCCGTGCCCCAGGGCATGGGATAGTTCAAGTTGGCGCCCTCGCCGGCGCCTTCCCCGCGCTCGTCCACGTAGCCCAGGAAGAACGGGAACTCCTGCTTGGGATCCGCGTGCAGCGACGCGTACAGCACGTCCGCGCGATCGTAGAAGATGGCCTGCGTCCCGTTGCCGTGGTGGTAGTCCACGTCGAGGATGGCGATGCGCTCGAGACCCGCATCGCGCATCGCCTGCGCGGCGACGGCGGCGTTGTTGAGGAAGCAGTACCCGCCGTAGAAGTCCGCTGCCGCGTGATGGCCCGGGGGTCGGCACAGGCTGAAGACCGCGTGTTCGCCCTCGCGAATCAGCGCGCCGCCGGTCAGTGCGACGTTTGCCGCCGCACCAGCTGCCGTCCACGTGCCTCGAGTGATCGGCGAGCCGGCGTCGAAGGAAAAGTACGACAGCTTGCCGTCGATGGCGTCGGGCTCGATCTGGCGCATGCCGCGCACGGGCCAATCGAGCGGCAAGGCGTCGTAATCGCCGTGCGCATGGCGCCAGCGCTCATGGGCCGTCTCGAGAAACTCCAGGAAGCTCTGCCGGTGCACCCGCGCGAGGGGGCCGGGTCCGAAGTCGCGCGGCTCGACCACGTCACCGAGTCCGACCTCGCGCACACGTGCGAGAATGACCTCGGCGCGCCTGGGATTCTCCACCGGCGGCTTGAGCGTGCCGTCGATGAACTCGTACCGGCCGTCCTGATGACGGTGGGCGTCGGTGTAGACCGTGAGCACGGCAGGCGTCCCCCTCGTCGTGAAGCTCGCCCCGCTGTCGCTGCACCGGGCACCAGCGGCGGGCGTCTCGCGTGCCCGCCAGCGGCCCCCGGAGCAGCGATCGACGTGGGACGACGAACTACTGGCGCAGCCGCGTCCAGACCTTGTCGATGAGACGGATGGCCTTCTCCGAGCAGGCGCTCGCGAACACGACCTTCGTGCCCGGGGGCGGCTGCAGCTCGGGCGCCTTCAGAAGATCCGCGTCCATGTACTTCTCGCTGCCGGCGATGCCGTTGGCATAGCGTGCGAAGTTGGATTGGATTCCGGCGTTCTCGGGCTCGAGCATGAACTCGACGAAGCGCATGGCGTTCTCCGTGTTCGAGGCGCCTTTTGGAACCACCACGTTGTCGAAGAACGCGAGCACACCCTCCTCGGGGAAGGCGTAACGCAGGCTCGGGAGCTGCTCGCGCGAGCGCATCGCGTAGCCATTCCAGATCTGCTGCATGGCCACGTCCTTGGCGACCAGACGCTCGAGGAGTCCGTCGGAGTTGTAGACCTTGACGTGCGGCTTCTGTGCGATCAGCAGATCCAGAACCTGCTGCATGACCTCGGGATCCTCCGCGGCGTCGCACGGCGTGTGTCCGAGATAAATGAGCGCCTGGCTGACGATCTCGTCGGGCGTGCCGAACATCCCGACATTGCCCTGGAGCGGCTCCGGCGGCTCGAAGAGCGCCTCGTAGGTATCGATATTTCCGTCGTGGACGTCGGTGTTCACCGCAAAAGAGGTGGTGCCCCACTGCCAGGGGATACTGTACTGATTACCTTCGTCCCACCAGGGACCGCGCCAACGCGGCTCGATGTTCTCGTAGCCCGGCAGATCGCGGGCGTTGATCTTCTGGAGCAGGCCTTCCTCGACCAGTATCGGAACGAAATTGTGCGTAGGCACCACGATGTCGTAGCCGGTGCCGCCGGCTTTGAGTTTCGCGAGCAGCGTCTCGTTCGAGTCGAACGTGTCGAGCACGACGTCGATCCCCGTCTCCTTCTCGAACTTCTGGATGAGCGCGGGCGAGGTGTAATCGGTCCAGTTATACAAGAAGAGCTTGCCCTGGGCGAATGCGGCGTTACTGAATAGAACGCTGACGAGCGCCGCGACTGCAGCGGCGAAGACTCTCGTGATCATGTGAGGTTCCTCCCTCGAGTTGCTTTGTTGTTTTCAGCCCCCCCGGACTTCTTGCCCGCGGCGGCCCACGACCCATGACAGCGCAACGAAGAGTATGGAGACCGCTAGCAGCATGGAGGACACTGCATTGACCTCGGGAGTCACCCCCATGCGCACCATCCCGTAGATGTAGACGGGCAGAGTGGTGGAGCCCGGCCCCGCGACCATCAACGTGATGATGAAGTCGTCGATGGAGATGATAAAAGCAAGCATCGCCCCGGACAAGATTCCCGGCATCAGCAACGGCAGCGTGACCCGGCGAAAAGCGAGCCACTCGTCCGCGTACAGATCGTAAGCCGCCTCCTCAAGGGTCTGATCCATACCCTCGAGGCGAGCGCGGATCGGCAGAAAGGCGAACGGCACGCAGAACACGGTATGTGCGATGATGACATTGCCGAGCCCGAGACGCAGCCCCACCGCCGAGAAGAACGACAGTGTCGCCACCGCGGTCACGATCTCGGGGATCATCAGGGGGAGAAGGACCAGGCCGTAGGCGGTGGACTTTCCCAGGAAGCGTCCACCGCGCGCCATGACCAGCGCCGCCAGAGTCGCAGCCACCGTTGCGACCCCGGCCGCCGCCAGCGCCACGATCAGACTGTTCAGCGCCGCCCGGCGGATGTCCTCGTTGTGCATCGCCTTGAGGTACCAATCGGTGCTGAACTCGGTCCAGATAGTGGCGGAGCGGTTGTCGTTGAACGCGTACACCACCAGAACCGCGATAGGCAGATACAGAAAGAGGAAGAAAGCGAGCGTCGCGGCGCCGAAGCCCGGATAATGTCCCACGACGAAGCCGCGCCTGCGCGTACGGGCACGCGCTTCGCGGTGCAATGCCTCGCGCACCGCCTCGCTCATCGATACAGCGCTCCGCGGTTGCCCCGCCCCGCCGCCACCGCGTAGAAGGCCAGGGCGATCAGGATGAGCGTCATCAGGATCAGGGCCGAGGCCGAGCCGAATGGCCAGTTGCGCGAGGATGAGAATTGCATCTGGATGAGGCTGCCGATCATCAGGTTCTTGGCGCCGCCGAGGAGATCCGGTGCGACGAAGGTGCCGAGGCTCGGGATGAACACCAGAGTGCACCCCGCGGCGATCCCCGGCAGCGACAGCGGCAGGATGACGCGGCGCAGGGCGTCGAGCCGCGTGGCGTAGAGATCGTGGGCGGCCTCGATCAGCCGCGGATCCAGCTTCTCGATGGAGGCGTAGATGGGCAGCACCATGAACGGCAGGTAGCTGTAGACCAGCCCCACCGTGATGGCGCCGGGGGTGTAGAGCAGCCTCAGCGGCTCATCGACGATCCCCAGTCCCGTCAACGCGTTGTTGACGAGTCCCTGGTCACGCAGGATGAGAATCCACGTGTAGGTCCGAATCAGGAGATTGGTCCAGAACGGGATGGTGACCAAGAGCACGAAAAGATTGCGTCGCGACGGCGGTTGGCGGGCGATGTAGTAGGCGGCGGGAAACCCGAGCAGCAGGCACAACAGCGTCGCCCACAGCGCGAGCACGACGGACCGCAAGAAGATCTCCAGATACGCCGTGCTGAAAGCCAGCGTGCCGTCGAGGCGCTCCGTGTAGAGGAACTGGATGTAGGCGTCGAGGGTGAACTCGGGGCGCACGCCGCCGTAGGGATGCGCCTCCAGGAACGAGTACACGGCGATGATACCGAGCGGCAGAACCAGAAAGCCGCCGACGATGGCGATGGCCGGACCGAGCCCCAGTCCCAGGCGCAGGCCGCGCGCGCGCACGAGCTCCCCGGCGGCGGCTCGGGCAGGGCGGCCCGCGGGGGCGCGCTTCGCGGCGGCGGCCGCGTACGTAGGGTCCGATGATTCCCCGTAGTCCCGATGGTGCTGCGACATTGCTGCTCTCTCCGGCGCCGTCAATCGGCCAGCACCTGCACCGATGCCGGCGCCACGGACACCTCGACCTGCGCCCCGACGGTGAAGCGCAGCGAGTCGCCGTCCTTGTTCTGGGTGCGCACCGATAGGCGTTCGTCCTCGCGCTCCAGGCGCACGTAGTAGACGGTATCGGTGCCGAAGTAGATTACGTCCTCCACGCGGGCGCTCAGTCCGCGCCCGGTGCCGGCGGCGCAGAGCGCCATGCGCTCGGGTCGCACGGCCAGCGTCACCCGCTCCCCCGCCCGGTGTCCGCGGGGGTCCGCACCCTGCAAACACGCGCCCGATGGCAGACGGAAGAGCGCGTGCCGCTCCGCGGCCTCCTCCAGCGTCGCTTCGAGGAAATTGGTCTCGCCGATGAAATCGGCGACGAAGCGACGCGTGGGCCGCTCGTAGATCTGCTCGGGTGTGCCCGTCTGCAGAATGCGTCCCTCGTGCATGACCGCCACGCGATCGGACATGGTCAGCGCCTCGCCCTGATCATGCGTGACGAAGACGAACGTGACGCCGGTCTGCGCTTTGAGGCGCTTGAGCTCGATCTGCATCTCCTTGCGCAGCTTCAGGTCGAGGGCGGAGAGCGGCTCGTCGAGCAGCAGCACCCGGGGGTTGTTGGCGAGCGCGCGGGCCAGGGCCACGCGCTGCTGCTGCCCGCCGGAGAGCTCCGCCGGCTTGCGCGCCTCGAGCCCGCTCAGCTTGACGAGCGCCAGCATCTCGCGCACGCGCGCGGCGACCGTCCGCCGCGGGAGGCGCTGCATCTGCAAGCCGAAGGCCACGTTGTCGGCCACGGTCATGTGGGGGAAGAGCGCGTAGTTCTGGAAGACCGTGTTGACGGGGCGGCGGTACGGCGGGAGATCGCTGACATCGCGGCCGTCCAGACGGATCTCGCCCGCGCTCGGTTGCTCGAAACCCGCGATGAGGCGCAGCAGGGTGGTTTTCCCGCAGCCCGAAGGTCCGAGCAGCGTGAAGAACTCGCCCTCGCGAATGTCGATCGATACGCCGTCCAGCGCCCGAACCCCGGCGGGTCCGGTCCCGAAGATCTTGGTGAGATCACGCACACGCACGCCCCCGGTCGCGTCGCGCGCCGCCTGTGAGCGGTCTGCAAACTGCCGAGGGACGGCCAGGGACTGCGTCGACGGAACGGTTTTCTCCTCCATCCTATCTGCTCCGGGATCCCGTTGGAGCGCATGGCTTCCCTGCGCCACGTGCTCTGGAGCGGCGCTTCGCGCAATGGGGCCCCGGGAAGCGGCCCTGGCCGCGAACAGCCCGGTCGCGAAAAGTGCGCTGTAGGGTGGGCCGAGCGCAGCGAAGCCCACCACTGGGAGCCCGTGGGTTGTGCGCGTCTCTAGGGTGGGCTTCTCGTTTGCTCCCGGGACTTACTGTCGTCCATCGAAACAAGCTCCTTTCACGGAGCAATCTTCTCGGGGAGTGTCTCAGTTTCTTCACCTCGATGCATCTTGGGGACGAAGCACCGTCTCGAGTTTGGGCATACGAAGGGGCGGGCGAGCGCTCAGACGAGGTTGGCCTTCGCCAGCTCCCCCAGATAACGCTCGATGTTGCGGCGCGCGGTGTCCTCGTAGCGCTCGGAGAAGAAATCCGTGAAGTAGAAACGGGGCCGCTCGAGGAGCGAGCGCAGGAATCGGGCGTGGGCGGGGTAGTACTCTGCGTCGGAGAGATGCGAGAACTCCTCTCGGACCGCGTCGCTGTCTCGTCTGAAGATCTCCCAGTCCAGCCCGAGGCTCGAGAGGTCGATGTCCGCGATGAACTTCTCGTCCGTGGTGCGCGGGGGCGTCTCGTGTTCGGTGATCAGAATGAGATCGCATACTTTTCGCGCGAAGCCCGCTTCGAAGCATCCCTGCGCCCACCGCAGGAACAATTGCGCGCTGCGTTGCTCGTTGTCGGAGGCGCTGGGTTGGTAGATGGCATCGTGGAACCACAGAGCCATCTCCACTGCATCCGGCTGGTGCACCAGGTCCCTGGCCAGCTCAAACTGCCCCAGACAGTGCTGGAGATGCCCGGAAGTGTGGTAGCGGCGGTGGGGCTCGGCGTATAGGCGCCGGAGCTCGTCGTACGCGACGAACGGTTCCGGCCCCCCTCCCCGGGCCGGGCATCGTCGCCACAAGGCGATGAAGCGCTCTCGTTCCATCGCTGCCTCCCCCTTTTGCCGCGGCCGGCTCTACATTCATCGACTCGTGAGCCGGTCCTGCAGTTTCACGTATCCGCGCTCCTCAGGCCGATGCGGGGTTCGCGCCCTGCGAGATGGCCGCCGGGCCTGCGTCGTCGCCGGCCACCGTGAACACGTTGGCGGGCGTACTGCGACCTCGTACAGTCACCGTCCCGAGGCGCTGGAACCTGAAGCGCTCGAAACCGGCGAGTTGGCAAGTACGCTCCGACAGGAGCAGATAAGTCCCGTACTCCTTGTTCAGTTGCTCGAGGCGAGCCGCGAGGTTCACGTCGTCACCGTGCACGGTATACCCGAGCCGCTCGCTCGTGCCGACCAGCCCTCCCACCACGGTGCCGCTGTTGATGCCGATGCGCGCGTGCAGGGTGATGCCCTGACCGAAGGTGCGGGTGCGCAGCACTCGCTGGATCTCCAGGGCCGCGCGCACCGCACTGGCGGCATGGTCGGGGAGGGTCTCGGGAACGTTGAAAGTGGCGAGGATGGCATCCCCCTGAAACTGGTTGATGACGCCGCCGTGCTCCTCGATGGGGCCGCTCACGGCGGCGAAGTACTCGTTGAGGGTCGCGATCAGCTCCGGCGGCGAAAGTCGCTCGCTGACCGAGGTGAAACCTTCCAGATCGGTGTAGAGGATGGTCGCCTCGCGCACCTCGCCCTGACCCGCCGCTACCTGCTCCTCCGAGCGACCGATGTGCGCGGCCACCTGCCGGGGGACGAAGCGCGAGAGATCGCGTGCGACGCTGCTATCGACCACCGACCGGATCAACAGCCGCCGCGCCCGGGTGAGCGCGAAAGCGAGAATGGCGGTCACGATCAGGATGGACATGATCTTGTCGAACTCGGCGCCGAGGAGGACGCTGTTCGATGTCATGTACTCGACATAGTTGCGCGTGATCATCGGATCGGCGGGATCGACCGTGACAACGTACAGCACGAGCAGCAGCCAGCCGGCGGCGGCCACGAGCCCCGCCAGGACGACGAAGCGCGCCTCGAAGCGCAGCGCGCGCAGCGCGATGAAGATGAACACGTAGAGCAGCGTCGGCGCCTTCAGGTAGAACGAGGCAGGCTGCTCGTACTGGAGATGGAAGCTCCAGATGAGACCGAGGAGCAGGGCCATGTCCGCCACCACCGACACGTACAGAAGCCACTGCGGGAGCCGCCGCGCATGGGCGAGCGCAAGCCTGAACAGGGTGAACACGAGGTACGCGCTCAACACCCACGGCACCGGTGTAAAGCGGGGCGCTTCGGTATAGGGCTTCGGGGCGATGGCGTAGAGCGTTCCGAAGATGACTACGACACCGAGCTGGGCCCAGCCGATCAGGATCTCGCTGGATTCCTGCTGGGCGTGAATTCGCTCGCGAATGCGGGCCGGCAGCTTTGCTTCGCTGTCCATGGGCGTACTCAAGTGCGCTTGCGCTCGAGGCGGTCTCGCGAAGTCGATTCTACCGCGCCGGTGCGCGGCGCGAGGCACGAGCGGCTTCAGGAATCTCCGTACTCCGCCGGCATGCTCCAGCCGGCGGCGTTCACCTTCCACTCCCGGGCGGCGAAGATCTCCTGGAATACCGGGGTTTCCCCCCGTACGGCGTAAGTGCGATAGAGGATGCGTGCGCGCAGCCTCTGCACGTCGATTCCATCGCCGGGCCCCACGTCCTCGCCGTCCGAGCCCTCCGGAACCAGCCCCCAGATCTCCTCGCGCTCGTGCTCCTGGGCTTCCTCGACGACCCACGTGCCACCGCGTCGAACACGCTCGAGGAGCGCCTGCCATCGCCCGCGGGTGGTGTGAGCACCGTGATGCACGCCCCAGCCGCCGGACGTGTGCCCATGCTTGACCACGCAGCCTTTCCTGGGCCGGGTCGCGAGATATTCGCCGGCGTCGCACGTGCCGTGCGCCGTGTACGCCGCGCCGGCGTGAATGAGCACCGAGGGCACGAAGAGCGCTTGCAAGAGCGCTCTCTTGGCGCGGGCGCGCTCCGAATCGGTGTCCAGGAGCGCCAGGACGTCGCGCTCGACGGTAGGGGACCAAGCGAGCAGATGCATCATGGTCTTGGAGGTCCCCAGGAAGCTGTCCGGCCGATTGATGATGGGCACGCCTTTGCGCGCGAGCGCGCGCAGGCCCGAGAACTTCTCACGGTCATCGAGTATCTGCGTGGGGATCATGGTCAGGAGAGCGACCCCGGGCAGCTCGCGCTCGGCGAGGGTGCCAAGCTCCGAGAGCTTGTAGACGGTTGCATCGGGGACGTATCGGCTCGCCACCTCGGCGATGCGTCTCTTGTCGCCGAAGCGGGAACCGCGCTCCGGCAAGACTACGGCGAGCCCGTTGCGCGAGTAGGCGCGCAGGCGCGTGAACAACGCTTCGTTGAACGAGGGCGTCTCACGCACCTCGTCCCGCGCGCTCGAGTATGCATCGCGGATCTCGTCGAGGTATCCGATTACACCCGGCCGGCTGTTGATGTCGACGATACGACGATCGGGCTCCAGGCTGTCGACGCCGAAGTAGTCGAGCAACGGCTGTCCGGGCGCGTTGAACTCACGTAGATAAGAGAGCCTTTCCGCGTCCAGACCGAGCACTTCTTGGACCCACGGGTTCTCCTCGTAGAGCGCGGGCGCCACCTGGTTTAGCACGTGCCATAGCAACGGCACGGCGTGGCGCTCCCAGAATGCGAGGCACGCCCCGGGCACGCGGCGGCGGCGCAGGGCACAGCGGCTCACCTCGAAGACTCCGTCCTTGTACCAGCCCACGCCCTCGTCCATGAGCCGCGCGTGCACGCGAGCCAGGAACTCGAAAGCGGTACGTCTTTCGTCCTCGGGTTGCTTCGACAATGCCGGCGGTGACCGCATCCGCTTACGTCCCGTGCCTCACCTTTCTGGCCCACGCCCAGGAATCGTCTTGAAGCCGAAATTCCCCGTAAGCCGGATGCTGCATCACCAGGTAGCGGAACACCAAATCGATGTTCGGTGTCGTCCTCTGATCGTCGGACAGCTCCCGGTGCACGATGCCATCGGTGACCGTCTTGCCGGTGAGCTCCTCGGCCCGCGCGTAGGTCCAGTCGCGATCGTCGAAGAGGATCCAACCGCCCGGGGTGAGCAGCTTGTCCACGAGGAAGAAGGCGAATCCGTCGACGGTCCAGTTCTTGGCGCCGTCGATGAAGCAGAAGTCGTAGGCCGGATGGCAGCGGCCATCCCCGGAGCAGCGCTCGATCTCTTTCTTGAGGAACCAGTTGTAAGAGTTGACCTCCCGCACCACGCTCACGTAGGCGTCCAATGCGGTGCGCGCGAGCAGGCTTTCGATGGGCGGCTTGCGCCCGGCGCTGTCCTGAATGTCCACCGTGGTGAGGCGGCCGCGACCGAGCTCGTCCAGGGCGGCGGCGATGTAGCAGCTGCTCGCGCCGTGGGCGAACCCGAGCTCCAGGCAGGTGGAGGGCTTCGCCTCGAGCACGAAGTCGTAGAGCGCTTTCGCGCGCTCGGGCTTGATGTAAGGGATCCCCTCGAGCAACGAACGGGTCGCTTCGAACTTCACTCTCACCCCCTACGACAAGGGCTCGCTCCGGAATACAAGCGGCGCCGGCGCCTTGTTGCGCGACGGTGCCCCGGGGGCACCCGGCCGCGCGCCAGCGCGTACCCAGATTAAGTGCGCGGTCGCGTGTTCCCGCACGCCTATGTTAGCGGCGGGCGGCGGGGCCGGGATCCGTCCCGGGAATCGGTTCCGCAGCCCGGCTTGTCTGTCCGGCAACGATGCCCTAGCCTGAAGCTTAACCGAGGGGATCCCACAGCGGTAGCGGGCGGGAACAGCTCGGTGATGATTGCCGAAGGGCGCGCCTTTCCGACGGAGCTCAGAGGTGCTAGTTATGGATGTCTCAGCCGCGACACCCCCCGCCATCGAAAACGGATGGGTCGACCCGAAGGGCATGCAGGGGCTGCGCGTGGACGGGGCGACCGTGTGTCAGCTTCGCTGTCCCTCATGCCCGACCGCGAAAGGCAAGATGCGCGAGTTCGTCGGGGACGGCTATCTGCGATTCGTCGACTTCAAGCACCTCATCGACCGCAACCCCTGGGTTCGCAGCGTGGAGCTCTCGAACTGGGGCGAGCTGTTTCTGAATCCGGATCTGCTCCACATTCTGCGCTACGCGTACGAGAAGGACGTCGCACTGACGGCCTTCAACGGCGTCAATCTGAACACGGTGAGGGAGAGCGTCCTCGAGGGGCTGGCCCGGTACCGCTTCCGGGAGATGACGTGCTCCATAGACGGCGCGAGCGAGGAGACGTACGCCGTATACCGGCGGCGGGGCCGCTTCGGCAAAGTCATAGAGAACATCAAGAGAATCAACCACTACAAGCAGAAGCACGGCTCCGAGTATCCGCACCTCACATGGCAGTTCGTCATCTTCGGCCACAACGAGCACGAGATCCCTGCCGCCAAGCGCATGGCCGACGAGCTCCGCATGGACATCTATTTCAAGCTCTCCTGGGACGAGAAGTTCTCTCCGCCGAAGGATACGGAGTTCATAAAGCGCGAAGCGGGCCTGGAGGTCGCCACCCGCAGCGAGTTCGAGGAGAAGTACGGAAGGAAGTACCTCCAAAAGGAGATGTGCGCGCAGCTCTGGACGAATCCGCAGATCAATTTCGACGGCAAGATACTGGGTTGCTGCGTGAATCGTTGGGGCGACTTCGGCCAAACGGCGGACTGGCGTTTGTCGGACGCCGTCAATAACGAACGCATTCGATATGCGCGGCAGATGCTTACGGGGCGGCGCGAGCCCAGAGCGGACATCCCCTGCACGACCTGCACCTACTATCACGCCATACGGGCGTCCGGGAACTGGGTGAAGCGGGAAGACGTGGAGGGGGTCCGGTGAGCTGTCCGTGCATTACCCGAACAGCTTTCCGCTGGGGGGATTTGCACGACCGTCTGAGGCGCCTGAGCGCCAGGTTCAGCCGTTAACCTGCTCTGGTCCTACGAGGGAGGCGTGCGATCCGGGAGCCCGTCACGGCGAACGAGCTCGCGCTCGGCTTCTTCGAGCTGCTTGTGCGTACGAATCAGCTTCTCGCTCAGCTCCCGGATCACGTGCAGCGAGATCTCCGGATTCTCGGAGAGCAGCTTCAGAAAGATATCGTCGCGGATGCACAGTGCGACCAGCCGTCCCTTGGCGCGGATGGTGGCCGAGCGCGGGGATTTGGTCAGCACCGCCAGCTCGCCGACCAGATCGTTCTTGCCCAGCGTCCCGGCGACGACCTCGCCCCCCTCGGTCTCGATCAAGATCTCGATGGCGCCGTCCATGATGACGTAAGCGAAGTCCGCCGGATCCCCCGCACGAAAGAGGACCTCTCCGTCCTCGTAGGTGAGCGACTGACTGGTGAACGCCAGCAGCTTCAGCTTGGAAGGCGAGAGCTTCGCAAACATCGGGACGTTGCGGAGCAGGTCCGCTTCTTCGAAGAGGGTCAACGGCGCACTCCGTGGGGCGAGGATCTACGGGCCCGGCCGGTCAGCGGCCCAGGGGCCGAGCGGCGCCGGGCGGGGAAATCCCAACGTCTAAGAAGACTGGCACGCAGCCCCCGCCAGATCAACCGCCCAGGGCAGACCGGGGGCGTCAGGGCGACCGGCTGGGCCAGGCGGCCCGGCGCCGACACGGGCTTCGGGCCGATCCGGAGTTGTCCGACCCCGACCTTACGGTCTATTCTGGCGTCCGGATGGAGGAGGAGCGGCACCGTGACCGACCGTCTGGACGGGGCGCGGGTACTCATCTACAGCCACGATACGTTCGGCCTGGGGCACCTGCGTCGCTGCCGTAGCATCGCGCACTCGCTTGTCGAGAGCTACAAGGGTCTGTCGGTTCTGATCCTGTCGGGCTCGCCCATCATCGGGAGCTTCGACTTCCGCGCGCGCGTCGATTTCGTTCGCATCCCCGGCGTCATCAAGCTGCGTAACGGCGAGTACACGCCCCTCAAGCTGCACATCGACATCGAGCAGACGCTGGCCATGCGCGCCTCGATCATCCAGCACACGGCCAGCATATTCGCCCCCGACCTCTTCCTCGTGGACAAGGAGCCGCTCGGGCTCAAGGGCGAGGTGCTCGATACGCTGGAGATGTTGAAGGCCCGCGGCACGCGCCTCACGCTCGGACTGCGCGATGTCATGGATGAGCCGACATTGCTGCGGCGCGAGTGGGAACGCAAGAACGTCACGCCGGCGCTGACCGATCTGTACGACGAGATCTGGGTCTACGGCCTCGACCAGTTCGGCGACCCGCTGGCGGGATTGGAACCGCCCGAGGCCGTGAGGCGGAAGATGGTCTACACCGGCTACCTGCCGCGTTTCGTGCCCCAGACGCCCGCCTTGCACACCCCGGTGGATATCACACGGCCGTACCTGCTGGCCACGGCCGGCGGGGGCGGCGACGGCGCGGCCATGATCGACGCGGTGCTCAAGGCCTACGAGCTCGATCCGAGCCTGCCCCATCCGGCGGTTCTGGTGCTGGGGCCGTTCATGCCGGCTGCCTGGCAGGAGGAGTTCCAGGACCGCGCGGCGCGGCTCGGACGCGTACAGGTCATTACGTTCGACAGCCACATCGAGATCCTCATGGCGAACGCGGCCGGCATCGTCGCCATGGGCGGGTACAACACCTTCTGCGAGATACTCTCCTTCGACAAGCGGGCTATGCTCGTGCCGCGGGTTGCGCCCCGGCTCGAGCAGCGGATACGCGCACTGCGCGCGGGCGAGCTCGCCCTGGCGCGGGTGCTCGAGCCCAATGCGGCGGCCGATCCCCGCGTCATGGCCCGGGCGCTGCATGAGCTACCCGCGCAGCCGCGACCCTCCGAGGCGGCCATACCGGGGCTCCTCGACGGGCTCGCGACCATCACCGACCTGGCGGGGTGGCACATCACGCGACGCAAAGGTGACGCGGCCCTTGCCGGGGCGGTGAAGGTGTAGCCGGTGGCGTCGTTGATGGGTCCTCGGTGGGTGCGCGCACAGGGCGGATGAGCAGCGCGCCGGTCCTCGTCTACGTCCAGCATCTGCTCGGTATCGGCCACCTCACGCGCGCCGCGCTGCTGTCCCGCGCACTGGCCGATGCGGGCACCGAGGTCCATCTGGTCTCGGGTGGCATGCCGGTGGCGGATCTGCCCCTGGGGCGCGCACGGCTCCGGCAGTTGCCGGCGGCGCGCAGCGCCGACACCGCCTTCACAGCGCTCGTCGACGAGCGCGGTCGGCCGGTGGACGCAGCCTGGCGCAGCACACGTCGCGATGCGTTGTTGAAGATCTTTTCCGACTGCCGCCCGCGCGCCCTCGTGGTGGAGACCTTCCCCTTCGGTCGGCGGCAGATGCGCTTCGAGCTCGTGCCCCTGCTCGAGGCCGCCCATGAGCTGCGGTCCCGACCGCGCGTGATCGCATCGGTGCGCGACATCCTCCAGGCCAAACGCGATCCCGCCCGGATCGCGGAGACCGTGGACATGGTGCGGAGATGGTTCGACCTGGTGCTCGTGCACGGCGATCCGAGCTTCGTGCGCTTCGAGGAGACCTTTCCCGGCTACCGGGACATCGCCGCCAAGGTTCGCTACACGGGCATCGTCGCGCGGCCGCCGGAAGCGTACAGGCCGTGTGAGGGCGGCACCGGGTGCGGCGAAGTCATCGTCTCGGCGGGGGGCGGCGTCGTCGGCGCGGCGCTGCTGCGCGCGGCGTTGCGCGCGCGGGCGGGCTCGCGCCTGCGCGCGGCCCGCTGGCGCCTGCTGGCGGGCCCTAATCTCGACGCGCAGGCGTTCACGGCACTGCGGCGCGAAGCGCCCCGTGGAATCACCGTGGAGCGCGCGCGGGCGGACTTCCCGCACCTTCTCGGCGGGTGTGCCCTCTCGATATCACAGGCCGGCTACAACAGCGTGGCCGACGTGTTGGGGGCGGGCGTCAGGGCCGTCATCGTGCCGTTCCGAGGTCCGCAGGAAACGGAGCAAACCCTGCGTGCCACGCGCCTCGCCGCTCGCCGCGCGGCGGTGGTCGTGGATGAAGCCGATCTCGATCCCGGGAGGCTCGCGCGCGCCGTGGATGCGGCGCTGGACGGCCCGCCCGCGAGTCGCGCCGGTCTCGATCTCAACGGGGCGCCCTGCAGTGCCCGTCTGATCCAGCGCTTGCTCGCGGCTCGCAACGGCGCTCTCGCCTGAGGATGCCCGCCCCGTGCTGGTGCCGCCCTGGAATCGAGTGGACGATGCACTCATCGCCGCTCTCCCCGGTCTCGGATTCACCGGCCTCTCCCTGCTCGGGCCACGTGATGCGCCGGCGTCCCCCGGGCTCGCGCGGGTCAATGTCCACGTGGACATCGTCGCGTGGGAGACGCACCGGGGGTTCGCGGGCACCGGGCAGGCCCTGGAGCGGGTCGTGCATCACCTGGCCAAACGGCGCGCGGGGCTGTTTGATTCTGAGGAGCCCACCGGGCTGATGACCCATCATCTGGAACACGATGCGGCGTGCTGGGAACTCGTGGCCGCGTTCGTGGGGCGAACCCCGCTGCACCCCGCGGTGCGGTGGCTCTCCGTCGCAGAGCTGTTCGCCTGACGCCGAGCCCGAACTGTTCGCGCGAAGCGGGCCTAATCCTCGGTCTTCACACCGATGCGTCCGGCCGTGTCGATGCGGTGGAGATACATGGCCACGTTGTGTTCGCTGAAGTAGCGGTCGACCGCGAGGCGTGCGCCGTCGTATGCGCCGTAGTCGTCGACGATGAGGATTCCGTTTTTCAGCAGTCTCGAGTAAAGGTGCTCGAGCTCGTGATAGGTGGATCGGAACCAGTCCGTGTCGAGGCGCAACAGAGCGATCCTTTCCGGCGCCACTTTCGGAACCGTTTCCTCCACGGCGCCCCGCACCAGCACCACGGACTCCCGGGGGTATCCGGTGCTCACAATGTTTCTGTGGACCTCCTCGATGGGTGCATAGCACCATTCGTTGTAGCCCTCGCGCTCAAACACCTCCCAGCGCGAGACCTGCTCGGCGCCGTCGACAGTGTGCACGTCGGCCTCGCCCGGACGAGTCATGCCGGCGAAGGTGTCGTACAGGTAAATCTTGCGGGTGGAATCGCCCAGCGCGAGCAGCGTACGGGCCATCAGCATGCAGCTCCCGCCCCGCCACACGCCGCATTCCACGAGATCGCCGGGAAGACCGCTGCGCACCACGTATTTGACCGCCTCGTACAGGGCGTGCATTCGCTCCACGGAGGTGAGGGTGTAATGGCGGGTTTTTTCGTATAAGTCCACGAACTCGGGATCCATGTCGCGGGGGATCCCAAGCGCCTTCTTGCGCACTGCGTACTGCGGCAGCTTACGAAGCGTGAAGGCGTAGCCGAAGCGAAGGGCCAGCTTGTTCAGTGAGCGCACTACCATGGGTCGAGGGGACGGATCTGCTTTTCGCCCGGGGACATAGCAGACTCTGAGAGGCGTCGATGAAAAATGGATCTGTCCCCTTTCTTGAGGGAGCAGCGCATGTTCCGCATACGTTATGCGTGCTGGGGCACCGGCATGCTACGGGAGGGACCGGAGCCCCTCAAGGGCGGCTGCGAGCGCTGGCGGCGGGGCGAGCTTGGCGGCCAGGCGCTCGATGCCGCTCTCCAGCGCGAAGGCGGTGCGAACCCGGCGAAACCCGGCGTCCGCCAGGCGCTGGCGAAGGCTCGGATCACGCACCATGCGCGCCAGCGCACCGGCCAGCGCCGCGACATCGCCTTCGGGCACCAGCAGGCCCGTGCGCTCGTCCTCGACCAGCTCGCGGATCCCGGGCAGGCGCGTCGACACGCAAGGCAGCTTCTGACTCTGGGCTTCGAGCAGCACGTTGGGCAGCCCATCGCGGTCTCCGTCGCCGGTGATGCGGCACGCCAGCACGAAGAGGTCCGCTGTGCGGTACTGCCGGAGAACTTCCTCCTGGGGCTGGGGCCCCAGCCACCGGACGCGCTCGGCGATGCCCAGCCGCCGCGCCCGTTCCTGCAAGCGCGGGAGCAGAGGGCCGCCGCCGACGTGAACGAAGCGCCAGCTGCACGCCGCCGGCAGGGCCGCCAGCGCCGCCAGCAGATCTTCGTAGCCCTTCTTCTCCACGGCACGGCCCACCGAGAGCAGCACCACCGGCGCCTCGGCCTGGGTGCCGTCGCGCGGGGGGCGCTCGCCGGGCGGCTCCGGAAAGCGCGAGAAATCCAGCCCGTGATAGATCAGCTCGACCCGGTCCGGGTGCGGTGCCAATGCCCGCAGGTGCCGCCGGTTCGCCTCGGTGCAGGTGACGAGCCAGCGGCACTCCGCCAGCTTCTCGCGTTTCTCCCATTCCGGGAGCGTCCATATGTCCTTGGCGTGCGCCGAGCACGTCCAGGGGAGTCCGGTGAGAAGCGCGGCGTAACGCACCACCGAGGCGGGTGTGTGCAGGAAGTGCACATGCAGATGACGCACGCCGGCCGGCAGCTCGTTGGCCAGCACCAGGGCCTGCCCGAGGCGGCGTACCCGATTGGCCGTGGGATCGCGGCGCAGGTCCCGCAACCATGCCGCGCACGCGGCGCGCAAACCGGCGCGCCGCCGGGCCGCCCAGACGCCGCGCAGCACGCGCGGCGGCGCATGGTAGAGGTACTCGGGGAGGTAGGTGACGCGGGCCCGGATCTCGCGGTGAACGGGGTGCGCACGATCGTCGGTGGGGTTCCGCAACGAGAAGATGCAGAACTGCATCCCACGCTGCTCGAGCGCCCGGATCTCCTGCGCGATGAACGTCTCCGAGAGTCTCGGGTAACCCTTCACCACGATGGCGATCGGCGGATGCGGCCCAGCCGCGTGCTTCGTCGGCGCCGGGTGCACCCTCGCGTTCGGGTGGCCCAGCGGTTCACGCAGGGCATCATTCACGGTCGGCTGCAACGCCTTGGAGCCACGTTCTATTCACTGCCCATAGCAAGTGTGCTCAAATGAGCCGGCCTGCACAAGAAGCGAGGGAAGGCGCCGTCACCCCTGCCGGATCGTTACTACCGTCGCGCGCTCGCAGAAGGTCGCCCAGGGCCGTGGATGTGAGAGCGCGGAACCGGCGATGTATTGCGCAGTGGCACCCGCATCGCGTCAGCGCCGAGGCGGGGGTGCGTTCTCCGCGGACGAACTCTGCACCGCCCGTTCACGGACGTCGGCCGGTGCTCGTTGCCGACACATGAGACCGATGGAATCATCAATCTATCGCTACATCGTCAAGCACAGCCTGAGGGGCCAGGTCACCCTCGTCCTGCTCACGGCGTCGTCGCTGCCGATCCTCTATACCGCCCTCGAAATCCCCAAGATCATCGTCAACAGGGCGCTGGGCGAAGGCACCATACCAGACCAATGGTTCGGGCTCGAGCTCGACCGCGTGTCCTTTCTGCTCGCTCTGTGTTTCGCGTTCCTGGGACTCGTGGTGCTCAACGGGGGGATCAAATACGTCATCAACGTCTACCAGGGTGCGTTGGGAGAACGCATGCTGCGGCGACTGCGCTACGAGCTCTACAGCCGCGTACAGCGCTTCCCGCTCCCCCACTTCAAGCGGGTGTCCCAGGGCGAGATCATTCCCATGGTCGTCGCGGAGACGGAGCCGCTCGGCGGGTTCATCGGCGAGTCCTTCGCAGTGCCGGCGCTTCAGGGCGGCACCGTGCTCACCTATATGTTTTTCATATTCAACCAGGATCTCTTCCTCGGTCTTGCGGCCATCGTGTTCTACCCGTTTCAGGTATATCTCATACCCAAGCTTCAACGGCGCATAAACGAGCTGTCCAGAGAGCGGGTGACGACGGCCCGCAAGCTCTCCGATCGGATCGGTGAGGGGGTGAGCGGTATCACCGAGATCCACGCCCACGACACCTCCCATTTCGAGCGGGCGGATATCAGCCAGCGCTTGGCTGACATATTTCACATCCGCTACCGGATTTACCGACGCAAGTATCTCATCAAATTCTTGAACAACTTCATCGCGCAGCTCACGCCTTTCTTCTTCTATTCGGTGGGGGGCTACTTCGTCATCAGGGGCCAGCTATCCCTGGGCGCGCTGGTGGCGGTGCTGGCGGCGTACAAGGACCTGACCTCGCCCTGGAAGGAGCTCCTGCGTTACTACGAGATCAAGGAAGACGCCCGCGTGAAATACGCTCAGATCGTGGAGCAGTTCCATCCGCCGAACATGTTCGAGGAGCGGCTCCTCGAGGAAGAACCGGAACGCATCGAGCCGCTGCAAGGCAAGTTGAGCGCTACCAATGTCAGCTACAGCGAGGACAATAACGTCAAGATAGTGGACGGTGCGAGCTTCGGTTTCGAGCTCGACCAGCACGTCGCGGTCGTGGGACCGGGGGGAAGCGGCAAAGAAGAGCTGGGACGCTTGGTGGCGCGTCTGCTGATGCCCTCCACAGGGCGCATCAGCATCGACGGCAAGAACCTGGTGGAGCTTCCCGAGGCCGTGCTTGGCCGGCGGGGCGCGTACGTGGGCCAGAGCGCGCACATCTTCGCGGGCAGCATTTTCGACAACTTGGTGTACGGGCTCAAACATCGCCCGCTTCGACCGGTGTCGCGCGGGGATGAGGCGGTTGCAGCGCGCCGGGAGCGGGAGCTGAAGGAGGCGTTGAGAGTCGGCGCCAGCCCCCATGACATCCGGGCGGATTGGATCGACTACGCTGCAATCGGCGCAAAGGACGCGGAGGGGCTCGTCCAGAAGGCGATCGAGCTCCTCCCTCTCGTGGAGATGGACTACGACGTGTACAAGCTGGGCTTGCAGGGTAGCGTCGATCCGGCCGCGCAGCCCGATCTCGCGGAGCGCCTGCTTCAGGCCCGCCGGGAGGCGAGGAAGCGTTTGGCGGCTCCCGAGTTCGCGCAATTGGTCGAGCCCTTCGACCCGCACGAGTTCAACACCAACATGTCCGTCGCCGAGAACCTGCTCTTCGGCACGCTCCGCGATCCCTCCCTCGATCTCGAGAATATCGCCACGCACCCCTACGTGCGACGGGTGCTGGATGAGGCCGGCTTGATGCCGGAGTTCCTGCACCGGGGCCACAAGGTGGCCAAGATCATGGTCGACCTCTTTGCCGACGTGCCCGCGGGCAGCGAGCTCTTCGAGCAGTTCAGCTTCATCAGCGCCGACGACCTGCCGGTCTTCGGCAGCCTGCTCGTCCGAGCCAAGGACGGCGGGCCGGAAACCCTGAACGACGACGAGCAGGATCTGCTGCGCGGGCTGATGTTCAAGCTCGTGCCCGCCCGCCACCGTCTGGGGGTGGTCGATGAGGAGATGCAGGATCGGCTGCTGGAGGCGCGCCGACGTCTGACCGAGGGGTTCGAGGCCGGGGCGCCCCTCGTCGAGACCTTCGATCCGGAGCGCTACCAGCCCGCCATCTCGATACAGGACAACATCCTCTTCGGCAAAGAGGTATTCGGTCAGGCGCAAGCGCACGCGCGCGTCGGTGAGCTCGTCACCGCCACCGTGGACGCGCTGGCGCTTCGCGACGACATCATGCGCGTCGGACTACAGTATCAGGTGGGCATCGCCGGTGCGCGCCTGCCCTTCGCGTTGCGCCAGAAGCTTGCCGTCGCCCGTTGTCTGTTAAAGAACCCCGATTTCCTCATTCTCAACGAGGCCACCTCGGCCCTCGACAGTCAGGTCGAGATGCGCATCCTCGAGAACATCCGCCGTTACATGCGGGGGAAAGGTGTGGTGTGCGTGCTCGGGCGTGCGGATCTGGCGCGCGAGTTCGACCGCGTGCTGGTGATGGAGGGCGGAAAGCTCACTCGCGAGGGTTCCTTTACCGAGCTCGAGAACGCGGGAGCGCCGCTGCAGCAACTCCTCGGGACCACATGAGCCGTCTGGACAGCTTCATCCGCCGCCTGGAGGCCCAGCGCGCGTGCCTGGGCGAAGCCGCCGCCCTCACGCGCTCCCTTCCCGGACCCGTTCTCGAGCTCGGCCTGGGCGCGGGCCGCACTTACGATCATCTGCGTGAGCTGCTGCCCGAGCGCGAGATCTTCGTCTTCGAGCGGGACGTCGCCGTGCACCCGCGTCACGCGCCGGACCCCGCGCGTCTGATTCTCGGGGATTTTTGCGAAACTCTGGCGGCGGCTCGCGAACGCTTCGAGGCTCGAGTGGCCCTCGCTCACGCCGACATCGGAACCTGGAACGAGGCGCAGAGTACGGCGCTGGCCGCGCGGATCGCCCCCCTCCTCGCTCCCCTGATGCGGGACGGTGGTCTCGTGGTCAGCGACCAGCCCATGGGGTCCCGCTGGGCGCCCCTCTCACCGCCCGAGGAGGTCAGTCCCGGGCGCTATTACATGTACAAGGTGCTCCGATGAGTGACGCCGACGATATGACGCCGGTGACCCCGGCCTCGCTCAGCGAGCTCGAGCGGATGATCCATCGCCTCGCCACGCAACGGGCCTGCCTCGACTACGCGGTGGGGCTGGTCGCGGACGTGCCGGGTCCCGTGCTCGAGCTCGGCCTCGGCAAAGGCCGGACCTACGATCACCTCAGACATCGACTTCCCGGGCGCGAGATCTTCGCCTTCGACCGTCACCTGCACGCCGCGCTGAACTGCGTCCCGAGCGCAGAGCATCTGGTGCTGGGGGAGCTTTTCACCACCTTGCAGACGGCGCCGGACACCGTCGGCGCGCCGGCGGCGCTCGTGCACGCGGACATCGGAACCGTGAACCCCGAGGCCGACGCGCGCGCGGTTGCGGCGCTGGCGCCGCTCATCGACGCGCTGGTGTGCACGGATGCGGTCATCGTCAGCGACCGCGAGATGACCGTCCGGCGCTGGCGGGCACTGCCGCTGCCCGACGAGGCGACCTGGCCCTACTTCATGTACCGCGTCGAGGCCGGTGACTGGTGATCGGTCGTAGGGTGGGCTGAGCCGAAGGCGAAGCCCACCGTAAAGAATCCTCGGGACTCACGGTGGCGGGCTTCGCTGCGCTCGGCTCATCCTGCTGCGCTGAACGATCAACCACGGAAGCGAAGGAGGCGTCACGCTCGAACGACGCGCACGGCTTTACGAGAGGGCTTTCAGGCGAGATCCGTTCTCTTCGCGACCTTCGTGCTCTTCGTGGTTGCCCCTCATTTGTGGTTCTTCGCGGATATGGTCTCGCGCAGGGGACGCTGGGTCCCGGGCCACGCACCTCTCCGTCGCAAGCCCCGAAACAACCCGCCAACCTCGAAGGCACGCGCGGGCGAGCTGTGCCCGCTCGATCTTCGCTGTACTTCGGCTGAAGGTGCGTCGGCTCCCGTGGCCCGCGGCCCGACTCTCGGCCCGCGCCCTGCGGGGCTTGCGACTGCGCGGCACATACCCCGGGACCCATCTCGGAGGGCGCTGGTTGGCGTGCTTCCCCGGACATCCGCGAAGAACCTCATTTGTAGGGATCGGCGGCGTCGCGCAGCCCGTCGCCGAAGAAATTGAAGGCCAGCATCACGACGATCACCGGCACCACCGGCAGCATCAGCCAGGGATAGAGCGCCACGACGTTGATGTTCTGCGCCTCGTTGAGCAGCACGCCCCAGCTCGTGATCGGCGGGCGCAGACCGAGTCCGAGAAAGCTCAACGCGGTCTCGCCCAGAATCATCGACGGAATGGACAGCGTGGCGGTGGCGATCAGGTGGCTCATGAAGCCGGGAAGAAGGTGGCGAGCGATGATGCGACGTGGCCGCGCACCCATCAGGCGCGCGGCCGTGCAGTAGTCCTCCTCGCGTAGCGCGAGAAGCTTGGAACGGACCGCGCGCGCAAGCCCCGTCCAGTCGAGCAGCGCCAGGATGATGGTGATGCCGAAATAGATCAAGATCGGGCTCCAGGTCACCGGCAGCACCGCCGAGAGCGCCATCCACAAGGGCAGCTCCGGAAAGGACCGCAAGACCTCGATGGCACGCTGTACGAGCGTGTCCACGACCCCGCCGTAATAACCCGCAAGACCGCCGAAGACAATCCCCAGCGCGAAGCTGATGATGATGCCGATGAGGCCGATAGTGAGCGAGATACGCGCACCGTAGATGATTCGCGAGAGCATGTCGCGCCCGAGGCGGTCGGTGCCCAGCAGAAACAGCACGCCCCCCTGCGCGGGGCACACCAGGTGAAAGCGCGCTTCGAACAATCCCCAAAACTCATATGCGTCGCCCCGACAGAAGAACCGCAGCGGCTGAACGTCCTCGCGGTTCGGCGTGTACTCGCGCTTCAGATTGGTCATGTTCAGGCGGTAGTTCCACCCGTAGACGAAGGGGCCCATCCAGGCGCCGTCATGGAAGAAGTGCACGCGTTGTGGAGGTGCGTAGATGTGGTCGACGTGACGCGAGTGAAGGTTATACGGTGCGAGCACCTCGCTCACGAGCGTCGAGCCGTAGGCGAGCAGAAGTACGGCGGCGCAGACGACGGCCAGCCGGTGGCGCTTGAGCTTCCACCACATGAGCTGCCACTGGGACGCGAGATAGTAGCGCTCCTGCGCGGGCGTGAGCGCCTCGGCGGCGCGCGGGTCGAAGGGCTCCGTCGAGACGTAGTGCTCGAGGGATGAGCGGCGCCGTCCGTCTGAAGCGCTCAACGCTCGACTCCCCCTCGAAAGCGTATGCGCGGGTCGAGCGCGGCCAGCGCCAGGTCGGACAGCAGCACCCCGACCACCGTCAGCGTGGCGAGGAACATGAGAAATGCTCCCGCGAGGTACATGTCCTGGCTCTGCAAGGCGCTGATCAGCATCGGCCCGGTCGTAGGCAGCGACAGCACCACCGCCACGATCTCCGCGCCCGAGATGACCGTGGGCAGCAACATGCCGATGTCCGCGATGAAGAAATTGAGCGCCATGCGCAGCGGATACTTGACCAGGAGCCGGCCCCGCGGCAGGCCCTTGGCGCGTCCCGTTACGACGTATTGCTTCTGCAGCTCATCGAGGAGGTTGGCGCGCAGGCGTCGTATGAGCGCAGCGGTTCCCGACGTGCCGACGACGATCACCGGTATCCAGAGATGCTCGAGCACCGAGGCGAATTTGTCCCAGCTCCACGGCTCGCCGATGTATTGGGGATCCATGAGGCCGCCGATGGACGTACCGAACGTCACGTTGGCGAGATAGAGCATCACCAGGGCGAGCAGAAAGTTAGGCGTGGCGAGCCCCAGGAAGCCGAGGAAGGTCAGCCCGTAGTCGCCCCAGCTGTACTGATGCGTGGCGGAATAGACCCCGATGGGGAACGCCACGACCCAGGTGAAGAGCACGGTCGCCATGGAGAGCAGGACGGTGAGAAAGAGGCGATCGCCCACAACCTCCGTCACCGGCAGGCTGTACTGAAAGGAGTATCCGAGATCGCCGCGCAGCAGCCCGGACAACCACGACAGGTACTGCTCGTGCAGCGGGCGATCGAGGCCGTAGTACTCGCGGAGGAACGCGATCCTTTGCGGGTCCACCGCCTCCCCTTCGCTCTCCAGCTCCGCGATGTAGCTCTCGAGATAGTCGCCGGGGGGGAGCTGAATGATGACGAACACGATGACGCTGATCGCGAGCAGCGTCGGTATCATGACCAGCAGTCGGTGAACGAAGTACCGGAGCATCTTCTCCGCTTCCGCCGCGGCGGCCGCCCCTCGGGTTTTCGCGCCCAGCCCGTGCGACCACGCGTGACCGGCGCGCGATGTTCGACTCCCGCAGGCTCTTGCTCGGCCCCTTAAATCAGTGCGCAGTTGCCGGTGGCTCGGCCACAGCGCGACCCCTTGCGAGGTGCGGGCCGAGAGTCATGGCTCCCCCGTAGCATATTTCCAACATGCCTATTCAGGTCTGCTTGCAAACCAGAACGTGTCGGGCTCGTAGATCCCGAAGTACGCACCGGGGTTCCAGTTGTAGATCCCCTCGACGGGGACGTTGCGCAGACGGTTGTTGACGACGACCGGCTGGGGCACTCCGGCCACGACCCCTATGGTGAAGACCTGCTCGCTGTGAATCTCGAGCATACGGTGCCAGATACGCGCCTTCTCCGCGCGCGTCTCGGCCACCCGCCAGCGCCGGTTCAGCTCGGCGAGCTCGCGCACCGAGGGCATGTCCGGCGGGGTGCCGGCCGAGCCCCCGGTCTGGAAGTACTGGCCCCACTGGGGCCACTGGAGCTGCTGCTGGGAGGTGGGTGCGAGCTCCTCCGGACTCATCACCGGTGTCGGGAGGGCGTTGGTGAGCCCTTGCCACACCGACATCACCGCCTGTCCGGAAAAGACCCGGTTTCGGAAAACTTCCCGCTGGGAGGGGCGGGTGTGCAGCTTGATCCCGACCTCGCGCCAGCTATCGCGGATGAGCTGCAAGACGTCGGTCTCCTCGGTGCTCTCGCCCGCCGTCTCCACGATGATCTCGAGCGGGCGCCCGTCGGGAAGCCGTCGCAGCCCGCCGGGCTCATCGCGCTTGAGACCCATGGTGTCCAGCAGCGCGTTCGCCCGCTCGAGGTCGTACTCCGCCCAGGCACGGCGGTATCCGGGCCGATACAGCGGGCTCTTGGGCAGCACCGTGTTGTTGCCCTCGAGGGCGAGGCCGTAGTAGACGACCTGGTTGATCTCGTGGCGGTGCACCGCGAGGGACAGGGCCCGGCGGAAGCGCACGTCGCGCAGCACCGCGCGCCATACGGGATCATCGACGTTCAGGTTGGGGTAGAGCGCGATCTGTGCGCCCTTGGCCGTGCGCCACAAGCGCACCGTGTAGTCGTTTCTCTTCTCCCCGGCCTTGAGAAAGGTGTAGTTGTCGAAGCGCAGATAGCGGGCCTGCAGATCCGACTCACCCGCACCGGTCTTGGCGGGCACGAGCCCGCTGGCGACGATGTGCACGAGGACGCGGTCGATATAGGGCAATTGGTGGCCGAGCTCGTCGACCCGGTGGTAGAAAGGATTGCGCTCGAAGACGAAGCGTTCGGAGGGCGGGGCGGTGCGATTGACCCAGGGCTGCAGCACCGGAAGGTCCGGATTGTCCGCGCGATACGGATTGTCCTTGTGAGCGTGCAGGCCGGCCCAGGTACGCCAGTTGCCCTCCTGCACCTTTCGCTCGAGCTCCTGCGGATCGGCGTGGGCGACGTGGAACTGGCGCAGGTAGTGCGCCGGGCGGTACAGATAGAGCGGTAGCGCGCCGGCCAGCGCCGGCAGGAAATAGGGATTGGGCTGCGACCACGTGTAGCGCACCGTGGTCTCGTCGATGACCTCGAAGCGCGGCGCTTCATCACCGACCATCAGCTCCTTGGGCAGGCCGAGCGGCGAGAGCTCCTCGTTGTGGGCCACGTCCTCCCAGTAGTAGCGGAAGTCTTCGGCGGTGAACGGATGGCCGTCCGACCACTTGTGCCCTTCCCTCAGGTGCAGGGTGAACACCCGTTGGCCGTCTTCCTCCTCCACGGCGGCGAGGATGTCCGGGACGAGCCCCAGGTCCCGGTCGTAGGCGACGAGGCGCGCGTAGCCGTACACCGTCATCATGCGGATGTCCTTGTAGCGCCCCATGACGATGTCGAGCTGACCGCCAGGGCTGCCCGGGTGGTTGTCGGACGAGCGCATGCGAACGATGGACGGATTGTCCGGCACGCGCTCGGCCACCGCCGGCAGGCGGCCGGCGGAGACTTCCGCCTTTAGATACGGCGTCTCGACGTACGGCGGCTGCCCGGCCGCAGCGCCGGGTGCGAGCGCCGTCGCCGTCAGCCACAGCAACAGTGACGCCGCCAGCCTGCGCCGAACCGCCTTCATGCGACGAGATCCCTTGGGCTCGCATCCGCCTGGATGCGGATCAGGTGGCCATTGCCCACGTCGACGAGGTGCGTGGGGGCGCCGCGCAGCGCGAACGGATCCGGCCACGCTTCTGCGCCCCCGGCCGCCTCCCCGGTCACGGCGTCGAAATCCACCGGGCGGTCGAGGTCCGGATAGGGCACGGCCTTCAGCAACGCGCGTGTATAGGGGTGCAGGGGTGCCTGGAAAACGACCTCGCGCGGAGCCACCTCCACCAGCCGCCCCCGGTACATGACCGCGATGCGGTGCGCCATGTAATTGATCACGGCGAGGTTATGGGACACGAAAAGGTACGTGAGCCCGAGCTCCGACTGGAGGTCCTTCAGCAGATTCAGGATCTGCGCCTGAATCGACACGTCGAGCGCGGAGACCGGCTCGTCGCAGATGAGCAGCTCCGGCTGCAGCGCGAGGGCCCGGGCGATGCCGATGCGCTGTCTCTGGCCTCCGGAGAAGCTGTGTGGATAGCGGTTCAGGAACCGGGGATCGAGCCCCACCAGGCGCATGAGCTCCTGCGCCATCTCGGCCTGGTAGTCCATGTCGCCGCGTGCGTGGATGACGAGCGGCTCGCGGACGATGTCGAACACCGTCATGCGCGGGTTCAGCGACCCGTAGGGATCCTGGAAGATGAACTGCATCTTCTGCCGAAACGCCATCAGCGCATCGCCGTCGAGCGCAAGCACGTCGATGTCGCGCTCACCGTCCCGGTATCGCACCGCTCCGCTGTCGGGACGCACCGCGCGCATGAGTATCTTGCCGAGGGTCGTCTTTCCGCATCCGCTCTCGCCGACCAGACCGAAGCATTCGCCGCGGGCGACGGTGAAGCTGACGTCGTCCACCGCCTTGATGAGCGCTTCGGGCTTCGTCCCCCACAAGCCGGCCTTGCGGGTGGCGAACGCTTTGCTCACGCTTTCAACGATGAGCTGAGTTTTGGTTTTACCTGCCGGTCCGCCGGCCCCTGCCCTCTTCACGAGAAGCGGTCCGGTCTCGTGTTCGATCTCGCGCACGGGCACGAGCCGCTCTCCCGCGTGCATATCGAAATGCGGCACGGCGCGCAGCAGCGACTTCAGGTACGGATGCCGGGGATGCTCGAAGATGCCGACGGCCGGGCCGCTCTCCGTCACGCGCCCGTGATACATCACCACGACCTCGTCGGCCAGATTGGCCACGACGCCCAGATCGTGGGTGATGAGCAGGACGGCCATGCCAAGCTCCGCCTGGAGGTCCTTCATGAGCTTCAGGATCTGCGCCTGAATGGTGACGTCCAGCGCAGTCGTCGGCTCGTCTGCGATCAGCAGGGCGGGGCGGCAGATGAGCGCCATCGCGATCATCGCCCGCTGGCGAAGTCCACCCGAGAGCTCGAACGGATACAGCTTGAGGGTCCCCCGCGCATCGGGGAAGCCCACCAGGCGGAGCATCTCCGTCGTCAGCTCGAGACCCTCGCGGCGGCCGGCCTCGCGGTGAAGAAACAGCGCTTCGCTGACCTGATCGCCGATGGTGTGCAGCGGCGAGAGCGACGCCATCGGCTCCTGGAAGATGATGGAGATGTGCCGGCCGCGGATGCGGCGCATGGTGGAACCCTCACGATCCAGCCGCGCGATGTCCACCGTGCCCAGGGACGGCTCCGTGCTGTGAAAGACGATCTCGCCGCCGGTGATGCGGGCGATGTCGGGGAGGATGCCCATGATGCACTGGGCCGTCACCGACTTGCCCGAGCCCGACTCCCCCACCAGGGCGACCGTCGCCCCCGGTTGCACGCGAAAGGAGATCCCACGCAGTGCGTGGAGCTCGATGTCGTGAACGCGGAACTGAACCTCGAGGTCGCGGACGGTCAGCAGATCACCCATCGGCTTCGAGTGGCCCTCTCCCCTTCAAGCACTTGAAGCAGCAAGCGGTCTTACGCCGCCTTCGTCGGCTTGTCGCGGGCGGCGGTCTCCCCAACCGCTGGCGGCGAATCTGGCTGGGCTGACGCCGAGCTCGCGCCGGAACGCGCCGATGAAGGCGCTGGCGCTCTCGTAGCCGCAGTCCAGGGACACGGCGGTGACGGAGACCCCCGCGCCGAGACGCTCCACGGCGTGCAGTAGCCGCATGCGGCGCCGCCAGGCGCCGAAGCTCAAGCCGGTCTCTCGCGCGAAAAGGCGCGCCAGCGTCCGCTCGCCCCCGCCGACGCTCCGTGCCCACTCGGCCAGGGTACGGGCATTCGCGGGCCGCCGTTGCAGCGCTCGTGCGACCCGCTGGGCCCGCGGATCACGCGGCCAGGGCAGGTGCAACGGCGCCGGCGAGAGCGCGGCCAGCTCATCCAGAAGCACCGCGACCAGACGACCGTCGGCGCCCTTCTCGTTGTAGAGCCTCGGCAGCTCCATCGCACGTAGCACGAGCTCGCGCATCAACGGCGTCACCAGGTGCACGCCGCAGAGTCTCGGTAGGCGGCGCGATACATCGGGCGCCACCCACAGCGTCCGCATGGAAAGCGCGCCGTGGGCCAGCACGGTGTGGGTCATGCCCGCGGGCACCCACACCGCGAATTGGGGAGGTACGACCCAGCGACCCGCCTCGGCGGTGACCGTCATGACCCCGCGCACGGCGTAGAGGAGCTGATGCTTGTGGTGACGGTGGGCCGGGATACGCGTGGCCGGGGCATATTCGGCGGACAGCGCCACAAGCGGGCGGGGGGTGGTGAGGGCCCGATCGGCGCGCGTTAGCGCAGTTTGGCTGTTTGGCGACATGGGTTGGCAGACTAGCGCAAGCCGGCCGGTGTCCGCCAGCGCAACATTTGCGATGGCGAGTGACAGTGAAGCGCAGCCACGGGTCGGCGAGCCCCTGCGAAGGGTTCCGAAGCTGCGCGTGTTTCGGCACGCGGGTCGGGCCTCGCGATTCGGCATCCCGTCTCAACGCTCGGAGCGGGCCATCCCTGGCCCGCTCCCTTCGGGCCTGATCGCCCCGCGCGCCGGCCTCCGCCAGTCACCCTTCACGGGGGCTCGCCGGCCCGTGAGAGGGGTAGCTGCGTTTCGTACATAGCGGCTTAGGTATTGACGCAGGGAGACGATGACATGCAGGCCGCAACCGCGCGCTTCGCCGTGCTCAACCTCGGGCACTTCTACACGCATCTGTTCCTGCTGCTGCACCCGACCGCGGTGCTCGCCATGCAGCGCGAGCTCGGAGGCGCCTACGGCGATCTTCTGCTTCCCTCCACCGCTGCCTTCGTTGCCTTCGGCGCGGGCACCCTGCCGGCGGGGTGGCTGGGCGATCGGTGGCCGCGCGAGCGCTTGCTGGTCGCTCTGTTTCTCGGGCTGGCTCTGGGGGCCGGCCTCGCCGCGACGGCGTCCGGCCCCGGGATGCTGACCCTGGGCCTCGCGCTGATCGGGCTGTCCGCCTCCATCTATCACCCGGTGGGCATCGCCATGGTCGTGGAGGGGCGCGAGCAGGTGGGCCGGGCCCTGGGAATCAACGGGGTTTTCGGGAATCTCGGGGTGGCGGCGGCGCCGCTGGTGGCCGGCGGGCTCGCCGCCGCCTTCGGCTGGCGGGGGGCCTTTGCGGCGCCGGCGCTCGTCGCCGCGCTGACCGGGCTGCTCTACGCAGCCTTGCTCGGGTGCGTCGCACGCCCGGATCACACCGCACCGGTGAGCGCACACACATCGGCGCCACGGCCCCTCGGGCCGCGCGACCGCCGACGGTTGGTCCTGGTGCTGGGCACGGCCGCCTTCTGCGGGGGACTCGTGTTTCACGGCACGACGGTGGTGCTGCCGAAGCTGCTCGAAGCACGACTCGGCAGCGCCCTGGGCGGGCTGCTCGGGGTCGGCGCCCTGGCGACGACCATTCTCGCGGGGGCTGCCTTCGCCCAGATTGGGGTGGGTCATTTGATCGACCGTCGCCCCATCCGCGCAGTGCTGTGCGCCCTCGCCGCCGCCCAGGCGGTGCTCCTGCTCGCGGTAGGGTTCGGCGCGGGTCCCGCGCTCGCCCTCCTCGCGCTGGCGGCGATGGCGGCCGTGTTCGGTGAGATCCCGATTCACGACACCCTGGTGGCGCACCATGCCGCGAGCGCCTGGCGGGCGCGTCTGTACGCCGTCAAGTACGTGCTGTCGCTGGGTGTGAGCGCGCTGGCCGTGCCCATGGTGGCGGGGCTTCACCACCGGGGCGGCTTTCCGGTGCTGTTCGCGATCTTCGCCACCCTTGCCGCCGTGGTCGCCGTGGCCGCGCCGTGGCTGCCGCAGCCCCGGGCGGCGATGGCTTCGGCCCGGTAGCCTGCATTTCCCACCGGTCCACGGCTGTGGACGCGGATCTGCCCGCATCCCCGACGTGCTATCGAGTACGCCTGCGCGCCTTGTATCTACGGCATCTCCACGTCCTCGCTTCGCGCGCTGGTGAAAAAGCAGGCTAACCGCCGCCCGATTGCGCCGGCGGCGCTCCACGCAGCGCGCCGGACCGTGCGACAATCGCACCCCTCGAAAATCGACGTGGCGGAATCGGGGTGCGATGAAGATCGCTATCGTCGGGGGTGGGCCGGCAGGCTTGTATTGCGCGTATCTGTTGAAGCGTCTCCGCCGCGAGGCGCAGATTCGCGTGTTCGAGCAGAATCCGGCCGATGCCACCTTCGGCTTCGGGGTCGTGTTCTCGGACCAGGCGCTCGGGTTCCTGCGCGACGATGATCCGGAGACGTACGACCTGATCACGCCGCAGATGGAGATGTGGCGGGATCTCACCCTTCGCCATCAAGGCCAGGTCATCCGCATCGACGGGATTGGGTTCTCGGCGATCGGCCGCCTGAGGCTTCTGCGGTTGCTGCAATCGCGCCTCGTCTCCGTAGGCCTGCGCCCGCGCTTCGAGCATCGGCTGGAGTCGCTGGATGAGGTCGCCGACGCCGATGTGGTGGTCGGCGCCGACGGAGTCAACTCGCTCGTAAGATCCGCGCTGTCGGCGTCGTTCGGCACCGCGATCACCCACTACACCAACAAGTTCGCCTGGTACGGGACCCGCAGGCCTTTCCAGACCCTCACGCAGACCTTCGTTCGTACCGCCGAAGGCGTCTTCAACGCGCATCATTACCGGTACGCACCGGACATGAGCACGTTCATCGTGGAGACGAACGCGCCGACGTGGCAGCGTGTCGGCTTCGCCGACATGGACGACGAGCAGACGAGGCGCTATTGCGAGCGCGTCTTCGCGGAGGTGCTCGACGGCCAGCGGCTCGTCTCGAACAAGTCCGTGTGGCGCGGCTTTCCCAGGATCCGCAACGAGCGATGGACGGCGGGCAACGTCGTGCTGGTCGGCGACGCGCTCCGAACGGCGCATTTCTCCATCGGCTCCGGCACGCGCCTCGCGCTGGAGGACGTGATCGCGCTCGTGCGCGCGCTCGACGAGCGGTGGGGCGACGTGCGCGCCGCCTTCGATGCCTACGAGACCCGTCGCCGGCCGTCGGTGGAGAAGCTGCTGGCGGCTGCGGATTCCAGCGCCGCATGGTACGAGCGCTTCGAGGACCACATGGCGCTGCGGCCGTGGGATTTCGCCTGGAGCTATATCACGCGCAGCGGCCGCGTCGACGTCGATCGCCTGAGAGCGATATCGCCGCACTTCCTCGAGGCGTACGAGGCGTCGCGCTCCGACGCGCGAAGATGATGGCGATTGCCCGCGAACCTCAGCTTGACCCCCGCCCCCTGGGACGAGAGCCGTATTTCGCTGGCAGGATCAGGAGAGCACATGAACGAGATCGTCGATCGCGTGCCTGACACGGCCCCCGGCGCGGCGGAGATCGGCTTCTCCGTACCCGATCGATACAACGCCGGCGACATCCTCTACCACAATCTTCATGCAGGACGCCGGAACAAGATCGCCGTTCTCTCACCCCTCGGAAACCGCACTTACGGGCAGCTCTGCGACGCGGCGTCGCGTCTGGGCAACGCACTGCGCTCCCTCGGGCTCGAGCCCGGGGATCGCGTGCTGCTTTTCCTCAACGACACCGCGGCCTATGCTTGCGCGTTCTTCGGAGCGGTTCGTGCCGGTTTCGTGCCGACGCTCATCAACACGCAATCGCCCAAGGACCTCATACGTTTCTATCTCGAGGATTCGGGCGCCCGCGCGGTGGTGGTGGACGCCGACTACGCCCCGCTCTTCGACGAGGCGTGCATGCGCGGCACGAGCGCGCAGACGGCGGTGGTCTGCAACGGCGCCGGGGAGCCGCGCGGGGCGAGCCGCATCGAGCACGCCGACTCGTGGCTCGCGGGGTTCGAACCTATCCTCGAGGCGGCAGCCACCGGGCGCGACGACGTGGCGTTCCTGATGTACAGCTCCGGGAGCACGGGGCGGCCGAAAGGCGTCGTGCACCTCCAGCACGACATGCTCTACACCGCCAGGGCCTTTGCGCAGCACGTGCTCGCTATCCGCGAGGGCGACATCTGCTTCTCGGTGCCCAAGATCTTCTTTGCCTACGGCTTCGGCAACTCGGTGACCTTTCCGTGCTGGGCGGGTGCGAGCTCGGCGCTCTACCCCGGCCGCCCGGTGCCGGAAGCCGTGTTCGACTGCATCGAGCGCTTTCGGCCGACGCTCTTTTTCGGACTGCCCACGCTGTACAGAACGCTGCTCGCTTCCGAGCGCGGCCGGGCCGCGGACTTGTCCTCGGTACGACTGTTCATCTCCGCGGGCGAGGTGCTCTCGGCGGAGATCTTCAACGCCTGGAAGGAGCGCTTCGGCGCGGAGATCGTCGACGGACTCGGCTCGACCGAGATGCTTCAGACGTATCTCTCCAACACCCCCGAGCGGAATAGGCCGGGCTCCTCGGGGCGGCGGGTTCCCGGGTACGAGGTCCGGTTAGCGAACGAAGCCGGCGAGCCGGTGGCTGCGGGCGAGGAGGGCGTCCTCTGGGCACGGGGGCACTCGAGCGCTCCGTGCTACTGGAACCGCCCGGAGAAGACCGCGGAGACGATGCGCGACGGATGGATATGGACGGGCGATCGCTTCGTTCAGGAGGAGGACGGATTTTTCTTCTACCGAGGCCGCCAGGACGATCTGATCAAGGTGAGCGGGCAGTGGGTGCACCCACTGGAGGTGGAGCTCTGCCTCGCGGATCACCACGCGGTGCGCGAGTGCGCGGTGCAGGGCGTGGAGCTGCCCGACCGGCGCATGGCGCTGAGGGCGTTCGTCGTCCTGAACCAAGAAATCCCGGCCCGGCCGGAGATCGTCAAGGCGCTGCAGGATCACGTCAAGCGCTCGCTCCTGCCCTACAAGTACCCCAGGATCGTCGAGTTCCTCGATGCCCTGCCCAAGACGGGGACCGGCAAGATCGACCGGAAGGCGCTGAGGCGCCGTCCGATTCACGGCACCGCCTATTAGGTGTGCGGAAATAGGCTACAGCACGAGCCGTGACTGCGGGCTCCGAGGCGAAGCGTTTTTCGCCGCGCGCGTCGGGCCTCGCGACGCGACTTCCCTGTCGCGACGCTCGGAGCCCGCCATCCCTGGCGGGCTCCCCGCTGGGGCCTCATCGCCACGCGCGGCGCGCTTCGCCAGTCGCCCTTCGCATCGGCTCGCGCTGTAGCCACTCCATCGGGTTACGCTGTTGTACATTTCTGCACGCCTATTCAGGGCGCCGAGCTGCACGTCGGAGAGCAAGCAACACGACACGCCCCCATGCCCACCTACGCCGGAGAGCGCAGGCTTCCTTACTCCGCCGAGGACGTGTTCGATGTGGTGTCCGACGTGGAGAGCTATCCGAGGTTTCTGCCCGGATGGCGCACCGCGCAGATCCTCGAGCGCTCGAAGGACACCCTCCGGGTCGCGCAGACCGTCGCCGTGCCGCCGTTTCGCTGGCGCTTCGTGTCGGAGGCGGTGCTCGAGCGGCCCGAACGGCTCGACATCGGTACGAGCGGCGGTCCCTTCCGGTATCTGCACATCGAGTGGCGGTTCACGCGCCAGGGCGAGGCCGCTTGCGTGGCCGGCCTCACCGTGCGTTATGCGATGCGCTCGAGAGTCGTGGAGAAGGCCACCGGTGCGCTGCTCCGAGACCTTCCCCGGCGCACCCTGTCGGCCTTCGAGCAGCGCCTGGCGCGCTTGAAAGGCCATCCCGCGCATCCTCTTCGAAGCTGAACGCGACCCGGCCCGCGTCCCACCTGTTTGCCCGCACGTCTAGCCCGCATTTCTCACCAGCCCACGGCTGCGGCCGCGGATCTGCCCGCATCTACGGCGTTGCGCTCGGCAAAGGTGCTCGACGTACTGTCGAGTACGCCTGCGCGCCTTTGCTCTCGCGCGCCTTGTATCTACGGGCATCTCCACGCCCTCGCTTCGCGCGCTGGTGAGAAATGCGGGCTAGCCGGCGAGGCCTGCCCGTTGCGGGTCGCGCCACCGTCGAGTCTTGATCTCGATCAAGGGATCTCGAGGCATGTCCAGGCATGGTGCATCCGGAAGGGCCCACGGGAGCTGCTCGGTATAAGAGCAAACCCGCAGGAATGTCCGGGAAAACACGTATGGAGATTTTTGTGCCCTGCATTTATTAGTTAGTAAGAAAGGGTAGTTAGTAAGAAAGGGCACAAAAACCAAGAAACGGTTCCCACAAGCAAGAACACAACACATCCAGACCACGCTGTTTTGAGTTCATGAAAATACCAAGGAAGGGAGCGATTCTTGTTTTCCTCTTGGGCGGACTCGCGGGCGTGGTCTTCTCGGGTGCTTTCGCCAGCTTCGTCCAGTACAGCAACACGATGGAGTTCTGCATCTCGTGCCACGTGATGGAGGCTACCGTCTATCAGGAGCTGAAGAAGACGAAGCACTACGAAAATCAATCCGGTGTCCGCGCCAAGTGCGCCGACTGCCACGTCCCGCACGGTAATTGGGTCGCGACGCTCGTGCGGAAAGTGCGCGCGACGAAAGAGCTCTGGTACAACACCACGGGTCTGGTGAACACGCCCGAGGAGCTGGAGGCCAAACGTCTGGAGCTGGCGGAGAGCGTCTGGGCCTCGATGCAGGCCAACGACTCGCGCGAGTGCCGCAATTGCCACACGAGAGAGGCGATGAACATCGCCGCACAGACCAAGCGCGCGCAGGTCAAGCATGAAGAGGCCAGAGACGAAGGCAAGACCTGCATCGACTGCCACAAAGGCCTGGTCCACAAGCCGGTGCACGAGGAGTTGGAGGAGGAGGAGCCCCCGCCCGAGGACTTCACGCTCTAGAGCATCCAGCGCGGCAGGTGCCGCGAGACGAAAAGGAGCGTTCGCGTATGAGTGAATTTCGACAGGCCCCGGGGTTGGCTGCAATGGCGGCGGCGTTTGCGTTGGTCGTGGCCGCTCCCGTGCAGGCCATCGATTGGAGCAGCGTCGAGGGGCGCAACGTCACCCTCTTCTATCCCGGGCAGTCGTCGTGGGAGTGGGTTCTGACCCCCTCCGATCACGACGGCGGCAAGGACATACGAAAAGGCAAGACGTGCTGGGACTGTCACGAGGCCGAAGAGGAGGAGATGGGCGCCAAGATGGTGACGGGCGAGAAGATCGAGCCCGATCCCATCGAGGGCAAGCAGGCCGCCCTCGACGTGAACGTCAAGGCGGCCCACGACGGGGAGCGCCTCTATATCAGGCTGGAGTGGGCGGATCCCGAAGGGTCCGTCGGCCGCAAGCTGGATCCGGACAACGAGGCCAAGGCCACCGTGATGATCGGCGACGGCAAGCTCGTCGGGTTCCAGCGGGGCGGCTGCTGGGCCACCTGCCACGACGATGTCAAGGGTATGCCGAGCGCGGACGGCGCCGAGCTCACGAAGTACATCACCCAGTCACGCACGAAGATCACCCGAAGCGGCGGCGGGGAGAATTACAAGTCGGACAGCGAGCTGCAGAAGGCGCTGCAAGACGGCGTCTTTCTCGAGTACTGGCACGCGCACATGAACAAGGGGGCGGCGCCGGCTCCCATCGACGGTTACATCCTCGAGAAGCGGCACAAGAACGAGAACCCGGCGATCACCGCGGAAGGCGGCTACGAGAACGGGCGTTGGGTGGTCGTTTTGAGCCGCAAGCTCGACGAGAGCGGTCCGGGGCGCAAGCGCATCGCGCCGGGGACCGTGTACACGATGGGGTTCGCCGTTCACGCGAGCTATGCGGATGGACGGCGTCACCACGTCTCGTTGCGGCGTACGCTGGCGCTGGACGAGGGCAAGGCGGACATCATCGCCGTACGACGCTGAATCACGGCACTTTCAACGAGGATGCTCATCGAGATGTAGCAGGGAACGCCCCAAAAGCCGGGACAAGGAGTCCAAGAACAAGCATTGCAACCGAAGGGGGGCTTGCGACATGTCTCGGAACCATTCACTGGGCGCCACCGTCCTACTGAGTCTCGGCTTGCTGGTCGGCGGGGGTTACCTCCTCGACCAGAGCGTATCGGCGCAAGAGCAGTCCGCCATGGCAGGCGACTACGCGGAGACCGGCGCGAAGGCCTGTCTCAAGTGCCATGACGAGCCCCCCGTCAACCACATCCTGAAACGCCCGCACGGCCAACGCGGAGACAGCCGGACCCCCTTCGCCGCCCAGGACTGCGAGACCTGCCATGGGCCGAGCGTCGAGCACCGCGAGGCGCCCAAGGACATGCCGCCGGGACAAGAGCGGCCCGAGGTCGCCGTCCAGTTCGGTCGCTATTCGGACACGCCGGTCATCGAGCAGAACGAGGTGTGTCTCGGCTGTCACCAGTCCGGTCTCAGGATCAACTGGGAGGGCAGCCCCCACGATTTCGCCGACGTCCCCTGCGCCTCCTGCCACAACGTCCACGCGCTGCAAGACCCGGTCCAGCAGAAAGGGGGCATGCGGGGCCTGGTCGGGGTCGAGAAGAGCCAGCAGGACGTGTGCTTCGGCTGCCACGCGGAGATCCGGGCGCAGACACAGCGCTTCTCGCACCATCCCATCCGCGAGGGGAAGATCAACTGCACCGACTGCCACAATCCGCACGGCTCCTTCGGCCCCGCCCAGCTCAAGAAGGCGACGGTCAACGAGGTGTGCTACACCTGCCACACCGAGAAGCGCGGGCCGTTTCTGTGGGAGCACCCGCCGGTTGTCGAGGACTGCCGCAACTGCCACAACCCGCACGGTGCCACGCAGCCGCGCATGCTGAAGGTGCGCACGCCCTGGCTCTGCCAGACGTGTCACCTGGCTGCCTTCCACCCGAGCTCGCTGTACGACGGGAACGACGTGCCGCCGCTCGGTTTCGACGACCATGTCGTCGCCAAGGGCTGCCTGAACTGTCACGCGCAGATCCACGGCTCGAACCATCCCTCGGGGGCGCGCTTCAGGCGCTAGGGTCGATTGGCCCTTTTGATAAAGAACACCCGGCGAATAGAAGGAGGGTGCCATGATGACTGCCAGAAACCTGCTTGTTGGCTTGGCGTTCGCCGCTCCATGGCTGTTCACGTTGAACGCCGCCGCCCAGGACGACTTCATGCTGGAGCCGGCGCCCGAGGAAGAAGACAAGTTCATCGAGTTCTACCTGGTCGAGCTCGAGGCGGGGATCGGGTACAACAGCGAGGACTCCTTCAAGTTCGGCGAGTATACGGGCCTGGAGAGCGAGGGACCGTTCTTCATCGGCAACGTCGACATTCACGGGCGCGCCCCCTCCGATAGCGAGGAGCCTTACTACGTCGACGCAACCGGGACCAACCTCGGGCTGGAATCGCGCTATGCCCGGGCCGAGTTCGGCAAGCAGGGCGACTACGCAGTGTTCGCCGAGTATGATCAGATCCCGCATTTCGTCTCGAGAGACGGCAGGACACCCTATCTCGGTGTGGGCAGCAAGAATCTGATCCTGCCGCAAGGCTGGGTGGCGGCTGATTCAACCGACGGTATGACTCAGCTCAATCCCAACCTGCGCACCGTCAAGCTCGAGACCGAGCGCCAGCGGGTCGGCGGCGGCATCGAGAAGTACTTCGGCAAACGCTGGAAGTTCACCACGGAGTTCCACCACGAGGACAAGGAAGGCCTCGACAGCATTGCCGGCGTCTTTGGGACGACCGGCGGGAACCCGCGGGGCGCGATCCTGCCGGAGCCCATCGATTACGAGACCAACCGTTTCGACGCCGTGCTCGAGTATGCAGGCGAGCGGGCCCAGGCCAAGCTCGCCTACGAGCTGTCGCTGTTCGACAACGAGTCGCGGCGTCTCCGATTCCAGAATGCGTTCACTAACGCTGCCTGGGACCCAGACGCCGAGTTCCCCACCGGCGTCGGGGAGATCGCGTTGGAGCCCGACAACCAGGCGCACACCGTGACCTTCTCGGGCGGCTACAATCTGCTGCGGCGCACGCGCGTGATGCTGAACGCCTCGTGGAGCCGCCACTTGCAGGACGACAAATTCCTGTTCTATACGGCCAACCCCCTTCTGAACGCGCCCTTGCCGTTGCCTCGGGATTCGCTCGAGGGAGAGGTCGACAACTATCTCGCGAATCTGAGGGTGGCGTCGCGGCCGCTGCCGAGGACGGATGTGCGTGCGAGCTACCGTTACTGGAAGCGGGACAACGACACGCCCCAGGATACGTTCTTCCGCATTCGCGGCGATGCGGAGGACCAAGACCCCGCCGAAGCGCGCATCAACCTGCCCCACAGCCTGGAGCAGCACAAGGCCGACGTGGAAGCCGGGTACCGGATACTGCGAAGCACCAAGGTGTCGGCGGGCTACCGGTTCGAGCGCATCGATCGCGACTTCCAGGAGGTGGATCACACCACGGAGCACACCGTGCGCGGCAAGGTGCGGACCAATCCGATCCCGACCGTCAGCGCGTGGGCGGAGTACGCCCACGGCTTCCGGGACAACTCCAAGTATCGCGGTAACGAGCCGTTCCTCGAGAGCCACCCGAACGCCGCACCGGACGACTTCGAGAACGACCCCAGGCTCCGCAAATACAACCTCGCCGAGCGTGACCGCGACGCGGTGCGCGGCGTCGTCGCCTACACGCCGACGCCGCGGTGGGGATTCACCTTCGATGTGGGGTATATCAAGGACGATTTCGACAAAACGGAGCTCGGGCTGCGAGACCTTGATATGTTGAATGCCACGGTGGACGCGTCCTACAGCCCCAACCAGCGCATCAACAGCCACGTCTTCTTCACCTACGAGAACCGCCAGTACGATCAACGCGGCTGCAGCTTCAACTTCTTTAACCTCGATTGCATCAATAATCCGCCCGCGCTCCAGCAGCAGTGGGATGTGGAGACCGATGACGACGTTTACACCGCCGGGCTCGGCGCCAACTGGCAGCTCAACGAGGAGCTGAGCGTCGGCCTCGACTACCTGTTCACGAAGGCGAGGACATCGATTGACGCTACCGGGGGTTCGGCCCTTACGCCTCAGCCCATCAGGAATCTTCCCAACATCGATACCACGCGGCATCGGGTCGGGGTGCACGCCGACTACAAGTTTCTCAAGCAGCTCACCGCCCGGTTCGCGTACCTGTTCGAGCATCTCAACACCGACGACTTCGCCCTCGACGACGTCGATCCGGACGATGTCGACGAGATCATCACGCTGGGTAGAGACAGCCCGGATTACAACGCGCACGTGTTCGGGGTGTCGCTCATCTATCGCTTCTAGGCGGGACGCGTGATTGCCAGGGGGCGCATGCATCACAAGGGCAGGGCCTGGCCGCATCCGTCAAAAGCGTGGATGTGCCCAGGCTCTGCCCCGTTTGCTATTCTGCGCGGCAAGGAATCGCTGCGAACCTGACTTTGATGGCCACCGAACCCTCCGTCGCCGCCCTCGGGGGCGGCTCGCCCCTGCGCACGGCCCGGCGTTTGCTGCTTGCCACCCGGCCGATGTTCTTCACCGCCTCCGTGCTCCCGGTGCTGCTCGGCACGGCGTGGGGCCAACGGGTCAGCGGGCGCCTGGACGGCGACGCGCTCCTGCTCGCTCTGCTCGCCATCGTATGCGTGCACGGCGGCGTCAACGTGCTCAACGACGTGTACGACGAGCGCTCGGGCACCGATCGCATCAACATGCAGCGCATCTACCCCTACACCGGCGGCTCGCGGTTCATCCAGAACCGCGTCATGAGTCTCGAGGGCATGCAACGTTGGGGCGTGACGCTGCTGGGTTTGTCTCTGCTGGCGGGCGCGGCGCTGGTGGCGCTCGAAGGCATGCCGGTGCTCCTCTTCGGGCTGCTCGGCATCGCCCTCGGGATCCTCTACTCGATGCCGCCGATACAGCTCAGCGCCCGGGGGCTCGGCGAGACGGCGGTGGGCATCGGCTTCGGGGTCCTGCCGGTAACGGGTGCGGTCTGGCTTCAGAGCGGCGGCGTCGACGCGCACACCGTGCTGCTGGCGCTGCCGGTCAGCTTCTGGGTGGCCAACATCCTGCTTATCAACGAAGTGCCGGACATCGCGGCCGATGGCGCCGCCGGCAAACGCACCCTTCCGGTTCGTATCGGCATCGGCGGCACGCAAAGGCTGTACCTCTCGCTCAACGTCCTGGCCGTGCTCGCCGTCGCCGCCGCCGTGGGGGTGGGCGCGTTGCCGGCGGCCGCGCTCGTGGCACCGCTCCTGCTGATGGTGCCGGCGGCGGGGGCGGCACGCGCCATCGCCGCCGCCGGGGGACGCGATGCATGGTTGCCGGGTATCAAGCTCACCCTGGCCATCCACGCCGTGGGAACCCTGTGGATCGCCGGCTGGGCATGGATGGGATGAGCCGAGCGAGTGCAGAGAGGTCCGAGCCAGGAGAGAGGCGTATGGATGAGCCGCGAGGCCCCTCGAGCAGGCCCGACGAGCAGGCCGATACCGCCACCGACACGGTGGCGGCCGCCATGGAGCGCGTGCTGCGCGCCGAGCGCGAAACCGAAGACGCCATCGCCCGGTGCCGCGAAGAGGCCGAAGGGATCCTGGAGCAGGCGCGGGCGCAGGTGCGCGACATCGCGCGGCGCACCGACGAGCGCATCGGCGCCGTGCAGGCACGCTGCGCCGACGCCACCCGAGAACATCTGGCATCGCTCGCGCGCCGAGCGGAGGTATTGGAGGCGAGCCCCACCTGGCACGAGGGAGACACCGAGCGGTTGCAGCGCGCAGCCGAGCGTCTGGCGGCCCGACTAACAGGTGACGTGAGTGAGCCGGCGGGCTGAGTTCGCCTACGCCCAGGCGCGCCTGCAGGCGCGCCACGGGATGCGCCCTTCGGAGTCCACGTGGCGCCTGCTGGACGCGAGCAAGGACCTGGCGCATTTCCTGCAGGTGGCGCGTAACTCACCCCTGCGACCCTGGGTCGAGCATCTGCCGCGGCACGCGGATGCTCACCTCATCGAGCGCTCATTGCGCGGCGACTGGCGCGCCTACGTGCGCACGGTGGCCGTCTGGTGCCCGGGCGTATGGCGCCCGGCGGTGGCATGGGCAGCCCTGCTGGTCGACCTGCCGGCCATCGCGCACTGTCTCTCCCACGCTAGATTGCCCGCCTGGATGCGCGGGGATCCGGCCCTGCTGCCCTTCGCCGCAACGGAGCGTTCGGCGCGCATCGAGGCGTTACAGCAATCCGAATGGGCGCCGGTGGTGCGCAGGTGGCTCGCCGACGCCTCGGTCCTCGGCGCGTGGATGGAGCACTGGGAGACGCTTTGGGCGGGCGATGGCCGCACGCGTACGGCGCTCGGGCGACTCGCGAGCGCGGTTCGGGAACACATGCGGCAAACCGCACAGGCGGACCCGACCCGAGCCGCAGGCGATGGGGCGCGCCGGGAGCTGGAGGCGCGCGCCACGCGCCTGTTTCGACGGCACACGCAGCAGCCCCCGGCCGTGTTCGCGCACCTGGCGTTGATCGCCCTGGACCTGGAACGCATGCGCGACGGCCTGATGCGTCGCAGCCTGTTCGGCGAGGGCGAAGGCGGTGCCACATGGGCGTGAGGCCCGTCGCCACGCGCTGGTTCGAGGTGCTGACCAGCCGCGAGCATCTGGCCGGCGCCATGGAGGCGCTCGCCGGCACACAGGCCGTCGAGCTGCAAGCCCACGAGGTGCCGGGCGCCGGTCACCTCACGCTGAGCGAGCTTCAGACCCGCCTGGAGGAGTTCGCCGAGCTGGCGCAACGCTACCAGCCCTACTGGCCGCCGCCCGCGCATGCCCCCGCCACTCCGCCCCGCGCGCCCGCCGTGCTCGAGGAAGCGCTCGCCCGCCTGCGCGCATGGGCGGCGGACGCGGATTCCCTCATCGCGCGCATGCAGTTTCTTTCCAGAGAGCGCATCGAGCTCGAGCTCCTCGAGCAGCTCCTCACCCACGCCGGCCCGTCCCTGCCGGATCCCAAGCTGCTCGCCTGCGCCGGGCCCGTGGTGGCGGTGCGCTTGTACACCCTTCCCGCGGCCGCCGGCCACGGCGCGGAGCCGAGCACGGCGGTGCTCCACCACCGCTACGAGATCGCCCATCGCACCTTCGTCCTCGCCCTGGGACCGGCCACGGAGATGGTTGCGCTGGACCAGGAGATGGCTGCGCTCAAGGCCCGTCCGGTGGAGATCCCGACGTGGCTCCCGAGCGGTCGCGAGGCCGCGCTTGCAGCCGTGCGCGAGCGCCGACAGCGCGACGCGCGCGAGCTCGACGAGCTGCGGGTGCGCCTCGATGATGTGGCGGAGCGTCACGAGCTCGCCCGCGCCCTCGGCGAGATCAACCGTCTGCGCTGGTTCTCCACCCACGCTCGGGCGCTGCCCATCACCCAGCATTTCGGCTGGATCACCGGCTGGACCAGCGATCCGAGCGGCGCCGCCCTCGACACTGCCTTGCAGCAGACGGGGATCCCCTACCTGCTGCAGCTGCGCGCACCGCCCGAGAGCTACGAGGCGCCGATGATTCTGCGCAACCCGCGGTGGGCCCGCGCCTTCGAGCTCTTTCCCCGCCTGCTCGGCATGCCCGCCGCCTACGAGGTGGATCCGACCCTGTTTCTCGCCATCATCGCACCGCTGCTCTTCGGCTACATGTTCGGGGACGTGGGCCAGGGTCTGGTGCTGCTCGTCGCAGGACTCCTGCTGCGGCGACGCCTGCCGGCACTGCAGCTCCTCATCCCCGGCGGGGCCATGGCCATCGTGTTCGGCTTTCTCTTCGGGAGCGTGTTCTCCCGCGAGGACGTGCTGCCCGCCCTTTGGCTGCATCCGCTCGAGGATCCGGTGACGGTATTGCTCGTGACCGTTGTCGCCGGCGCCGTGATCGTGGCTGTTGGGCTGCTGCTCGACGCCGTGGAGGAGCATTGGGCGCGGCGGGGACACATTTGGTGGAGGGCCAAGGCCGGGTTGATCGTGTGCTATGGCGGCGCCCTGGGCGCCTTCGTCCATCCGGCGGCGCTCGGGCCGGCCGCCGCGGGCGCGGTGTGGTTCGTGACCGGCAGGGTCTGGGAGGCGCGGGGACACCGTGGCCGCGGCTTCGCGACGGCCATCGCCGAGTTTCTGGAGAGCTTCATGCAGCTCGCGGTCAACACCATCTCCTTCGCGCGCGTGGGCGCGTTCGCCCTCGCCCACGCGGGGCTGTCCGGTGCCATCGTGGGTCTCGCCGACGCCGCCGGCGGAGGTATCGGATTCTGGCTCGTCATGCTCCTCGGCAATCTGGTGGTGATCGTCCTGGAGGGCGTGGTGGTGAGCGTGCAGACCACGCGCCTGGTGCTCTTCGAGTTCTTCATCCGATTTCTGAGGGCGGGCGGGCGTCCGTTCCGACCACTACCCACACCCTATCGATCCGGAGAGGGCAGAGCGACATGAGAAAGGGAGTCGGCTTTCTGATCGGCAGCCTGGCGGCCACCGTAGCCCTTGGCATCGCCGCTCTCGCGGCGCTGTTGTCCCCGCACACCGCACCCGCGGCGGAGGCAGTGGCACAGAGCATGGTGCCGGCGGGCGTCCTGCAGTGGGGCTATCTCTCGGCGGCGGTCGCGGCCGGGCTGTCCGCGCTGGCCGCAGGTTACGCCGTGGGCATGGTGGGCAGCGCCGCCGTGGGCGCACTGGCGGAGAAGCCGGAGCTGCTGGGGCGGGTGCTGATCCTCGTGGGCCTGGCGGAAGGCATCGCCATCTACGGGCTCATCATCGCCATCCTGATCCTGAACCGGCTGGTGTGAGATGAGTGCGCCGGTATTCATCGGCGACGAGGTGACGGCCACGGGCTTCCGTCTGGCCGGCGCGCACGTCGTCGTCCCCGAGGCGGATGCCGTGTCCGAAGCCCTCGAGCGCGCCCGCGCCGAAGCCGAGCTCGTGCTGATCACCGCCGCCTGCGCGCAGGCGCTGCCGCCGGCCGCCTTGCGCCGCGCGCTGCGCGCTGTGCATCCGATGCTGGTGGTGGTGCCCGATGTCCGCGGCGAGGTCGTCGTCCCGGATCTCGAGGCGCGCACGCGCCGCGTGCTCGGTCTGGAGACATGAGCCGATGGCTGCCGACGCCCGAACGCAACCGTTACTGGAGACCCTGCGCGAGCGCCGGGACACGCGCTGCCGGGAGCTGCTCGCGAACGCGCGATCGGAGGCCGCGAACAGGGTCCGTCGCGCCCGCCGCGAGGGTCGCGAGCGCTTGCACGACGCCATCGTCGATGAACGGCGCCGGGCCGAGCAGACCATCCGCGCCGCCGAGGCGCGCCTGGAGACGGTCACCCGCCAGCGCGAGCAGGCGCATGCGGCGCGCCTGGTGGAGGCCGGCTGGGACTTGCTCATCGAGGCCCTGCGGGCGCGCTGGGCGCAGACCGAGGCCCGTCGCCGGTGGTGCGAGGCGCTGCTCGGTCAGGCGCTCGATACCCTGGGCCACTCGCCCTCGCAGTGGCGCATCGAGCACCCCAGCGACTGGGCGTCCGCCGAGGTGCGAGGGCTGCTCGAGACCGTAGAGGAGCGCACCGGTCGAGAGCCCGTCCTGAGCCCGGACAGGGATCTCGTCGCCGGGCTGCGCGTGCACGCCGTCGGCGTTTGCATCGACGGGTCCGTGGAGGGTCTGCTCGCCGATGGTTTTCGTATCCAGGCCGAGCTGCTGGCGGAGTACGCGCGCTGCGGCGGCGAGGAGGCGCCCGCCGGTGCCGGCGAATCCCGGGACGACGAGTCATGAGCCAGGCAACGGTGCGCTGGATCAGCGGCCCCGTGCTGCGCGCGCGTTCGCGGGAGCCGTTCCGGGTCAACGAGGCGGTGCGGGTGGGTGAGGGCGGCCTCCTCGGTGAGGTGATCCGGCTCTCGGGCGAGGAGATCGTGGCACAGGTATACGAGGACACCACCGGGCTGCGTCCCGGCGACCGGGTGGTGGGCACCGGCCTGCCGCTGTCCGTGCGCCTGGGGCCGGGCCTGCTCGGTCGCATCTTCGACGGACTGTTGAGACCCCTGGCCGGGGGCGAGTTCGAGCACTACATCCGTCCCGGGCTCGAGAGCGCCGAGCCGCGGCGATTCGAGTTCCGCCCGCTGGTCGCCGCCCGGGGGCAGCTTGCGCCCGGACACGCCTTCGGAGAGGTTCCGGGCGCGGCGCGCGCACAGCGCTGCCTGGTGCCTCCCGACCGCGGCGGCGAGGTGCAGAGCATCGCCCCTGCGGGCGAGTACCGCGAGGACGAGACCCTGTGCACCCTGCGCGACGCGCGCGGCGAGGCCGTCGAGCTCTCCATGTGCGCGGTTTGGCCGGTGCGACGCCCGCGGCCGGTGGCGGAGCGCCTCCCGCCCACCGAGCCCATGGTCACCGGGCAGCGCATTCTGGACACCTTGTTCCCCGTGGCGCGTGGGGGGCGCGCCGGCTTGCCGGGAGGGTTCGGTACCGGCAAGACCGTGCTCCAGGAGGCGCTCGCCAAGTGGTGCGACGCGGACGTCATCGTGTACGTGGGCTGCGGTGAGCGCGGCAACGAGATGGCGGAGGTGCTGCACGAGTTTCCCGCCCTGGACGACGTGCGTACCGGGCGTCCGCTCATGGAGCGCACCGTGATCATCGCCAACACCTCGAACATGGCCGTGGCGGCGCGCGAGGCGAGCATCTACACCGCCATCACGGTGGCGGAGTACTTCCGCGATCAGGGACTGCACGTGGCGCTGATGGCCGACTCCACCAGCCGCTGGGCGGAGGCGCTGCGCGAGTTCTCCGGGCGTCTGGGCGAGCTGCCGGCGGAGGGCGGATACCCGGCGTACCTCAGCTCGCGTCTGGCCGAGTTCTACGAGCGTGCCGGGCGCGTGCGCACCCTGGGCGGGGACATCGGATCGGTGACCATCATCGGTGCGGTGAGCCCGCCCGCAGGCGACTTCTCCGAGCCCGTGACCAGCCACACCAAGCGCTACGTGCGCTGCTTCTGGGGCCTCGACCGCGAACGCGCCCAGGCGCGCTTCTATCCGGCCATCCATCCGCTCCAGTCGTATTCCGAGGACGTCGACACGCTGGCACCCTGGTGGCAGGGCCAGGGCGACCCGCAATGGTCCGCGCACCGGCGACGCCTGCTCACCCTGCTCGAGGAGCAGGCGCGCCTCGAGCGCATGGCGCGTATCGTGGGCAAGGACGCACTGCCGCCGCGCCAGCAGCTCACGTTGCTGTGCGCCGATCTGGTCAACGACGGTTTCCTGCGCCAGTCCGCTTTCTCGCCCGTGGATCGCTACTGCTCGCCCGCCCGCCAGTCGGCGATGCTGCGCCTCACGGTGCGCTTCGTCGAGCTCTCCGAGCAGGCGCTGGAGCGCGGCGTCGGCGTGGATGACATCGCCGGCCTGCCCGTACTCCGACGGCTCCAGCGCATGGGCGAGGAGATCGGTGAGGACGCGCTCGATGAGTTCGACGCTCTGTGGTCTCAGCTCGACGGTGATTTCGCGCGTCTCACCGGGGAGCGCGAGCATGCGCGCTGACGTCCTGGTCAGCGGGACGGTGACGCGGCTCGAGGGGCCGCTGCTGTTCCTTCGGCGTAACGTCAACGTCGGCGTCAACGAGGCGGTGGAAGTCATCGGCGCGGACGGTGAACGCCGGCTCGGACGTATCGTGGGGCTGGATGAGGACGCGATCATCGTGGAAGTGCTCGAATCCACCGGCGGGCTGGGACTGGGCGAGACGCGCGTGCGCATCCGGGGTGAGCCCCTTCGTTTCGGGGTCGGACCGGGTCTGCTGGGGCGCGTGTTCGACGGGCTGGGTAACCCGGCGGACGGCGGGCCTCCGGTCGGCGAGCGCATGCGCATGCGCGCCGACGGGCTCTCCATCAACCCCGCGGCGCGGGCGTTGCCCCAGGACTTCATCGAGACGGGCATCACCACCATCGATCTCATGAACAGCCTGGTGCGGGGACAGAAGCTCCCCATCTTCTCCGGGGGCGGTCTGCCCCACGACCGCATGGCCAACGAGATCGCGCAACGTGCCCGCCTGCGCGGCGAGGAGGCGGGACGCTTCGCCATCGTGTTCGTGGGGCTCGGCGTGCCCCACGACACCGCCGAGCGCTTTCGCGCCGCCATGGAGGCCACGGGGGCGCTGGAGCACACGACGATGTTCCTGAACCTCGCCAGCGATCAGAGCACGCAGCGCCTGCTCACCCCGCGCTTCGCGCTCACCGCCGCCGAGTACCTGGCCTTCGAGGAAGGACGGCACGTGCTGGTCATCATGACCGACATGACCAACTACTGCGAGGCGCTGCGCGAGGTGTCGGCGAGCCACGGCGAGATCCCGAGCCGCAAGGGCTACCCGGGCTACATGTACTCCGATCTCGCGACCATCTACGAGCGTGCCGGCTGCATCCGCGGCCTGCCGGGGAGCCTGACGCAGCTCCCCATCCTCACCATGCCCGCCGACGACATCGGCCACCCCATCCCGGATCTCACCGGCTACATCACCGAGGGCCAGATCGTGCTCGACCGCGAGCTCGACCGCCGCGGCATCTACCCGCCGGTCAAGGTGCTGCCTTGCCTCTCGCGCCTGATGGATGCGGGCACCGGCGAGGGCTACACGCACCCCGACCACCCCGACCTCGCGCACCAGCTCTACGCCGCCTACGCGCGCGCGGTGCGCGTCCGCGTGCTCGCGAGCGTGGTGGGCGCCGAGGGCCTGCCCGACGTGGACCGCCGTTTCCTCGAGTTCGGGGACGCGTTCGAGCAGCGGCTCGTCCACCAGGTCCAAGGCCGCACCCTGGAGGAGAGCATGACCACGGGCTGGGACTTGTTACGAGCCCTGCCGGTCTCGGAGCTCCATCGCCTGAGCGACGCCCAGATCAGGCGCTACCTGGGAGGAGGCGAAGGTGCCGGTACCCGGGCGTGACACCTCCCCGACCCGGAGCGCCGCGCTCGAGTTGCGCGAAGAACGGCGCCTGGTGCAAGAGGGCTTCGAGTTTCTGGACGAGAAGCGGCTGCTGCTCGCCGCCGAGATCCTCCAGCAGCTCGAGGCCTACCGCAGCATCCATCGCGAATACCTCGACCGCCACGCGGAGGCGAGTGCGGCGCTGGCGGCGGCCGCGGGGCGCCACGGCCTGGACGGCCTCCAGGTCTATCCGGCCGCGGAGTGGCGGGATGCGACCGTCCGCACCCGGTCACGCAACTTCCTGGGCGTGCCCCTGGTCGAGGCCCGGCTCGAGGATGCCGGCGCTGCCCAGGCGCCCGAGGCGGTGCGGCCGTCGGCCGAAGCCGAGTGGTGCCGCCGCGCCTTTGCCGCGCTCATCGAGTGCGCGGCGCGCCTCGCCGCGCTGTCGGGAAACCTGCACCGCCTGGCGGACGAGTACCGGCGCACGGAGCGGCGCGCGCGGGCGCTGGAGAACGTGCTCCTCCCCGAGATCGATGAGGCACTGCACGAGATCGACGACCACCTCGAGGCGCTGGAACAGGAAGAAGCGGTCCGGGTGCGAAAAGCGCATCGCAGCGGCAGCCCGACGCAGGTCTGAGGCGCCCGCTCTCACGCGGCCGCGCGATTCGCAAGACTGCTCCGGCTTCGCGTCCGAACGCACGGCGTGATCGAAGCACCCTGCGGGGGGGGCTGGCTCCCGCCGTCACCACGGAGACGCGCATGAGGGAATACGGAACGCGACAGCGCATCGGACTGATCGCCGGTCCCGTCCTCTTCCTCTTCATCCTCGCGATACCCGTGCCCGCGGACCTGCCGGCGGAGGCGCTGCGGGTGGGGGCGGTGGCGCTGCTGATGGCCACGTGGTGGATCAGCGAGGCATTGCCGATTCCGGCTACCGCGCTCCTTCCCATCGTCCTCTTCCCCGTGCTCGGTGTCATGAAGACGGGGGAGGTGACGGCCTCGTACGGGCACCCGCTCATCTTTCTGTTTATCGGCGGCTTCTTCATCGCCATGGCCATAGAGAAGTGCAATCTGCACGAGCGTATCGCGCTGCATGTTATCCGTTGGGTGGGCACGAGCCCGGCACGGCTGGTGCTCGGCTTCATGGTGGCCACGGCGTTTCTGTCCATGTGGATCAGCAACACCGCCACCTCCATGATGATGCTGCCCATCGGGCTGGCCGTCGTTCGCGAGGCCCGGGCGTTGCTCGCTGATCAAGGGCGCACCGTCGGCGCGACGACGGGGGATTTCCGCTTCGGCGTCGCCCTCATGCTGGGCATCGCCTACGGGGCATCCATCGGCGGTGTCGGAACCATCATCGGCACGCCGCCGAACGCCGTTCTGGTCGGCATGATCGACAGGCTCTACGGCCAGCAGATCACGTTCGCGTCGTGGATGCTCTTCGGCGTGCCGCTGTCGGTGCTCATGCTCGTGCTGAGCTGGCTGTACCTGGTGAACATCGCCTTCCGTCCGGAGATCGACGACCTGCCGGGCGGACGCGCGCTGATCGAGAGCCAGCTCGAACGCCTCGGACCCATGAGCACGGCGGAGGTACGGGTCCTCGCGGTGTTCACGGCCGTGGCCCTCGCCTGGATCCTGCGCGGATTCGTGCACGTCGAGGCGTTGGCGCTCGTCACCGACACCACCATCGCCATCGCGGGCGCACTCGCGCTGTTCGTCATCCCGGCGGACCTGCGCAAGGGCGACTTCCTGCTCGACTGGGAGCACGCGGTGCGCATCCCGTGGGGGGTGGTGATTCTGTTCGGGGGCGGCCTCGCCCTCGCCGGCGGCTTCCAGGCGAGCGCGCTCGATCAGTGGCTCGGCGCACAGCTCTCGGTGCTGCAGGGCGCGCCGATGCTGATCGTTCTCCTCACCGTGGTCTTGCTCGTGATCTTTCTCACCGAGATCACCTCGAACACCGCGACGGCCAGCGTGTTCGTCCCCGTCATGGCGGGGCTCGCCGTGGCCATGGCGGTTCATCCCTTCGCCCTCACGGTGGCCGCCGGAGTGGCCGCCTCCTACGCATTCATGCTGCCGGTGGCCACGCCGCCCAACGCGGTGGTCTTCGGCAGCGGACACCTGAGCGTGCCGCAGATGGCGTGGGCAGGACTGTGGCTCAACCTGCTCGGCGCGTTGCTCATCACGCTCTTTCTCTACCTGTGGCTGCCGCTCGCGTGGGACATCGACCTGGGCGTCCTGCCCGCGGAGTTCGGCAAGAGTCGATGAAACGCGAGGGCTGGGGGCTGCAAAGGGCAGTGGTGGACGCTGACAAACACCACTCGGGGCATGTCTTGCCGAGCTCAGCTTTCTACATTTGGACGTTTGCTCGACACTGTCGATACCTCGCGTGCAGAGGTTTCTTGAGAATCGCCTCATGACGGCTAGGCTACCTTGTATCTCCATGCGCTATATCTTGGCGGCGTGAAAGGGCACTCGTTTGTAGAAGCGCTGATAACGTTCGCCGGCCCAAGGGGCTGATTCGCTGACGCTCGCGGCGGCCTTCCCGCTTCGGAGAGAGGAAATGTCGTCGTCGCGTTTCAGCCTCGATGTGGGCTACGCTGCGGCGCGCGTGCTCTGGCGAGCCGGCTTGGAACCGGTGCCGCATCGGATCACCGACCCAAGGGGATTTGCATACTCCACGCCGTGGTGATCACATTGATTTTCTCGGGATGGCCGGCAAATTCTCGTGCGGTTTGCGGCGCCGTGCTGGCGCTCTGCGTCCTCGTGGCGGCCTTGAACACGGCTGGCGCGGCGGTGAATCTCTGTCTCGGATGTCATGGCGACAACCCGGTACCGTTTCGCGATCCCGCGAGCGGTGAGCTCAGGCGCCGCTCGATCGACTTGTCGCTCTACCGGATCTCCGATCACGCCGCGCTGAGCTGTCGCGAATGCCATGCGCGGGGCTTCGATCTGTTTCCACACTTCGACGTGCGCACCCTGAACTGCCTGGATTGCCATCCTCGCGACGATGCCGTTGAACGATCGGCGTACGATTTCTCATCCATCGAGAAGGAGTTCACGGAGACCGTTCATTTCACCGAGCACCGGGAACAGTTCGCTTGTGGAAGCTGCCACGAGCCGCACGTGTTCCGCGTTGCCGCGCACATGGAGACACCGAAAACCATCGTAGCAACGCACAATACGATGTGTACCGACTGTCATGCCGAGCGCGTGTCGACCTCGCGAGCGCTTGCGTATCCGGCAAAGTCGAGCCTCGCCGCCGTACACGCTTGGTTGCCGTACGTAGACTTGCACTTGCTCTCGACGCGCTGCGTGGACTGTCACACGCCGCCCGCCGATTCCGTCTCGCACGTGCTTCTCGTCGAGAACGAAGCGGAGCGCGGCTGCGTGAGCTGCCATACCGTCGACTCGGTTCTCTTGACCAAGCTGTATCGTCATCACGCACGCCGTTCGCGGCGAGAAGCCGGATTCGTAAACGCCGCGCTGCTGCGTGACGCCTACGTGGTCGGCGCAACGCGCAACGTCGTGCTCGATGGCCTGGCCCAGGGACTGATCGGCGCGACACTCTTCGCGGTCAGCATCCACGGGACCTTGCGTGCCGTGCGCCGCAGAAGACGACGCTTCAATAGAGGCCCCGGCGGACATGTCGGTCCAGGGTAGAACGCTGACTCCCGTGTGGGTGCGAATCTGGCACTGGTCGACGGCGGCGCTTTTCTGCCTGCTGCTCGCAACGGGCTTCGCCTTGCACTTTGCAGCGCCGGGTTTCTCGCCGGTCCCGTTCGCAACCGCTCGTACGATGCACGATGTCGCCGGCGTCATGCTGACGGTCCTCTACGGACTGTACGTGACCGTGTTCCTCGCGAGCGGCTACTGGCGGGAGTACGTTCCATGGCGCCGCGGCCTGTGGCACCGGCTGAACAAGCGCATCGTCTTCTATACCGTGGGGACTCTACGCGGGGACGCCCTACCCCAGGACAAGACGGGGGGTTCGCGTTTCAATCCTCTGCAACAGATCGTCTATCTTTCGGTCGTGGCCGGACTCATCCCGGCGCTGGTGGTGACGGGCGTCCCGTATCTCTTTCCGGATCACCTGCCGGCCGAGGTGCTCGGGCTGGATGGGCTCTGGCCCGTGGCCCTCGCGCACTATGCGTTGAGCGTGATGGGCGCCATGTTCCTCATCGTGCATGTGTACATGGCTACCCTGCCGGAGGGCACCGGTGTGCAGGCAGTGCTCGCGCGCGCTCCGAGGGCGAGAAGCTGCGCTGGCGGGCCGGGGCCGCCGGCGGGGGCATGAGGGCGAACACGCGTTACATCCGCTTTACCCCCGCGCAGGCGCTTGATATCCTGACGGCGCTTGCCTATGTTGGTTACGGGGGGTCTCTGCCGCAGCAGCCGTGTACCTCGATCCCGCCGGTCGACCGCTCCGGCGTTCCTCCGGCGGCGGTCGGTCCATTCAACACCGGGGGTATCGCATGGCCAAGGCCATTCACAGCATGATCCGGGTGCTCGACCTGGATCGCTCCATCCGCTTTTACGAGCAGGCGTTCGGCCTCAAGGAGGCGGCCCGCTTCGACTTCGAGGGCTTCGCCCTGTCCTACCTGCGCAACGACGAGAACGATTTCGAGCTCGAGCTGACAGTGAACAAGGGGCGCGATGAGCCCTACACCCACGGAGACGCGTACGGACACGTGGCTTTCGCGGTCGACGACCTCGAGGGGGAGCACAAGCGGTTCACCGACGTCGGTCTGAGCCCCAAGCCCATCAAAGAGATGGCGCACGAGGGCAAGCCGATGGCCAGGTTCTTCTTCGTCGAGGACCCCGACGGGTACAAGATAGAGGTGCTGCAGCGGCAAGGCCGCTACCAGTAAGAGAACAATACCGACAAGCCGGGGGTGACCGAGCCCCGGCGCTCAACGGAGGGAGGAGCACCAATGACTGCGAGACGTCGTTTGCTGACGGGTGTCGGCGTCGTGGCGGGCACCCTGATGCTGGCCGGCGCCGCCTGGGCTCAGTTGCCCTCGGGCGCCAAGCTGCCCACCGCGGAGGAACGTGTCAGCGCCCAGCTCCCCGCACCCAAGCCACACTGGGTGTATGTGGTCGAGCCGGTATTCCCCCACATCATCGCCAGCAACGTCTGGATCCTCGACGGTGACAGCGAGGAGATGCTGGGGGTGATAGACGGCGGTTACACCGCGAACTTCGCCATGGCCCCCGACGAGAAGGAGCTCTATCTCGCCGAGACTTTCTGGTCGCGGGGCAGCCGCGGGCAGCGCACCGACGTGGTGACCCGGTACGACCCGCGCACGCTGGAGCCGCAGGGTGAGGTGGAGCTGCCCCGCGGGCGCTTCCTGGTGGTGACCAAGAAGTACGACGCCGACGTCACCACCGACGGCCGTTACCTGGTTTCGTACAACATGGCGCCCGCGACCAGCGTGAGCGTCGTCGACCTCGAGACGCGCACTTACGTGACGGACATCGAGACGCCGGGCTGCGCGCTCATGTACGTCATGGGGCCCAACCGTTTCGCCATGATGTGCGCGGACGGCTCGTTTCTGACCGTCGACTTCGACGCCGACGGCGGCGCCGAGATGAAGCGCGGCGATCCCTTCTTCGACGTCGAGAACGATCCGGTCTTCGAGCACCCGGCTTTCTCCAAGCGCACGGGTCGGGCCTTTTTCGTCTCCTACGAGGGCCTGGTCTATCCCGTCGACTTCTCGGGCCCCACGCCCAGGGTGGGGGAGAGCTGGTCGCTGGTGAACGGGGCCGAGAAGGGAACCTGGTGGCCGGGGGGATGGCAGGTCGCGACCTACCACCCCGAGACCCACCAGCTCTTCGTGCTCATGCACCGGGGCCGGAAGTGGACCCACAAGAATCTGGGCGAGGAGATCTGGGTCTTCGACACCAGGCAGCAGAAACGCACCGCGCGCATGCAGGTGGAGAACGCCGCGCTCTCCATTCAGGTCACCCAGGACGCGCAGCCGCTGCTCTTCGCCATCGAGTACGGCGAGGCACCCGGCGTCGAGATCTTCGATGCCCGGTCCCACACGCACCAGGGCGAGATCCACGAGATCGGCCTCTCGCCCTATCTGCTGCACGTGACCGGCGAGTGAACGCCGCCTGAGGCGGGGCAGGGCAACGTGAACCTCATGCTCGATCCGGTCGTGGTGTGGACCGCGCGGCTGGTGCTGGCCGCGGTGTTCGTCGTGGCGGCGGCGAGCAAGCTGCGCGCGCACGACGAGTTCGTCGGCGTGCTCCACAACTACCGACTGTTGCCGGAGCCTCTGGAGCGTCCGGTGGCCTGGGCGCTGCCGGGTGTGGAAGGGCTGGTGGCGCTGGGGCTTTTGATCGAGCCGACCCGCCCGTACGCGGCGGTGGGTGCCGCCGCTCTGCTGGTCGTCTTCAGCCTGGCCATGGCCGTGAATCTGGCCCGCGGGCGGCGCGACATCGACTGCGGCTGCTTCGCTTCGACGCTCAGGCAACGGTTGTCCTGGGGGTTGATCGGTCGCAACGGCGTCTTGCTCGTGATGGCCCTGACCGCGGTCCCGGCCGAGCTTCCGAGCCGCGTCCTCGGCTGGCTGGACGCGCTGACCGCGCTCGCCGCGTCGGCGACCTTGATCCTGGTGTACGTGGCTTTCAGCCGGCTCGTGGGCATGGCGCCGCGGGTCAGGGAAAGCATGACGGGAGGCACCCGCTGATGTCCGAGGTTCTGCTCATTTCCCAGGCGCTGCTGTGGGTGGCGGTGCTGGCGCTCGCCGTGGTCATCTTCGCGCTCGCGCGCCAGATCGGCGTGCTGCACGAGCGCATAGCGCCGCTCGGCGCGCTCATGACCACCACGGCCGTGAACGTGGGCCAGGTCGCGCCCGTGCTCGAGCCGCACGATCTGCAGGGACGCAAGGTGCGCCTCGGCGGTCGGCGCGAGGACGCGCGGAGCCAACTGCTGCTGTTCGTCTCGCCGACCTGCCCGATGTGCAAGAAGCTGCTGTCGGTCGCCAGGCGCTTCGCGCACAAAGAGCGGCGCAACCTCGAGATCATCCTGGTCGGCGACGGCGAGCGCGACGAGCAGGAGCGCTTCGTACGCGAGGAGAGGCTTGAGGCGTTCTCGTATGTGCTCTCGCCGGTGGTGGGGATGACCTACCAGGTCGGCAAGCTGCCCTACGCGGTCCTCATTGACGAGGAGGGTGTGGTGCGCGCAAGCGGACTGGTCAACAGCCGCGAGCACCTGGAGAGCCTGATGGTCGCCAAGGAAACGGGCTATGCATCGATTCAAGAATATCTGAAGGCAGGGGTAACGGAGCCGCCGAGCGAACAGCAGCCGGTGGCCTCCGTCCGCAGCCTTCGGTGAACTCGAGCTGAGGGAGGGGATGGGAAAATGATTCACACCAACCGGAACCGCTTCGAGTGGGGCTTCAAGAGCTTCGAATGGGCCGTCACGCGCCGTAACGGCGGAGTCGAATGGATCATCGAGCGCTTCGACGGGACGGTCGAGAAGGTCACTCGCGCCGTGGCCCAGCGCGTTTCGCGTCGCGGCTTCGTGTCAACGGTGACCAAGGTCGTCGTGGGCGGCGTGGTATTACCGCTGCTGCCGGTGGATCGCAACTTCCAGCTCCGCAACGCGCACGCTGAAGAGTTCGCGAAGACCGCCCAGACCACCGATCCGAAGGCGTGCAACTACTGGCGCTACTGTGCGCACGACGGTTACTCGTGCGCCTGCTGCGGCGGCGGCCCCTCCGTGTGCCCGCCGGGATCGTATCCGTCGCCCACCTCCTGGGTCGGGAGCTGCATCAACCCGGACGACGACAAAACCTATCTCATCGCCTACGGGGACTGCTGCGGCAAGGACAGCTGCGCGCGTTGCGAGTGCCTGCATACGGAAGGCGAAATGCCGGTCTATCGCCCGCAGCTCAACAACGACATCGTGTGGTGTTTCGGCGCCCGAAGCATGGTCTACCATTGCACCTCGGCAGCGCTCATCGGAGAGGCGTGAGGCGGTTGCACCGGTTCGCCCTCGCGGCCGCCTTGGCCGCGGCGGTGAGCCCTGCCTCCGGGGATGGCGCCAAGGTCTTCGCCGAGAACTGTGCAATCTGTCATCAGGCGAACGGGCGCGGCATTACAGGGGTGTACCCTCCGCTGGCCGGTCAGGTCGGTCGCTACGTGCAAGTACCGGAGGGTCGTGCCTATCTCGCGCGGGTGGTCGCCTATGGCCTGTTCGGCCCCATCCGCGCCGAGGGCCGCCCCTACAACGGCTTCATGCCCTCTCATCCGAACTTCACCGGGGAGCAGATCGCGAGCGTCATCGACTACGTGCTGACGGAGCTCAACGCGAACGAGCTGCCGCCCGATTACAAACCGCTTACGCCCGAGGAGGTTGCCCGCTATCTCGAGGGGCAAAAACCCACACCGTCACAGCTGCGCGAGGAGCGCGCGGCGATGCTCGAGCGCCTGGAACGGGCAGGGGCCGAAAAGAGCAAGCAGCAGAGCGCCATCCCCAAGATCACGGGAACGCTCGAAGATTACTCGCGCGAGTGCCAGGGGTGTCACCGTGCTGACGGCATGGGGGCGCCCGGCGCAGTCCCGCGGCTGCGCGATTTCGTCGGCTATTTCACCCACCTGCCCGAGGGTCGCGAGTATCTGATGCGCGTACCGGGGGTCGCCGGCGCGTACCTCGACGACACGGAGCTGGCGGCGCTTCTGAACTGGATGCTGCGCACCTTCAGCGCGGAGCAGCTGGCACCCGGCTTCGAGCCGTACACCCCCGACGAGGTGGCGCGCTACCGTCGCCACCCCATCCCGGCCGTGCAGGCCAGACGCGAGGCGCTCATCGCCGAGCTGCAATCGCGGGGGCTGCTTGAGCCCGACGAGGACGGGCTCGGCGTCAGCCCCGAACGTCGATGACCGCCATCATGCCTTTGTCGCCGTGCTCGGAGATGTGGCAGTGGTAGACGGTCCGGCCCGGATAGCTGCGCATCGGCACCAGCAGCTCCACCCGATCCCCCGGCTTGAGATTCACCGTGTCCTGCCAGCGCGGGTAGGGCGCGGGCACGCCGTTGTGCGCCGCGACCTGGAAGTACCAGGTGTGCAGGTGGAAGTTGTGATCCATGGTGCCGTAATTGACGATCTCCCAGTGCTCGAGATCTCCCAGATGCGCCAGGGTGTCCAGGCGGGCCGGATTGAAAGGCTTGCCGTCGATGTGGAACATCGCCATGCTGACCCGCCGCCGCACGGACGCGTCGGCGATTCGAAGGGGCGGGGGTTCGAGCAAGCGACCCGGCAGGGGCCCAGGCTTCGCCCCCGGCTTGGGGATCAGGGTAAGGAGTGGTGTGGGTCGCAGCGGCAGGCGCGTGACCCGGCGGTCATACGGCAGGTGCATGAGTGCGAGGGGCCTTTCGCCGGCCAGCGGAACGAGGAGGTCCGCGCGTTGCGCCGGTGAGAGCAAGATCTCGTCGAGCGCAACAGGTTCTTTGAGGAAATGTCCGTCGGTGGTGATGAGGTGTAACGGACGGCCGTCGTCGGATCCCAGCCGGAAGTAACGCGCGTTGCTCGCGTTGATAAGGCGCAGGCGCACCGTGCCGGAGCGGGCCGTCAGGCGCGGGCTGAGGGCGCCGTTCACCAGCACCAGGTCGCCTTCCTTGCCCATGTGCCAGTCGCGCTTCTCGTGCGGCGCGGGCCAGCCATCCACGAGCGCCAGATCCTTCAATACCACTACCCGATCGTCCGCCGCCGCGAGCTCGGGGATGGCATCCACCGGGCTCTCCACCACCAGTGGCCCGGCCATCCCCCGCCAGAGCTGCCGCGAGATGGTCCCGTGCAGGTGTGGGTGATACCAGTAGGTGCCGCCTTCCCCCTCGGGAATCGTGAACTCGTAGTCGAAGGTCTGCCCGGGCTCGATGCGTAGCCAGATGTTGTCGGCACGTCCGGTGGGCGGGATGTGCAGGCCGTGATAGTGGAGGTTGGTCGCCTCCGGAAGACGGTTGCGGAAGCGCAAGCGCACGGTATCGCCCTCCTGCGCGCGCACGAGCGGGCCCGGGAACGTTCCGCCGTAGGTCCACAGGCTCGCCCGCCGTTCGGCCACCGCGACCTCGGCCGGCCGTGCGTCCAGCGCCACCTCCAGGAGCCCCGGCTCGGGTCTGCGGCTAGGCGCGGGCGGCGGTGCCAGCAGCTCCATTCCGGCGCCGAAGGTTCGTCGCGGCGCCACCACCGGGCTCGCCGCAAGCCCTGCGAGCGCCTGCAGGGCCGCCCGCCGCGTCATCTTACTGCTCCGTCTCATCGAGCGCCGGCTCTCGACCATCGAGCTTCCGAGCATCGCAGTAATCTACAGCCACCCGCGGGATGACGAGCCATCGCGTCGGGCGGTCGCGCGTTTGGGTTTGACAGAGCCAAGAAGCTAGCGAAGAAATGGCGAAACTCTTAATTCTTAATCCAATTGTCAAGGAACGGGCAAACGGGAGCGAGACCCTTCGTCTGCGGGCGTACGCGCCAGCGCGAGGCCGGTGGAGCGGCAGAGATCTCGCGGGTGCAGGTGATGTGCAAGGTGCAAAGGCTGAGTTTCAATAGGCGCCGACCTCCAATCGTAGCTTATCGTTCGAGCCAGAGTCAGAAGTGAGACGCATCTTGGGTCGTCGCACAGCAGGACCTCCAAGGAGCCAGCGTTCTTGGGTCCCGCGCGGCAGCGGGTTGGTCGGGCATCCGCCCGGCCACCACCGATCGTCGCGCTTAGATCCGGGGGCGAGCTGGGGGGAACGCGGACAGACCGAGCAATCGCTCGCCGTCGGCCTGCCCGCCTTCCGGATGCAGGTAAACGACGCTGCCGGCCCGGCCCAGGGTCTCGCGGAGGAGCTCCCGGAAGCGGGAGGCGACGTTGTAGGAGACGACCTGCTCCAGCGGGATGCCGGGCTCCCCGGCCCCCGGGCGCAGCGGTACCGGCGAGATCCAGTGCGACAGCAGGGCCATCAGGTCCGGGTCGTCGCCCTTCACGATAATTGTGCGCTCGAGCCGTAACCCCTCGCCGACCAACTGCTCCTTGGCGACCCATAGCGACCGGAGCGAGTCGGCGCTGAGGTACAGCAGCAGCCCCCGCGACTTGCCGATGGCCTCCCTCACCTGCTCGTTGATGAAGTCTCCGAGCGCGATTTGCGTCCCGGCCATCCAGATCGAGTAGCCCTTCCTCTCGAGCGCGCCCGCGATCTCCTTTGCCGCGGCGGAGTCGTCGAAACTGTAGGAGAGGAAGAACGGCGGCTCGGCGTCATCCTCCTCGTGGTCCTCTTCCGGCACGTCTGCATCCACCGGGTTGCGGGCCGCGTCGAGCAGCGCCGCCGGATCGTCGTCGGGTGAGACGGTGCGCAGGAACGGCGGCTCGACACCGAGCTCGCCCACCCGCTCGACCGCGCCCCACAGGACCTCGAGCGTGCGCTCACTCGGAACGGGACTGTTCCGGATCGTGCGGTGGTCCCGACCCCGGGCGGCATGCCGCGCGAGCGCCTCGAACAGCTCGATCTGGGAAATGCCCCCGAGCTCGGGGCGTTGCTTGCGCAGCCGCCTCGCCAAAACCCGGGCCGTCATCCAGAGCTTCGGGGCCTCCAGGGCCGCGAGCACTGGTCGGGCGGCTTCGATGATCGTCTCGTCTCTCATACACGCAGCCGTTGCGTCTAACGTCCTGAGATCAACGATGCCCGTACCGGTGGAGTAGATGCAGCATCTTCCATTGTGCGCGCTGGCTCATGTTCGGGTCCTCCTCCGCGTCTGCTGTGCTCTACGGTCTCTTGCCCAGGGCGAGCAGGCGATTGAGTCTGCCGCGCTTGAGGAAAAATCGATCGACGAGGTGCACGTGAATGTTCGTGAGCACGAAGCCGGCCAGCGCGAGCCCCGCCTTCTGGAGCCGGCCACGCACCGCCTTCTCGGGATTCAGCCACTTCACAAGCGGCCACGCGATGCCCGCGAGCAGAACCGCCAGGGCGATCAGCACTTCGCCGAGGGTGAGCTCCGGCACCGGGATGGGCTTTCTCCACATGGCGATGACTGCGGCGATCAGAAGAGCGACCGCGACGGCCCCGGCGCTCCAAGCTAGCCGCTTGAGTCCGTCGCACAGCTTCCACGATTTGAAGAACAGCGATGCGGCGGCGTCGAGTTGCTTCTCCAGATCCACGCGGCGCGGATCGGCGCTCCCCCCCGGCTGGGCGGCGATGGGCTCCAGGTCCAGAAACGACCAGCTCTCGCGCGAAGCGTCGATGTCGTAGTCGGCCCAGGTACCGGCCCCCCCGCCTAGGGCGTGGCGCCTCTGCAGCTCCAAGAACTGGTGCTCGGTCATCAAGTACCCGCTCAGCATTAGCGAGTACGCCTCGACCTCGGTGAAGGAGTCCAGGTCCGTGCGCACCGCGGCGAGCTTTCGCTGGACGTCGCGATCGATGCCGTAAGGCGTCTTGTTGTCCGGGGGTGCCGACACGTGCGTCGGATCTTGACAACTAATCCAGTCCAGAGGCGGCGTAGCAAGATCCTGCTTCATGTGCACGAAGAACAATCCATCCAGTGCATGGCTGTCCAAGCGCTTGCGCAGATCCGCATACTGCGCCTCGCGCACCCGGTCCATCATGATGCTGTTCGAGCGCAGCGGCGCGCTGATCAGGCTGTCGCCGGGCTCGTGCACGTCCTCCATCTGGCCGGACGCGTCGCTGCACAGGATGAGCGTGCAGGCCTCGTCCAGCAGGCCGGCCACGCCCTGGTTGTCGTGCACGCCGCCATCCACCAGCCGGACGGTACGATCCTCGTAGAGTCCCTTGATCACCAGCGGGTCGAAGAGACCCGGCACGCACGACGAGGCCGCCACGGCCCAGCCGAGCGGGTAGTGCTGCAACTCTTGGCTCGGCGCCTGCTCGTAGTGTAGGCGGCGGTAGCGTTCGTTGATGTCCACCTCCGCACCCAGCAGGCCCGGCGGCTCACCCATCGAGCGCGCGGTGAAGTGCCAGTTGTGACCGGAGTTGAGCGAGGTGGTGTTGAGCAGAAGGACGGGCACCTTGGCGCGGCGTCGCCAGTTCGAGAACTTCGGTTTGAAGAGGCTGCCGGAGGGTTCGTCCGCCGGCGCGATGAGCAGTTCGGGCATCTCCCGGCGGCGCGACGGGCTGTGTCCGTCCTTCACCCGCGAGTACAGGTGCTTCTCGTACAGCTCGCCGATCCGGTGGCTGCGGGTGTAGGTGCTGCTGAAGAGCATCTTGAGGTTGGATAACAGGCTGGTGAGCACCCGCGTGCGTGGGTTCTTCTGCACGCCGGCCAGGAAGTCCTGCTGCACACGCCGCACGAGTGCGATGTAGTCCTCGGGCGTCAACGACCGATCGGGATGAGATTCCAGCAGGTGCTTCAGCTCCAGGTAGTAATGGGCGCCGACGATGCTGCCGCCGGACACCGTCGAGAGCACTTCGACGCTGCGCAGCACGTCCATCTCCGCGAGCCGCGCGAGCACGCCCAGGTGATAGAATGATGCGCGGAAGCCGCCGCCCGAGAGAGCCAGCCCGACTTTCCCACGGTAGCAGGAGAACGCGGGCTCGGCCCCATCGCCGAGCAGCCGGTGTAACGCCTGCCATGGGGGTGCCCAGCCGCCGGCATCGGATCCTTCCCGCGGCGGCGCGTTTCCCTGCAACCCCGCTAGCGAGACCAGTTGGCGCGCGGTGGTCTCCTGCTCCCACTCGCGGCGATCGAGCTTCGCGGTGCGCGCCAGCCATTCACCGGCCTGGTCGTGCTCCCGCAGGCCGAAGTACACCTCGGCGAGCGTGACCGCGAACCAGTCCTGCGTTTCCAGAGCGCGGTCCTTCGCGTGGCAGGCTTCCAAGTGCGTGCGGATGGCCTCGCGCAGCGCCCGCCCCTGGGCGAAAAGCTGCTCCGCCTCCTTGGGCACGGTGCCCGAGTGCCGGGCGACCCGCTCGGCGCGGACGGCCAGGATGTCCAGGATGTAGGCCGCGTTGACGCCGCCGTAGCCCATGTCATCCTTCGGATTGCGCTCCCAGGCCGCGCGGTAGAAGGCCAGCGCCTCGTAGAGGTCGTCGAGTTGGCCCCCGTAGAGCCAGCGGCGCTTGTAGACCGCGCCGCCGAGTGCGAGGGTCTCTGCGTCCTGGCAGTCCCGATTGCGCAGGCCGATGGACTCGAGAAGGCTCAGCGCCTTACTGAAGCGCTTGTCCGGCGGCAACTCCTCGTCCTTGTACGTGCAGAGCGCAAGCTGCTGGATGATCCAAGTGCGCGTCTCGCCGCGGTCGCGGGCGCCCTCCAGCGCCTTGCGGGCGAGGCCGTACTCTAGCGTGCCTTTCAGCTCCTTGATGCGCACTTTCAGCGCATCGAGATCGCCGGCGGTTTCGGCGAGGATTCGACTTGCCTGTTCGCTGCTGGAGACCATCTCCGTCCTCCTGCCCAGCATCAACGTCGGATGCCGCCTGTCGGCATCATGGCGTCCGCTTCTCTCATCGGGCCAGTTTGGCCGAGCACCGTGGCGCCGTGCGGAGAGATTATGAGCGACTATGTGCCCCCGGGCACCCCTCTTAGCAAAAGACACCCCACGGCGCGTCGATGTCGTCCGCTTACAACAGACGTATCCGGCGCGCTGTGGCGTCTGCGCTTGGAGAGGGCCATGCGGATGCGAACGGGCCACCCCAGCAATCCGGGTGTGCGGAGCTGGCGCCTGCCCAGAGTGCGTGCTGCTCCTTCGGCACACTGGTCAGGGAGTCGAGGGCCGCGCAGCATGCGCCGACGCCGCTCTGCGGAACCCCGCAGCGGGTGCAGATGAGCGGGCGGCACTCGCAGAGCCGCGCCAGCGGCAGAGCCGGAGGTAGGAGCCGCGGCGGCGCATTCCGAGCCTGGGACAATACGTGGTGTGACGCCGAATTTCCGATAGGCGGTCGCCCACGTGTCACTTTGAAGCCCGGCGAGCATTGATGGGCGGGTATCCCGGGTGCATGATTGTGCCGGGAGTTTTTCGTACCCACTCGATGGAGGGGGTCGGTGACAAATCACAAGACACGTGATCAGCATCTATTCGACGAAGGACCGAAGCGAATTTTGGCGCTGGACGGGGGAGGCATCCGGGGAATTCTGACGTTGCAGATCCTCCGGCGCATTGAATCGATTCTTAGAGAACGAGTCGACGGCCACGAGGGCTTTCGGATGTGTGACTACTTCGATCTAATCGGTGGTACGTCGACGGGCGCGATCATCGCGGCGGCGCTGGCGATGGGCTACTCTGTCGACGATCTCGACGACATCTACCGTGGTCTGGGCGAGCATGTCTTCCGGGATGAGCTGTTCCGGCTGGGCCTTTTCCGCGCGAAGTTCGATGTCGGGCCGTTGCGCGAGGTGCTGGAGCGCGAGTTTGAAGACGTCACGCTGGGAGACGAGCGCGTGCGGACCGGGCTGGCCATCGTAACTAAGCGGCTCGATACGGGGAGCGCCTGGATCTTGCACAACAATCCCCGGGGTAGGTATTTCGGGACGCGGCCGGGGAGTACAGCCGTGCCCAATGCCGATTACCCTCTGAAGAACATTGTGCGGGCCAGTACGGCGGCGCCCCACTACTTCGATCCGGAACGAATCCCGGTCGCCGCGGACACGGAGGGGGCCTTCGTCGACGGGGGCGTGAGCCCTCACAACGACCCATCGCTACAGCTGCTCCTGCTTGCGACGCTTCGGGGATACGGTCTTCACTGGCCGCTCGGGAAGGACAAGCTGTGCCTGGTGTCGGTCGGCACAGGTTCCTGGGAACCGAAGCTGGCGGCGGACGAGGTCCTGGATATGCCGGCAGCCAAGCTCGCGCTGCGCGCGCTGTCGTCGTTGATGGGTGATGCAGCCGCCTTGAACCAGTTGCTGCTGCAATGGCTGTCCACCAGCCGAACGGCACGCTCGATCGACCGCGAGGTCGGCGATCTGAGCGATGACGTGCTCGGCGGCGGAGCGCCGTGGCTTACGTATCTGCGCTACGACGCCCAGCTCGATCGCGAGTGGCTGAAGACTGTGGCCGGCCTGGATTTTTCGGAACGCGAGATCGAGGCGGTGCGCAAGATGGACGACCCACACGATATCGAGGCGCTCGTCGAAATCGGGCAGTTCGTGGCGGCCACGATTGACGAGCAGGATTTCGCGGCCAAGTTCGATCTCTGAATTGCCGAGGCGACGGGAGGAGAGAACGTGTACGTCTTCGTGATCCGGCCGTTCGGAACCAAGAGCGGCATCGATTTCGATCGGGTTCACGCGGAGCTGATCGAACCTGCCATGGCAAAGTTGAGCCTGCGGGGCGGCACGACCGAGCCGATCGCCCGCGCCGGCAATATCCGAGCCGACATGTTCGAGCTTCTTGCGAAGGCGGACATTGTCATCGCGGACATGTCGATCCATAACGCGAATGTGTTCTACGAGCTGGGTGTCCGGCACGCGCTGCGCGACAAGCGAACGTTTCTCATCCGTTCTCGGAGCGACGAGGTGCCCTTCGACCTGCGAACCGACCGTTATCTCGAGTATGGCAAGGACAATCCGGGGGAGTGCGTGGATCGTTTGGTCGAGGGTCTTCGGCAAACGATCGATACGTCGATCACGGACAGTCCCATCTTCGCGCTGGTGCCGAAGCTCGAGCCGCAGGATTGGACACGTTTGGTCGCGGTTCCAGAGGAGTTCACCGAGGAGGTCAGACTGGCCACCGACAAAAAGCAAACGGGAGACCTTGAGCTGTTGTCGCTCGAGGCGCAGGAGTTCGAGTGGGCTTCGGAAGGGCTCCGCCTCGTCGGACGCTCGCAGTTCGATCTCAGATCGTGGGAGGGCGCCAGCGAGACGTGGCAAACGGTGAGGGATCGGCTCGGGGGTGACCTCGAGGCGGACCTGAAGCTGGCAACCATCTTTCAACGGCTGGGAGAGCTCGAGAGGTCGAATATCGCCGTGGATCGCGCCCTCGCCGATCCGGGAATCGACAACTGGAGTGCGGCCGAAGCCTATGCCCTCAAGGGCAGCAACGAGAAGAGTCGCTGGATGAAGGACTGGGGCAATGTGCCGGCTGCCGAGAGGCCCGAACGAGCGCTCGCCTCGGGCTACCTCCGCCGGTCTCGGAAATTCTACGCCAAGGGGTTCGCCTCCGATCTCAACCACTACTACTCTGGCATCAACGCGCTTGCGCTCCAGGTCATCGTTTCCGAGCTCGCGCGGTCGCATGCGGACGTGTGGGGGATCGATTTCGATACTGACGAGGATGCAGAGCGCGCCCTCGGGAAAATCGACAAGGAACGCCGGGAGCTCGAGGGGGCCGTTGCGTTGTCGGTGTACCGGCAGGTTTCACTGCTCGAGAGCAAGGGCGAGCGGGACCGATGGGCGGACATCACGAAGGCCGATCTCGCCCTGCTGACGGAGAAGCGAGCGAAGCGGGTGGCCAGGGCGTACCGCCGCGCGCTCCAGGGGGCGGAGGTGTTCTACTTCGATGCGGTTCGCCGGCAGCTCTCCATCTATCAGCAGCTCGGGGTGCTGACAGAGACCGTCGGCGAGGTTCTGGTCGAGCTCGACACGCTGGAGAATCGGGCCGGCGTCTCGCGCAGAGAGCCCAGGGAGCAGGTCGCGAGCGAGCACGTCCTGTTGTTCACCGGCCATCGCATCGACCACCCGGACCGGCCGACCCCGCGCTTTCCACCGGACAAGGAGTCGGTCGCGCGCGACGCGATCCGGGAGGCGATTGTCAAGGAGCAAGAGCGCGTCACCGGAAAGCTCACCGGGATGGCGGGCGGTGCGAGCGGCGGCGATATCTTGTTCCACGAGGTCTGTCAGGAGCTCGGCATCGACACTCGGCTCTATCTCGCGATTCCGAGCAAGGACTACATCGTGGAATCGGTGTACGTTCCCGGTCAACCAGAGTGGATCGATCGATTCCAGGCCATAGAGGACCGTTGTTCTTCCCGAACGCTATCGCGCACCAAGGAGCTGCCGGGGTGGCTCAAGGGCCGCAAGGACTACTCCATCTGGCAACGCAATAACCTCTGGATGCTGCACAACGCGCTCGCCTTCGGCGGCAAGCACGTGACGCTCATCGCGCTGTGGAACGGTGAAGCGGGAGACGGTCCCGGAGGAACCGAGGACATGGTGTCCCAGGCGAAGGCGCGCGGCGCGAAGACGGTGATACTGGACACGAAAGCGCTGTTCAAGGGCTGACCGCTCCGATAGTCAGCCGGCGCCGTGACCTCGCGCATATCCACTTCGGAGAGGCTCTCCCTGGTGACAAGCAACGCTGGTGTAGATACCTGCTTGATGGTTTTTTCGCCCCTGGCAGCTTTGACGGCGTGCCGCACCGCGACCCGCCCCTGGAGGACGATCTGCTCCAGCGAGGAGCATACGAACTCGCCCTGTCCGGGCAGCTTCTCGCCGGCGGGGCTGAGGTTGGATGTTGACACGACCACTGCGCCCGCCTTGCCGGCGGACTGCTGAACGTATAGTCGAAAACGATGGCTCGTCGCGATTTGATCGCGATGTAACCGGATAAGGAACAGATTGCAGAAAACTCTGACTTACAACCGTGCCGGCCATCAGCCACTCTTTTTTGCCGGCAGTCGTTCGCAAGGGATGGGATCGCCGTTGAAGCTTAACGCGCAGTTCTTCTCCAGTATCGACCGAAATAGCGATCGCGCGCGATGCAGCTGAACCCGCGAATTGGCTTCGGAAATGTTCAGTATCTTACCAATCTCGGCGTGCTTGAGGCCCACCATATCATGCAGCACGAGAAGCTCCTGCTGCGGCGAGGGTACGGTGTCGAGGTACTCCAAGATACATGCGGACATTTCCTTCTGCATCACCTCCCGCTCCAGATCTTCGGTAGACGGCGGATCGGCGGGCCATGCGTCTTCCTGAGCCTCCTTTGGGGCGCGCTTTTGCGCACGGAAATGGTCGCGCACGACATTGAGCGCAATGCTGTAAAGCCACCCCTGCTCGGCGCCGCGATCGCGACAGGGGCTGTCCGAGCGCTGCGCATGCACAAAAGTTTCCTGCGTGAGGTCATCCGCAAGCACTTCGTCGCGCACGAGCCGCAACACGAACCCCCGCACAGCCTCTCTATGGCGTGCGAGGACCGTATCGAGTCCCGACTCAGCCACAGCACCCTCCTCTTCGCTCGGCCGCCAACCTCTGCCCCAGATGCTCCGTAATGTACTCGACCGTTTTCTCGCCGGCGCCTTGGTTGACGCGGACACCCACCTCGAGCGCGCTACAGAGTTGCTTGTCGGAGAGGCCCAACCGTCTGCCCTCGGCGAGATGGTGGTCCATGCACGGACGGCAGTTGACTGCCGCAGACGCCCCGAGTGCGATCAACTCTATCGTTTTCCTGTCCACGGTTCACCACCCTTTCTCTGTTGCAGGCGTTTCAGGCGATGATCGCCGCGCTGGCTTATTGCACCGCAGCAGATGCGCCCGCGCCGTCTCCACGTAAGGATGCACAAGGCCGCCATCCCCAGGCAGATCAGCGGTATGAGCCAGAACCACTCGACTTCCCAGCTCCCAGTAAGCCACATCGACCCTGTCTCCGGTTTTCGCCATTCATACTCCAGGACGCTGCGCAGGTGTAAAACGTTACAACCTGCCCCGGGCCCTCGTTGCCGAGACCCCCGACTCGCCCCTGGGCCGGGTGCCGTGCAAGCAAGCGTAGAAAAGCCGGGATATGCAGAGTGGAAGTGGCGTCCACTGAGGTGCGCAGGCATGTTCTTACAGTTCAATAAGTTAGGAGTTCCAGTCGCGGCGGGCCCACCCGAACCAATCAGATCCTGACGCTCGCGGAGCTCGCCTTCATCGAGCGCTGCGAAGTCGTTCATCCGCTCGACACAGCATGTTCGCTCGAGTCAGCAAATGGGCGTATGTCTCACGCCGCCCCTGAGTGCCGCCCGCGGGCGGGCGCCTCGACGGTCCGCTCACGAGCTCTTGCGGGCGCAGGCGCCCCTCCCCGGTGTCCTGCTAACATACAACGGAGCGAGGCCTGCACGAGAGGAGGTTTCAGATGCGTGATTTCATCCATGGCCTGCCCAAGGTGGAGCTGCACATGCACATCGAGGGCGCGCTCGAGCCCGAGCTCATGTTCGAGCTCGCCAAGCGCAACGGGTTGCCGCTTCCCTACGCCTCCGCGGAGGAGGTGCGGTCGGCCTATGAATTTACCGATCTGCAGTCCTTCCTCGATATCTACTACCAGGGAATGAGCGTCCTGCATCAGGAGCAGGACTTCTACGAGCTGACGTGGAGTTACCTGTCGAAGGCGCAGGAGCAGAACGTGCGCCATGCGGAGATCTTCTTCGACCCCCAGGGCCACACGGATCGCGGGATCCCCTTCGAGGTCGTGATCACCGGCATCCATCAGGCGCTGGCCCATGCCGAGGCGCAGCTCGGGGTGAGCTCGCGCCTGATCCTGTGCTTTCTGCGGCACCTGAGCGCGGAAGCCGCGATGGAGACGCTGGAGGCGGCCTTGCCCTATCGCGAGTGGATCACCGCCGTCGGCCTCGACTCATCGGAGATGGGCCATCCGCCGAGCAAGTTCACTGAGGTGTTCGAGCGGGCGCGCGCCGAGGGCTTTCTGACCGTCGCGCACGCCGGCGAGGAGGGCCCGCCCGAGTACATCTGGGAGGCGCTGGATCGGCTCGGCGTCGCGCGCATCGATCACGGCGTGCGCTGTGTGGAGGACGAGCGGCTGGTCGAGCGCCTGCGCGATGCACGGGTACCGCTCACGGTATGCCCGCTCTCCAACGTGAAGCTGAGGGTGTTCGATGATCTCCGCGAGCATAATCTGAAGCAGCTGCTGGATCGGGGGCTCTGCGTGAGCGTGCACTCGGACGACCCCGCGTACTTCGGCGGCTACATCGAGGAGAACTATGTCGCGACCCAGGCGGCGCTCGACCTGGGACGCCCGGATCTGGAGCGGCTCGCGCGTAACGCCATCGATGCCGCGTTCCTCGAGGACGATCGCAAGGACGCGCTGCGGGTCGAGCTCGACGCCTATGTGAGCGCGGCGGAGTGACCCTCGATACACCGCGTCCGGGGAGTCGCGCTGCCGCGGTAACACACACGGTACAGTGCTCAGCTCGCCGACTTTCGTGTCGGCGTCCTCACGTGCGGCAACTGGCTTGTTTTCAAGGATTTTTGCCTGTTCGTGTCTGTGCGCTGAAGTGAGTGCCGGTCGCCTGAAGTTTCATAACGTTAACCGCACTATGCCCGGTGCGCTGCACAATACATTAAGAAAGGTCGCAGAAGCTTCGTTTCGCTTCCTTGCAATTTGATGGTGGCGTGCTAATAGATTAGAAGAAGGCGGTTTTGTAAGAAGAAACGCCGTTCTCTTCTTTATCACTCACTTTGGTCCAAGAACGGTCGGACTTCCAGCCCGATCGCGTTCGGACACTCGTTCGGCAAGCTCTGTTGGCATTCTGAACACATGCCTTCCCTCAGAAGGCAACCGACGATGACGAAGTCCACGAATGCACCTGGGACTTCGGCGATAGCCAGACCGGCACCGCACAGTCGACTCAGTATCCGTGAGAGCGCGGGCGAGCTCGTCGTAACGCTTCACTGACGTCGTCGGGTGGCCGACGATAGCTGAAGCGACAGGACCAGGAAAATGAGCGTGATCAACAGCAAGATATTCTGTCGGACTTTGATCGTGATCTCGATCTCGTTGTTCCAGTGGAGCGCTTTGCCGTCGGTTGCTTTAGCGGGCCCGTCCGATAACGTCGAAGCCCTCGAGCTACCGGTTCCGCGCACCGTCGACCTCGCCCATGTCGAGCCCGAACACTTCGCAAGGGCGTTAGGCAAGGATCCGGAGCGGATCTTCGCCTTCGTGCGCGATCAGGTCGCCTATGAGGTTTACCGGGGCTACCTGCGCGGACCTCGCGGGACGCTGCTGGCCATGGCCGGCAACTCGGTCGACCAGGCAGCGCTGCTCGGCAGCTTGTTGGAGCACGCCGGCCATCGCGCGCGCTACGTGCGCGGCGTGTTGCCCGAAGCGGAGATCCAGAAGCTCGTCGAGGCGATGTGGGCTGCGGGCCCCCCTCCGGCGCGGACCGTGAACGAGCCCTCGCCCGAGGTCGCGGCGGCGCTGGAGACGTTGAGAAACGGCGTGGAGCGCGACTACAACCTTATCCGCGGCCACCTCGAGCGCGCCGGCCGCACGGCCGGCCCCGAAGCGGCGACCCGCCTGGGCTCGCTCGCCAGCGAGGCGCGGGCCCACTACTGGGTGCAGTGGTGGAAGGACGGCGCTTGGGTCGATCTCGACCCGACCTTCGAGGAGGCTGCGGTCGATGAGCGTTTGGCGCAAGCAGACGAACCCTTCGAGTCGTTTCCAGAGGGACTATATCACCGCGTCGAGATCGTCGTCCGTCTGGAGGAGTACACCGGCGACCAGTCCTCCGAGCGGGTGATCCTGCGCCACTCGGCGAAAGCAGCGGAGCTTTCGGGCCGCGATCTCCCACTCGTCCACCTGCCGGAACACTGGAAAGGTCCCGCAAACAGCCTGCAGGATGCAATCTCGGCGTCCTTGGAGGACACGGGGCGGATCAAGCCGGTCCTCCTCCTCGGGAATGAAAGACCGGAGGTCGGAAAGCCGTTTCGGCAGAAACGGCCCAAGCAGGCGGGGTTGGGTGGTTTGATGAACATGTTGAAAGGCGAGGGCACGCGGGAGCCCGTCTCCATCGCCACCGCGGAGTGGGTCGAGTTCGACTTCGTGTATCCGGGCGGCCGAAAAAAGACCGTCGTACGGGAGATCTTCGACCGGGTCGGGCCGGCAAGACGCGCAAGACGAGAGAAGTTGACCGCAACCGAGGTTCAGGCGCAGGCCGGGACCGATGACGAGCTGGATCTCACCAAAGCTGTCTACGATTTGTTCTTCACGACCGGCCCAATGGCGGCGGTGCATCTTCCAAATGCCAGTGAGGTACCGGCTGCGAGCGGCGACGAGCCCCAGGATGTTCTCGCGGCCCTGCGGCAATTCAACCTCGGCTTTGTTATTGCATCGGACAAAGCGCTGCGCAAGCTTGACCTTCCGGGCGACAATGTCGTGTTGTTTTATCCGGATTCCCCGCGACTTCAGATCACCGAGTTATCGAACGATCCGGCACGGCAAAGATTTGTCCTGGACCTGCGGCGCGATCAGGCACGGATCGTTATGCGCGATCCCCGGCCGACGCTCGCCTTTCATACCCGGATATTCCGAGGCGTGGTTGAGGGCACGCTGGAGCGAACATTCATGGATCTGCTCCTTGCTGAATGGCGACACAAGTCGGGGGGCTGGGGACCGGGGATCGGCACGAGTTCGCTGTTCGAGAGAACACGGGCCGAGGCGGTGACGACGGTTCTCCTGGATGGAGCGCATGCTCGCGTCCCGGGCGACGGCGACATACCTGAAGACGCTCTGGCGAGGCTTTACAGGAGCCTGGAAGGCGGCTATATCGCCGTGGCGCCCGAACGGGCGCTTGCCTTTGGCGCAAAGCCGAGGTTCGCTTGGTGGCGGATCGACGGGAAATCGGGCGAAACGATCGCGGTGATGGACGACGGCCTTCACCCGAATGGGGCCGAACGCGAGGGCGAAGTCGTCGTCGTGGTCAGGCCGACCGCAGGGTGGATATATCGGTGGAGGCTCACTTACATCACCTATACGGCCGGTGTGGCGGACTTGACCACAATCCTCGTTCGACTCTTGACAGCACCCGAGTTCCAGCAATTTCTCAATAATGTCGGAAACAACGTCAATGTTCGAATCATCCTGCCGTGACCGAGTCCCGTCCCGGTCTCGTACTATCGAGCCACTGTGACGGTTGACTTACTTGTCGTCCCGGGATGGGCACGGTTGGCGCTGGTGCCTAAGGTTGGTTTTGTCATCCCTCGGAACTCCCGAGCTTCCTTGAGCCTTGACCACATCGAGGGATGCTTTGATGTTAGCCAAACCGAGAGGACACCGAGCCCGTCGCGCGCGGGGCGCTGCTCCTGCCGGCGCTGACCAGGCGGCGTCAGCGACTTTGCCGCCTCGAACCCCGGGCGTAGGCGGATACCCATCCTGGAAGGGGCAGCCTCTTCAAGAAGCAGGAATGTGCCACCCTGAGGGGTCCTCGGCGGTGCGGCACAGGGTAACCTCCTGCTGGCGCTCCTCGCCGTCCTTCTGCGCTGCCTGCTGCAAATCGCGGCAGGTACGGTCGTTCTCCTCGTACGGATCACTGGTTGGCACCGCCCACCCCGAGGCAGTGACCTCGTCCTGCTCGCCGGGCACGGCCCAGGCTACCTTCTCGCCGGTCGGTGCCGACTCTGCGGCCTCTACCGAGGCGCGCGCCATGGCCCGCCGCTCGCGCTCGTCGAGGTAGGCCCCGATGCGGTTGCCGATCAGCCCTCCGAGCGCCGCGCCGACGATGATGCCGGTGGCGCCACCGTCGTCGATCAGTCCGCCAATCACGCCGCCAGTAACCGCGCCGCCGAGGGTACCCGCAGTTTCCATGTCATTGGTCGTCTCGCAGCCCGCGGTGATGACCCCCAGCGCAAGGATCGCCGCTGCCATACGTGTCTTCATACTCCACCTCCCATTTTGTCTAGGCCGGAGCGCTACTGCGCCCAGACGCCCCGTCCCGCCTCGCGCGCGGCCTGCTCGCGACGCCGGTAGACTTCCGGCGCGCCCGGCTTGGCCCGGGCCGCACCGTTCAACAGCGCCGCCTCGGCTACATCGATCCCACCTCTCGTGCGGCACACATAGGCGGCCTCCGTCTGCGGGCGGCAGCGCACCCAGCCGCCCTGCTCGCGGATAAACCGACGCATTTGTGCAACCGGCTCGCCGCCCACACCCTCGACGCCGTACAGCCTGATGGCGCGGTCCTCGACCCGCAGCCTCGCGGTGTTCAACAAGAGGGGCTCTCCCTCCAGCGTGGCCGGCGCCGGGCCCGACGTCACGACGCCGGCCGTCACGGCCCCGGCGTCAAAGCTCATTCCCTCGGCAACGGCTTGCCCCAGTGCCCGATAAGTCGCCTCATCGAGCTTCCCGCTCGGGGTCAAGCCGCCAGGCGGATACCACTTCTGGAACGCCAGGACGGCGCGCGCGGTCTTTCCACCGAACTGTCCATCCGCCGGCCCCGGATTGAAGCCGAGCGCGGCCAGCTGCCTTTGGGCCTCGAGAACTTTGGGGTCGGGACCGCCGGATGAGGCGGTGCGGCGGCTGCCCGGCTGGGGACGGTTGACGATGGCCGCCAGGACCTCGCGCTCCAGTTCGGCCAGCGCGGCATGCAGGTTCGACGCCGGCTCACCCCCCGCAGACGCAGGCGTGGCGTCTTGCAACGGCTGCGCGGCCACTTCCGCGGCCCAGGGCGCGTCAGCACTCGCGGCCGGGCCGGCCCATTCCCGGCCGATCTCCTGGCCCTGCTTCTCCAGCCTGATCTCCGTGGCCTTGTCCTGGACGATGCGCACATCCCGGAACTCGATGGGCGCGCCACCGGCCTGGATCACGACCGTATAGACGCCTTGCGCCAGCTCGATGGGGCCCCGACCCACCACGCCCCCGCCGACCCGCTTTCCGGCCGAGTCCAGCACATCGTAGGACGGGGCCAGCGCCTGGCGGATGGACCGGCTCAGGCTCTCAGGATTCTGGGCGTCGTGGAAACTTCCGCCGGAGGCTTTCACCGCCTTGATCATCTCCTCCTTCACCGCGGGGTCGGCGAGCGCGAAGCCGACCACGTCGACCCGAAGCTTCATCCCGAGAGCGGCGAGCTTCTCCGCCACCTCGTGGGGCACGGCGCCGCAATACTCCTCGCCGTCGGTCACCAGCACGATGATCTTGTGTCCCGGCGTGTCGGCCAGATCCTGCGCCGCCTTCACCAGGGAATACGAGAGCGGGGTTGTTCCGGACTTGACCCGAACCGCATCCACCGCACGGTCGAGGGCCCCCTTGTTGACCGTCTGGAACGAGAAGAGCAGCTGCGAATCCTCGCAGTCTCCGCGATCGTACTCCTTGACCCTGTGCCCATAGACGCGCAGCGCGACCTCGCTGCCGCCCGGCAGCTCATCGATGATCGTCTTCATCACCGACTTGGCGACCGCGATCTTCGTTTCGTTCTTGCCGAGCTTGCCCCTCATCGACCCCGAGGCATCGAGGATCAGCTCGAAGCGCGGCGGGATCTCGGCGATCACCTCGCCCGTGGACACCACACTCAGCCGCCCCGGGTCGCGGCCGAGCTCCGGTTTGAGATAGTAGGGAGAGATTGCCCGGAGGTCGTCTGCGATCTGCTGATAGAGTCCTTTGAGATCTTCGCTTCTCTCCGCGAAGAAGGCTCGTCCGTTGGTGGCCAGCGCTACATGTCCGAGAAAACGCTCGCCACTCGAGCCGATCGTCCTCGAATAGAGTTTCATGTCCTTGCCCAGGCCAACCGTGTAGATGCGGACGCGCTTCTCCCCCAGCAGCTTCCAGAAGCCGGCATGGTCGAGCTCGCTGCTACCATCGTCCTCGCCGTCCGTCATGACGACGAGCGCACGGTTTCCCTTGGCACTGCCAAGGAGCTTTATGCCTTCCTCTATGGCATCGTAAAGTGCGGTGCCCCCGCCGAGCTCGAATTTTCCATCGACCGCAGCCAGCAGGCGGCTTCGGTCACTGGTGAACTCCTGCAAGAGCACTTCGGGTTTTTCATCGAACCGGATCAGATTGAGCCGCTCGGTCGGCTGAATCTCGTTCAGATAACTCAGAATCGCCTCTCGCAAGTCCTCGAGCCTGCCCTCCATGCTGCCGCTCGTATCCCAGATCAGCACGATGGAGTTGATCGGCTGGGTGACCTTTAGCGAATGGTCTCCGGGCTGGACCTGGAGCGAGACCTCGGTCTCCCGCGCAGGGGTTCTTCCGGGATCGAATCGGTAGAGGGTCCGACCCTCCGGATCGGTGAAGGTCACCGAAGCACGAATGTCCGGACGGCCCTTGAGGCCCATGGTGAGCATCGCCGGTACGTCTCCCGAAACCGGGATTTGGAAGTGGTCTTCCTCACCCAGGGGATCGACCGTTCCTCTGGTCCAACGGCGAATCTCGAGCGGGTTGGCCTGCGGCGGCGTGTCGTTCGGTTCTCGCTCGACAAGCAGTCCCGTTTCATCCTCAAGCGCGGTGACGTCCGGCTTATAGGCCTCGGGGATTGCCACCAGGCCCTTGAGGATAGAGGTATAGCCGGGCGCGTTGTCCTCGATGAGCTGAATCCTGCCGAGCTTGACCCAGTCTGCGCCGTGCGTTTCGAGAATACGCAGCTTGACGAAGCGCGCACGACGCCCAATGGGGAAGGATTGCGGGCGGGCCTCCGGCTCGAGGATGAACTCGCCCGCCTTCTCGAAACCATCCAGCGGCGTCTCCGAGGAAACGAAGACGGCGATTTTCCGGGCCAGGGACAGCGCTCCGTAAGAACTATTGGGACTCAAGTCGAGACCGGTCGGATCGACCACGAGACGATCGACCAGGGCTTCGCGATCGCCGCGAAAGGCGAACACCACGTCCTGCGGAAGATAGCTCGCGGGACCGTAGGGTCCGGACGCGGAATTCCACGCCTTGCCCCAGTACCAATCGCCCTGCCAGAGGAGCTGAGAGGCCGTTTTGTATTCGCCTTGGGAAGTGAACCAAATGATGACGCCGCCATTCTCCGGCCGCGCGAGGTCGCGGGGGGCGTCATCGAGGATCGAAGGCCCCGAATCGGCTTCCATGATCTTCACTTCGCCGAGGCTGGTTCTGCGGCCTCCATGGTTAGACAAGATCCGAAGCTTCACATAACGTGCGGCTGTCGGGGGAAATTCGATCACCTGTTCCTCGAGACTGGGGCGCATCTGGGCCGCGGCGATCTTCTTGAAGCCCGTATTCGGACCGGTCATCGACGCCCAGATCTCCACATGTCGCGGCAATAGATTTTGATTTGCGATCGTTCCCGAAGCGATCGGTTCGAGGGCCACGGCCGAGATGAGAGCCGCTCGTTCCCTGTAGAAAGAGATCACGAACTCGTGGGGAAAGGGGCTTTTCTCGGTCGAGGCCCAGCCGCAAACCCTCCGGCATCGCCTGCCGTCCCTTACGTAGGTCAGTCCGTCGATCAGCCCTTCGGCGGACGAGGCTCTTCCGTATCCGGGAGAGGTTGCCGACTCGATCTTTCCGCCCAATTCGGCCAATGCGATGTTGAAGCCGCTGAACTTTTCGTCGGGGCGAAGAGTTTCCATATACGGTGCGGCTCCCAGACCGAACTGGTCGAGCGTCACCTCGGCGATATCGCCGGAGCTAAGTTCGATGACGTCGCTCTTCCCGCTGCGGACTTGGTCCGAATCAAAGCTGAGCACATATTGTCCCGGCGGCACCCATACGCGACCCCAGCCACGATTGAATGTCGTGATCAGTCGTTCGCTCTCGGCATCGTAAATGTGCCAGCGCTTCGGCGTGACGTCGCTCGCCGACCCGGCGACCAGCTCGATCCCGGTGTCCATTTGAATACGTCGAACCTGACCCTCAAGCACATCGAATCCGGCGTATTCAATCCCGGTCTGATCAGGCAGATGCACCGTCAGGCTGTAGTGCCCCGGCGGGGCAGCGGCGAAGCCCCAGCGCCGCCACACTTTGGTCACCTCCTCCTCCGTGTCGGCGTCACGCAAGATCCACTGCTTGGGCATGACGTCTTGGGGTGTGCCACCCGACAGCTCGACGCCCGTGTCGACGGCGACAGACGAGATCTCGCCCTCGCGAACCTCGACCGGCGCGTACGCGACCTCGGACTGACCCGGCAGCTTGACGCTCAGGACATACTGTCCCGGTGGGACGGCGGCAAAGCCCCAGCGCCGCCACACTTTGGTCGACTCCTCCTCCGTGTCGGCGTCACGCAAGATCCACTGCCCGGGCGCGGCGTCTTGGGGTGTCCGACCCGACAGCTCGACGCCCGTGTCGACGGCGACAGACGAGATCTCGCCCTCGCGAACCTCGACGGGCGCGTACGCGACCTCGGACTGACCCGCCAGCCTGAGCTTCAGGACATATCGCCCCGCCGCGGCGGCGGCGAAGCCCCACTGTTTCACGACCTTCGGCTGCGACTCCCCGGTTTCGGCGTCGAACAAGAACCAGTACTTGGGCGGTGCCACATCCGGCGCCCGACCTGATAGCGCAACACCCGCGCGGACCACGACCCCGTCGTCGTCCCGGGCGTCCTGGTCTTTTTCTTCTGTTTCCTCGCTAGCTTGCGGCTGCGGCTCGGACGCCTCATTTTGAGCCGCTTCAGCGGTCGTCGAAGAAACCGACGTGTCATTGCCCGCGATCGCTACCGTGGAGGGCTCATCGACTGTTCCCTGAGTTATTTGCGCTTC
>JABAHS010012233.1_pt1 | contig 77427 bp, 83 predicted proteins | sample 7062111 | NCBI WGS metagenome assembly JABAHS01 (sample SAMN14534600, study PRJNA622989) | marine sediment metagenome | biome: marine biome [ENVO:00000428]; feature: marine pelagic biome [ENVO:01000023]; material: deep marine sediment [ENVO:00002113]; isolation source: pool of 4 deep marine... | reverse complement strand
ATTCGCCGCATGCTCATCGGCCGGGAGCTGTTCGACGCCACGGGATGAGCTTCGCTATAATCCCGCGCCCGGAAGCTCTTACCGCCCGTTTGGCGGTAGTTTCCCCATCTCACCTGGAGAAGAGATTTGCGAAGTCTGGTAGTCAGATCGAAGGCATATAAGTGCGTGCTGATTGGCGTGGGCTTAAGCGTCACGGCCCTCGCCGCCCAGGCGGTCCCGCCTGGCAGCGACGACGAAATCCGCGCCCGCACCGCGCCGGTGGGGGAACTGTGCCGAGCCGGCCAGAACTGCTCGGGCGCTGCGGCACCGGCCATTGCAGAGACTCAGGCTCCAGCCGCGGCACCGGTCGCGGCGGTCCAATCCGGGGAGCAGATCTACAATCAGTTCTGCGTCGCCTGCCATCTTGTGGGGGTTGCAAACGCGCCCAAGCTGGGAGATGTCGCGGCGTGGACGGAGCGGATCGCCAAAGGCATGGACGTCCTGATGGCCAGCACGCTCAACGGCATCAACGCGATGCCGGCCAGGGGGACCTGCATGACGTGCTCGGATGCCGATCTTCAGGCGGCCGTGGATTACATGGTCGAAAGCTCTCAGTAGACGATCACGAGTCTCCCCAGCTGACCGATCTGTAGTTCAAGGCCTCCGCCACCTGCGGTGGCGCGACGTCTGCCTGCCCGTCGACGTCCGCTATGGTCCTCGCCACCTTCAGCACGCGATGAAAGCCTCTGGCGGACAGGTGGAAGCGGTCCATGGCGCTGGCCAGCAGCCTTCGGCTCTCGGCATTCAACCGGATCAGCTCGGTGGCCTGCGCGCCCGTCAGATCCACGTTGAGCCGGCCCTGGCGAGATAGTTGCACGCCGCGTGCGGAGGATACGGCACTCCTCGCCTCATCGACCTCGCCGCTCGAACCCCCGGTGCCCTTCAGCAGCAGCGCCTTTGGCACGGGGCGCACTGAAACGTGGAGGTCAATGCGGTCCAGGAGCGGGCCGGAAATGCGGGCCTGGTATCTGCGCACCTGCTCCGACGTGCACCGGCAGGTGGTCTCGCTGCAGACCCGGCCTGCGGGGCAGGGGTTCATGGCTGCGATCAGCTGAAAGCTGGCCGGAAAGCGGGCCCGGTACCGGGCCCGGGCGACGGTGATCGAGCGGGTCTCGAGCGGCTCGCGCAGCACGTCCAGGACGCTCGGCTTGAAATGCGGCAGCTCGTCCAGGAACAGCACGCCTCGGTGCGCTAGAGAAATCTCACCGGGCAGGGGGTGCCCGCCGCCGCCGACCAGGGCCGCGGCGGAGGCCGAGTGGTGCGGATCCCGAAACGGTGGCACGAAGGGATCGCTGTGCGGCAGCGCGGCCGCCGAGTACACCAGGGCCACCTCCCGAGCCTCGTTGTCCGACAGCGGCGGCAGCAGGCCGGCCAGTCTTCGCGCCAGCATCGTCTTGCCGGTGCCCGGAGGGCCCGTCATCAGCAGGTGATGCCCGCCGGCGGCGGCGACGGCCAGCGCTCGTTTCGCGCCGGGCTGCCCGATCACTTCTGCCAGGCAGGGGTTGTCCGCCGGGGTGCCCGTTCCGGTCGTGGCGGCTTGCACGGCGGCCGGTCGATAGCCAGGCTCGCCCAGCAGGCTTACGACCTCGTGGAGGTGGTTGAGCGGAACGACGCGGTCGGGGGGTGCCATGGCGAGCTCGCCCGCATTGGCGGACGGCAGCACGAGCCGCCGCTGGTCGTCTTCCGTCGTCGATGCCAGCGCCGCGCACAGGCAGCCGCGGATGGGTCTCAGCTCACCGGAAAGCCCCAGCTCGCCGAGAAACTCGTAGCTCGCCAAGGCCTGGTGCGGCAGCTGGCCGGTCGCGGCGAGGATGCTGACCGCGATGGCGAGATCGAGCCGCGCCCCTTCCTTGGCCAGATCGGCGGGCGCCAGGTTCACCACCACCTTGCCGTTGGGAAACGACAGGCCGCAGTTCTGAATGGCGCTCTTGACCCTGTCGCGTGATTCCCGCACCGCCGTTTCCGGAAGCCCGACCAGGGTGAAACCCGGCAGCCCGCCGGGAAGGTGCGTCTCCACCGTGACCTCGGGCGTGTCCATGCCCGCCTGGGCGCGGGTTCGGGTCAGGCTTCTTTCGGTGGCTGACCGTGGCGCTTCGCCGCTCGGGTCGATCACTCCAGCCGCGTCAGGCGTCGGCTTCCAGCGCCGCTACCCGGCGCTCGAGGTCCCGCATGGTTTCGGTGAGCCTGTCGAGCGCGGCCAGGTGGGCATCCAGCTCGTGACGGGGAACCAGATCCACCTCGGCTAGGCCTCGCTGCAGCGCCGACCGCGCCTGGTCCAGAACCAGGCGCAGGCTGTCGGGTGGCACCAGGGAGGCGAGCTGCTCGGTGAGGCGGTCGATGAAGGTTGCGACGACGTCGCCGCTGCCGGATGAGTGCTGTCTGGATGAGTGCTCGGCCATGGCACGTTCGGTTGTTGGTTTGGATGGCGAAGATGTTACTCACTGTTACCGGCGCGGGTCGACAGGGGAATTCCCGAGAAGGCGTGCGCCATCGACCAGCGTGGGTGTGAAAGGCACCGATATGAAAGCCCCAAAATAGTGCGTTTGCCTTGAAATAGTGCAAAAGCAGGGGTCGGTAGACGCTTCATCCGGGCCCGTCGATGGCGGATTTGATTCAGTTGATTGATTTTAATAAGAAAAAAAGTGGTGGCACGGAAAATGCTGTTCTCAGCCCATCCCGCTGGTCTTAGCCACCGCAGGTGGAAAGAAGCGGGCGACGAAACCATCGAATCATAAGGTTCGCAGAGCAGAAAGCAGAGGTTTACTCATGAAGAAACTCATCGCGCCGGCCGTGGCCGGAACGTTACTCCTCGGAGCCGCCATGAGCGCATCCGCGCCCGCCGAGGCTGCGGAGTTCTCGGGCAATATTGCCTACACCACCGACTACCGGTTCCGTGGAATTTCCCAGGGAGATCGGTCCCAGGCCGTTCAGGGCGGGTTCGACATCGAACTCGAAAGTGGCCTTTACTTCGGCACATGGGCGTCAAACGTGACGTTCTCGGGAGCAGCCATCGAGGTCGACTACTACGCGGGTTTTGCCGGATCGTTCAGTGAGGACGTGGACTACGACTTAGGGTTCCTCTGGTACAACTATCCCGAAGACGACGCCGACCCGGATCTGGACTATTACGAGCTGTACGGCAGCATCGGCGCCTTCGGCGGCACCTTCGGCGTCGCCTTCTCGCCCGACTACTTCGCCGAGACCGGTGACTTCTGGTACCTCTATGGGGATTACAGCTTCGGCGTCGCCGAGAACTTCAGCATCGACCTGCACGTCGGCTTCAACCTCTTCGAAGACGATGAAGCCTTCGCAGACTTCGGGCTCGATGGCGGGGACAACTACATCGACTACAGCGTGGGCGTGTCCACGTCCGCGCTGGGGCTTGATTTCGGCCTCTCATTCGTCGGCACGGACCTCAAGAAGAGCGAGTGCTTCGGCGGTACCAAGCTGTGCGACGACACCGTCGTCCTCTCGGTATCTAAAAGCTTGTAATTGAGAGAGAATCCGGGGTGCACAGATCTTCCACAAAGATCTTCCCAGAGCGGTCCGCGTAAGCGGGCTGCTTCCGGGAAGAGCGTGCACCTTAGAAACCGAAAACGGGTTCAACGGGAGAACAAAACATGAAACTCATAACAGCCATCATCAAGCCCTTCAAACTCGATGATGTACGGGAGGCGCTCTCGGAAATCGGAGTGCAGGGAATGACGGTCACTGAAGTAAAAGGGTTTGGACGCCAGAAAGGGCATACCGAGCTCTACCGGGGGGCGGAGTACGTGGTCGATTTCCTGCCCAAGGTGAAGATCGAGATCGCCATCGACGACGGGCTCTTGGAGCAGTGCCTGGAGACCATCACCAAATCGGCCAATACCGGCAAGGTGGGCGACGGCAAGATATTCGTGGCCTCGCTCGAAGACTTGGTGCGTATCCGCACCGGAGAAACGGGAGCCGAGGCGGTCTGACGCCATGCGCTAGACCGTCCTAAAAAATTCGGAGAAGATTGTGGAAGATCTGTTGACTCAAACTAACTACGCCCTGGACACCTTTTACTTCCTGGTGATGGGCGCTCTCGTCATGTTCATGGCGCCGGGTTTCGCAATGCTCGAGGCGGGCCTGGTGCGGTCCAAGAACACGGCGGAAATCCTTCTGAAGAACGTCGCGCTGTTCGGCATCGCCTGCATCATGTATCTGATCTGCGGCTACTACATCATGTATGTGGGCGCCGTCGAAGGGGGCATTCTGCCCGACTTCGGTCTGTGGATCGGCGATGAGAACACCGTCGACGACACGCTGGCATCGGGTGGCGAGGTCTACTACTCGGCCCGGTCTGACTACTTCTTTCAGGTGGTGTTCGTGGCCACGGCCATGTCCATCGTGTCCGGTGCGGTCGCCGAGCGCATGAAGCTCTGGGCCTTCTTGGCGTTTGCGGTGGTCATGACCGGGCTGATTTACCCGCTGCAGGGCATGTGGACCTGGGGCGGCGGCTGGATCTCGGCGGCCGGTTACTCGGATTTCGCGGGCTCCGGCATCGTGCACATGTGCGGCGCGGCGGCCGCGCTGGCCGGCGTCATCCTGCTCGGGCCGAGAAAGGGCAAATACAACAAGGACGGGTCGGTGAACGCGCTGCCCGGCGCCAACCTGCCGCTGGCGACGCTCGGTATGTTCATCCTCTGGTTCGGCTGGTTCGGCTTCAACGGCGGCTCGGAGCTCAAAACGTCGAACATCGACGAGGCGAACGCGGTGGCCCAGGTATTCGTCAACACGAACATCGCCGCGTGCGGCGGCGTGGTGGCCGCCCTGCTGACCGCCAAGTTGCTCTTCGGGACGGCCGATCTGACCATGGCTCTGAACGGAGCGCTGGCCGGCCTCGTGGCCATCACGGCGGATCCGCTCTCGCCCATTGCTCAGTGGGCGATGATCATTGGCGCCGTTGGCGGCGTCCTGGTCGTGTTTTCCATCGTCACGCTCGACAAGCTCAGGTTGGACGATCCGGTAGGCGCCATCTCGGTGCACGGCGTGGTCGGTATCTGGGGCATCCTCGCGGTGGTCTTCAACAACGCAGACGCCACCATCGGCGGCCAGCTGATCGGCATCGCCGGGATCTTCGCCTGGACCTTCGTTGCCGCACTCATCGTCTGGGGGATTCTGAAGGCCACCATGGGCATTCGGGTCTCCGAAGAGCAAGAGTACGAAGGCGTAGATCTCTCGGAGTGCGGCCTCGAGGCTTATCCGGAGTTCGCCAAGGTCTCCGCCTGAGTTTCGCCCCAGCCGGGCAAACGGCAACGAGCGCCGGCCACATTCGTGGCCGGCGTTTTTGTCTGTAACGGTTACAATGCCGGCTATTTCAGGCACCCGTCCCCATGCGATACGTCAGCACCCGCGGCGAGACTGAGAGCCTCGGATTCACCGACGCCGTCCTCACCGGTCTTGCGCCGGACGGCGGGCTGCTGGTGCCGGATCACATTCCCGAGGTGGGGGAGCGGCTCGAGGCCTGGTCGGAGCTGTCGTTTACCGAGCTCGCCTGCGAGATCGTTCCACTATTCGTGGACGACATCGCGCGAGAGGACCTGGAGGTGCTGATCCGTGAGGCATACGCCAGCTTCGATCACGAGGAGGTGGTGCCCTTCGCCCGGCTGGGCGATCTGGAGGTGCTCGAGCTCTTTCATGGGCCCACGCTGGCATTCAAGGACATCGCTCTGCAGCTGCTCGGCCGTCTCTTCGAGCACATCCTCTCGGCACGAGGCCGGCATCTGAACATACTGGGCGCGACCAGCGGCGACACCGGCAGCGCCGCCATCGCCGGGGTGCGGGGTCTGCCCGAGATTGACATCTTCGTCATGTATCCCCACGGCCGGATCAGCCCTCTGCAGGAGCTGCAGATGACCACGGTGCTGGACGACAACGTCCACTGCCTGTCGGTGGACGGCAGCTTCGATGACTGCCAGACGCTCATGAAGACCATCTTTGCGGATCTGGCTTTCAAGGAACGATTCGCGCTGGGTGCCGTGAACTCCGTCAACTGGGCAAGGGTGCTCGCCCAGATCGTCTACTACGGCTACGCGAGCCTGCAGCGGGGCATGCGGGTGCCGGTGTCGTTCTGCGTGCCCACCGGCAACTTCGGCAACGTCTTCGCCGGCTACCTGGCCAAACGCATGGGGTTTCCCATCGAGCGGCTTATTCTGGCAACCAACGAAAACGACATCCTCGCCGTTTTCTTCGAAACGGGCACCTACCAGCGGGGCGACGTGCGCTTTACCGTGACGCCCGCCATGGACATCCAGGTTGCCAGCAACTTCGAGCGGTTCCTGTACTACCACATGGGCGAGGACAGCGGTCAGCTGCGCGCCTTCATGACCGAGTTCGCGCAGACCGGTCGAGCTGTCGCCGGGACTCCAGGCAGCGACGACTTCGTCGCCACGGCGGTCTCGGTGGCCGACACGGTGGAGGCGATCCGCGCAACCTACGCCGAGCACGGTTACGTCGCCGATCCGCATACGGCCGTTGGCATCGCGGCTGCTGCCCGCTTCCCCGTCGAGGGCACGAAGATCTGCCTGGCTACCGCGCACCCGGCCAAGTTTCCGGAAACGGTCAATCAGGCGGTGGGCGCGGAGGTCGCCGTGCACCCCGCATTAGCCGCCCTGGCGGGTCTCGAGTCACGCACCACCCGGATTCCCGCTACCGTGGACGCGGTCAAGGCCGCCATTGAAGCCAGCGCCCGCTGAGGGCGCCCCGATCAGCCGGCGTGCTTCGCGATGCGCGACACCGCGGTTGGAATGTCGTGAACCCTTCCGACCTCGTCTGAAGGCTCCCGGCTTCCCGTGGGCAGCGGCTCGCCGCTCAGGTTGACCCAGATGGTGTGCATCCCGAGCTGCGAGGCGCCCTGGACATCGTCCACCAGATGGTCACCCACGTGGACGACCTGATCTGGCCTTGCGCCCGTGCGCGTAAGGGCCGCCTGAAACATGTCGGGGGCGGGCTTGCCGGCCCCGACGCTGGCCGCGGAGTAGCCGAAGGAAAAATAGCCGTCCAGCTTGAGCTTCGTGAAGTCGGCATTGCCGTTGGTCAGGGCGCCGAGGACGTAGTGTTTGGCCAGGATGGCGAGGCTCTCCAGCGCTCCTTCGAAGAACTCCACCTCGTGGCGCGCCTCGAAGAAGAGCTGGAAGGCCTGGTGCGCGTACTCGCGGGCCAGCGCTTCGGGGTAGCCGCAGCGACTGATGGCCAGGTAGAGAACCTCCTCCCGCAGCCGGGAGAGGTCGTGTTTCAGCTCTGGCTGGCGCTCGACCACTTCGGTGCGCAGCTCGAAGATGGCCTCCGGTGGAAAGCGCTCGTGAAAAGCGGGCACGTGATCGCTCAGCCACGCCCGCATCCGCCGCTCAGCGTTGATGATGACCCGGTCCACGTCCCACAGGGTGTTGTCCAGGTCGAAGGTGATGACTTTGAGTTCGGGCACGGTCAGAGGCCTAATCAATCATCCTGGGACTGCGCGCGGGGATGGGCGGCGTCGTACACCTTGGCCAGATGCTGGAAATCGAGATGCGTGTATATCTGGGTGGTTGAGATGTCGGCATGGCCGAGAAGTTCCTGAACTGCGCGCAGGTCGCTGGACGATTCCAGCATGTGGCTGGCAAAGCTGTGCCTGAGCATGTGGGGGTGCAGCTGGTTGCTGCCGAGCTGCTGGGTCGCCAGACGCTTCAGTCGCAGCTGGACGGTGCGTGGGCTGATCCGTTGCTCGCCCCGGCCCGTGAAAAGCGGCGCATCGCTCGTCGGATGCCCCCTGCAGGCCAGCCAGTCCTCGATCGCCGCGATGCAGTGGCTGCCCATGGGGACCTGCCTGACCTTGTTGCCCTTTCCGACGACGGTCACGAAACCGCTGCTCAAGTCCATGTCGCCGACGTCGATGCCGACGAGCTCGGACAGCCGGATCCCGCTGCCGTAGAGAAGCTCGACCATGGCGCGATCACGCTTCTGAATCGGAGTGCTGGCCTCGAAGGCGAACAACTGTGAAGCCTGATCCGCATCCAGCGTCTTGGGCAGCTTCATCCGGGCCTTTGGCGCTTTGTTGCCGGCTGCCGGATTGCTTGCGACCAGGTGGATCTTCTCCAGGTAGCTGAAGAAAGAACGGGCACTGGACAGAGCGCGCTGAATGCTTCGCGGGGCCAAACCTTGGGCGTGCAGCCTGGCGACGAACGCGCTCACGTGGTGTCCGCGGACCTCTTGCCATGGCACTTCGACCGCGGCGCCCAGCCGCTCCAGGTCGCGCCGGTAGGCGGCCAGGGTGTTGGGCGAGTAACGCTTTTCCACCCGCAGGTAGTCGAGGAACCGGGTGACCGCGGGGTCGGTCACGGCGACAGCCGCTGAACTACCCGGGCGACCACCTCCGCGATGTAGGCGACGAAAAGCGTATCCATGTCCGAATCGAAATGGGCGGGATCGCGGCTGCCGATGGCCAGGCAGCCGATGGCCTCGTTCAGCAAGAGGGGAGCCAGCACCGCGCTGCCGTCCTCCTCGTGTATCTCGGCGGGAAAGAGCAGCTCAAGCTCGTCTGCGCGCAGGGTGACGCACACAGGATCGATGCTCTTCGAGTATCGCTCGTTGGGAAGCTCCTCGCTGTGGCCGCGGACGTGGTCCATGCGGATGTCGGAGCTGCGCAGGTGGCAGCAGACGAAGTCGGCCTGGAAATCCACCAGCACGTAGGTCGCCAGCACCTCGTTCAGGGCGTGCCAGTTATCGACGTGAAGCAGCTCCAGCGTGAGGGAGCGCGTCTTCTCGAACAGCGTTTCGTTTGCCTTCGCCGCGTGCACGAGCTCGTTCATGCGCCGCCGCATCGCCATGTTGCGCTCGCGCAGGATGGCGACCTGTCGCTCGATCAGCGAGACCGCGCCGCCGGTGTCGTGGGGCAGGTTGAGCTCGGAAAGAAGCTTCGAGTGCCGCTGGAAGAAGTCGGGGTCGAGCCGCAGGTAAGAGATGACGTCTTCGTCGGTAAGCCTGGTCGGCTCGTCCTGGGCCGCGCTCATAGACTCATGTGGCCTTCGTAAACCAATGTGGCGGGTCCGGCCATTCTAACCGTGGTCCCCGGACCCTGCCAGGCAATGCGCACCTTGCCTCCGGGGAGCGACACCTTCACCCGTTCGTTCAGCCGGCCGAGCATCTGCCCGACGATGACGGCGGCGCATGCGCCCGTTCCGCAGGCGCGGGTCTCGCCGACGCCACGTTCGTAGACGCGCAGACGGACGAATTGGGGATCGACCACCTGGCAGAACCCGATGTTCGCGCCTTCGGGAAAGAAAGGGTGGCGGGTCAGGCTGTCCCCGATGGCGTCGACGGGCGCATCGGCGATGTGCGTCACCAGCAGCACCCCGTGAGGATTGCCCACGGACACCGGAGTGACCTCGTGCTCGCCCTCTTCCGCGCTCAAGGTGAACGTTCTTACCCCATCACCGCGGGACCCGCGCGCCGCTTCTGGGCTGAAGGGCACGTCCTCGGCACGGGTGCTGGGAATGCCCAGATCCACCTCCACCGTCTCGGCGTCGACCAGGGTTGTGGCGATGGGCCCCGCCAGGGTCTCGAGCACCAGGGTATCCTTGGGGCTCAGCTCCCGCTCGGCGACAAACCGGGCCGCGCAGCGGGCACCGTTGCCGCACTGCTCCACCTCGGCGCCGTCGGCGTTGTAGATGCGGTAGCGGAAGTCGGCATCCGGGTCGGTGGGTGCCGAGATGGTGAGCAGCTGATCGAAGCCGACCCCGGTTCTGCGATCGGCCCAGGCGCGAATCTCCTCCCGGGTCGGCTCGAAATCCTGGCTGATCAGGTCCAGGACCATGAAGTCGTTGCCTAGCCCGTGCATCTTGGCGAACTCTAGCCTCACCGCCAGGTCTCCCCGCTCTCGGCTTCGAGCTCCAGGGCGAGCTGGTCGCGGGTGGTTTCCCGCCGTCGGACCACCCGGAAGCGGTTGCCGTCGACCAGCACCTCGGCGGGTCTGGGACGGGTGTTGTAATTCGAGCTTTGCACCATCGCGTAGGCCCCTGCGGACATGATGGCCAGAAGGTCGCCCTCCGCCAGGGCCAGGTCGCGCTGCTCGGCCAGGAAATCGCCGGTTTCGCAGACCGGGCCCACCACGTCCCAGCAATGCTCGGCGGCGTCGGTTCGCGGCGTGACCGGCCGGATGTCGTGCCATGCCTGGTAAAGCGCCGGCCGGATCAGATCGTTCATGGCCGCGTCGACCACGGCAAAGTTCTTTTCGGTCTCGCCGGTTCTCGGCTTGAGGAATCGGGTGCGGGTCAGCAGTACGCCGCCGTTCCCCACCAGATACCGGCCAGGCTCGAGCAGGAGCTTGAGGTCTCTGCCCTCAAGCAGCTCGCCAAGGGCGCGACCGTAGGCCGTGACGTCGAAATCCTCCTCGTCGCCGTAGCGGATGCCGAGCCCGCCGCCCACGTCCACGTGTTCCAGGCGAATGCCGTCGGCGGCGAGCCGGTCGGTCAGCTGCAAAAGATTGCTAAGGGCGTCGATCAGCGGCCCGGTGGTGGCGATCTGGGAGCCGATGTGGCAGTCGATGCCGCGCACGGAAAGAAACTCGTCCGCGTGAGCCCGTCGGTACAGCTCGACGGCCTGTCCCGGCGGGATGCCGAACTTGTTGCTGCGCAGGCCCGTGGAGATGTAGGGGTGTGTTCCGGCATCCACGTCCGGGTTGACTCGGAAGGACACGGGTGCCTGGCGTTGCAGGACACGCGCCCGCTCGCTCAGGCAGTCGAGCTCGCTGGCGCTTTCCACGTTGAAGCAACGGATGCCGAGCTTGAGCGCGAAGTCGATCTCGGCCACCGACTTGCCGACCCCTGAGAAGATCACTTTGGCGGGGTCGCCTCCGGCGCTGATGACCCGCTGCAGCTCGCCGCCAGAGACTATGTCGAAACCGGAGCCCTGCTCGGCGAACAGGCGCAGCACCGCGAGGTTGGCGTTGGCTTTCACGGCGTAGCAGATGTCCGCATCGAGCTTGCCGAGCGCGTGGCGCAGTCGCTGGTACTGGCCGCGCAGGTGTGCGGCCGAGTAGACGTACGTCGGCGTGCCTACCGCCGCGGCGATCTCTGGCAGCGGGACGTCCTCCGCGCGGAGCACACCGTCTCTGGTGGAGAAGGCTTCCACGTCAGGGCCAAAGGTTGACGGCGGGCACGTCGGACTGCGCGTCAGGCAGCTCCAGGGGACCCTTCTGACCGCACATGACCGCCTGGGTGGTAAGAATGAATAACAGGATCCAGCGCACCGGTGGCTCGCAGCTAGGCCGAACGTGCCAGTATACACCGCCTCATGGCGGCGCAGCGGCCGGGATCAAACCCGCTCGCGGGCCCGGACCGCCGCCTCGCGGACGCTGTCTGGAGCGGTGCCTCCCGGGTGGTTTCGCGCGCCGACGGACCCTTCCAGCGTTAGCACCGAGAACACGTCCTCGTCGATGCTGTCGCTGAACGCGCGCAGCTCCTCGAGCGTGAGCTCCTCCAGCCCCTTGTCCTGCCCGATGGCGTGCGCAACCGCGCGGCCTACCACCTCGTGGGCGTCCCGGAAAGGCACGCCGCGTCGCACCAGGTAGTCGGCCAGGTCCGTGGCGGTGGTGAAACCCGCGGAGGCCGCCGCGCGCATCCGGTCCCGATTGGCGGTGATGGCGGGTATCAGGCCATTCAGCGCCGTCAGGGAGTCGCGCAGGGTGTCCACCGTGTCGAACAGCGGTTCCTTGTCCTCCTGATTGTCCTTGTTGTAGGCCAGAGGCTGTCCCTTCATCAGCGTGAGCAGGGCCATCAGGTTGCCGGCCACCCTCCCCGACTTGCCCCGGATCAGCTCCGGTACGTCTGGATTCTTCTTCTGCGGCATGATGCTCGAGCCCGTGCAGAAGCGGTCGGGAAGCTCGATGAATCCGAACTGCTGGGACGTCCACAACACCAGCTCCTCGCTCCAGCGAGAGAAGTGGCTCAAGGTCAACGCGGCGACCGCAGCGAACTCGATGGCGAAGTCCCGGTCGCTGACGGCGTCCAGCGAGTTCTCGGCAACGGCGCCGAATCCGAGCTCGCCGGCTACCCCGGCGCGATCGATGGGATACGTGGTGCCGGCCAACGCCGCGCTGCCAAGCGGCATGACGTCCACGCGTCGACGGCAGTCATGGAGGCGATCGCGGTCGCGGTGCAGCATCTCGAACCACGCCAGCATGTGGTGGCCGAAGGTCACCGGCTGTGCCGGTTGCAGGTGCGTGAATCCGGGCATCACGGCATCGGCATGAGCTTCGGCCAGGTCCACCAGCGCACCGAGGAGCTGGGTCTGCAAAGCGAGCAGCTCGTCGATGGCGTCCTTGAGATAGAGGCGGATGTCGGTGGCGACCTGGTCGTTGCGGGACCGGCCGGTGTGCAGCTTTTTTCCGGTTTCCCCGACGAGCTCGATCAGCCGCGACTCCACGTTCATGTGGACGTCCTCGAGCTCTACCCGCCAGGCCAGCTCGCCGTCGTCGATCTCTTTGTGAATCGCCTGCAATCCCGATACGATCTCGTTGCGCTCACCTTCGGTGAGCACGCCGATCCGGCTCAGCATGTTGGCGTGGGCGATGGAGCCCTGAATGTCGTGATGGTAAAGACGCTTATCGAATCCTACCGAGGCCGTGAACGATTCGACGAACGCATCGGTGGCCTCCGAGAAGCGGCCGCTCCAGGGCTTTGATTCTCGGCTCATGGTGATTAGAGGGTTCCTTTAGCGGATGGCCGATTATAGCAACCATCGCGAGCGGTTCGTTGCTCCGGAGCTGTGCAACGCCGCGGCGATTTCCCTGCTGGTGCTGTTCGGGGAGTTGCTCGTTCTCGTCCTGCTGTTCGCCGGTGGCCCCATTACCTGGCTCCGCCTTGCGCTCATGTCCCTGTTCGTGCAGTGGGTGGTCATCATGAGCGCGGGAGCCCTGTGCTGGACGCGAGGCTGGCTCTCCCGGTTCGCGGTGGTGCCTGGCGCGCTGCTTGCCTTCGGCATGGTCATGGTGATTACCCTGTTCGTGGGGATCTGCGCCGATCGGATCATGGCTCCGCCCGGGGCGGAGGCCGTCGACTGGCTGGGCATCGTCGGCCAGCTGATCATCTCCGGGATCATCACCTCCCTGGCGCTGCGTTTTCTCTACGTGCAGCAGCAGCTGCGTGCGCAGGAGCAGTCGGAGCTCCAGTCGCGCATCCAGGCGCTGCAGTCCCGCATTCGCCCGCATTTCCTGTTCAACAGCATGAACATCATCGCGAGCCTCATCGCTACTGATCCGGAAACGGCGGAGTCGGTGGTGGAGGACCTGTCCGAACTCTTTCGCGCCAGCCTCAACGACGCGGGGAATCAGGTGCCGCTGCAGGACGAGCTCGAGCTGTGCGAGCGCTATGTTCGCATCGAGTCGCTTCGTCTGGGTGATCGGCTGCGTATCGAGTGGGACGTGGACGACGGGGGCCAGAAGCTGAAGATCCCGCTGCTGACTCTGCAGCCGTTGTTGGAGAACGCCATCTATCACGGCGTGCAGCCGCTGCCGGAGGGAGGCACGATCACCGTTCGCCTGTGGCTGGAAGGGAGCGACGTGAAGGTTCGTATCACCAACCCGATCCCGGAGGGGGAGGCGAGCAAGAGCAGCGCCGGGAACCGAATGGCCATCAACAACATTCGCAGCAGGCTGATGGTGCTGTACGGTACCCGTGCGGAGTTGAGGGCAGCGCCCGAGGACGAGCTGTTCGTCACTTCGTTGAAGTACCCGGTGTCGAACATGCCGGTACAGACGTGAGCGGAGCGGCGAGCGCGCTCAGGGAGGAGATATGAGCATCAGGGTTCTCATCGTCGACGACGAGCAGCTGGCCCGCGATCGTCTGTCACGAATGGTGGCCGAGCTCGACGAGTACGAGGTGGCCGGCGAAGCGGGCACCGGGCAGGACGCCGTGCGGCTGGTGGCCGGCCTGCAGCCGGAGATCGTCCTGCTCGACATCAGGATGCCCGGCATGGATGGCCTGGAGGCGGCGAGACATCTTGAGTCCATCGACGAGCCGCCGGCGGTCATCTTCTGCACGGCCTACGAGGAGCACGCCATCGAGGCCTTCAATCTGCAGGCCGTCGGATATCTGTTGAAACCCGTGCGCCGGGAGAACCTGCGCCAGGCGCTCGGCAACGCCCAGCGGGTCAACAAGGCCCAGCTGGCCGCCCTTGCCGACGACGGCAGCCGGCGTCGCTCGCACATCTCCGCGCGCACGCGCAAGGGGATCGAGCTCGTGCCCATCGAGGCCGTGCGCTACTTCCAGGCCGATCAGAAGTACGTGACGGTTCGTCATGGCGAAGGTGAGCTGATCATCGACGAGACCCTTCGCGATCTCGAGCGCGAGTTTGGAGAGCTGTTCATCCGCGTGCACAGGAACGCTTTGGTGGCCGCGCGTCACATCATCGCGCTGGATCGCCTCGGCGACGGCCACTACCAGATCCGCTTGAGCGACGTCGACGAAAGCATCGACATCAGCCGGCGCCACGTCGCGTCCGTGCGTAAGTTTGTCAAAAACCTGTGAGCGCGTTGCGGCTGGTCATCGCCACGCGCCAGAGCCAGCTTGCCCTGTGGCAGGCCAACTTCGTCAGCGCGCGCCTGCGCGAAGCCCATCCCGACCTCACGGTGGAGCTGCACGGGATGACCACCCGGGGCGACAAGTGGTTGTCCTCGCCCCTCGCCAAAGTGGGCGGCAAGGGGCTGTTCATCAAGGAGCTGGAGGAAGCGCTGGCCTCGGGCGCGGCGGATGTCGCCGTGCATTCGGTCAAGGACGTGCCCGCCGAGCTGCCGCAAGGCTTTGCCATGCCGGTTATCGCCTATCGCGAGGATCCGCGCGATGTCCTGGTGACCCGTGAGGGGGTGACCCTGGCCGGGCTGCCCGCCGGTGCCCGGATCGGCTCATCGAGCCTGCGCAGGCAGGCCCAGCTTCTGGCCGAGCGACCGGATTTGGTGGTCGAGCCCATTCGCGGCAACGTGGACACGCGGCTGCGCAAGCTGGATGACGGCGAATACGACGCGGTGGTGCTGGCCGCTGCCGGTCTCGCCCGGCTGGGGCTGTCCGACCGGGCCAGCGAGTACCTGGCGACCGAGGTGTGCCTGCCGGCAGCCGGGCAGGGGGCGCTCGGCATCGAGTGCCGTGCAGGCGACGACCGGGTGCTGTCCTTGCTCGAACCGCTAGAAGACGCCGAGGTCGCTGCCTGCGTTGCCGCCGAGCGGACGGTGAGCGCCGTGCTGAGAGCGGACTGCACGGCCCCGCTGGCCGCCCACGCGAGGCCGGCCGGCGAAGGCGTCGTGCTGCAATCCCGCTTGGCAAGCAGCGACGGCCGCAGGATTTTGGAAGCGCGGGGCGAGGGGACGGATCCGCTCGCGGTTGGCGAATCGGTTGCCGCCTCGCTCATCGCGCAGGGTGCGGCCGAGGTGCTCGGCGGCGGAGGTTGAGGTGCGCGTCTGGGTGACCCGATCCCAACCGGGCGCCGACCGGCAGGCTCGGATCCTGCGCGCGGCCGGCCATGATCCCGTGGTGTCTCCGGCGCTGACCATCGCCGAGGTACGCGGCGACATGCCGCCCGGGCCCTTCACGGACGTGGTCTTTCTCTCCGAGCATGCCGTTCGCCTTGGCGTGCCGCGCCTGGTCCCCGAAGCCTGGTTCTCCGGGGCGCGCTCGTACGCCGTGGGGGCGACGACGGCCAAGCGCCTCAGAGCTGCCGGCATCGGGGCAGCCTTCCCAGAGGAGGCGAGCTCCGAAGGCCTGCTCGCCTTGCCGGAGCTTGCCGATGGCCGTGGCCGGTCGGTGCTCATCGTCGGCGGCCTCGGCGGCCGGGACCTGCTCGAAAAGGCCTTGACCGCCAGAGGCGCCCGGGTCGAAAAACTCGCCGTCTACCAGCGTCAGGCGGTGGCCTCGGCCACCCTTAACCCGGGCTCGGTCGATGCCGTTGCCGTTGCCAGCGGCGATGGATTCGCGGCGGTGGCGCGGTTATGGTTTGCCGCAGGTGGTCGCGGGGACGTGCCGGTTTTAGTGCCGTCTCCACGAGTGGCCGGGCTGGGCGCCGGATTGGGATTCAGCAACGTATACACTTGTGCGGGAGCCGGCGCCGATGCCGTGGTCGAGGCGCTCGAATCCTTGAGTTCGACGGGTAGGTGATGGACGACGAAACCAGCAAAGGTCCGGCCGGCGACGAAGCCATGGGCGATTCCTCCGGGACGGCGGCGCCCGCGTCGGCCCCGGCAGAGGACGGCTCTTCCACCGCGACGGTCGCAAAGCCGCGCGGTCGGGTTCTGGGGAGCCTTGGTCTTCTTCTGGCCTTGGCCGCCCTCGGTGGGGTCGGCTATCTGTATTACCTGCTGGTCTACCTGGAGCCGTCAGATGAGCTTACTGCCCGCGTCGAGCGTCTGGAGGCCTCGCTTCCTGAGCTTCGTCGGGAGCTCGAAACATCGCGGAGCGACCAGGCCGGGGAGATCGAAAGCGCCATCGCCGCGCAGCAGGCGTCCCTGGACGAGACCCGCAGGGCGCTGGTCGGGGCGCTGAACGAGGTGACCGCCGCCGCCGCGCCGGCGCCCCGCGAGTGGAAAATAGCGGAGGTGGAGTACCTGCTCCGGATTGCCAACCATCGCGTGCTCATGGAGGGCGACGTGGAGGCAGCCCTGCAACTCATGGGGGCTGCCGACGCCATCCTCGAGGAGCTCGACGACTTTGCCTTTTTTCAGGTTCGCGCCCAGCTGGCCGACGAGATGCTGGCGCTCAAGGGCGTGCGCAGCGGCGACCTGCAGGGCGTTTATCTGCGCCTGGAAGCCATCAAGACGAGCATCGGTGAGCTGCCGGCCCGGGTCCCGGACTATTTTCGTCCAGAAAGCTCTCCGGAGGCGTCCGTTGACGAGCCCGAAGGGTTCTGGAGCGTCCTCGCCGCGGAGTTCTCGGGGTACTTTCAGCTGCGGCGCTTCGACGGCGCGACCAAGCCGCTCCTCGCTCCAGAAGAGAACGTGTACCTCGAGCTCAATCTGCGGCTGGCAATGGAGCGCGCCCAGCTCGCCGTCCTGCGCCGCAACCAGCTGGTCTTCGAGCAGAGTCTAGCCAGCGCTCGCGACTGGATTGTCGAGTTCCTCGACCCGGACAACGAGGGCGTGCGGCAGGTGGTCGAGGAGCTCGATGCCCTGAGCACGGTCAAGCTCGAGCGGGCGCTTCCTGACGTGTCCGGCTCGCTCACCGCGTTGCTCGAGCTGCGCCGGGGCGGTTCGTGAGAACCGGCATTCTGCTGATCGCCGTCGCCGCAGTGCTCGGTGGGCTGGTCGGCACCCTGGTGGTGCGCGACCCGGGGTACGTGCTGCTGGCCTACGACGACATGGCCGTGGAGACCAGCCTGTGGTTCGCCCTCGTCGCCCTGGTCATCCTTTACTTCGTCGTCCGCCTGCTGGTGTTCGTGTTCACCCGGCTGGCCGCTAGCGGCGGCAGCGTGGGGGCCTGGAACCGCCAACGGCAGTCGAAGAAAGCGCGTGCCCAGACGATCCGGGGCTTGCTGCTGATGGCCGAGGGCAAATGGGCCGAAGGCCGACGGCTGCTGGTTCTGGGCGCGCCCCGGGTGGATTCGCCCCTGATCAACTACTTGAGCGCGGCGCGGGGTGCCCATGCCATGGGCGATGTCGAAGGCCGCGACGAGCTGCTTCGCAAGGCTCACGAGTCGACGCCGGGGGCGCGGTTCGCGGTGGGCCTTACCCAGGCCCAGCTGCAGGCGTCGGCCGAGCAGTGGGAACAGTGCCTGGCTTCCCTGCTCCAGCTGCACTCCGAGTCGCCGCGTCATCCGCTGGTGTTGTCGATGCTGGCAGAGTGCTACGAGGCGCTGCAGGACTGGCGGGCCCTCACCGAGCTGCTGCCGAGCATGCGGCGCGCCAAGCTGCGCGATAAGGCTCAGCTCGATGAGCTGCAGCAGCGGGCCTGGCACCGACGGCTCGGCGCGACCACTGAGGATCTCAAGAACCTGTGGGCTCAGGTGCCCAAAGAGCTGCGCCGTAACCCCGATCTGATTGCCCTCTACGCCGAGCGCCTGCTCGCAGCCGGTCTTGCCAACGATGCCGAGGCGGCGGTTCGAAGCGCCCTGGAGCATGAGTGGCGCGGCGAGCTGGTCCAGCGGTACGGCGAGATCGCCTCCGATGACCCGGGCAGGCAGCTCATCGTGGCGGAAGGCTGGTTGAAGTCCCGGCCCAACGATTCCGCGCTGTTGCTGGCTCTGGGTCGGATCTGCCTGATGAACGAGCAGTGGGCCAAGGCCCGCGAGTATCTTGAGGCGAGCTTGCGCCTGCGCCACACGCGCGAGGTCTACGGCGAGCTGGGCCGCCTATGCGTCGCCATGGGCGATGTGGACCGTGGCAGCGAGTATCTCAAGCAATCCGTGACCGGTCTGCCCGACCTGCCGCTGCCGGAAGGCGGGGCCGGTGCGGCCGCGGGGACCGCTTAGCCAGAGCGTTCCGGACGGGGCGCGTAGCTGAAGGCGTCGGCGGCCATCCGACCGCGCGGTACGCCCGCGGCTTCGAGCTCGTCCGCCGCGGCGTAGACGAAGTCGGGCCCGCCGCACAGGAATATCTGACGATCCAGGAACGACGTCGATTGCGCCCGCAGCCAGGCGAGCCCCTGATTTTCCCGGTCGCGCCTCGGGTCGACGATCAGTGTCGTCGACAGCCAGTCCGCGTTCAGCGATTCAAGCCAGACCCTGCGGTAGACGTCGGCCTGGCGATCCGCGCACCACAGAAACGAGACCTCGTGGTCGGGCGGACACGCCAGGAGGGCGTCGATCAGGCCCAGGGCCTGGCTCGCGCCGGTCCCCCCGGCTGCAATGAGAATAGGTCCGTCCAGGGGCGGCTTCAGCCGGACGTCGCCGTGGGGGCCGGCAAGGTCGAGGGTTGCGCTAGTCTCCAGCAGCTCGTCCAGCAGGGCGGCCTCGGCTACCCCGGGAGTGGATCGGTAATGCAGGTGCAGTTCAGGGAGACGGTGCGGAGCCGAGGCGATGGAGAGTGGAAGGCGGGCGCCGCCGGGAAGCAGAATTTCCAAATACTGGCCGGCGGCGAAGCCGAAGGTTTGGGTCAGGTGCAGGACGATCTCCTGCACCGGTGCGCCCGTGCGCCGGACGATCCTGGCCTGCAACGGGGTGCCGGTCAGCGGCCGCCGCGCATCAGCGCGAAGAACTCTTCGTTGGTCTTCGTGTCCTTCAGCTTGTCGATCATGAACTCGATGGCGGCGATGTCGTCCATGTCGTGGAGCAGCTTGCGCAGGATCCAGACCCGCTGCAGCTCTTCCTCGCCCATCAGCAGCTCCTCGCGGCGGGTGGCCGAGCGGCGGATGTTGATGGCCGGGTAGACGCGCTTCTCGGCGATCTTGCGTTCCAGGTGAAGTTCCTGGTTGCCGGTTCCCTTGAATTCCTCGTAGATGACCTCGTCCATCTTGGAGCCGGTGTCCACCAGGGCAGTGGCGATGATCGACAGGCTGCCTCCCTCCTCGATGTTTCGGGCCGCACCGAAAAATCGCTTGGGACGCTCCAGGGCGTGTGCATCGACGCCACCGGTCAGGACCTTGCCTGAGGATGGCACGATGGTGTTGTAGGCCCTGGCGAGACGGGTAATCGAGTCCAGCAGAATCACCACGTCTTTCTGGTGCTCCACGAGCCGCTTGGCTTTCTCGATGACCATCTCGGCCACCTGGACGTGCCGGGACGGCGGCTCGTCGAACGTGCTTGCGACCACCTCGCCCTGGACCATGCGCTGCATCTCGGTGACTTCCTCAGGCCGCTCGTCGATGAGGAGGACGATGAGCACGACCTCGGGGTTGTTAGCCGCGATGGACTGAGCGATGTTCTGCAGCACCAGCGTCTTCCCCGCTTTTGGGGGAGACACGATCAAGGCGCGCTGGCCTTTGCCGATGGGCGCGATGAGATCGATGATCCGGGCGGTGAGGTCCTCGGTGCTGCCGTTGCCGCGCTCCAGCACCAGGCGGTCGTTGGGGAAGAGCGGGGTGAGGTTTTCGAAAAGAATCTTGTGTTTTTTTGAGTTCGGCTCGCTGAAGTTGATCTCGTCGACCTTGAGCAGCGCGAAATAGCGCTCGCCGTCCTTCGGCGGACGGATCTTGCCGGCAATGCTGTCGCCGGTTCGCAGGTTGAAGCGGCGTATCTGGCTCGGCGAGACGTAGATGTCGTCGGGGCCGGCGAGATAGGAACTGTCCGCCGATCGCAGAAAACCGAAGCCGTCCTGGAGAATTTCCAGCGTCCCCTCGCCGTAGATGTCCTCGCCCTCTTTGGCCTGCTTGCGGACGATGGCGGCGATGACCTCCTGCTTGCGCGAGCGCGCGAGGTTCTCCAGCCCCATCTCGCGGGCCATGTCGATCAGGTCGCCGACGGGTTTTCTTTTCAAATCTGTAAGGTTCATGGGCATAAGCGGAAACCGGAAGGTTGTGAAAACGACGAACGGATTGTTCTTGGGTTTTTGTGGCTGTTTTTTGGATGCTGCGACCGGCGAAGCGCGGTGGCGGCGGGTGGGCGCTGAGGATAAACCTCAACGATCGGGACCAAGTTTAGAGTATTGAAAGGCCCCGTCAAGCACCCCCTCCCGCGTAGATTCCTGGTTTGTGAACCCGTCTACGCCTGGCTCGACGGGGTGAAGGTCAGATGTTGCTGTCCAGAAAAGCGGCCAGTTGCGACTTGGACAGAGCGCCCACCTTGGTCGCTTCCACCTCGCCGTTCTTGAACAACATCAGCGTGGGAATGCCACGGATACCGTATTTGGGCGGCGTTGCCTGGTTCGCGTCGATGTCGAGCTTGCAGACCTTGATGCGGTCGGCGTACTCGTCGGCGATCTCGTCGAGAATGGGCGCGATCATCTTGCACGGGCCGCACCACTCCGCCCAGTAATCGACCAGCACAGGCTTGTCGGCAGAGAGCACGTCGCTTTCAAAGTCGGAATCGCTGGTGTGAACGATGTTGTCGCTCATCAAATTGCTCCAGTAATGATGTGAGAGTTAACCGGTCCGGGCAGCGCCTGGGGAGGTCCCAGGGCCCTCGCGAAACGCTGCCAGTTTAGCACGACCGAGAGGGCCGGCCACTAATCCGCGAGCGCTGCGGCGATGGTGAACGCGAAGTAAGACAGTATGCCGTCGGCGCCGGCCCGCTTCAGGCAGAGCAACGACTCGGCGATGACGGCTTCGTCGAGCCAGCCGTTGCTCACGGCCGCCTTGAGCATCGCGTACTCGCCGCTGACCTGGTAGGCGAACGTCGGCACGGCAAACTCGTCTTTGACTCGGCGGATGATGTCCAGATACGGCATTCCGGGCTTGACCATCACCATGTCCGCTCCTTCCTCCAAGTCCAGCGCGATCTCCTGCAGAGCCTCGTCGCTGTTGCCCGGATCCATCTGGTAGGTGTGCTTGCTACCGCTGCCGAGCGTGGCCGATGAACCTACCGCGTCCCGGAACGGTCCGTAGTAGGCCGACGCGTACTTTGCCGAGTAGGCCATGATGAGCGTGTTCGTGTGACCTTCACCTTCCAACATCTGCCGAATTGCCCCCACCCGGCCGTCCATCATGTCGGACGGCGCGATGACGTCTGCTCCTGCGCTGGCGCAGACGGCTGCTTGACGGCACAGCGCCTCCACCGTGACGTCGTTGAGCACGTAGCCGTGCTCGTCGATGATCCCGTCCTGGCCGTGGGTGGTGTAGGGGTCCAGGGCCGCGTCGGTCATGACGCCGAGATCGGGCAAGGCTCCCTTCAGGGCCGCAACCGCCCGCGGTATCAGGCCGTCCGGGTTCCAGGCTTCGCGGCCATCCGTCGTTCTCAGATCGGGCTCCGTGTAGGGAAACAGCGCAATGGCAGGGATGCCGCGCCTGGCGGCTACCTCCGCGTGTCTCAACAGGTTGTCGATGGACAGGCGGTCGATGCCCGGCATGGAGTCCACGGCGATCTGCCGGTCGGCGCCCTCCACGACGAAGACCGGGTAGATGAGATCGTTGACCGAAAGCTCGGTCTCGCGCACCAGGCGCCGGATGAAGTCGGTCTGTCGATTGCGTCGCAGGCGCGTCGCGGGGAAACTGCGCGGCATGAGGGTTATCCTGACTATTCCGATGCTGGCATTTTTCGTGCCGGGGCGGCTATGGTAATGCAACGCGAGACGGACTCCACCGTATGAGCGGATCCGATTCGGGCGCCCCGGGGGCGGATTCCCGCGGCCGCCATCGAAAGCTCCTGGTGCTTGTGCTCGTCGCGGGGCTGGCGGGCGCTTTCTTCCTGACCGGCTTGGACGACTATCTCAGCCTGTCCTTCCTGAAGGGCGTTCATCAAGATGCCGTGGCCTTCGTGGCCGAGAACGCGCTGCTCAGCATCCTTGGTTTCTTCCTCCTTTACATCGCGGTTACCGCGCTTTCGCTGCCCGGCGCGGCGATCATGACGTTGGCCGCGGGGGCCGTGTTCGGCATGCTCTGGGGCACGCTGATCACGTCCTTTGCCAGCAGCGTGGGGGCCACCCTGGCCATGCTCATCTCGCGCACCCTGCTGCGCGACTGGGTCCACACTCGGTTTGCTGCCCAGCTGAAGGTGGTCAACGAGGGCCTGGCCCGGGACGGCGCTTTCTACCTGTTCAGCGTACGGATGGTCCCGCTGTTTCCCTTCTTTATCGTCAACCTCGTCATGGGCCTGACGGCCATGGGCACCTGGCAGTTCTACTGGGTGAGCCAGGTGGGGATGCTGGCCGGCACGTTCGTGTTCGTATTTGCCGGCACTCAGTTGGCCAACGTGGAGGCGGTCGCGGACGTGCTGAGCCCGGGGCTCATTGCGGCGCTGAGCCTGCTGGGCTTGTTTCCCCTGTTCGCGCGCAAGACCATGGCATGGCTCGAGCGCGCGCGAGCCGCTCGATGAAACCCGATCTCTGCGGGATCTGAAGACATGGCGAAGTACGACAACAACCTGATCGTGATTGGCGGAGGCTCCGCAGGCCTCATTGCTGCTCTGATCGCTGCTACCGTGCGGGCCCGGGTCACCCTGATTGAAAAGGGCGCCATGGGCGGCGACTGCCTCAATACGGGGTGCGTTCCGAGCAAGACGCTCATCCGCTCCGCGAAGATTGCGCACTATCAGGCGTCGGCCCAGCGTTACGGATTGCAAGCGGCGACTCCCCAGGTGGACTTTCCGGCGGTGATGCGCCGGGTGCAGCAGGTCATCGCGACCATCGAGCCCAAGGATTCCATGGCCCGCTATCGGGAGCTCGGCGTCAACTGCGTGGCGGGGACCGCGCGCCTGATTGATCCCCATCACGTTCAGGTCGGCGATGAGCGCTTTAGCACCCGAAGCATCGTTCTTGCCACGGGGGCTGAGCCCGTCGTCCCGCCCATTCCCGGGCTCGCAGAGGCCGACCCGCTCACCTCAGACAACCTCTGGGGGCTCGAGCGCCTTCCGCAGCGGCTTCTGGTGATGGGCGGGGGTCCCATCGGCTGCGAGCTGGCCCAGGCCTTTGCCCGGCTTGGTGCTTGCGTCACGCTCATCGACATGGCGCCTGGCCTGATGCCCCGGGAGGACGACGACGTCTCCTCTTTCGTCGAGCGGAGACTGCGCGCCGAGGGCATCGACGTTCGCACCGGCCATAGAGCGGTGCGTGTGGCCGCCTCGACTGATGGCTCAGGCGTGCTTCATGCCGACTCGGATGGCGGGGAGGTCGAGATCGGTTTCGACCGGGTGCTAGTGGCCGTGGGTCGCCGCGCCAACACGGAGGGGCTGGGGCTGGACGCGCTGGGAATCTCCACCCGCGCGGACGGCACCCTGGATGTCGACGCCCATCTCCGCACGGCTGTGCGCAACGTCTACGGGTGCGGCGACGCGGCGGGCCCCTACCAGTTCACTCACATGGCTTCCCACCAGGCCTGGTATGCGGCGGTCAACGCGCTGTTCGGCCGGTTCCGGAGATTCAAGGTCGACTACTCGGTGGTGCCCTGGGTGACGTTCACCGATCCGGAAGTCGCCCGGGTGGGGCTTTCGGAAACCGAGGCCGCGCAGCAGGGCATCCCCGTCGAGGTTACGCGGTACGAGCTGGACGATCTGGATCGAGCCCTCGCCGACGGTGCCGCTTCCGGCTGGGTCAAGATTCTCACGAGACCCGGCTCTGACCGCATCCTGGGGGTTTCCATCGTGGGCGCCCATGCCGGCGAGCTGATTGCGGAATACGTGCTGGCCATGACCCATGGCATCGGGCTGAAGAAGATTCTCGGCACGATTCACGTCTACCCGACGCTTGCCGAGGCGAACAAGCTCGCTGCCGGAGCGTGGCGACGCGCCCACGCGCCCGAACGGCTGCTGCGCTGGGTCGGCAGGCTACACGACCTGCTGCGCTAGGGAAGCAGATCCTTCTTCAGGCGTTTTAAGCCGCGCTGGAACAGAGATGCATCGTCCAGCATCCTGGCCATTGCCAGGTTCCCGTACAGCCCAGCCAGCAGAGCGGAAGACGCCCGGCGTGCCCGGTTCGGTTTCATGCCGGTTTCCTCGAACGTGGCGGCAAGCTTCTCCCCCCAGTCTAGAAACCGCCGTCGGATGGCGTCACCGTGCACGGCCCTCAGCGTGCCGTGGTCCAGCACGGCGATCAGGCACGGTCGCTCGCCGTGATCCACGTAGCTGCTGAAGGCGTCCACGAACCGGCCAAGTCTTACCCGGGCGGGCTGCTTCTTGGTCAGTCGGGAAAAGGCCATCTTGTCCAGCCGGGCGATCGCCCGGGTCAGCAGCACCGAGGCCATCTCCGGTTTGCCGCCGGGGAAGTGATGGTAGAGGCTGGCTTTCCCCAGCCCGCTGGCGGTTGCGAGGCGGTTCAGGCTGGCGCCCTCGTAGCCGCGCTCGACGAAAACCTGAGCGAGCCGCTCTTCAAGCTCGCCGCGCTTATCCGCAGCTGACTTGTCATTTTTGCTCATCGGCTCAGCGTAACAGAACGTTCGGTCGGTCGAAAGAAGTCGCCCATGCGATCCGCCTGCGACTTGCCCCTTGATGAGACGGGCCCTTTGAGGGGAGACTCCTCAGGCGGGATTGCGCCGTGCAGGTCCGGGCCTCCCGGCCCCTGGGGATCTTGGGTATACAGTGGGGACATGAAACATGAAATTTGGAATCTTCTACGAGCATCAGCTGCCGCGCCCGTGGGACAACGGAGCCGAGCAGCGGCTGTTCAACGAGGCGTTGGACCAGGTCGAACTGGCCGATCGGCTGGGCATCGACTACGCGTGGGAGGTCGAGCATCACTTCCTCGAGGAGTACTCCCACTCCTCGGCGCCCGAGGTCTTCCTGGCAGCCTGCTCCCAGCGGACGAAGAACATCCGCCTGGGCCAGGGCATCCGGCAGGTGATCCCGCAATACAATCATCCGGCCCGCACCGCCGAGGTAATCGCCACGCTGGACCTTGTTTCCCAGGGTCGTGTGGAGTTCGGCACCGGCGAGTCCTCGGCAGAGCTCGAGCTCGGCGGCTTCCGGATTCCCGTCGCCAAGAAGCGCAAGATCTTCATGGAGGCCACCGAGCAGATCTGCAACATGCTCGCTATGGACCCGTACCCGGGCTACAAGGGGCAGTATTTCGAGATGCCCTGCCGCAACGTGGTGCCCAAGCCCGTGCAGCGCCCGCACCCGCCCGTCTGGGTGGCCTGCTCCCAGCGGGAGACCATCAGGATGGCCGCGCGGCTGGGCATCGGAGCGCTCACCTTCGCTTTCGTCGATCCCATGGAAGCCCAATCCTGGGTGGACGAGTACTACAGCATCATCAAGAGCGATGAGTGCGTGCCCATCGGACACGCTGTCAACGCCAACATCTGCATGGTGTCGAGCTTCTCCTGTCATCACGACCGGGAAACCGCCGTGCGACGCGGGCTGGAAGGCTTCGAGTTCTTCGGGTACGCCCTAGGCAGCCTCTACGGTTTCGGTGAGCACAAGCCTGGCCGCACCAACCTCTGGCACGAGTTTCAGACCGTGCGCGCGCCGCAGGTCAGGCACGAGGTCGCCGACTTCAGCGAGGCCCTGCTGGGCGCCAGAGGCGGTATCGGCACCCCGGCGGACCTGCGCCAGCACCTGCGCAAGTTCGAGCGCTGCGGGGTCGATCAGGTCACCTTCATCCAGCAGGCCGGGATGAACCAGCACGAGCACATCTGCGAGTCCCTGGAGATCTTCGCCGCCGAGGTGATGGGAGAGTTCAAGGAGCGGGAAGCGGAGCGGGAGGAGCGCAAGATGCTTGAGCTCGAGCCTTACATCGCCGCTGCCTTGGACCGCAAGGTCAAGATGAAGCCGCTGGCCGACGAGGAAATCCCAACGTTTATGGCCCTGGGGCGGCGGATCACCGAGGAGCAGGAGGACGCCCCCTCCATCTACGAGCGGCCGGCGGCCGGGTAGTCCGAAAGAATGCATAAATTGCTGCGACCCTTTTCCCCGCTCGTGCATCTTTAGATAAGTATGGCCAGCTTTGCCGATGTTCGCCTGGAGCCAGGCGTTGCCCGGGGCCTGAAGCGGGGTGACCGCAGCGCCCAGGGCATCGCGTACCGTGTGCTTGCGCCCACGGTGATGGGCCTTGCCTGTCGCATTCTCCAGGACGAGGGATCGGCTCAGGAAGTCGTTCAGGACACCTTCGTGGACCTGATCGAGCACGCTCGCACGCTCAAGGATGCGCAGGCCGTCGTCGGCTGGGTACGGCAGGTTGCCGTGAACCACTGCCTGATGCGGCTGCGTTCGCCCTGGAACAAGCGTCGGGACGAGCTCGATGCCGACCCGGCAGGGGACGTCTACGTCGACATGGCCGATGGTGCAGCCCGAACGGAGAACATGCAGGACATCGAGACAGCGCTCGGCGAGCTGGAGCCGGAGACCCGGCTGGTGATCTGGCTCCACGACGTGGAGGGCTACACCCACCAGGAGATTGGGGGCTTGGTCGGTCGTACCGCCAGCTACTCGAAATCCCAGATGGCGCGAGGTTATCAAAAGCTCGCGAAGAGGTTCAGAGGAACACAAGATGGAATCGAAAACGCCGCTAGCCGATCTGTTAGCTCACCGTGACGGCGAGGAGCTGCCCGACGATGTCGTGCGAGGCATCGAGGGAGACCCCGCTGCGCAGCGGGATCTTCGGACGCTGCGGGGCATAAGGCAGGAGCTCAACGCGCTCCCGCCAGTTCAGCCCGACCCTGCGCTGTGGGAGGAGATCAACCGCAGGGCGCACCCATCACGCAGCTGGACGCTGCGCTACCCGCTCGCGACGGCGGCGACCGTGTTTGTGGCGGCAGCGCTGACTATCGTTGCCTGGAACCCGCTGCGTAAAGGTGGAGACGCCGCTGGACCTGGTCCCGTGCTGGTGGCCGACGGCGCCCTGGTTGATCTGATGAGCCGTTCGCAGGTTTTAGAGTCGCACCTGCCTGTCCAGGGAACGCCGGCAGGTCAGCTGGCTTGGGGCTCGGCGGAGGAAGCGCTGAGGTATCGGATTGCCGATATCGATGCGGAGCTGATGAGGCTCTACGAGACAGAACCCCTGGACGTCGAGCGCCGTGAAGCCCTGTGGCGACAGAGGGTCGACCTGCTCGAATCGCTGACCGAGGTGCAGCGCGGCCAGGCCGTGGTGCGGCCTGCAATTTATTAGGAGTCGACAGATGATCAAGTGGTTGAGCACGCGGAAGCGAGTGGTTGTAGCCGGGGTCACGGTATTGCTGCTCTCGGGGTACACCTTTGCCGACGAGCTGGAGGACCGGCTTCGCGAGGCCCGCGAGCAGCTCGACGCGGCCGCTGAGCGGCTTGCCGAGCTGCACAGGCAGATGTACGAAGTCGAGATGTCCGAGGGCCGCTACGGCAAACGGGCCATGCTCGGCATTCTTCTGACCAGCATGGGTGACGACGACGGTCTGGTAATCGCAGGCGTGACGCCGGACGGTGGGGCGAAGCAGGCGGGGCTTGCGGCCGGCGACCGGATCGTCGCCATCGGCGGCGTGCGTCTGGACACCGGCGGTGCGGACAAGCCCGGCAAGCGCCTGAGCAACGTGGTCAAGGAGCTGGAGCCCGGCGATCCGGTCGAGGTGGAATACGTGCGCGACGGCGAGACGGTGACTACCGAGGTGGTCACTCAGCCCAAGCGCGCCTTCGTGATGAAGTCTCTGGCGATGGAGCTGGACCAGCTCGATCCGGAATTCACGGCCGAGCTCGCCAAGGAGTTCGAGGACCTCGGGGAGCTCAAGGAGCTCAAGGAGCTGGGCAAGCTCGAAGCTCTCCACCAGCTGGGTGACCTGGGCGAGCTGATCGGCGACATGGTCACCGTGGGCGCCCCCATCAAGCTGGAAGACATGGACGGTGACCTCGCCGGGTATTTTGGCGTGGACGAAGGCGTCCTCGTGGTGGCTCCGCCGTCGGAGGACAGCGAGCTGAAGAGCGGCGACGTGCTGCTCGAGCTGGACGGCAGGGACGTGACCGACGCCCGGGACGCCATGAAGACGCTTGCCATGAGCGACGAAACCATCGACGCGAGGGTCCTGCGCAATGGCAAGCAGCGCAAGGTTTCCGTGGACTGCTCGGAGCTCACCGGACGCCACCAGGTGGCCATCTCGCATGGCCCGCGAGTCATCAGGATTCAGCGCGGCATGGACGGGGACGACGACGTGGAAGTCAAGATCGTCGTGGACGAGGAAGTGATCGTGGAAGGCAAAGGCGCGGACGATGACGCCGCCGAGGCGAAGGCGGGCGGATAGGCCCGAGAACCCATCAGCATCCCCTCAGGACGCACCGTTCAGCTCTGCTCTAGCGCCTCGAGTGCCTCACTTGCGGATAGCCAGGCCTGTTCGGTAGCGTCCAGCTTTTTTCTCAGCCTGCCGGAAGCCGTCAGCAGCTCGTCCAGCTCGGCGGGCGGGAGGCTCCGGTACACGTCGCCGTCCGCCAGGCGGGACTCGAGCTCACGCAGCTCGCTGCTGACCTGATCCATTTCCTGCTCAAGATGCCTGAGCCTGGTCCGCAGAGGCCGGGCGGCCTCCCGCTGGGCGGCCGCGGCCTGCCGCAGGGCCTTGCGGTTCGCCCCGGGCGCCCGTTGGGCTGAGTCAGGCGAGTTGCCGCTCAATCGGCTTTCGGCGTAGGCATCGATGTCACCGGCGAAGGTGGTGAGCCGGCCCGCGTCCACCAGCCAGAACTCGTCCACCGCCCGCCGCAGCAGGCTGCGGTCGTGGGAGACGAGCAGCAGGGCGCCGGCGTAATCCTGCAACGCCAGGGTGAGCGCCTCGCGCATCTCCAGGTCCAGATGGTTGGTTGGCTCATCGAGGACCAGGATGGCCGGTTGCGCCAAGGCGATCAGAGCGAGCACGAGTCGTGCTTTCTCCCCTCCGGAGAGCGTGACGATGGGTCGTTCGACCATGTCGGCGGGGAAGCCCCACCCGCCGAGGTAGTCCCGGCACCACTGCTCCCGGGCTTGGGGGCGCTCGTTCATCAGCGTCGCCAGTGCGGTCGCCTGCCCGTCCAGCCTCTCGAGCTGATGCTGGGCGAAGTACCCCACCGCCGAGTGGTGCCCGCGTACCAGCTTTCCCGCCAAGGGCGCTAGCTCGCCGACCAGGCACTTGAGCAGCGTGGACTTGCCGGCGCCGTTTGCGCCCAGGATGCCGATGCGCGCGCCGGGCAGGAGCGTCTCTCTCACCTGCTCGATTACGGCCCTATCGCCGTAGCCCACGGATACGTCTTGGAGGCTCAGCAGAGGGTGCGACATCCGCTCCGGGTTTGTGAAGCTGAAGCGGTAGGGGGAGTCGGCGTGCACGGGCGCAACCGCCTGCATGCGCTCCAGCGCCTTGATCCGGCTCTGGGCCTGCTTCGCCTTGCTGGCCTTGGCCCGGAACCGGTCGATGAAGCGCTGCATGTGCTTGATTTCGGCCTGCTGCCGGGCATGAGCTGCCTGTTGCTGCGCCAGCGCTTCCGCGCGTTGCCGCTCGAACGAGGAGTAGTTGCCCCGGTAGGACGTGGCCCCGCCCTGGGCGATGTGGACGATGTGGTCGCACACCCCGTCGAGAAAGGTCCGGTCGTGCGCGATCACGAGGAGGGTACCCGCAAATCGCTGCAGCCAGGACTCCAGCCACACGGTCGTGTCCAGGTCCAGGTGGTTGGTGGGCTCGTCCAGAAGCAACAGGTCGGCCGGGGCCATCAGCGCCTGGGCGAGATTCAGGCGGATCCGCATCCCGCCGGAGAATGCGCTAAAGGGTTCCTCGATCTCTTCCGGCGCGAAGCCGAGCCCGTTCAGTATGGTCCCGGCTCGGGCTCGCGCCTGGTGCCCGCCGACGTCGCCGAAGCGAGTGTGTAGCTCGGCCAGCGCCAGATCATCCCCGCGGGTCTCGGCGCCCTGGATGCGCCGCTCCACGGCGCGCAGCTCCCGGTGGCCGTCGATCACGTGCTCGATCGCTGGCCGTTCGGTAACCTCGACCTCCTGGGCCATTTGGGACAACACCCAGTCGGCGGGACGGCTTACGTCTCCTTCGTCGGGCTGCAGTCGGCCGAGAATCATCTCGAACAGGGTCGACTTGCCCGCGCCGTTGCGCCCTACCATGCCGACCTTGTGGCCGGGATGGATCGTGCAGTTCAGGTGCTCGAACAGCTGCTTGGGGCCGCGTTTCAGGGAAATGTCGATCAGCTGGAGCATCGATTCGGGCAGCTCGTGGGGAAGTACGCGCGGGACGACACCGGTTGTCGCGCCGTCGAGCCGGGTTTTCGGACGTCCCGAGAAGCCGGCTGGCGGCGGATTCTATGCGGTCAAGGTCTCGTCGTCGACGTGGCGCGGCGCCTTGGCCGGTTGGTTGCGCAGCTCTCGGGCCGTGTGTCCGCGATGCAAGGGTTGACGCTCGATCCAGGCGGTGAGCGCGCGCCATGCCGGGGTTTCCCGACGGGCTGCCCGACAGTCGATCAGGTCCACCACGCCCTCTCCACGCTCAAAGGCCTCTGGGTAGACGGGGCTGTCACGGAACGTGGCGACCCGGGGAACGTCCAGGCACTGCAGGAAGTGCTCCAGCCTGGCATGCATCGAAGAGTTTGTCTGGACCCGGTTGGCGATGACGCCCACCGGCTTCGGCATGGTCCGAAACGTCCGGTGGGTGAGCAGCTCCTTGATGAACTGGCTGGCGGCGCGGATGTCGATGGCCGACGGCAGCAGCGGAACCAGGATCACGTCGCACTGCTTGAGAAGCATCTCCAGATCCCGATCCTGGGGGTTGGTATGACCGTCGACGATGACCCGGCTGACGTCGGCGGGAATCCGGTTGTGAAAGGTCTGGGTCTGGTACATGTTGGCGCGCTGATGGGCGCGAACGAGGTGAACGGGGGCAAGTTCCCGTGAGCGCTGCTCTGCCCAATAGCTGCTGGACGCCTGGGGGTCCTGATCGACCAATGCGACCTTCGCCCCGCGGCTTGCGTACGACACGGCAAGATTCGTGGCGATGGTGGTCTTTCCGCACCCGCCTTTGCCGTTACTGATCAGTATGCGCCGAACGTTCGCATTCATGCGCTTTGGCCCTTTCTCTGAGAGCTCTGCTGGAATCGGGATCCCTGTGTCCATGGGCCTGTCGTCAGGCCCCCCGTCGCCCGCGCCGTCCCCCAGGACAGGCCGCGTTGACTGATCTGTGGTCGCACGCGTCGGGCAGCGCTGGAATATAACACCGTTTGCGCGGATGTCACCAACGGCCAGGCGTCGTCGGTCGCCCCTGACCGGCCGCGCACCGCGGCCCGTTCAGCGTCGGATCGGCGGTCCGGCAGGCCGGCAATCAGCAGTAGCGTTCGCCGCCCGCGAACAGGGCGTTGAGGTCCTCGTCATTGGTGTCGAGCAGGGTGTCGAGCCAGCGGTGAAAGCGCTGCCCGCCCTCCTCGTTCCGGCCGAACATCACGTGGCTCATGGCGCCAGTGGTGATTGCCGTCTGCTGGCGCAGGCCGGTGGCGTAGTCCTCCTCCTGAACCACGTACTCGAGCAGCTTGAACATCTGCTCGGCTGCCTCAGCCTGCTCGGCGTCCGGTGCCTTTTCCATCAGATAATTCTGCACGGTCACCGATTCCTGGGGCGTCTTGCCTGGGAACAGCTGGGACACCATGACGCTGCGGCCACCGCCGTCGAAGCCGGCGATGGACACGTGGGGGAAGATTGTCCACACGCCCGCCAGCATGTGTGCTTCGTTCCACTCGGATTCGGGCAGGTCCTCGTAGTCGGCCAGCGTGGGGTCGGGAGAGCTGACCCGCTGATGGGGCCCCCAGGCGTAGTAGAGCGCTTGATTGGGAAACTGGTCACCGAAGGTGTCCTTGTGCAGGATCGGCAGGTGGTAGAGGTCCAGGTAGCCGTCGTAGGCGATCTTCCAGTTGGGACCGGCGATCGCGCGCTGCTCGAAAAGATGCCAGTCCTCGAAATGGAAGTGCCCGAGGAGCTCGTCGTATCCGGACAGGAACGTATCGATATCCAGTTTTGAATCGGGGTTGACGATCACCCAGATCATGCCCGCCCGCTCGGCCACGGGAAGGGGCACGAGGCCGTTTTCCTCTTTGTTCACGTCGCCGAAGTCCTTCGGCGCGTAGACGCCGACGAGTGCACCCTCGTGGTCGTAGGTCCACGCATGATAAGGACAGGTAAACCGATGGGTGTTCCCACATCCGGGCAGCATGACCTGCGATCCGCGGTGGCGGCACATGTTGACGAATGCCCGGACCTCGCCGTCCTCGCCGCGGCTCAGAAGAACGGGCATGCCCACCGCTTCCATGGCCTTGTAGTCGCCGGGGTTACGCAGCTCGTCCGTCATCGCCAGCAGCAAGGGCATGCGCCGGAAGATCCGATCCATCTCCAGCTGCCAGCGATCGGGATCGAAGTAGTTCTGCACAGGGACCTTGACGATGTCCGGAGCCTGCTCGATGGTTCCGGCCTTCGCATGGGCGATGTTGTGCCTGGCCATGTTGATCAGCTGCGCCCGACTCATTGTGCGTCCTCCTGAAACTAGGCCTACAGGATAGCGGTCCCGGACAGGCAATCAACAAGCGGGAAACGCCGTCGGGCGGGCGGCCCGCCCGACGGGTCAGCGGGTGCCGGCGCGCAGCTGCAGTGCCGCCATGACGGCCAGGGCGACGAAGCCCACCAGGGCCCAGCCTGGAATGGAAATTCCCAGGAAGCTCCAGGCGACCTCGGCGCAATCTCCGGTTCCCCGGGTCATGGCGATGAGCACGTCCGTGAGGGGGAAGGCCTCGAGCATGTAGCTCATGTCCGGGCCGCAGGAAGGCACCTGATCCGCCGGGAGGCTCTGCAGGTACAGCTGCCGGATCGAGAATCCCCCGCCGACGATCGCCGCGATGATGGAGCACAGCGGGTAGATCCCCAACCGCGGGTTGTGCAGCAGGCTTGCGAACGCGAAAGCCCCGGCGACGAAGAACCAGATGCGCTGCATGAGGCAAAGAGGGCACGGGGCCATGCCGAACACGTGCTCCATGATCAGCGCCGCGAACAGCAGAGCGCCGACGCTGCCGACGAGAAGGGCCGCCCACAGCTCGCTGGCCTCTCTGAAAACCCAGGCGCTCATCGAACGGTTACCACGACTTTGCCGATGGCCTGTCGCTCGCTCAAGCAGCGCAGCGCAGCGGCGTATTCCTCCAGGGGATAGGTGCGGCCGATGAGCGGCTTGATCTTGCCCTCGCGGTACAGCCCCAGGATTTCCTGAAAGTTCGCGTCGGCCTCGTCACGTTGCCTTGCGCTCCAGGCGCCGTAGAAGACCCCCACGACCTGACAGCTCTTGAGCAGAATCAGGTTGATGGGCACCCGGGGTATCTCGCCGGCGGCGAAGCCGATCACGAGAATGCGGCCGTACCAGTTCACGCAGCGCATGCATTGCTCGAAAAGGTCACCCCCCACGGGCTCGTAGATGACGTCGGCGCCCTTGCCCCCGGTGAGCGCTTTGACCTTCTCCTTCAGCTCCCCATCGCTGTAGTCGATGAGCTCGTCTGCCCCGGCGCTCTCCGCGGCGGCGAGCTTCTCTGCCGAGCTGGCCGCGGCGATCACCCGCGCGCCCATGGCTTTGCCGAGCTCCACGGCCGCAAGGCCTACGCCCCCGCCTGCGCCCGTCACCAGAAGCGTCTCACCGGGCTTGAGCCCGGCCCGCTGCTTGAGCGCGTAGTACGAGGTGCCGTAGGTGGTGCTGATGGCGGACGCCTCGACGAAGCTCATCTCGTCGGGCATGGGCCTCATGGTCGCCTCGGGCGCGGCGAGCTGCTCGGCGAAGCCGCCGTGGCCGATGCCCCCGAAGACCCGGTCGCCCACGTTGAATCGAGTAGCGCCTTCGCCGATCGCGGCAACCGTGCCCGCGATCTCGCCGCCGGGCGAAAAAGGAAATGGTGGCAGGCTCTGGTACTTGCCGGCGATCATCAGCACGTCCGGAAAGTTAAGGGCGGAGGCGTGAATGTCGACCAGAATCTGGCCGGGTCCCGGCTCGGGGCTCTCCACTTCCTCCATCACCAGGTCTTCCGGCGGGCCGAATGCCTTGCAGAGTACCGCTCTCATGGGCTCTTCCTGAAATTCAGAGAACGCAAGAGTAACGGGCGTTTCGGCAGCGTCAACCTGGCCGTCCCGGTTTCAGCGACCTGCCGGCGCCAGCCTCTAGGGATTGGTGGCCGGAGGCGGTCCCTCGTCGCGCAACCATTGCTGCGCGTGGGCAACCAGGTCCGGAAAGTACGCGAGGAAATCGGCTTCAAGGTCGGCGAGGTTGGCTCGGGTAACGCTCAGCATCTCGGTATTCAGGTGCTCGCGATCTAGCCGACGGGTCACCGAGCGCAGCGCGCGGTCCATTGTTTCGAATTGGGCGTACCCGGCCAGCAGGTCTTTCTCGCGCATGTACTCCAAGAAGCGGTGACCGTGCTCGGGCAGCCGATGCTCCTGGGAGGTAATCTGGCCGTAGGCTCTGGCAGTGAAGGCCTCGATCGGCTCGTGGCAGAACACGGTCCAGTGCTTCGCCAGGCAATGGTCGGCGATGATGTCGACCAGCACGGGCGCCAGCCGTCGCAAGGGTCCGGGGAACCGGTTGCAGCTCGCCTGGATGCCCGGATGCTCGTTGCTGAAAGCGTCGATGCGTCGATGCAGCCGCACGCCCAGGGCCAGGCCCGGAGGAAGCTCGGAGCCGATGGGGCCCTTGACGAAGTCGCCGAGAAAACCGCCGACGACCAGATCCGGCTCCTCCGGGTCGGTGGACTGCGCCGCGATCAGGCAGTGGGCGAGAAAGTTCACTCGAGCGCCAGGTAGTCCTTGAGAAAGGTGTCGAAGTCCACGCGGTCGCCGGCTTCGATCTCCTTCTCGCGCGCCAGGGACTGTTCCGAGGTCGCCTGGTGCTCGGCCAGCTGCTCGCCTCGCAACGGGTGCTCATCGAAGTAGCCCTTGTGCGCGATGGACTGGTTCATGGCGAAGCGGAAAAAGGGAATGCCCTGGGTCTGCATGACGGCCAGCACCCGGGCGGACGGCGTCAGCGACGGCTCCCGGATCTTGCCCGTCTGCTCGGTGAGCGCATGCCGGTACAGTTCGGTCCCGGTGGCTTCGTCCAGAAGCTCGGCAATGGGTCCGCAGGCGTGCAGCAGCTCCTCCGCCCACTCCTCCCGGGCGATCGAGCCCCTGAGCTGCTCCAGTCGAAGATCCCGCTCGCGGCCTCGCTCGACCACCGCGAGCTGATTTCTTCCCATCAGCTCCGATTCGCGCTCGCTGTCGAGAGCACTGTCGGCAAGCAGGCAATAGAGGAGAAACGTGTCGATGAAGCGTATCGCGACGGTATCGATGCCCAGGTGGAGAAACGGGTTCAAGTCCAGGCATCTGACCTCGACGTACTCGACCCCTCGGGATCTCAGGGCGTTCAGCGGCCGCTCGCCGGTCATGATGCGGCGCTTAGGCCGGATGGTTCCGTAAAACTCGTTCTCGATCTGCAGCAGCGAGGCGTTCAGCTGCCGGTAATCGCCGTCGACCTTGACGCCGATGGCCTCGTAGGGGGGATACGGCTGGGTCAGCGCCGTGTGCATGGTTGCCGCGTACTGTTCCAGACCGTTGTAGGAGATGTGCAGGCTGCGCTGGGCGTCGCTCTGGTAGCCGAGCCGCCCCATCCGCAGCGACGTTGCATGGGGCAGGTACAGGGAGCCCTCGTCGAAGGGCATCAGCTCGTGGGGTTGATTCTTCACGAACGATTTGCAGATCGCGGGCGATGATCCGAACAGGTAGATCAGCAACCAGGAAAAGCGCCGGAAGTTCCGGATGAGGCCGAAATACGCGTCCGTGATGAAATCCTGGGTCGCCTGGGTCCCGTCGCGTTCCGCGAGGGTCTCCCAGAATGCCTGGGGCACCGAAAAGTTGTAGTGGATGCCGGAGATCGTCTGCATGAGCCGCCCATAACGATTGCCGAGCCCGAGCCGGTAGACGGTCTTGGCTTTGGCGATGTTCGAGCTGCCGTAATGGCCCACGGGGATGTCGTCGTCGGCTCCGAGCACGCACGGCATGCTCGCGGACCACAGCAGTTCGCCATTCAGGTTCTGGTAGACAAAGCGGTGAACGCCCTCGAGTTGGGCAAGGGTCGCTTCGGGAGACTGATGCACCTCGGTGATGAGCTCCAGCTGGGCTTCGCTGAAATCCGTGGTGATGTTCGGATGAGTGAGCGCGGATCCTAGGGCGGAAGGGTGCGATCGGTGGGAAAGCGCACCTTCCGGCGTGACCCGCAGGCTCTCCTTCTCGATGCCCCGCTGGATCTCCTGCAGGGCGGCGGGCCGGGCGCGCAAGGCGCTCAGGAGCATAGGGTCGATGGGTGCGGCTGCGTGGGCCATGTCCGCCTCTGAGCCCTATCGGGTGGCCTTCAGGCCACCTCAATAATCCGTGGTCGGACCAGCATCGACGATGGGCTGGGCAACGTTGAACTTGCCGAAGTTCTCCGCGAATTTGGCGATCAGGCTGCGCGCGGACTCGTCGTANNGAGGTCGGGATGTCCAGATTGAAACCCGGAAGCCTCTGGGTCTCGGCGTCGTCCAGTGCGCCGGACTGGATCGCGCGGATGATGGCCCTGGTATCGGGGATCGCGAAGCGTTTCCCGACGCCGTAACCCCCACCGGTCCAGCCCGTGTTGACCAGGAAGACCCGGGAGCCGAACTCCTCGATGCGCTTGATCAGCAGATCGGCGTACACGCCGGCCGCGCGGGGAAAGAACGGCGCGCCGAAGCAGGTCGAGAACGTCGCTTTGTAGGCCTCCGTGGATCCCACCTCGGTGGACCCCACCTGGGCCGTGTAGCCGGACAGGAAGTGGTAGGCGGCGGCTTCCTTGGAGAGCACCGAGACGGGTGGCAGAACGCCGCTCACGTCGCAGGTGAGAAACACCACCTGGCCGGGCTCCCCGCCACGGTTGTCGGGAACCTTCGCTTCGATGTTGCTGCGCGGATAGCAGGCGCGGGTGTTCTCGGTCAGCGAGCCGTCCGTGTAGTCGGGATCGCGGGAGTTCGCGTCGATGATCACGTTCTCGACGATGGCGCCAAAGCGGATGGCGTCGAAGATCACCGGCTCGTTCTCGCGAGTCAGATCGATGCACTTGGCGTAGCAGCCGCCTTCGAAGTTGAAGACGGTGCCCTTGCCCCAGCCGTGCTCGTCGTCGCCGATCAGCAGGCGGTCGGGGTCCGCGGACAGGGTGGTCTTGCCGGTGCCGGACAGGCCGAAAAACAGCGTCACCGCTCCGTCGTCGCCCATGTTTGCCGAGCAGTGCATGGGCAGGACGTCTTTCTCGGGGAGGAGAAAGTTGAGTACGGAGAACATGGACTTCTTCATTTCGCCGGCGTATCGCATACCGGCAAGCAGCACCTTGCGCTGTGCAAAGTTGATCATCACCGTGCCGTCGCTGGCCGTGCCGTCGCGATCGGGTTCGCAGACGAAACTCGGCGCGTTGACGATGTTCCACACGGCTTTGTTGTGGGGGTTGTAGTTTTCGGGCTTGATGAAAAGTGCGCGGCCGAACAGCGCGTGCCAGGCATACTCGGTGGTCACCTCGATGGGCAGGTAGTGCTCGGGGTCCGCCCCGACGTGCAGGTCGGAGACGAACCGCTCGCGGTCCTCCAGGTGAATCTGCACGCGGTCCCAAAGCGCTTCGAACACCTCCGACGCGATGGGCTGGTTGATGGCTCCCCAGTCGATGGCGTCGGCCGTCGACGGCTCCTCGACGATGAACCGATCCTTTGGTGAGCGTCCGGTCCGATGACCGGTTCGGACGACGATGGCGCCGTTGCTGGCGAACTGGCCCTCCCCTCTGAGCACGGCCAGTTCGGCCAGCGCGGCGGAGGAAAGGTTCAGATGAGTGGTGTGCTTTGCCGTTGACTCGATGTCGACTGCCATGCTGCGAGCGCGTTCCCCTGACATTCAATCGATTATGCCAGAGCGTCGAGATTTGGCCTATGCGGAATGAAAGGGTTTGTAAGCGAAGCTCGCTCAGTGCAGCTGCGGCGCTTCCCGTTGCACCAGCAGATGGATGTCGATTGGGTCGTAGGCGTAGGCGGTGCCGCAGATCTCGCAGGTCACCGTGACCTCGCCGTCGCTTTCCAGAATGTCCAGCAGCTCCCGGGACGGCACCGCGTCCAGGGAGGCGGTGCTGCGATCCCGGCTGCAGGTGCACCCGAAAGTCAGCGGCCGTGGCGGCTGCAGGGTCAGCGCTCGGGTGGGAAACAGGCGCTGGAGCAGAGCTTCCGGAGTCAATGCGGCCAGGTCGGCCGAGGCGGTGCCTGCCGCTCGCTGAATCTGGTTCCAGTCCGATTCGTGCTGGTCCAACTCGATCTCCGTGGCGTCATCTTCGGCGGGCAGCCGCTGCAGCAGCAGCCCGGTGACCGTGTTCCCAGCTCGGCCGAAGTAGAATCGGGTGGGTAGCTGCTCGCTTGAGGCAAAGTAACCCTCCAGGTTTCCGGCCAGATTCTCGTGATCCAGAGCGACCAACCCCTGGTAGCTCACCGGACGGGACGAGGCCGGGTCGGAGTCAACGAGGGAGATGGCCAGCTGGCCGTCGCCGAGCAGCGTGCGTAGCGGCGCGTCCTCGGGAATGCCCGAGGCTTGGTCCCATCGGGCGATCCCGCGCAGCACGCTGCGGGAGCGGCACTCCGCCAGCAGGGTCGTCAGCGGCCCGCGCCCGCGCGACTGCAGGCTGACGGCGCCCTCGAACTTGATGGTGTCGGCGAGCATGGCGACGGCGCTTAGCGCCTCGCCCAGCACGGTCTGCAGCCGGTGCGGATATGGCTGCCGCGCGAACACCTCCGCGAGCACGGCTTCCAGTCGCACCCAGTTGCCTCGGATCGGCGCGTCCTGGAAGCTGAATCGATGCAGGCGGTCGGCAATCATGTTGGTGACGAGTCTTCCTTGAGCTTCTTGAGCGCGCGGCGATCGCGCTTGCTTGGCTTGGTGCTCGGCACCTTCAGGCCGAGCCGCTCCATCTGCCGCCGGGCGCGCTGGGCTTCGCGTACCTCGATGCTCGTCGGCGTTTCGTCGTAGAGTTTTGCGGCGACGGTCGCGCTGCCCCGGCGCTGGGCGATCGCCCGGACCACCACGGTTTCCGGAATCAACCCGCGCCTCACCGTGAGCACGTCCCCGACGCTCACTTCCTTGCTGACCTTGGGCCGGACCGTTGCCCCGTTCTCGTCGCGGTTGAGATGCAGGTGAACCCTGCCGCCCTCGATGGCAGCCTTGGCCTGGGCGCGGGTCTTGAAGAACCGGGCCGCCCACAGCCAGCGATCCAGCCGGGCCGCGTCAGCGTCACTCATCGGGCAGGATCTCGCGGAAGTCGGTGAAGGCCGGGTAACCCAGGCCCTCCCTGGGGGGGCGCTCCGAGTCGGGCTGGGCCACGGTGAGCAGGTGTCTGATGCCGAACTCGCCGGCGGCCGTCAGCACCGCGTCGTTGTCGTCGATGAGCAGCGTGCGATCCGGCTCGTAGGGGTGCCTGGCCATCAGCTCCGCCCAGAACGCAGAGCTCTCCTTGGGCGCGCCGTAGTCGTGGCACGACACGTCGGCATCCAGCTTGCTCGTCACGTCGGCGTGAGCGTTCTTCACGTCCAGACTGTCGCGATGGGCGTTGGTCACCAGCAGCGAGCGCTTCCCCCGGGCGCGAAGCCAGACGAGGAATTCCTCGGCATACGGCCGGTAGCGGATCAGGTCGGTGAGCTCGTTGTGCAGGCCAATGATGTCCAGCCCCGTGAACTCCGCCCAGTGATCCAGGCAGTAAAAGACGAGCTGACCGCGAGTGTCGAGCATCTGTGCGAACAGATACTCGCGGGCAGCCTGAAGCGGAATCGATCTGGCCTCGCTGTAGCGCTCCGGCACCAGCTGGTTCCACAGGGTATTGTCGTAGTTCAGGTCGAGTAATGTGCCGTCCATGTCCAGCAGGACGGTGTCGACGGAGTCCCAGCAGATCATTCGCCGTCGCGGTTCGTTCGGGGCCCGTATAATAGCCGTTTCGTACTCGGACTTGGCGCCGAGCAGCAGGGGAGTTCGCCGTGCCCGTTCCGGAAGTCAAGGCGGTTCGCACCGTCGCAACCACGCGCTTCTTTCGAATCGAGGAAATCGACCTCGAGTTTGCCTCCGGTGAACGGCGCACATACGAGCGCCTGCCTGGCGTGGGGACCCCGGCCGTCATCGTCGTTCCGGTGAGCGAGGACGGCGAGCTGCTGCTGATCCGCGAGTATTGCGCCGGTTTTCACGAGATTCAGCTGACCATGGTGAAGGGCGCCGCCAACCCCGACGAAGCCCTCGAGGACGCGGCCAACCGTGAACTCAAAGAAGAGATCGGCATGGGCGCCCGGCAGATCCGGTTTCTCAAACGGCTGTCCGTTGCGCCGGGCCACATGGGGTTTACCATCAACGTCATGCTGGCCACGGATCTTTATCCGGAGCGGTTGCCAGCGGACGAGCCCGAGCCCCCGGAGGTGGTGGCCTGGCCGCTGGCGCGCCTGGACGACCTCATTGCCGGTGAGGAGTTCTGCGAGGCCCGGGCCATTGCCGCACTCAGCGTGGCGCGGCCGTGGCTGGGTGGGCGGACAAATAAACACGAGGAGTGAGCAGCAAAGATGGACGCCGAGCTGACCAACGCGCTGATCGACCTGACCCGACGGGCCGGGGACGCGATTCTGGAGATCTACCAGACTGACTTCGACGTGGAGCAGAAGGGCGATGAGTCACCGCTGACCCAGGCCGATCTCGCATCTCACGCGGTCATCGTTGCGGGGTTGGCCGAGCTGACGCCGGACGTGCCGGTGCTCTCGGAAGAGTCCAGCCCACCGGACTTCGCCGTCCGCCAGGGCTGGTCCCGTTACTGGCTGGTGGATCCCCTCGACGGCACCAAGGAGTTCGTGAGCCGCAATGGCGAGTTCACGGTGAACATCGCCCTCATCGAAGGCCACCGCGCGGTATTCGGCGTGGTTGGGGTGCCGACCCAGGGCTATGTCTACACTGGGGATCTGTCCACCGCGGCGGCGCATCGCCATGGCCCCGAAGGTGCGGTTCCGCTGCGCGGGCGCAAGCGCAACGATTCCGATCCACTGGTGGTGGTGGCAAGCCGTAGCCATGGTGGCCAGCGGTTGGAAGATTACCTGGACGACCTTGCGCGCAGCGTTGGCGAGATCGAACGCAAGCCCGTGGGCAGCTCGTTGAAACTCTGCATACTCGCCGAAGGACATGCGGACCTGTATCCGCGGCTGGGTCCAACCTCGGAATGGGACATCGCTGCTGCCCACGCGGTGCTCGAGGCGGCGGGCGGAGCAGTCTGGGCTGTGGGTGGCAAGGTCCTCTCCTACAACGCCAAGGAATCTTTCCTCAATCCGGAGTTCTTCGCGGCAGCCGACGGATCCTACCCCTGGCGCAAGGTGTTGCCGGCGGTGCCGGCCGCCTGATCCGCTGCGGCGGTTTCGGTCCGTCGGACGTCAATATGCTCGCAACCAAACCGTTCGGGCGGTGCGGCGCTCGGGGCTGGGAGGTGGGGAGGGGTTGGCCTCACTAGCCGGGCAGATGTTCGTGTGTTCGCCCTGCCGAGGAGAATTACACTGTATTTACATACAGCACCGGCTAGTGAGGTGGTCCAATATACCGAATTCGCTCCGGAATAAAACCCTGTTCGCGGGCCTCTCATGTGGGCTCGATTGAATAGTCACTAAAATCAGATGGTTAATGCTGTCGAATCCATATTATTTTCACTTTTCCGGGTTCCGTCCCCGCGGCTGGTCCCCGCGCGACATTGTGGTGTTACATCTGCCCAACATCCTTTCACGTTAACTTAATTGCCAACCAGTCTCGAAAGGCATAAAACATCGAGTAGACGATTATTTCAGGGCCTGGGCTTTCGTCGGCCGCATAAATGTTCGTCTCGGATCGCGCAGCAGTTGGGGACTTCGCGGGTGTCCGTAACCGGGAAACGTTGTACATGAGCGGACAGGATCAAGGGGGATTCAGGGCGAACGAGACCATTGCCCGGCTCGTCGCTTTCGTTGGCCCTTACATTCTCTGGGGCACCCTGGGCGCCGTGGTTTGGGGAATGCTGCTGATCGCGTGACGGCGCCGCATTTGCCGGGTCAGTTGAGCGTGCTCGCGTAGGCCAGGTAGGAGACGTAGCCAACCTTGCAGGCTCCGTGCAGGATCTGGTCGGTCAGCAGGCTGATGCGGCCGGCGCATTTGGTGTAGTCGATCACCAGGTGGAGCACGGTTTCGAGCAACCCCAGCATCAGATTACCCGTGATCAGAAACACCGCTGTGCCGTGAGTGATCGCGTGGGAGATGAGCCAGTAGGGCCAAGTCGGGAACGAGGGTCCGTGGCGCTCCCGCATCCTCTCCTTCAGACGATGGTTCTTGCCGGTCGCCATCGCCTCGGACTGCAGAACAAAATCGCAGATGGCGTGTCCGGCAATGAGCAGAAAGAGTGTCTCCGGCATCGGTTGTCCGCTTGGTGCAGCGCTCGGCTCGCGCCGGCGTTCCCCGCTCAAAATATGGTAAGTTTCGCCCCCTTCGCGAAACGCTCCAGTGCTCGGTCAGTCCGGTCGGCTGGGTTGCGTCGGCGAAGTAGGGGTCGCCCTCGTAGCAGACGAGTATAGACCAATGTCGGGCCGCCAAAGGCGCAAGAGGAGACGCAATGATCGACCTGGACGAGGAAATCAAAAGCCGGCTCGACCGGGCCATCGAGGAGCACAAGGCCGTCACGGTCGCATACGTGGATGTAGACGGCAAGCCGCACATCTCCTTTTACGGCAGCACTCACGTTCACAGCCGCAACCAGCTGGCGATCTGGGTGCGCAACCCGCAGAACGATCTGATTAGGACCCTTCCCGACCGGCCCCACGTCGCCATCATCTACGGCGACATCGGGGGCCGCGTTTACTACACCTTCGAGGGGACCGCGTCACTGACCGACGACGTGGACGAGCAGGAGCGGGTGTATCAGGAGATGCATCCCGTCGAGCGGCAGTTCGATCCGGACAAGGGTGGCGTTGCCGTGATCGTCGATCTCGACCGCGTCACCATCTTGAGCGCGGCGGCTGGCAAACAGGTCATGGAACGCTGAGCGCGCGGGACGTTCCCGGCCGTTGACTACCATCTTGCGGGCAGGGTTCGCACGCCGCGCAGGGTGATGGTCTGCTTCCAGTCCGGCACTTCGACGTCGTCCAGCTCGAGGTTCGGCAGCCGTTCGAGCAGCACGTTCAGAGCTTCGTGGGCCTCGATTCTCGCCAGCTGTGCGCCCAGGCACAGGTGGATGCCCCCGCCGAAGGACAAAGGCTTGATGCGCTCCCGGCTGATGTCCAGCTCGTCCGGACGATCGAAGGCTTCCGGATCGCGATTGGCGGCTGCCAGCAGCGCCAGAACGGCGCGCCCGCGCGGCAGCGCTACGCCGGCGATCTCTGCATCCTCCAGTGCATCCCGGCCCGTCAGCTGCACCGAGCTGTCGTAGCGCAGAAACTCCTCCACCGCGTTGGGCATGAGCGAAGGATCGCTGCGGAGCCGGTCCAGCTGGTCGCGGTTCCGGTAGAGGGCGATCAGCCCGTTGCCCATCAAGTTGACGGTGGTCTCGTGACCGGCCGCGAACAGCAGCGAAATGTTCGAGGTGAGCTCTTCCTTGCTGAGCTTGCCGTGCTCTGTCTCGCTCTGTACCAGGGCGGTGATCAGATCGTCCCGGGGCGCCTGCCGGCGCTCGTCGCAGAGCAGCTCGAAGTAGCGCTGGCTCTCCATGGTGCTCGCGTTTGCCTGGGCCAGCTCTGCCTCGGTCATCGGGCTCGGGTCGATGAGCCGTCCGGAGATTCGCGTGCCCTGCACGAACTCGGCCTGGTCCGACTTGGGCACGCCGAGCATGTCGCAGATGACGATGACCGGAAGCGGATGTGTGAACAGTCGGACCAGATCACCGCTGCCGGCATCCATGAACTCGTCCACGAGCTCGTTGGCGATCATGCGGATGCGCGTGCGCATGGCCTCCACCCGCCGCGCGTCGAACGCCTTGACCACCAAACCGCGCAGGCGCGTGTGGTCGGGCGGGTTCATTAGCAGCATGGTGCGCCGCAGATTCGCGATGGCCGGGTTGCTTCGCGCGTGCTCGAGATCGCCCGGGGCCATCATTGACTCGTCGGCGTGGCCCAGGCGGCGATCGCGCAGGGCCGTCTGCACGTCGGCGTAGCGGGTGAGGATCACCATGTTGGCGTCGGGAAGCTCGAGAACCGGGCTCGTTTCGCGAATCTGCCGGTAGAGCGGGTAGGGATCCGCGATGATCTCGGGGGTGAAGATTGATTCCAGGCTCAGCTCAGGCATTGACGTTCTCCAAGCAGGCGCCAGAGTGAGCGGGCTCGGCGCCCGTCGGCAACAGGCATTGGGGGTCACTCACAGGGTTTCGAGCCAGTCGTCGTCGGATCCTTCGTTGATGCCTTCGAACATGAAAGTGGAGAGATATCGTTCCCCGGTATCGGGCAGCATCACCAGGAACACGCTGCCCGGTGCGGTATCGTTGGCGACGTCCAGCGCCGCGGCGAGCGTTGCCCCGGCCGACACGCCGACGAATATGCCCTCATTGCGCGCCAGCGCCAGTGCGGCGTCTTTCGCCACGTCTTGATTCACGGGCACGATCTCATCGCAGACCTCTCGGTTGAGCACCGCCGGAATGAAGTCTGGCGTCCATCCCTGGATCATGTGCGGACTCCACTCCTTGCCGGCAAGCATCGAAGCCTGCTCGGGCTCGGCGGCAACGATCGTTATGTCGGGCCGGGCGATCTTGAGCACCTCCCCGGCGCCGGTCAGCGTGCCGCCGGTACCCCAGCCGGTGACCCAGTAGTCCAGCCGGCGCCCGGCGAAGTCCTTCAGGATCTCGGGCCCAGTTGTGTTGCGGTGGTAGGCGGGATTGGCAGGGTTCTCGAATTGTCGCGCCAGAAACCAGCCATGCTCGGCGGCCAGCTCCTCCGCTCGGCGGACCATACCGCTGCCCCTCTCCGCCGCGGGGGTCAGGATCACCTTCGCCCCGAGGGCGCGCATGATCTTGCGCCGCTCGATGGAGAAGGTTTCCACCATGGTGGCGACGAACGGATGGCCGGTGGCGGCGCAGACCATGGCGAGCGCGATGCCCGTATTGCCCGACGTGGCCTCCACCACGGTCTGACCCGGCTTGAGCGCCCCGGAGTCGGTAGCGTCCTTGATGATCGCGTAGGCGAGCCGATCCTTCACGGAGGCCAGGGGGTTGAACGCCTCCACTTTCACGTACATCTCAACGTGGTCGGGGCCGGTCCGATTCAGCCTGACGATCGGCGTATCGCCGATGGTCTGCAGAATGTCGTCGTAAATCATCGGGATCCACTCCGTGAGCTAGCGTCGCTGCGAGCCACGATAACCCAATGGGGTTCGCCTCTTCCAGGCGGGCGCTGAGGGTTCGAGCAAGGCGGCTTTGTCGGCGTCGCTGCGGCTGGTTCAGGGGTGTCCAGGCTCGGGTGCGTCTTCCCGTACGACGTCATCGTCGAGCAGCGCGCGCAGTCGAAGACGGGCTCGATGCAGTCTGGACTTCAGCGTCCCTAAGGGAATGTCCGTGAGCTGATGGATCTCCGTGAGCCGGTAGCCCTCCGAGTCGTGCAGGAGCAGCACCATGCGCTGGTCGGGGCTCAGAGTCCCCAAGGCATCGCGTAACCGCTCGTCGCGGGCCGCGTAGAGCGCTTCCAGCAAGGGTTCGCGGGATTCGCCGGGCGAGGCGGCGTCGAGGTCCTCGACGGTTCCGACCAGATGCAGCGGCTGACGCCTGCGCCGCCGCCGGTCATCGACGAACTGATTGTAGAGAACGCGGTTCAGCCAGGTGGAGAGATCCCGTATCTGCGCGACCTCGCGCCGGCGCGCACATAGCTTGAGCACCACATCCTGGACGAGGTCCTCGGCATCGGCCGAGTTTTCCGTGAGAACTAGGGCCAGGCGGCGGAGCCTGCCCAGATGAACCTGCAGCCTGGCTGCAAAGGTTTCCCGAGCGGGTTGGGTCATGGGGTATCGAGGTCCTGATCAAACTGCGATCGCCCAACAGTGTTGCACCTCGGCGGGGCAAACGCTCGACCGGGTGCGCAGATTGGGCGGGTGGACGAACCTAAAAGTGTGCCCCGGTTCGCAATCTTGCGCAGAGGCGGTCGGTGGCGACCGCCTCCTTCGGTTCAGACGCGGTCGTCCACCAGGGAGAAGAGCCAGGGCGTGAGGATGGCCAAAAGCGCAGCGACGGGCAGGACTCCCCAGGAAGAGGGCTCGACAGGGGCCTGGTCTGCGAGCAGGCGCACCAGATCGGTAAGGCCTGGCAGGGCCAGGGTTGTTGCCAACGAAAGACCGGCTGCCATGCTAACCCCCAGGATTGCAGCGCGCAGCCTCGTGCGCCGCTTGAGCGTTCGCATTACCCGGCCAGCCATGTCCGCATGGCCGACCTGCTCGATGTCCCGTCGGAACGCCTCGCTGAGCAGGGCGTCGAGAGGATCGTTGTGAGGATCGTTGCCAGGGTTGGTGGTGCTCATGCTGCGGCCCCTATGCTGAAGTGCCTGCGAATTTTGTGTTTTGCCCGGTGTATCTGGGATTTTATCGTACCGTCGGGCGTTTCGAGAACGTCGGCGATCTCCGCGATGCTCAGCCCGTGGCCGTAGCTCAGCAGCAGCACGAGCCGGTCGGCCTCGGGTAGTATCGCTAGCAGACGCGGCAGGTCCGGCAACTCGTCGGCATTTGGCGCCGGGCCTTCGAGGGTGCTCTGCCCTGCCTCAGCTTCTTCCTCGTAGGGGGTTTCACGGCTCGTTCTGGCGGCATGTTTTCTTCGGTGCTGCAGAAAGATGTTGTAGGCCAGCTTGGTGAGCCACGCGGCGAAGCTGCCGCGCCCGCTGAAGGTTTCCAGCCGGTCCCACGCCCGTAGAAACGTCTCCTGGCAGAGGTCCTCCGCCAGGGCATGGTCCCGAACGAAGCGACGCTGAAGGTGCAGGATGCGCTTCTCGTGCCGCTGAACCAGGCACTCGAACGCCTGCAGATCTTTCAGCCGAACGACCTGCTGTACCAGGGTTTCGTCGCTGACCTCCATCACGCCATTAGACCACGGTCATCCGGCTTTGCGGCGCAGGAAGAACCACAGCGCGAGATAGCCGATACCCAGCAGCAGTGGGAAGGCGGAAATGGCCATCAGGGGAGCCTCTGCGTCCGGCTCGCCGAGAAGCCCTGCAAAAAGGAAAAACGCGATGCCGATGGCCAGTGAGATGACTCCGCGACGCAGGTCGCCGTGGCGGGAGTTGAGCGCGTCGGAGAGCCCGTCCAGCACTTCGGGGGTCAGTTCCTGGCCCCGTTCGATGGCCGCCCGCACGGTGCTCTGGATCTCCTGACGGGTCCGGTAGCGGAAATAGAAGGAAAGGGAAATGACGACCCCGATGACGAGGAACAGCGCGATCGGTACTAGGATGTCTACCATGATCTGGCTCCGTGATTTTCAGTGGTTCTGATGAGATTGATGCGCGACAGCGGCATCCGGTTGCATCACCAGGGAGTTTTTCTCGCAGGGAGGGGTAGAAGGGGATGCCCCGGGACCGAGGTGGGGAGGGGGGAGGGCCGGTTCCCGGGGCGTCCGAGGTGAAATTTGCCTGCGACGTTGTGAAAATCATGTGAATGCCCAACGATGGAATGACCTTGGCGGATCAGGACCGGGAGAAGTGGGATAAGCGCTACGCGGCAGGTGCCTATGCCGAACGCACGCACCCCAGCGCTTTTGTAGGGAAGTGGTTGTCCGACCTGCCGGCTGGCGATGCCCTCGACATCGCTTGCGGGGCTGGACGCAACGCTTTGTACATGGCGGAGCGCGGCTTTCGGGTCGACGCCGTCGACGTCTCCGCGGAAGCGCTGGCCCGGGCCGCCTCGGCCGCCGCCGAGGCCGGGCTCGAGGTGAACTGGATCCAGTGCGATCTTGACACCGGCCTGCCCGTGGCCGGCCCCTTCGACCTCATCGTGATGATTCGCTACGTCAACGAGCCGCTCCTCCGGAGCCTCCCGTCTATGCTCCGCCCCGGCGGGGTCCTCATCGTCGAAAATCATCTCACCACCGAAGAAGCAGTGATTGGTCCGCGGGACCCGCGTTATCGCGTGATGCCGGGCGCGCTGCCCGCCGCGGTGCCCGATCTCGAGGTGCTCGAGGCGACGGACAGCGTCGTCGATGACCCCGACGGGCGGAAAGTGGGTCTCGCCCGGTTGGTTGCTAGAAAATCCTGAGAAACCGGCTCATTCAGCCGTCGCTGATCTCGCGTGCCCACTGCACGACGTCGGCATAGCCGTCCAGAACGCGCAGCGCCTCGTCCTCGCCCACGGTTGGCAGGGACAGGATCACCCGGTTGACGCCTTTGTCCCGGATGCCGGCCAGGGTATCGGCGCTGTCCACCGCGGTCATCAGGCAGACGTCGATCTCGCTGCGGTCGCGGCCGCGCTCATCGCACAGCCGGTTGAGGAGCGCAAGACGGTCGTCGAACTCGGGTACCGGAACCGGGAGCCACCCATCGCCGTATTCCACGATCCGCTCCATGGCCCAGGTGGAGGAAGCGCCGATGTAAATGGGCGGATGGGGTTTCTGCACCGGCTTGGGTTCCACCCACACGGGGTCGAAGTTTACGAACCGGCCGTGGAACTCGGCGTCTTTCTCGGCCCAGCACGCCTTCATGGCCAGGACGTGCTCGCGCAGCACCTTCCAGCGGTCTTCGAAGGCCACGCCGTGATTCTCCAGCTCCTCGGCATTCCAGCCCGCGCCTACGCCGAACAGGAAGCGCCCGCCCGAAAGCGAATCCAGGGACGCGACGCGCTTTGCCAGCGCGATCGGGTGATGCTCGGGAACCAGGCAGATCCCGGTGCCGACGCGAAGGTCGGCGGTCACCGCGGCGGCCTGTGCGAGAAACGTGAACGGCTCGTAGCTTTCCCAGTAGATGCTCGGCAGGTCGCCGCCGACCGGGTAGGGCGTGCGTCGGGACGCTGGAATGTGTGTGTGCTCAACTACCCATAACGATTCGAAGCCGCGTTCCTCTGCCGCCCTGGCAAGCGCCACGGCGGAAATCGAGTACTCGGTGGGGAAACTGGACAGCCCGATCTTCATGTCTGTGCTCCTGCGTTGGATGTAGGCGTTTAAACGGGGCCCTCAGTGCCCGGCGGCGGCCCCGCGGGAGCGACGGCGGTCATCGCCGCCCTCCAGCCAGCCGTCGCTTGCCACCACGATGACCTCGGCGTTGCTCCACGATTCCCCGCCCTCCTCGATCTGGTGTCCCAGCCAGCGCAGCGCGTGCAGCGTGTCGCGCGAGAAGCTGTGGGGCTCGTAGCGCAGCCGGTCGGGCAGCCACTGATGATGGATACGGCGGGCGTCCACGGCTGCCTGGGCGTTCATGCCATGGTCGACCACGTTCATGATGGTCTGCAGCACGGTGCTGATGATGGAGCGCCCGCCGCGGGCACCGGTAACCATGAACAGCTGGTCATCCTTGAGAACGATCGTCGGCGACATGCTCGAAAGCATGCGCTTGCCTGGCGCTGCCAGGTTCGGAGTGGTGCCGATGCGCCCGCGCTCGTCGGTCAGCCCGGGCACGGGGTTGAAATCGCCCATCTCGTTGTTGAGCAGAAACCCGGCGCCGGGCACCACCATCTGGTTGCCGTACCGGCCGTTGAGCGTGAACGTCAGCGACACGGCGTTGCGTTGGGCGTCTACCACGGAGAAATGGGCCGTGTCGTTGCTCGCCGCCGGCCACTCAAAGGAATCCGGTGCCGAAGCGGCTGCGCGAGCCAGAGAGATCGTATCGCGTAGCTCGGCAGCGTAGGACTTTGATATCAAGCGCTGCAGGGGCATGTCCTTCACGAAGTCCGGGTCGGCCAGGTAGCGTGCCCGATCCGCAAAGGCGCGCCGCAGCGCCTCGGTCGTCAGGTGCAGGGTGCGAGCAGAGCTGAACCCTTCGCCCGCGATGTCGTACCCTTCGAGCACGTTGAGAGCCTGTACCAGGACCACGCCGCCGGAGCTCGGCGGCGGCATCGAAACGATCTCGTAGCCCCGGTACGTGCCGCGCACCGGCTTGCGCTTGACGGCCCGATAGGATGCCAGGTCCTTCGCGGTGATGAGCCCCCCGGTCGAGGCCATCAAGGCGACGATCTGCTCCGCGATGCGGCCCAGGTAGAAAGCGTCGGGCCCCTCCTGGGCGATGAGCGTCAGGGTGGCTGCGAGATCACTCTGCACCAGCAGCTCGCCCGCGGCGAAGGGTGCGCCCTCGCGGCTGAACTGTGCCAGGGATGCCGGGAAGGCCCCCATGCGCGGCAGGGTGGCCGCAATGCTGCGTGCCAGATCCTCGGGAATCGCGAAGCCCTTGCCTGCAAGGTCGATGGCGGGTGCCAGGAGGTCCTTCCAGGGCATGGACCCGTGATCCCGCCAGGCTTTGTGCAGACCGGCAACCGTTCCCGGCACGCCGGCGGCGATGGGTCCGAGGTACTGGCGTGCCGGCGAGTACTCGCCATCCTCGTCCAGCCACATCTGCGGGTGGGATCCGGTGGGGGCCGTTTCCCGAAAGTCGTAGGCGTCAGCGTGCCCGTCCCGGGCGTGATAGACCAGGAACCCGCCGCCGCCGATGTTGCCGGCCTCCGGGTAGGTCACGGCCAGCGCGAAGGCCGTTGCCACGGCGGCATCGATCGCGTTGCCGCCGGCGCGCAGCACGTCGGCGCCGACGTTCGAGGCGATCGCGCTCTGGGTGACCACCATGCCGTGCTGGGTCCGGTTCGGGGCGCTGGCCGCCAGGGCCGTCTGGCCCGCCAAGGTCAGCGTTAGGATCAGCCAGACGATCACGGCTCGAGCCGTCTTTGTCCTTGCGAACATCAGATCTGGTAGTAGTCGGGCAGATCTTCCCGGCCGACCCGCTCGATGTTGCGGAACGGATCGTGCCCGAAGTAGATGTCTTCGCCGATGAGCTTGCCGGCGGCATCTGCAGGCCAGACTGTGATCAGCTGGGCGCTGGTCATGAACAGTTCGTCGTCGGCGACGGGCTCGTCGCCGATGGTCTCCATGCCCATGGCCTTGAGGGCTGCGCCCTTGTACACCTGCTTCACTTGCCCCTCGGTGATCACAGCGCCGTCGTCCACCACGATGCGCTGCACGACCACCTCGAACTGCTGTCCCCCCATGGCGATCATGCCCTTGTAAAACTCGCGGACCGCGTCGCGACCGTTCAGGACCGACGGCTCGTTGCCCCAGAAGTGGTACACGGGCTCCGCGGTGAGCGTTGCCATGAGCGGCTCGAGCTCGCCCTTGATCTCGTGCTCCATGTGATCGCGGACTTCCAGCAGCAACTGCTTGTGCCGAGGGTTGCTTTCGGCCTGCGCGCGTGCCTCCAGCGGAAGCCAGCTTCTGTAAGGGTCGATCTTGGGCATTGGCGTCTCCTTCGCTGTTCTAAGATGTTACCGGCCCGGCGCGTCGGGCTGAACCGTCCGTTGACCCGGTCCCGGCCATTGGTTTGAATAATCGACCGCAGCGCGAAGGGGGATGCGACATGACTATGCCGGATGCGTCCGAGATCGAGGGCCTTGTGGGCCATGAGTTTCCGGGCGGCAAGTACACGGTCGCCCATTGGGAGAACTTCCTTTTGACCGAGTGCACCGGAGCAGAGCCGCTGCCGCCGGGAATGGTTCATCCGGTGGTCATGTTCCACATGCCGATTCTCGGGGCCGGCACCAGCATCGCCGACATGTTTGCGCTGGGTCAGGCGGAATCCGATTACTCCATCGGTATCGAGAGTTACGACTGGGAGTTCTTCGGCACGCTGGAGGAGGACGTCGAGTATTCGATCTCCGCACGCGTCACCGAGGCCGACCGGCGCCGCGATGGGGACCGCGTCTACGACCGCATTCAGTTTCAGTTCGACGTGGCCGACCCCGGCGGCACCCTCCTTGCCCGGAGCACCATCACCTGGACTTACAGGAGGAGCGGCAATGAAAGTTGAGGCAGGCGACGTCATCCCGGAATGGGTCATGGAACGCGTGGCTCCGGAGCGTATGCGCACCATGGCCGCCATTCTGCGTGATCCGAACCCCGTGCATTGGGACCGCAAGGCGGTTGCCGCGCTCGGCTTCGGGGATCGCACCATCAATCAGGGCCCGCTGGGCTTGAGCTACATGATCAACATGCTCCACGAGTGGGCGGGCCCGCACAGTCTCAAGCGCGTCTTCATGCGTTTTCCGCAGGTGGTGCTCGACGAGGATCGCGTGGTCGCGCGCGGCGTGGTCAAGGCGGTGAGGGAGGTCGACGGAGGCCGCGAGGCGGACTGTGAGATCTGGCTGGAGCGGGAGGGAGCCGGCCGGCTTTTGGAAGGCTCAGCCGTCGTAAGGCTGCCTGATTAGATCCTTTCCGAGTCCGTTTGCTGGCTTTGCTCGCTCCGTGCGGGCATGATGCGTCTTCCAGCGACGGAAATTTCCGTCTTCGCCGAACGTTAGCGGACCCTCGTGATCATGAGCAAAGGTACTACCAGTCAGTCGTCGAATGCGGACCTTCGCCGGCAACTCGATGCGGACGTCGAGAAATTCCTCAAATCGGGCAAGAAGATCCAGCAGATACCGACGGGGGTCAGCTCCCAGGACTACACCAAGGGCCGCAAGCACATCGTGCTCGGCAAATCCAAACCGCGAACTCCCGAGAAGGGTTCCGACAAGGGTTCCGAGAAGGGTTCCGAGTAGCGATCATCCTGATGGTCCCGCCGGGGTCGGCATGCCAGCCCGGGGCGTGATCTCGTGAGCCTGCGCGAGCCGGGCCGGCATGCCCTGCTGTTCATTCTGATCACCATCTTCGTGGACACCGTTGCGTTCGGCATCATCATCCCGGTGCTGCCGAAGCTGATTGCCGACCTGGGGCACACCTCCATCAGCGAAGCGGCCAGCTACGGCGGGCTGCTGATGTTCGTATTCGCTCTGATGCAGTTTCTGTTTGCGCCGGTGATCGGGAACCTCTCCGACCGGTTCGGTCGCCGGCCGGTGCTGCTGGTCTCCCTGGCCGCGCTCGGAATCGACTACGTGATCATGGGGCTGGCCCCGAGCCTGCTGTGGCTGTTTCTCGGGCGCATGATTGCCGGCGTTGCCGCGGCGACTTTCGCGACTGCCAATGCCTACATCGCCGACATTACGCCCGAGGAAGAGCGGGCTGCGCGGTTCGGCCTGATTGGGGCCGCGTGGGGCGTCGGGTTCGTGCTCGGGCCCGCCATCGGCGGCCTGCTGGGCGAGATCGACATGAGGTTGCCCTTCTTTGCCGCGGCCGGGCTCGCGCTCGCCAACGTGGTCTACGGTTTCGTGGTGCTGCCGGAAACCCTGCCACGGGACCGGCGGCGGCCTTTCGTCCTGAAGCGCGCAAACCCGCTGGGCGCCATCGCTGCGCTTGCCCGGTATCCGGTCATTCCAGGCCTGCTTGTTGCGATCGTGCTCTACTTCATCGGTCACGACGTCAATCCCAGCACCTGGACCTACTACGTTCTCCACAAGTTCCAGTGGTCGGAAGGCCAGATCGGCCTGGCCCTGGCAGCGGTAGGGCTTTCCAGCGCGGTGGTTTCCGGCACGCTGGTCGGGCCCATCGTCGCTCGCCTGGGAGAGGCGCGCACAGCCTATCTGGGATTCTGCATGGCAGCGTTGAGCTGCTTCGGCTATGGGTTCGCCAGCGAGGGCTGGATGATTTTCCCCAGCATCGCCTTGGGGGCGTTCATGGGCCTGGTCATGCCGTCTCTGCGCAGCATCATGTCGCAGAGGGTGCCGGAGGACGGGCAGGGCGAGCTGCAGGGCGCCATCGCGAGCCTCATGGGATTGACCGCCATCTTTGCGCCGCTGATCATGACCCAGGTCTTTCGGTACTTCTCGACCCAGGAGGCTGTCATCTACTTTCCTGGCGCTTCGTTTCTTCTGGCCGGCACGCTCATGCTCGTTGGTGCGCTGGTCGTGATGGTCACGCTCAGACAACCTGCCGCGGCGCCCTCGGCCTCGTCGGAGACCCACGATTTCTGATCCCTTACTGGCATCGCTTGAGGTGGCGGCCGAGTCCGGCGAGGACCTGACCCAGGCCGTCAATCAGGCCTTTCATCTCGTCGAGCCGCAGGCAGCGGGGCTCATGGACCACATGGACGAGCTCATGCTCGGGCGCATGATGCAGGAAGTTCTGACGGTCCTGATGGCCGATAACCTCAATGAGCAGCTCGAGTATCTGAATTTCGAGGTTGGCTCGCATCTCGGCTACGGCGTTGCCACGTCCATGTACGGTTCGCTGTTTGCCGCGGTGCGCGATTGCGTCCGCGATCTGGCCGGTGACGCCTGGACCGCGGAGACGGAATCGGCCTGGGGTCAGAGAATTCGGAGCCTCGCGGAGATCATCGAGAACGCGGCGAACGCTCGCGCGGAATCGTGAGCGAGGAGCCGCCGGTCCGGCGGCTCAGGCTCGAGGCGGGCCTGCCAGGGTCCCAGGATCGAGCAATTGCTCCAGCTCTTCGCGGCTGAGCGTCGTCATCTCCAGGGCAACCTCCAGCACCGGACGCCCCTCGTCGTACGCCCGTTTGGCGATCGCTGCCCCGGCGTCGTAGCCGACCCTAGCGTTCAGGGCTGTGACGAGAATCGGATTGCGCGCGAGGCGCTCGCCGATCGTCTCCTCCACGACCTCGAAGCCCATCAGCGCTTTGTCCGCCAGCAGGCGGGCGCCGTTGGCCAGCAGCTCGATGCTCTGAATCAGGTTGTACGCGATCACGGGCAGCATCACGTTGAGCTGGAAGTTGCCGGACTGGCCGGCGAGGGTCACCGTCGCGTCGTTGCCGATCACCTGGGCGCAGACCATGGCGACCGCCTCGGGGATCACGGGGTTGACCTTGCCCGGCATGATGCTGCTGCCGGGCTGCAGCGCTGGCAGCGTGATCTCGCCGAGGCCGGCCAGCGGCCCGCTGTTCATCCAGCGCAGGTCGTTGGCGATCTTCATCAGGCTCACCGCGGCGACCTTGAGCTGCCCGGAAAGCTCCACGGCGGCATCCTGGCTGGCAATGCTTGCGGATAGATCCTCACTGGGAAGGAAAGGCGCGCCGGTCACGTCGCTGAGCCGTAGCGCGAACAGCCGTCCGAACTCCGGGTGCGCATTGACGCCGGTCCCCACCGCGGTTCCCCCCTGGGCGAGGCGCTCGCAGCGGGGCAGGGTGTCGCTAATGCGGGCGATGTCCTGCTCCACCTGAGTGGCCCACGCCCCCACCTCCTGACCCAGCCGGATCGGCAGGGCGTCCATGAGGTGGGTGCGCCCCGTCTTCACCACGTCCTGCAGGCCGGCCGACCGCTGTCTCAGCACGCCGGCCAGATGCTCCAGTGCCGGCAACAGGTCTTCCCTCACCGCGAGCACCGCGCTGACGTGGATGGCGGTGGGGATTACGTCGTTGCTGCTCTGGCCTGCGTTGACGTGATCGTTCGGATGCACGTCCATGCCGGAGGCGTCAGAGGCCAGGCGCGCGATGACCTCGTTGGCGTTCATGTTGCTGCTGGTGCCCGATCCGGTCTGGAAGACGTCCACGGGGAACTGATCGTCCATGCCGCCGGCGGCGACCCGCTCGGCGGCTTCCACGATGGGCAGCGCGAGCTCCGCCGGCAGCACGCCGAGGTCTGCGTTGACGTGCGCGGCAGCAGCCTTGATCAGCCCGAGCGAGCGGATGAAAGCGGCGGGCATCGGGATTCCGCTGATGGGAAAGTTCTCCACGGCGCGCTGAGTCTGCGCCGACCACAAAGCGTCGGCCGGCACCTCGAGGGCTCCCATGCTGTCCGTCTCCGTTCGGGTCTTTGCGTCCATATGCTCTTCCTGATCGCGCGCCAGCGACAGGATCTTACCCGATCGGGTGAGAGGCAACGGGCAATCCTGTTATCGTACGGCGCTGTCTTGGGGGAAGCGGGCATGAAAGACTTTGCGGGCCGCACGGCCGTCATCACCGGGGGTGCCAGCGGCATCGGCTTCGCCATGGCGCAGCGGTTTGCCGAGGAGCGCATGAACGTCGTGCTCGCGGACATCGAAGAGGACGCCCTGAGCGCCGCCGTCGAGCACCTCGAAGCCCGACAGCAGCGGGCACTCGGTGTGGTCGCCGACACCATGCGACGCGATGCCATCGAGGCGCTGCTGGAGCGGGCCGTCGCTGAGTTCGGCAATGTTCACGTCCTGTGCAACAACGCCGGCGTCGTCGTCGGCGGTGCGCACGTGCCCATCTGGGAGATCCCTGATGCCGACTGGGAATGGGTCATGGGCGTCAACTTCTACGGGGTCCTCTATGGGCTGCAGACCTTCGTGCCGCACATGCTTGCCCACGGCGAGCCGGGGCACATCGTCAATACGGCGTCGGTCGCGGCGCTCATGCCCGGGGGCGATACTTACGGGGTGAGCAAGCACGGGGTTCTCGTCATCAGCGAGGGTCTAGACCGGGACCTTCGTGCGGCCGGCTCGGCCGTCGGCGCATCGGTGCTGTGCCCGGGGTGGGTGGACACGAAGATCGCCGAGGCCGAGCGTAACCGGCCCACGGCCATGACCAGCTCGAGGAACCCGGAAGGACATGCGCTGCCTCTGGGCGACACGCTCAAGCAGGGCATGCCGCCGGCGGTGGTGGCGGGGAAGGTGCTGGACGCCATCCGCGAGGAGCGTTTTTACATCCTGCCCCACGCCGGCTGGGACGAGGTGGTTCTTGGCCGGGTCAACGCCATCGTTGCCCGGGGCGCGCCCTACGAGCTCGATCGCGAAGCCCTGGTGGCCAAGCGGGGCCACGGCGAGGAAGTGTGAGAATTGCCGGCCTGGCAGGCGATAGCCGGCCGCCGGGAGACCTTTTGAAAGGAGAGGCAGGATGAGGCTGGAGGGCAGAACGTGCGTGGTGACGGGGGGATCGAGCGGCATCGGTGCCGCCACGGTGCGTAGGTTCGTTGCCGAAGGGGCTGAAGTGCTGATTGCCGACATCGCCGTCGAAGAGGCGAGCCGGCTTGTCGGGGAGCTGGGCGACGCGGTTAGCGTGGTGGAGTGCGACGTGCGGTTCGAGGACAGCGTCCGCAACGTGGCAGCCGCGGCCCATGCGCGCTGGGGGCATGTGGACGTGCTGGTCAACAATGCTGGCTCGGAGCTCAACCGCGCCTACGACGAAGCCACCGTGGAGGAATGGGACCGGGTCCAGGACACCGATCTTAAGGGTCCCTGGCTCATGTGCAAGCACCTGGTCCCCCGTATGGTGGAGCGCGGCAGCGGCAGCGTGATCAACGTGTCTTCGCTCAACGGCCTGGTCGGTTTCCCGCTTTCGACCGCCTACGGTGGGGCGAAGGGCGGCCTGGTGGTCTTCACCCGCGACATGGCCATCGAGCTTGCCAGCTCCGGAGTGCGTTTCAACTGCGTCTGCCCTGGGGTCATCGAGACCCCCATGATGGAACGCTGGACAGATCTGATGCCGGACAAGCAGGAGGCGCAGGAGATGTTGCGGGGGGTCATGCCGATCGGCCGCATGGGCCGGGCGGACGAGGTCGCGGGCGCGATTATGTTCTTTGCTTCCGACGACTCCAGCCTTTGCCAGGGGGCCGTGCTCTCCGTGGACGGAGGCTTTACCGCCCAGTAGGCGGCGCAGATCGAAGTCAGCAGGCCCCGTGGTGCGGGGTCAGGCTAGCTGGCGTTGGTAACGTTGGATCATGTGCGCCATCTTGTCCTTGGCAAGGAGCTTCTGGCGCTTGAGTTGGTTGAGGGTCAGATCATCCAGAGGATGCACCCCGATCTCCGCTTCGTGGACCTGGATCTTCAGCGCAGCGTGCTGGCTGTAGAGGTCCTGAAATCGGTCATTCGCTTTCAAAAGCGCCTGCACCGCATCCTGTTCGTACTCGAACATGCTTCACCCCTTCCCAGGTTGTGCACGAGTCAAGCTAGTCAAAAAACCCGTGGCTTACAAGACCGCGGGGTCGATTTCGCGGACGGCCGTCAGCTCAGCTGGGCGATTGCGGGATCGCGGATCTCGTAGATCTCGATGATGTTGCCGAAGGGGTCCTTGCCGTAAATGGCGGCAGACCCGCCGAACTCCGCCGGCTCGCCGACGAATTCCATCCCGGCCGCTGAGAGCCTCGCGTACTCCCCCTGGATGTCCCTCACCTGCAGCGCGAAGTGGGGGTACCCGTAGTCGCAGGCGCGCTGGCGTTTGTCGTCGGGTTCGGGGTTGCTGTAGCTCCACAACTCGATATAGATGTTCGGGGCCTTCAGCATGGCGACCTGGGCCCGCACGTCCGCGAGACCAATGGCCCGGTCGGCGAGCCGGTCTCCGGACAGGTCGCTCTCGCTCAAGACCTCGAAGCCGAGCACGTCCCGATAAAAGGCCAGGCCCGTCTCGAAATCCGGCACGCCAATGGCTACGTGGTGCACGCCTACGATCATCGGCTTTCCCCTCGTTGTTGCCCTGATCCTCGATGGTACCGCCGCTCGGGACTCCAAGTGTATAGTTGATTTGCTTTTGGCAAGGGAGCCGGCGCCATGCACAGCGGGCAGCAGACGGGGTGTCCGTACCATCACGCGGAAGAGATCGACTTCATGGATCCGGTCGTCCAGGAGAACTGGTTCGACGCCTACGACATCATCCGCGAGGAATCACCCGCTTACTTCATGCCGCAGATCGGAATGTACGTGCTCACCCGTTACGACGACATCGAGTACGTGCTGCGCCGGCCGACCCAGTTCACCGTCGGCCCGGACGTGCAGAGCACCGAGCCTCTCATCAAGTTTCCCGAGGCGCTCGCGCTCTACGAGGAGAAGGGCTGGCGCCGCTACACGCCGCTTGGCGAGAACCTGCCCAAGCACGCTCACTACCGGGCGCTGGTGGACCCTGCACTTACGGCGGCGGCCATCAGGAAACGCGAAGGCTTCGTGCGCGACACCGTCAACGAGCTCATCGACGACTGGATCGACGAGGGCGAGATAGAGTTCATCGACCGGTTTGCCGAGCCGCTGCCGATGATCGTCATCGCGGAGCTTCTCGGCTTTCCACGCATGGACCTGCCCCAGCTCAAGGAGTGGTCTTACGCCTGGGTGCTGCCGTTCTCCCGCGGTCTGACGCTGGAGCAGGAGACGTGGGCGGTGAACAAGCACATCGAGCTGCAGCACTACATCTTCGAGACCATGCAACACAAGCGAAAGGATCCGAAGGACGACATCATCACCCGGCTGACCCAGATCGAGATCGAGGACGTGGACATCGGGGCCAAGCGCCCGCTCACCGACACGGAGATCATCGGCATTACCGATCACCTGCTGATCGGCGGCAATGAGACCACCACGTTCGCGCTTTCCAACGGGCTCTGGCTGCTGTTCCGCAATCCGGACGTCTACCAGGCGTTGCAGGCAGACCGCGGCGGGATCAAGAACTTCGTAGAGGAGGTGCTCCGCATCGAATCCCCGACCCAGGGCCTCTACCGGTTCGTGACCGAGGACTGCGAGATCGGCGGGGTCCCGGTTCCCAAGGGCGCCACGCTCAGCATCCGCTACGGCGCGGGCAATCACGACCCCAGGCGCTTTCCCCATCCGGACACCCCGGAGCTGGGTCGCAAGAACGCGGGCCGGCATCTGGCCTTCGGGATCGGCGAGCACGTCTGCCCGGGTGCGACGCTCAGCCGCTTCGAGCAGCGCTGGGCCTGGGAGATCCTGCTCGAGCGGCTGCGCAACATCCGGCCGGCGCCGGGCAAGAACGACTACAAGCACCGTGGCGGCATGTGGGTCCGCGCCCTCGAGGAGATCTACATGCAGTTCGACAAGGGGGGATAACGCCTGCTCAGACCTCAGCTGCGCTCGCGGCCGAGCGCTGCGAGAAATTCGCTCACTGCCTGCATGGCTTCAGGTTCGTCCAGCATCGGCGCGTGGCCGCGATTGGGCACCTCCACCGCGGTGGTGTTCGGGTGTCGTTGCGCCATCTGCGCGACGGTCTCCCGGGAGAGAATGTCCGAGAGGGCGCCGCGCACCACCAGCAGCGGAACCTCGCCCATGGCATCGAAGACGGGCCAGAGATCGGGGGGTACGGCCGTGGTCTGGTCCGCCTGCATGGGCTGCGAGATGTTCGCGTCGTAGGCCAGCACGGGGACCCCAGCTTCGTTCTCCACGAAGATGCGCTGGGCAAACGCGAGCCACTCGTTATCGCTCAGGCCGGGAAAGGCGGCGCCGTTGTTGGCGCGGGAGAGGGCCACCGCGTCTGCCCAGGAGGCGATCTCGCCGCCCTTGCCCACGTAGCCCTGGATGCGGCGCAGCCCTTCGGCCTCCACCACCGGGCCAACGTCGTTGAANNGCAAACGCGTCCTTGACGTAGGTCGGCAGCGCGTAGCGGCTCGGGTCGGGATCGTAAGCGGACCGGCCCCGGCCGCGCTGGTCCATGGCCACCACGCGAAAGTCCGGCTGGAGCGCATCGGCCAGATCCGCAAAGTCTGCCGAGTTTCGGGTCAGCCCGTGCAGGCAGAGCACGGTCAGCGGCGCGTCCGGGTTGGGGTAGTCGCGGGCGTAAAGAACCAGCCCGTCGTCGCTTTCGAAAAACACGTCCTCGTAGCCGCCCTCGTCGGGGCGCTTGCCTGAACTCATGGTCATGGCAGCATTAGCCTGGCGAAAGATGCGCATGGTAACGGAATGACCGAAGTCAACCGAATGGAAAATCCGGTGTGCCCGGCGAGCCTGGCCGAGGCGACCCTGGCGGACGCCGAGGTCCTCGAGTGCCCCTACCCCACCTATGACCTGCTTCGCGAGCAGGCGCCTGTCTGGCAGGACCCGCGCACTGGCATCTTCGTGGTCACCCGCTACGAGGATCTGCGCATGATCTGCACGGACACCGAGCGGTTCAGCAATCACCGGCCGAGCAACGATCACGACAAGCTCACCGGCAACGCCCGTAAGGCGTACCAGCTCTTTTTAGAGAAGGGCTGGGTGCCGGGGGAATCGCTGGCGGCCCGGGACGACCCGGAGCACAGGCAGATGCGCTCCATCTTCAACGACGCCTTCCGCCCCAAGCGCATCAACGCGCTGGATGCGGAGGTGCAGGCGCTCGCATACCGGCTCATCGACGACTTCATCGGAGACGGCCACTGTAACGTCGTCAAGCAGTTCGCCGTGCCCCTGCCCCTGATCATCATCTGCCGGCAGATGGGCGCGAAGGAGGAGGACGTCTGGCAGATCAAGGCGTGGACGGACGCCTGGTTCAAGGGCACGGGCTTTAACCTCACGGAGGAGCAGGTGATCTGGGCGACGGAGATGGAGATCCAGGCCCAGCACTACTTCCAGCCCATCTTCGAGCGGCTGCGCAAAGAGCCCGACGGCACGTTGCTTTCTGATCTGGTGAATACCGAGGTACCCGGCTGGGGCAGAACGTTGAACGACAACGAGCTGCACGCCGAGATGATGCAGGACACCTTCGTGGGCGGCTCGGAGACGACCACCAACGCGCTTTCCGCCGGCATCATGCTGCTGGCCCAGAACCCGGGGGTATGGGAGCGGCTGAAGGCCGAGCCGGAGAAATATCTGCGCACCTTTTGCGAGGAGGTGGTCAGGCTGGAGAGCCCCGTTCAGGGCCTTACCCGCATGGCCAAGACGGACATCGAGCTCCATGGGGTCACCATCCCCCGCGGCGCGGTGATCGATGCGCGCTTTGCCGCGGGCAATCGGGACCCCGAGCACTTCGATAACCCGGGGGAGGTCGACTTGGACCGGCCCAACGCGGCTTCCCATCTGGGCTTCAGCTCCGGCACCCACTACTGCCTGGGGGCGCCGCTGGCGCGCCGGGAGCTGTATTGGGGGTTCAAGGCCTTTCTCGACAACGTCGCCTCTTTCCGGCTCGCCCCGGGCCGTAACAACCTGCGCCACTACCCGAACTACGCGTTGCGGGCCTTAAACGAGCTGCATATCGAGTTCGAGCGGGTTCCGCTCCGCGACTAAACTGAGATATAGTCAGGAATATTGTCTTTATAGCTCGGGGTGGGAGCGATGCGCGGAACCCTCATGATTCGGTGCATGATCGGCTGGTGTGCGGGCCTGCTCGCTGCTGCGGGCGTGCAGGCACAGACGCAGAACATCGTCTACTTTCCCGAGTGGGGCGTGCACCTGCAGCCCTACTACGTCAGGCACATTCAGGATTCGGGCGCCGCCGAGCAGCTCACAGTCATCAACTACGCCTTCGTCGTGCCGGCGCCCAACGCAGCCGGCGACATCGTCTGCCAGATGGACGATCCCGTGGCGGCCTATCAGCAGACTTACACCGCTCAGATGAGCGTCGACGAGCTGTCTGATGCTGATGACCAGCCCTTGCGCGGCCACTTCAACCAGTTCCGCAAGCTCAAGGAAAAACACCCCGATCTGAAGGTATTGATCGCCATCGGCGGCTGGCTCGGCTCGGTGTGGTGGTCGGATGCGGCGGCGACCCTGGAGTCCCGCGAGACGTTCGTGGCGTCGTGCATCGATCTCTTCATCCGCGGCAACCTGCCCGAGGCCGGCAGCGCGGGCGGTGACGGTGTCGCAGCCGGCATCTTCGACGGCTTCGACATCGACTGGGAGTACCCCATCACCGGCGGGGCGAGCGGCACCCACCACAGCTCGGACGACGATGTGAACCTCACTGCGACCCTCGCCGAGTTCCGCCGGCAGTTAGATGCGTTGCCTCGCGCTGATGGATCAGACCCATACCTTCTCACCATGGCCACGCCGGGCAGCGCGTTTCGCGGCGACAACTACCAGATCAACGCCGATCAGGAGCACGTGGACTGGTTCAACCTGATGACCTACGATTTTCACGGCGGCTGGGAGAACAAGACGGGTCACCAGACCAATATTCTGACCTCGGTGAACGACCCCTCGTCGGATGCGTTCAAGCTGTCGATCGACAACGCCGTGCGCCTTTACCGCGACACGTACGGCGTACCGGTGGACAAGCTCGTGATCGGCGCCGCCTTCTACGGCCGCGGCTGGCGCGGGGTGAGCGAGACGGACGACGGCCTTTATCAGAGTGGGCGGACGGCGTCGGGCATCTACGAGGATGGTTACAACTACTACCGCGATCTGGAGCCGCTGATGCTCGCCGATTACGCGATGCATTGGGACCCTTTGGCCCTGGCTTCCTGGCTCTACAGCCCCGTGGAGCGAATTTTCTGGACCCTGGATGAGCCCCAGTCCATCGCGCTCAAACGGCGTTACGCGGATGCCTTCGGCCTTGGTGGGGTGATGGCCTGGGAAGTGAGCGGCGATGACGAAGCCGGCACCCTCGTGAGCGCCATGCGTACCGGTGAACCCGGCGATCCAGTCACGCCTTCGGGTCATGACCTTAACGGGTCCGTGGAAGTGACGCAGCCGGCTAGCTGCGCCATCTCGGTCCAGGGTTTCAATCAGGTCCTCGGTGCCGAGGCAACGGTGGCGGCCCCTGCCGAGGTGGATCAGGTGGAGTTCTTCGGCAACGGAGAGTCGTTGGGATTCGACAACCGCCCGCCCTGGAGCTGGGCCTGGTTCAACCTGCCTGCCGGCATTCACCAGATCACGGCGGTCGCCTCGGACTGGGCGGGTAACTCGACCAGCTCGACCTCGGTATTGCTGAACGTCTACGCCGAGGCGGACATGGCGCTTTGGCAGGTGGGCGCCAGCTACCAGCCGGGCGACGAGGTGTTCTACGACGGCTGCATCTACCGGGCCAAACGCAACCACGTGGGCTCCCGGGTCCGCCTGCCTACGGGCGGCCGTTACTGGGAGCTCGTGACCTGCAGCGACTGCGGCGGTGGCGGAGGTGGAGGCGGGGGCGGCAATCAGCCTCCCGTGATCGAGAACATCACGGCTTCTCCATCCACGTCGATCACCGAGAACGGGAACGTGACTATCACGGTTGCGGCGGCCGATCCCGATCCCGAAGGCTGGATCGCCAGCGTCGTCTTCGCGGTTGGGGCCCAGGATGTGTTCGTAGATAGTGGAGCGCCATTCGCGTGGTTGTGGGAAGGCGTCCCCGCCGGCACCCACGAAGTCACCGTCACCGCCCACGACGATCAGGGCGCCACCGCCAGCGACACCATCACCATCGTCGCGGCGAGCGGCTCCGGCTGCACGGCGCCGGCATGGGACGCAACGGTGACTTACCACAAGGGCGACCGGGTTCAGCACAACGACATCCTCTGGCAGTCGAAGCGCACCAACACCAACGTCGAGCCGGGTACCAGCCCATCCAAGTGGACGAATCTGGGCCCCTGCACGTCCTGAGCGGGCGCGCAGGAGATACGCTCAAAGCGCCCTAAAATCGTGGCGGACGGGGTATGATCGCGTCTCCGGGGTGAGGGCCCATAAGCATCGTGCAAACTGCTCTGCAGCTGTCTGATAGCGCCCGCGTGCGTTACGCCACGGGCATGTCCATGTATTTCGCCCAGGGCATTCCCAAGGGGCTCCTGCACATCGCCATGCCGGCCTGGCTCGCCAGCCGCGGCGTCGCCCCCGGGGAGATCGCCACCTACCTGGCCGTGATCGTCCTGCCCTGGGCTTTCAAGCTGGTTACCGGCCCGCTCATGGACCGCTTCGAGTTTCTGCCCATGGGCCGTCGCCGGCCCTGGGTCATGGGCGCGCAGCTGGGCATGGTGCTGAGCCTGCTGGGGCTCATGGTCGTCGAGGATCCCGTGGAGCAGATGGGCACGCTCATCCTGCTCGGCCTGGTCATCAACTCGTTCACGGCCTCCCAGGACGTGGCCGTGGACGGCATGTCCATCGACTTCGTACCCGCTCGCGAACAGGGGCGCCTGAACGCCTTCATGAGCTTCGGCAAGGCCATCGGTTGGGCGCTGACCTCGGCAGTCTCCGGCGTGATGCTGGTGACCTGGGGGCTGCCGGTGACGGCCGTGGTCTCAGCGGTTGCCGCCGCTCTGTTCTTCTTTGCCCTGATGCTGGTGCGGGAGCAGCCGGGCGAGCGTCTGCTTCCCTGGACGGTTGGCCAGGCGGCGTCCGTGCACGTGGAGGGCAAGAGCTTTGCGGCCGTGTTCAGCGGCCTCAATCAGGTGCTTTGGCAGCGCGGCAGCCTCATCGTCATCGCCATCATGTTCTTTCACGGCCTGTGGAACGGCTACGGCGACGCGCTCATGCCCATCGCGGCCATCAACCTGTTCGGGTTCACCACCCCGCAGTGGTCCCAGCTCGTGGCCGTCATGGGCCTGCTGGGGGCGGGATTGGCGCTGGCGGCCGGGCCCCTCATCGACCGCTTCGGCGCCAAACGCATGCTGGTGCTGACCATCTCGCTGGTGGCGATTCACGCCTTCCTCGTGGCGCAGACCCAGCACCTGTGGCAGGACACCACATACGTGCGCGTGATGCTCTCCATCTGGGTGACCATGGATCCGGTCATCATGGTCTGCGTGATCGCGCTCGCCATGGCCATCTGCTCCCGGGAGAACTCGGCCACCCAGTTCGCCATCTACATGTCCGCGGCCAACCTCGGCTCCTCGCTGGGAGCCAAGGCCTACGGCCTGGTGGCGGAGCAGTCCACTTACGTGGAGAACTACACGCTCCTTGGCGTGTTCATTCTGGTCATGCTCTTCACGGTGGTCTTCCACCGCCACCCCCTGAAACGGCAGAGCGAGCCCGCGTGAACACCCTGCTCATCGTCGGCGCGGTGTTCCTGCTGGGACTGGCCGCCGACGTGGCCGGGCGGCTGACCCCTTTGCCCCGCGTGACTCTGCTGCTGCTGGCGGGCGTTCTCGTGGGACCGGGTGTGTTCAATCTGATCCCGTCTGGTTTCATAGACCAGTGGTTTCCCACCCTCACCCACATGGCGCTGGCCATGGTGGGCTTTCTCATGGGTCAGAAGCTGTCGGTCGCCGAGCTGCGCGAGCGCGGCAAGGTGGTCTCGCTGCTGGCGCTGGGCAAGGTGCTGGGGGCGGCGCTGGTCGTCTTCGTTGCGGTATGGGCGCTCACAGGAGACCTCGCGCTCGCTCTGGTGCTCGGCGGAGTGGCGACGGCCACCGCCCCTGCCGCCACCTTTGACGTGGTGCACGAGGCTCATGCCAATGGACCGTTCGCCGACAACCTGGTGAGCATCGTCGCCATCGACGATGCCTGGGGCCTGATACTTTTCTCCGTGCTGCTGGCGCTGGCGACAGGAATGACCAACGGCAACGGTGTGGAAGCCTCCATCGTCGGGTCAGGGCTCACGGAGGTCATCGGCAGCCTGGTGCTCGGAGGCGCCATCGGCGTGCCCATGGCTTACCTGACCGGGCGGCTCAGCTTCGGGGATCGGGAAGGCGAGCCCATCCAGGCGGAGTCCTTCGGCTTCGTGCTCGCCTGCGCCGGTAGCGCGGTTCTGCTCGACCTCTCACCCATCCTCGCCTCCATGGCCATGGGCAGCGTGGTGGCCAGCCTCGCCAAGCACCACTCACGGCCCTTTCATGCCATCGAGGGCGTGGAGTGGCCGTTCATGATCTTGTTTTTCGTTCTGGCCGGTGCGTCACTCGAGATAGAAGGAGTCAGCCACGTGGGTTGGCTGGCCCTGGCCTACCTCGTGGCCCGCGGTCTGGGCACGCACCTCGGCATCTATCTGACCGCGGGCGCGCTTGGCACGGATGGGCCGACCCGCCGCTGGATGGGGCTGGCGCTGATGCCTCAGGCGGGAGTGGCGCTCGGCATGGCGCTCATCGCGTCCCAGCGGTTGCCTGACCTTGCCGAGACCATCCTCACCCTGGTCCTGAGCACCACCATCGTGCTGGAGCTGGTCTCGCCGATCATCACGCGCCGGATCCTGGAACAGGTTGGTGCCGACGCGGAGGCGCCGAACGCAACCGATACCGCAAACTGAAACGGACGCAAACATGGACTACGGCATTGCTCTGGCTACCACCATGGACTCCTGGCGCGCGGCTAAGCGCGCGGAGGAGCTCGGCTTCACTCACGCCTGGTTCTACGACACCCAGCTTCTGAACCCGGACGTCTTCATGGGCATGACGCTGGCGGCCGTGAACACCTCGCGCATCCGGCTCGGCACAGGGGTGCTGATACCGAGCAACCGCATCGAGCCCGTTACCGCCAATGCGCTCGTGAGCCTCAACAAGCTGGCCCCCGGTCGCATCGACTTCGGCGTTGGCACCGGCTTCACTGGCCGGCGCACCATGGGGTTGAAGGCGATCCCCCTCGAGCGGATGAAGACGTACATCGAGCGCGTTCAAGCGCTTGTCAAAGGCGAGACGGTGACCTGGGACTTCGAGGGCGAGACCCACGACATTGCCTTTCTCAATCCTGAGCTCGGCCTCATCAACGTGGACGATCCCATCGCGCTGCACGTCTCGGCCTTCGGCCCGCGCTCGCGGGATCTCACTGCCGAGCTCGGTGCGGGGTGGCTGAACTTCGGCGTGAGCGAGCCGGTAGCGTTCGGGTCCCTGGCCAAGATGCGCGAATCCTGGTCACGCGCCGGGCGGGATGCTGGCGATCTTTACAGCACGCTGTTTTCGCTGGGCTGCGTGCTGAAGCCGGGGGAAGCTTTCGACTCGCCCCGGGCGAGAGCTCAGGCGGGCACCGCGGTGGCCGTGTTCCTCCACGACATGGCGGAAACCTCCGAGCCGGGCTCGCTGGAGCCCGTCATGGGCAAGGCGGTGAGCGACGTGGTGGAGGCCTATCGGGAGATCTATCTTGGCTACCCGGAGGGCCAGCGTCATCTGCTGAACCACCGGGGTCACCTGATGTTCTTGAAGCCCGAGGAACAGGAGCTCATCACCGCCGAGCTCATCCAGGCCATCACCTTCACCGGCGAGCGGGCGGCCCTGCGCGAGCGGCTCGACGCCTTTGAGGCCGCCGGCTACAGCCAGTTCACCGTCCAGCTCATCGAAGGCCACGAGGATGCCATCGAGGACTGGGCGGAGTTGTTCTTCGGATGAGGCCATGGCGGGGCACCTGTGGCTGGTGTTTTGGGCTGGTCGGCCTCCTCTTGGCTGCCGTGTTCCCCGCGGTCGCGGCTCAGGCCGCTGCGATCTCCATCGCCGAGGCGCGGGGCGCGGAGCCGGGCACCCTGGTGACCGTCGAGGGCTCGGTGACGGTTCCGTCCGGCCGGTTTTCCTCATCCACGTTCGATCAGGGTTTTGCCATCCAGGACGGCTCGGCAGGGATCTACGTCTCCGTTGGCGATGGTCCCAAGCTGAACAATCATCGCCGCGTGCGCGTCACCGGCATCGTCGGGGACGACGGCTACGGGCAGCTCGTGCTCCGGCCGGTCATCGACGCGGATGTGGAGGTTCTCCAGGGCGCCGAGCGTCTTCGCCCCCGGCAGGTCGCTACTGGGGACGTGGGCGAAGCCACGGAGGGCCTGCTGGTGGAGGTGGCGGGATCCGTCGTGCGTGGCCCGACGGACGACCTGCCCTACGGCTACAGCGTCTACATCGACGACGGCTCTGGGGAGACTCAGATCTTCATTCCTGCCAGCACGGGGATAAACCCTTTCAAGATCGGCTACCTGCAACAGGGCGTCATCATTCGGGTCACGGGGCTCAGCAGCCAGTTTCAGAGCAATCTGGAAGTGCTGCCGCGCACGGGTGGAGACATTCGCAGGGCCAGATGAGGCCGACGCCACCAGCCCCCGATGTTCTATGATGGCCGCTTTGCCGCCGTTGCCACGACCATGCAGATCTGGGTGGATGCCGACGCCTGCCCCGGGCCCATCAAGGAGATCCTCTTCCGCGCCGCGGACAAGCGACGGGTGCAGCTGACCCTCGTGGCCAACCACCCCATGCGGGTGCAGAAGTCGGCCTTCATCCGGCTGCTGCAGGTGGAGCAGGGGTTCGACAAGGCCGACGCCTTCATCGCCGACCGGGTCGAAGTAGGCGATCTCGTCATCACCGCGGACATCCCCCTGGCGGCCGATGTGGTAGACGCTGGTGGCGCGGCGCTCAATCCCCGCGGCACCCTCTACACCGAGGAGAACATCCGCGAGCACCTCGCCCGGCGCAACTTCATGGATGAGCTGCGCTCCACCGGCCAGATCTCAGGCGGCCCTGCCGCGCTGGGCAAGGCCGACGTGCAGAAGTTCGCGAACGCCCTGGATCGGTTGCTTACACGGGCAGCCGCATCGAATTGACCCTGATGGTGGAGAAGATCGGCTTGGGGCGTTTGGGTTATGGTGGGACCCTAGCGGGGTTGCTATGAGTGAGCAACGAGGGGGGTTTCGTGGTTGTTTCGGTCAACAGGTCAGGCCTGCTGGCGGGCAAGGTAGCGGTGGTGACGGGCGCCAGCCGGGGAATCGGAGAAGCGATCGCGCTGCGCTTCGCTGCGGAAGGGGCCAACGTGGTCGTGTCGGCCAGGACGCTCGACGATGGTGACCATGTTTTGGCCGGTGGGATCAACGCGGTCGTTCAGCGAATCATCGGCGCCGGCGGCGAAGCGCTGCCCGTTCGCGCGGACCTGGCTTTGCCGGAGGACCGTGAGGCGCTGATCGCGAAAACCCGCGAGCGCTTCGGTGCGGTCGACATCCTCGTCAACAACGCCGCGGTGACCTACTACGCCCCGGTTCGGGACTTTACCGACAAGCGTTACCGGTTGATGATGGAGGTACAGGTTCGCGCTCCCTTCCATCTCGCGCAGCTGGTGCTTCCGGACATGATTGACCGAAGATCCGGTTGGATCCTGAACATTTCCTCCCACGCGGCGATTCATCCTCAAGAGGATGCCGGCGCACGCGGCGGCACGGTTTACGGAATGTGCAAAGCGGCATTGGAGCGCTTTACCACCGGCCTTGCGAGCGAAGTGTACGACGACTATGTGGGCGTCAACGTCATATCGCCGGGGCTCGTGGCCACGCCGGGCGCCGTATACCACCGCCTAACCGAAGGCGTACCGGAGAGAATGATCACCCCCGTCGGGGTCATGTCGGAGGCGTGTCTGCGCCTGGTGCACGGAGATCCCAGGGAGCTTACCGGTCGGGTGACCTATGCGGCCGACGTCATGAAGGAGTTCGATCTCACCCCGGCAGAACTCATTGCCTAGCTCGGCCGGCGGCAGCTTGCCGCTGGCAACCAATCCGAAGGTGCGCTAGTTTTCCTGATCCCCAAGGCGTCACGATAGTTCCGCCAAGGCCGGCTCACTCTCAGAGATTACGATTAATGAGCGAATCAACCGAAACCGTCGAAACCTGTCCGATCCACGCCATCCGGCCCATGCGGCCGGAGAACCTGGCCTACCCGGTGACCATGAACCGGCGGCTGCGTGAGGAGGCGCCCGTTTACCAGGACCCGGACAGCGGGATCTGGTTCATCTCCCGCTACGAGGACGTGGTCAACATGTCCATGGACCACAAGACTTTCTCCAGCGTCATGCCGCGCCTGTCCACCGGCCGGGCGGACAGCGCCGTCGACCCGGAGGTGGCGGCGGCGATGGCCGAAGGCTACCCGATCCCGGACACCATGCTGACCCAGGATCCGCCCCTGCAGCGCCGCTACCGCAAGTTCGTGGACGGCGCGTTCTCGCCCCGGAGCCTCAAGGCCCTGGAGCCCTTCATCGAGCAGACGTCCAACGAGCTCATCGATGCCTTTATCGACGAGGGCCGCTGCGAGTTCCTGGCCGAGTTCGGCGTGCAGCTGCCGCTGCGGGTCATCGCCTCTCAGATCGGCTGCCCCATGGAGGACCTGCCGCTGCTCCGGAAGTGGACAGAAGCCTTCATCGCCAACCTCTCCCAGCAGCTCGACCAGCCGGGCCAGGTGCAGGCGGCGAAGGACATGGTGGAGTGCCAGCATTACTTCGTGGAGCGCATCGAGGAGCGCCGCCGCGCGCCGACGGACGACATCCTCTCCAAGCTCGTCAACGCCCGCTTCGACGACGACAAGCCCCTGGATAACCCGGAATGTCTGTCCATGCTCCAGCAGATTCTGGTGGCCGGCAACGAGACCACCTCGTCGTCCCTCACCGAGGGCATGTGGCTGCTGATCCGCAACCCGGATCAGTACGAGATGATCCGGCAGAACCCGTCCCCGGAGATGATCAGCAACCTGGTGGAAGAGGTGCTCCGGATCTCGAGCCCGTCGGCTAACATGTTCCGCCGCACCACGCGGGACGTGGAAGTATGCGGCGTGACCATCCCCGCCAACTCCATCTGCTTCGCCCGTTTTGCCGCGGCCAACCAGGACGACGAGCAGTTCCCGGATCCGCTGAAGTTCGACATCACCCGCCCCAATCTCAAAGAGCACGTGGCTTTCGGCAAGGGCGTGCACCATTGCCTGGGCGCCGCGTTGTCGCGTCGCGAGATGAATGGTGGGTTCAAGGTCATCTTCGAGCGGATGGAGAACTTCCGCCTCACGCCTGACACGCCTGAGCCCGTGTTCATGCCGAACGCCTTGCTGCACGGGCTGGCACGGCTGGACCTCTCCTTCGACAAGATCCGCTGAGCGAAGGCGGGCGTGGGGGAAACCGTTCCGGCCGGGGCTTATGCCGGCGACACCGTGGGCGGCACCTGGTGCTGGAACCGATACCCCGGCGCGCGCTGCGACGTTGAGAGCCTGGACTACCAGTTCGCCTTCTTCGACGAGCTGCAGCGTGGCTGGACGTGGTCCGAGCTGCTCTCGCCCCAGGACGACCCCGTCGGGGCCAAGCGCATCTGCGTGGACACCGACTATTACGAAACTTTCAATCGCGAAAACGTGAAGCTCGTCGACGTGCGCTCTAAACCCATCGAGCGCGTCACGGCGCGGGGCCTGCGCACGGTGGACGCCGAGCACGAGCTGGACTGCATCGTCTTTGCCACCGGCTTCGACGCCATGACGGGCCCGCTCACGTCCATGGACATCCGCGGTCGGAACGGCGTCAGCCTGGCCGAGGCCCGGCAGGACGGGCCGCGCTGCTATCTGGGCTCAGGTGTTGCCGGGTTCCCGAACCTCTTCACCATCACCGGGCCGGGCAGCCCATCGGTGCTCAGCAACATGGTGCTCTCCATCGAGCAGCACGTGGAGTGGATTGCCGACTGCCTGGTGAACCTGAGCAAGGACGGAGCGGAAGCCATCGAGGCCCTGCCCGACGCTCAGGACGCCTGGGTCGAGCACGTCAACGAGGCGGCCGGCAACGGCTACGAGGGTTTCGATATTCGCGGCGGCGCGAGCTGAGCCCGGCCGGCAACTGACGTGACGAGCGCTGCCCGGATCGCGGGCCTCCCCAGCTACTTCATCGTGTTCGTGGCGTCCATGGTGGCCATCGGCCCCTTCGCCATCGACACCTACCTGCCCGCCATGCCGGCGATGGCCAAGAACCTCGGCGTGGAGATCGTTTCGGTCAACGCCACGCTCAGCACATACCTCTTCGGGTTTGCTTTCGGTCAGTTGTTCGGTGGCCCGATCTCCGATCAGATCGGCCGGCGCCCGATCGGCCTGCTGGGCCTCGTCGTCTTCTCTGCCGCGTCCGTGCTCATCGCCATGGCGGACTCGATCGAAGTCGTGCTTTGGTTGCGGGCTCTCCAGGCGGTCGGCGGCGGTTTCGCCACCGTGATCTGCATGGCCATGGTGCGTGATGCCTACGAGCCCATGGAAGCGGCCAAGCGCTTTCCCGTGGTGATGCTTGTCATGCTCGGCGCCCCCCTGGCGGCGCCGGCCATCGGCGCCGCGCTGTTGAGCCTCGGCTGGCAGAGCATTTTCATCTTCCTTGCCCTCTACGGCCTGGCCGTGCTCGTCGCCTTCCTGCCGGTGCCGGAAACTGCTTCGATGCGAACGGGCAAGCTCGACCTCGGCCGGATCCTGCCCCAGTACGCCGAGGTGATCACCCGGCGGGTCGAGGGCAGGCTCGTGCCGGCGCGCTACATCCTCACCCAGGGCCTTCTCATGTCCGGGACGTTCGTGTTCATCACCAACGCCTCCTTCATCTACCTGCAGTATTTCGGCATTGCGGAGGAATGGTTCGTCGTCTATTTCGGCGTCAACATCTTGATGATGATGGTTTTTACCCTCATCACTACCCGGCTGATCCATCGCGTTGCGCCGGACCGCCTCTGGCGCGCGGCGCGTGGGCTGCAGTTTCTGGCGGTGGTGATGCTCGCGCTGGGTTTGTGGTGGTTCGACCTGGGCATCTGGACGCTGACCGGCTTGCTTTCCATCGTCATCGGCGCCAGCGGGATGATCAACCCGTCCGCCTCCGGGCTTTACCTGTCCTATTTCGACCGGCTCAGCGGCAGCGCCGTGTCGCTCATGAACGTGACGGTCTTTCTGTTCGGCAGCGTTCTGGGGGTGGTGACTGGGCTGTTCTTCGACGGCACCTTGAAGCCCATCATCTACACCATGGCGGTGGCAATCACCGTGGGCAACCTGAACGCGCTGGGCATCCCAGCGCCCAAGAATCTGGCGCCGGACGCAAGCGGAGAGTCGGCGACTTCGGTTTGAACGGAAGAAAGCGCGGGCGCCCTTGGGCGCCCGCAATTGTGTGACCCTGCTTCAGCCGTCGATGATGCCGTTGCAGTCGTTGTCGACGCCGTCGCGTCCCCAGCGGCCCTTGGTGTCGTTATGGCCAGGATGCACGTTGGCGTCGTTGTCGTTGCAGTCCTCGGGCGGCGAGTAGCCGTCCGCGTCCGCATCGGTCGTCTCCGAGCCGCCCCCGCCGCCGGAACCGTTCGGGTCGGTAAAGCTGCCGGTGAGTTCGACGCCCGGATAGGAACTGTAGGCGTACACGCCCACGTACCAGTCACCTTCGGTCGGCGTGGCGATGGCGCAGCTTTCGTTGCTTGTGCTGCTTACCGATCGGCATTCGTAGCGAACGGTGTCCGGCACCGCCGCGTGCTGGACGTAGAGATCGGCGTCGCCGCCGCGACCCTTGGCCGTCTTTGCCAGCACGAAGGAGGCATCTGTCCCGCCCGCGGTGACGTTCAGCTTGAAACAGCGCCACTCACCGGCGCTGGCGCCGAACTGATCCGTGCTCACGCCGTTAGTGAGAGTGACGATCTGCTCCGCCGGGCAGACGTCCCCAAGATTCACATCTACGCCGTTGAAGGCTGTCTCGACGTCGGCAGGGGAAAAGCTCAGATCTAAGGCTGCATCCTGCACGCCGATGGCGGCGGTGCGGAACGTCTCGCCGGAGGACCAGTAAAGCTGGTTTGCACGGGCGAACGTCTGGAAGGCCGTTCGGGTATCCCACCCCGGGGTCGTCGCGAGCAGATAGAAGGCCTTGTTGAACACGCCGCTGGAGTAGTGCACGTCCATGCCGTTCACGTAGTCGTTGGCGCTGCCGATGGACCGTCCGTCTAGGGGCGGGTCATACATGTAGCGCAGGGCGCCGCTGGCGCTTTTGTAGATGTCTGCCCCAACGAGCCAATCGTTGGTCCCGCGCATGTAGAACTCGGCGGCCTCGCCGGACATGTCTGAGAAAGCCTCGTTGATCCCGCCGGATTGACCGGAGTAGACCAGGTTCGAGTTCTGTTCGGTGAAGCCGTGGCTCACCTCGTGGGCGGAGACATCCAGGCTCACCAGCGGGTAAAAGGTGCTGGCGCCGTCGCCGAAGGTCATGGCGGAGCCGTCCCAGAAGGCGTTCTCGTAGTTGTTGCCGTAGTGGACGCGCATGGTCAGCTGAAAGGTCAGGGGCGCCACGCCCAGCCAGGCGTCGTACATGTCGTAGACCACGCCGCCGAAGAAGTGGGCGTCGTTCAGGGGGCTGTAGGCGCCGTTGATTTGCTTGAAGGTGTTTTCCGGACCCGTGTAGCTGTAGGCCGTTGAGCCGCTGGTGCCGTGGTTCAGGTTCACCGTCTTCACGTTGGTGTTGTTCATGGTGTAGGTGCTGCCGTTCACCCCTACGTCCATGTATGGCTCGTCCACGCCGTACTGGTATAGACCGACCTTGCTGTTCCCACCCGGTCCCGTGCCAACCTCTGCGTGAGCCAGACCCTCGTACTCGAAGATCACCTCGCCGCTCATGGCGTCCACCAGCACCGTCGGCCGCGTCGGCTCGCCGCCGCCGGGCACGTCGGCGAAGAAGCTCACTGCCCAGCTGAGCCGGGGTGTGCCATCGTGTACATAGATCACGAGCTCTGCGCTCTCTCGCTCGAAGCTGGGGTTCTGTGACATGCCGGCCGCGATCCGGTTCTTCGTGGCGCTCAATGCCATTGAGCCGTCGATATCCGGACGTGCTGGAATGTCGGCTGCGGACAGCCCACGGATCAGGCCCCCTCGAGCGCCCCGCACCGCGCCTGAAGCCTCCCGGCTGATGATGATCTGCTCGCCCCAGACCGGCACGCCGCGCAGGGTCTGACGATAGCGGGTGTGGGTGACGCCGTTTGCATCGGTGGTGGTGCGAATGGCTTTGAGGCCCTCCTGCTGCCCGAGCCCGAAAGCGGCGTGATAGTTGGGGCTGCCGCCGTTGTCGGTCTGCTTCTGAAGGGTTCCGATCGCGTGGGCGTTCGTTCGTAGGTCCTGCCGGTCGGCTGCGGCGGCGGTCATCGCCACCAGGAGCGGCAGCATGGCCAGGGTGCGGCCAAGGGGTTCTCGTGCCATGGGGTTCTCCTTGTTACTGCTGGGGTGCACTTCCTGATCGAATTATCCGGAACATGGTAATTGCGTCAGCGGTCCGTTTTGCGGGCAATTGGTGGCGCAGATGTAATGTTTTCCTTGCGTTTCGGCGGGCCCGCCGCGGCCCTCCTGCCCAAACTGTGACCCGCGTGACGCACTTCCCTTGATTGGCGTGAACTCGTTCACTACCGGATCCGAGCAGGGCGGCAGCGCCGCAGCATCGGCGAGCCGGCAGTCGCCCACTTCCGCCAGCGCGACCACTAGGTTGTGTTCATCCGGCAGGCCGATCAGGTCCGCGATTAGGGTGCTGCGCAGCCGGCTCAGCAGGGGGATAGATTCGTGGACCGTAACTTTGAGAATGTAGGAGACCTGAAAGCGGGAAAGGTCCGCCGCAGGCGCGATGTGACCTCAAACCTGTGCGGTCTCCGGCAACGGCGCGACTGGCAGCAGTCCAGGCCGTTTGCGGCGCGGACGCCTGCCACCGGCAGGGACACAGGCATCCGGCCGATCAGCGGTCTTATCGGCTGGGCCCGTTTTTTTGAGATCTCCAAGAGCAGGAGGGCGTTCTGGCTAATCGAGCAGAACGCGGATGACTCAAGCGTCCACTATCTCCAGCGCGTCGCCGACGCTGATCTGGCCATTCTCGACGCAGTGCGCCCCGACGCCGAGATTCTGGTGTGACTCCCTGACGATCGTGCGCAGGACCGACTTGTCGAACTCGATCTCGGCCTGAGGCCTTACCGTCATGCCGCAACGGGGTGTCTCCGCAGTGATCCGGATGACGGCGGTTCCCACCCGGATGGTCTTGCCGACCCAATCGTTCTCGGCCAGACCGGCCGTGCCCTTCGGCGTCTGAACATAGAAATTCGGTCGAAAGCGACGAATGTCCCAGTTGGCATCGGGATTTCTTGCCCGCAGATAGTCTATGGAGGCGGTGGTGACGAGGTTCAGCTCCTCGTTGTCGAAGAACGTGCCCGGTACGGAGACGTAGTCCAGGATCCCGGGGGGGAACTGGCTGAAGTCGGGCATCGGTTCGCCGGGCTCGCGGGCGAATACCTCGGCGATCTCCCTGGCGAACTGCTCCTCGTCGGGCTTGTAGCGCCGGTAAAAGGCTTCATCTTCCGGCGGTTGAACCGGCCACAGAGACGCCCGCCTGCCAACCAGCTCGCTGAGCTTCTGGTGGATCTGCGGGTCGTCGCTGCCCAGCGTCTCGCCGTCGGGAAAAGTGACCTCGACCGGAGTGGGCTGCCCGGGCTCGGGTTCACGTTGATAGGAGGCGCTGCACAGCATGAGTTCAGGATGGCGCTTGCCCCACTGGATTTCCTGACGCTCCTCGTCGCGCATGGCCCAGCCGCGGTCTCCAGGAATCCCGGTCTTGGTGACGGTGCAGGTCTCGATCGTGCTTCCCTGCATCGATTTTACCGGGAAGCGCCAGATCTCCTTCACCACGCCGATGACAGTCACTCGAGATCTCCTCACCTTGGATCGCTCCGCAATCGTCG
>JABAHS010033712.1_pt1 | contig 77652 bp, 70 predicted proteins | sample 7062111 | NCBI WGS metagenome assembly JABAHS01 (sample SAMN14534600, study PRJNA622989) | marine sediment metagenome | biome: marine biome [ENVO:00000428]; feature: marine pelagic biome [ENVO:01000023]; material: deep marine sediment [ENVO:00002113]; isolation source: pool of 4 deep marine... | reverse complement strand
CGCATCCGCGGCGCCCGACAGCACAACCTGAAGGGCATCGACGTCGACATCCCGCACCGGACGCTCACCGTCGTCACCGGACCGTCGGGGTCGGGAAAGTCGTCGCTGGTCTTCGATACGGCGTTTGCCGAGGCGCAGCGCCGTTACGTCGAGTCGCTCTCGACTTATGCCAAGCAGTTCATCGAACGGATGACACGGCCGGCGGTGGACTCGGTGGACGGCGTGAGCCCGGCGGTGGCGATCCAGCAGAAGAACCCCACCAAGACCAGCCGCTCCACCGTGGGCACGGCGACGGAGATCCACGACTACCTGCGGCTCCTCTGGGCGCGGATCGGCCGCACGATCTGCCCCGAGTGCGGCCGCCATATCCGGCCCGATTCGGTCCAGACGGCCGTGGACCGGGTGCGGGAGCTGCCGCAGGGCTCCCGCATCCAGGTCGCCTTTCCGCTCCCCCTCTCGCCCGAGGTGAGCAACGACCTGGTGGCCGAGAACCTCCGCGCCCTGGGGTTCATCCGGGTGCTGGCCGACGGCTGGGAGATACACCTGGGCGAATCGGAGCAGGTGACGGCCGCGCCGCGCTTCGCCGGCGCCGGGGAGCTGCTGGTGGTCGTCGATCGCTTGAAGGTCGGCGACGCATCGCGGTCGCGGCTCGCCGACTCGCTGGGGACGGCGTTCGCTGAGGGGGAGGGCGAGGCGATCGTGCTGGTGGCGAACGGCAGGGACGCGTCGGAACGACTCGCCTTCACCGAGCGCTTTCGTTGCCCCGTCGACGGCCACACCTTCCCGGAGCCGACCCCGACGCTGTTCTCGTTCAACAGCCCGATGGGCGCCTGTCCCACCTGCAACGGGTTCGGGGCCACCCTGGAGTTCGACCTCGATCTGATCGTGCCGGACCCCGAGCGCACGCTGGAGGACGGGGCTGTCGACCCGTGGACCAAGCCGCGCTACGAGGACCGGCGCTATTTCCTGCGCGACCTGGCGAAGAAGCACCGGGTATCGATGCGAAAGCCGTGGAAAGATCTGCCCGAGAAGTTTCGCCGCGTCGTTCTGTATGGTAGCGAAGAGTTCGAGGGCGTGTTCGAGCAGCTGGAGCGGCTGAAGCGGACCAAACGCTACAAGCAGTACATCCGGGTGTTCGTTCGCCGGTACCAGACGCAACAAACCTGTCCCGACTGCCGCGGCGCGAGGCTGAGACCGGGAGCGCTCAACGTGAAAGTCGATGGGCAAACGATCGCCGAGGTTTGCGGTCTGCCCGTCGAGAAGCTGCGCCGCTGGGTCCACGACCTCGAGCTGACCGATCACGAGGCCCAGGTCGCCGAGACGATACTTCGCGAACTGCGCTCCCGCGTCACCTTCCTCGACGATGTCGGACTCGGCTATCTGACCCTCGACCGTCAAGCTCGCACCCTCTCGGGCGGTGAAGCCCAGCGCATCAATTTGGCGAACTCGCTGGGGAGCGCGCTGGTCGATGTGACTTACATCCTCGATGAACCTTCGATCGGGCTCCACCCGCGCGACACCGAGCGGCTCTATCGGCTGCTGGAGCGGCTGCGCGACCTGGGCAATACGGTGCTGGTGGTGGAGCACGATCCCGACGCGATCCGGCGCGCGGACCATGTGATCGAGCTGGGCCCCGGATCCGGCGAGTCGGGCGGCGATCTGGTCTACGAAGGGGATTACGATGGCCTGCTGGCCAGCGAGAGCCTGACCGGCGACTACATGGCCGGCCGGCGCTCGATCCCGAGCCCGGCGGACCGCCGGCCGGTGGACGGCACGCGCCTCAAGCTGGAGGGTGCCCGGCTCCACAACCTGGAGGGCATCGACATCGAGATCCCGCTGGGCGCGCTCACGCTGGTGACCGGCGTGTCCGGAAGCGGCAAGTCGACGCTGGTCCACGACGTCCTCTACCGGGCGCTGGAGCGAAAGATCGAGGGGGCTACCAGCGCCAAGCAGCACCTGGGCGAGCAGGTCGGGTCGTACCGGGCGGTGCGCGGTGCAGGGGCATTGTCCGGGGTCGTGCTGATCGACCAGAGCCCTATCGGCCGGACGCCGCGGTCGAACCCGGTCACCTACCTGAAGGCGTGGGGCGAGATCCGACGCATCTTCGCCGACCGGCCAGAGGCGAAGCGCCAGGGGCTGGCGCCCAGCCACTTCTCGTTCAACGTGGGTGGCGGTCGCTGCGAGGAATGCCAGGGGGCGGGCCAGATCGAGGTCGAAATGCTGTTTTTGGCCGACGTGTACGTCACTTGCGATGCGTGCCACGGCAGGCGCTTCAAGCCGGAAATCCTCGATGTCCGCTACCGCGGGCGCAACGTCCACGACATCCTGAGCATGACCGTGGACGAGGCGATCAAGTTCTTCATCAAAGAAGCGCGGCTGGGCGAGCAATTGTGGCAGCTGCAGCGGGTGGGTCTCGGCTATCTGCGCCTCGGCCAGTCGGCGACCACGCTGTCGGGGGGCGAGGCTCAGCGTCTCAAGCTGGCGCGGGAGCTGGCCGCGGCCACGCGTCGCCGCGGCCACAGGCTCTACCTCCTCGATGAGCCCACCACCGGATTGCACCTGCACGACGTCCGGGTGCTGATCGACGTGCTCGAACAGCTGATCGATGTCGGTCACACGGTACTGGTGATCGAGCACAACCTCGAGGTGATCAAGCAGGCCGACTGGATCATCGACCTGGGGCCGGGGGCGGGGGTGCACGGGGGCGCGGTGGTGGCCATGGGGCGGCCGGAGGAGATCGTAGACGCGGAGGTGTCGGAGACGGGTCGATTCCTGGGGGCGCTGTTGGAAGCGGGGGGCAGAGGATAGTGAGGGGATGAATGTTCAATTCTCAATTGACAATTATCAAGTCGAACGTTCAATGCTCACATCCAATCATCAATCACCAACCACTTGGAGATTGGGAGTTGAATGTGAGCATTGAACGTCCAGCTTGAGCGTTGTCCATTTGCCGATGATTATTCGCGCAGTTCTCATCTTCCCGGCTTCGGTCACGTGACCCCACCCCTGGTTTCGGTGCTTCTTCCTTGCCGCGATGCGGAGCGGTTCCTGCCGCAGGCGATCCGCGGCCTCGAGCTCCAGACGTTCGCCGATTTCGAGATCGTCGCGGTAAACGATGGATCCGGCGATGGCACGGCGGCGATGCTCGACCGCTGGGCGGCGCGGGACGGACGCGTCCGTGTGCTGCACCGGGAGAGGGAAGGGCTGGCCGCAGCGCTGCAGGCGGGCGCGTCTCTGTGTCGCGGCAGGCTGCTGGCCCGGGCCGACGCCGACGATTTCGCTCACCCGCGTCGCCTGGAGGAGCAGGTGGCTTACCTGTCGAACCACCGCGACGTGGCGGCTGTGGGCACGCATGTGCGCTACTTCCCGCACGAAGGGGTGGGTTGGGGGGCGCGGCGTTACCAGCGCTGGCTGAATAGCCTGAGTCGGCCGGCGGAACTGGAGCGCGACATCTTCGTCGAATGCCCCATCGCGCACCCGACGCTCATGCTTCGGCGCGCGGCGTTCGATAAAGTCGGCGGCTATCGGTCGAACGACTGGCCCGAAGACTACGACCTCCTCCTGCGTCTGCACCTGGCGGGAGGCCGCCTGGCCAACGTGCCCCGGGTTCGGCACTTCTGGCGCGAACGCGAAGACCGGGCTTCCCGGGTCGACTCGCGGTACGCGCCGGAGTCGTTCCGCCGCTGCAAGGTCCACTATCTGCGCCGTAGCGCGCTGGACGGACGCGAATGCGTCGGGATCTGGGGTGCTGGGCGCGTGGGAAAGGACTTCGCCCGCACCGTCCTGGCCGCCGGTCTGCGCCTGCGGTGGTTTCTCGACATCGATCCCCGGAAGATCGGCCAATCGATCTACGGCGTGCCCGTCCTCGATGCCCGCGTCGTCGCTCGGCACCGCGACGCTTATCTGCTGATCTGCGTGGGCACCGCGGGCGCTCGGGAGCTCATCCGCCGTCAGCTCGCGGCGGCCGGATTCTCCGAGCCGGCGCAGTTCCGCTGCCTCGCCTGAGGGGGCTGAAGGCCGGTCCGGGGGTTTGCGGTTCCCTCCGCGAAAGCCCATTTTCCACGGGCGATCCAGCCCATCCCAGACCTCAAGGAGCCGATGAATGCCGCGCTCGGTGCCGCTTCTCGCAGTTATGCTCGCCGCGGGCGTGACGGCCTGCGCTGGCCCGACGGTCACCCTCCCTCCGGTCGCCCCCGAAGACGTCGAGGTCATACCGCAGGGTGAGGAGCCCGAGCAGGAATACCGGGAGATCGCACCGGTGCGCCAGCAGGGGACGATGGACACGCCCCGGACTGAGCTGGTCCGCCTGGCCCGTGAGAAGGCCGCCAGGCTGGGCGCCGACGCCCTGATGATCGAGGAATACCGCCTCAACACCAGCTATACCAACCCCACCATCACGCTCCTCGCACTGGCGGTTTACTACCCCGCTCGCCATCCCGAGCTGACCGATAATCCCGACTCTCGCTGAACCGCCTGCGGCGCGTCCGGCGGAAGGGGTGCCGGGGGCGCCGCACCGTCGAACGGCCAGAAAAAACCAAGGCTTTCCGGCTCCCAGAGATCCGGGGACGGGGTGGAGATCCGCCCGCTGAACGTGTAGATTCAAGGCGAGAGCGGACCTCCAGAACAAATCAAGGGAACGTAAGATGAGACACTTTTCTGCCCTCATGGTCGTGACTCTGATGGCTGGTAGCCTCGCCTGCTCCACCGGCGGTCCCAAAGTCACCCTGCCGGCGGTGGAACCGCAGCAGGTCGAGGTCTTCATGCCCGGCGAGTTTCCGTCGGAGGACTACGAGGTGCTGAAGCGCATCGAGGTCCGGGATCTGGTCTCGGCGGACGAGAACGAAATGGTGATGAACGCTCGTCAGCAGGCGGCGGACGTGGGGGCTGACGCACTGATCATCCGGTCGCTGCGGACGACGCAGTCGGGCGGTGGTCTGCAGGAAACGAACGCCAGCCGTGATCGGAAGATCCTGGAGGCGCTGGCGGTCTACTATCCGAGCCGGCACCCGGAGCTTCAGGAACAGCAGCAGCAAGGCTAGGCAGGCCGCGTCAGGAGGGAGCGCGGAGACGGTGCCGTCGGGAGCGGAGCCCGGCGGCGGGCGGTATGCGTGTGCACGGAGAGAGAACGATCGGAGTCCTGAGTGGCTAAGAAGAAGACGCAGAACCAGAAGACGGAGAACGAGAACGGCTTAGAGCAGAAGGTCGTCGCGCGTTTTCTCGAGGACGAGATGCGTGACTCGTTCATCGATTACTCGATGAGCGTGATCGTGCAGCGTGCGCTGCCGGACGTTCGCGACGGGCTGAAGCCGGTCCATCGCCGGATCCTGTACGCGATGAACGAGCTCGGGCTGCAGCCGAACCGGGCGCACAAGAAGAGTGCGTCGGTCGTCGGTGAGGTGTTGGGTAAGTACCACCCGCACGGCGATATGGCGGTCTACGACGCTCTGGTTCGCATGGTCCAGGAGTTCTCGCTCCGCTATCCGCTGGTCGACGGGCAGGGGAACTTCGGGTCGATCGACGGCGACAGCGCGGCGGCCTACCGGTACACCGAGGCGCGGCTGGGTGCGATCGCGGTGGAGCTGCTGGGCGACATCGAGAAGGAAACGGTCGACTTCGTGCCGAACTTCGACGACCGGCTGGAGGAGCCGACGGTCCTGCCGTCGAAGTTCCCCAACCTGCTGGTCAACGGATCGTCGGGCATCGCGGTGGGGATGGCGACGAACATTCCGCCCCACAACCTGCGGGAGGTGGTGGCGGCGGCGAAACACGTCATCGACCATCCGAAGTCCACGGCCAGGGGCCTGATGAAGCTGGTGAAGGGCCCGGACTTCCCGACCGGAGCCCAGGTGCATGGCCAGCAGGGGATCGAGGAAGCCTACGAGACGGGCCGCGGCCGAATCGTGATGCGAGCGCGGGCCCAGATCGAGGAGACCAAGCGGGGCGAACGGATCCTGATCACCGAGATCCCGTTCATGGTCAACAAGACGCGGCTGATCGAGCAGATCGCCGAGCTGGCGCGCGAGCGCAAGGTGGACGGGATCAGCGACCTGCGCGACGAGAGCGACCGCGAGGGTATGCGCATCGTGGTCGAGCTGAAGCGCGACGCCGTGCCGCAGATCGTGCTCAACCAGCTGTACAAGCACACGCAGATGCAGTCGACGTTCGGCGCCATCATGCTGGCGCTGGTCGACGGCGTGCCGCGGATCATGGATCTGAAGGAGATGGTCCAGCATTTCGTGGACCATCGACACGAGATCGTGGTGCGGCGCAGCAAGTACGATCTGAAGACCGCCGAGGACCGCGAGCACATCCTGCTGGGCCTCAAGAAGGCGGTCGACAACATCGACGCCGTGGTGGAGATCATCAAGAAGGCGAAGGACCCGGCGCAGGCGGCCAAGCGGCTGCGAAGCCGCTACAAGCTGAGCGAGCGCCAGGCCGACGCGATCCTCAACATGCGGCTGGCCCGCCTCACCGGACTCGAGATCGAGAAGCTCAAGGCCGAGCTGAAAGAGGTCAAGGATCTCATCAAGGAGCTGAAGGCGATCCTGGCGTCGAAGAAGCGGCGGATGACGATCATCAAGAAGGAGCTGCAGGAGCTGGCCGACAAATACGGCGATGACCGCCGCACCGAGATCGCCGGCGAGATCGAGGACTTCTCGATGGAGGACCTGATCGCTGACGAGGACATGGTGGTCACGGTCTCGCACGAAGGCTACATCAAGCGCATACCGGTGGACACGTACCGGCGGCAGCGCCGGGGTGGCCGCGGCATCGCCGGCATGTCGACCAAGGACGAGGATTGGGTCGAGCACGTCTTCACCGCGTCGACCCACGATTACATCCTCTTTTTCACCGCCCGCGGCCGCATCCACTGGCTCAAGGTGCACAGGGTGCCGCAGACCAGCCGCACGGCTCGCGGGCGACCGATCGTCAACCTGATCAAGGTGAAGTCGGACGACAGAGTCACGGCGATGGTGCCGGTGCGCGAGTTCACCGACGACCAGTATCTCCTGTTCGCCACCCGAAAGGGGATCGTGAAGAAGACGGTTTTGGCCGCGTACGGCAACGTGCGTTCGGGCGGAATCAAGGCCATCAACGTGGCCGACGAGGACGAGCTGATGAACGTCCGCCTGACCAGCGGCAGCGACGAGGTGATCCTGGCGACGCGCAACGGCAAGGCGATCCGGTTCGAGGAGGAGGAAGTCCGGGACATGGGCCGCGGCGCTCGTGGCGTGAAGGGGATCGCACTGGGCCGGGATGACGAGGTCGTGGGGCTCGTGGTGGTGCGCGATGAGGAGGCGCTGCTGGTCGTCACCGAGCGCGGCATGGGCAAGCGGACGCCGATCGAGGACTACCGGTTGCAGCGTCGCGGCGGCAAGGGCGTGATCAACGTCCGGCTGTCGGCCAAGACCGGCAAGGTCATCTCGATCAAGGCGGTGGGCGAAGCCGACGAGCTGATGCTGGTGACCCGGCGCGGGATCGTTAACCGCCAGCGAGTAGAGGAGATACGGGAAACGGGACGCAACGCTCAGGGCGTGCGCCTCGTTAACCTGGACGATGGCGACCTGGTGGTCGACGTCGCCCGGGTCGTCTCGGAGGAGGAAGAGGAAGAGCTGGCAGGGGCGAAGTCGAAGTAACCGGCCAAGAACCGCCGGCTGATCCGCCGTTGACGGCGCGCCGCCGAGGACAGAGATTACTAATCCCTATCCCCCGCCTGCGGTTCCTTTGCCAACCGAGCCGCGGAGCACGGACGATCGAGCGACTCGTCAGCCTGGAAGAGATTCAGGGCGCCGCCGACCGCATCCGCGGAGTGGTGCGCCGCACGCCATTGCTGGCGGAGCGGGCGGCATCGTTCGCCGAAGCGCGCCGGCCGCGGATCAAATGTGAGAACCTACAGCGTGGCGGCGCGTTCAAACTGCGGGGCGCCTACAACTTCGTCGCGCAGTTGCCGGAGGAGGAGCGCTCGCGCGGCGTCATCACGTACTCCTCGGGCAACCACGGTCGCGCCGTAGCGCTGGCCGCTGCCGATCTGGGTGTGCCGGCGACCGTGGTCGTGCCGGAGGACGCGCCGGGGGTCAAGGTTGAAGCGATCCGCCGGCTGGGAGCGGAGGTGATCTTCGAGGGCACGACCTCGGTGGAGCGCCGGCGCCGGGCGGAGGCGGTGGCCACCGAGCGTGAACTGGCGATCGTTCCGCCGTTCGATCATCGCCAGATCATCGCCGGCCAGGGGACGGTGGGTCTGGAGATCGCCGAGGACTGGCCGGTCGTCGAGCAAGCCGTCGTCCCGGTGGGCGGCGGTGGTCTGCTGGCGGGGATCGCCACGGCTCTCATGGCGCTGGTTCCGGACGCCCGGGTGTTCGGCGTCGAGCCGGCCGGCGCCGCATCGATGGCGCGGTCGCTGGAGGCCGGGGAGCCGGTGGAGCTGGAGTCGGTAGCCAGCGTGGCCGATGGTCTGAAGCCCGTCCGTCCGGGCGATCTGACCTTCGCTCACGCACGCGTGCGGGTGGCCGGGGTGATCGAGCTGGAGGACGAAGAGATCCTGCGCGGGCTGGCCTGGTGCGCCGAGGAGTACCGTCTGGTGGTCGAGCCCAGTGGCGCCGCCGCCGTGGCGGCCGTGCTGGCCGGCAAGCTACCGGATCCCCAGGCACCCACCGTGGCGGTGATCTCCGGCGGCAACGTGGATCCGGAGGCCTGGAGCCGCTGGGTCAGGGAATACTCGAGGGAGACGAACCAAACGGGATGAGCGACAAGGGTTTCATTCTGCTCGGCCGCGACGGACCCGAGGCTCTGGCGGGCCTCGAGGAGGCTCTGGCGGAAGACGGCTACGCCGTTCGGAGCGTCAGAGACGGCAACACGCTGCTCAGCTACGTGGCCAGCCAGCACCCCGACCTGGTGCTCATCGACGAATCGATCGCCGAGATGGCGCCCCTCGAGATCGTCAAGCACGTGCGTCACCGGGTCGGCAGTCGGGATGTGCCCATCCTGCTGGTCTCTTCCCAGACGCAGGGAGATGACGCGGCCACGGCCATCCGGGCCGGCGTCACCGACTACATCCGCAAGCCGTTCCAGCTGCACGAGCTGATCGCGAGAATCTGGTCGCACCTCGAGCGTGGCCGCCTGATCCGGCACGCCCGACGCGAAGCGGACACGAACGGGATCGTGCTCGAGGTGGTGCGCGACGTGACGGCCAGCCTGTCGAGCGAGGAGATCTTCGATATCCTGGTTCGCCGGGTCTCGCGGCTGTTCAACATCAGGCGCTGCTCGATGATCCTGATCGAAGACGACCTGGAGCACGGGACCGTCGTGGCGGCCCACGATGACCCGAGCATTAGCGCGCTGGCCATCGACCTCGGCCGTTACCCCGAGATCCGCCAGGCGGTGGAGACCGGAGCGCCGGTCCTGGTCAAGAACCTGAGGGGCTCGGCGCTGTTCGAGCAGATCCGGCCGCTGTGGGAGACCGAGAAGATCGAGGTCGACGTCCAGTCGATCGTCGCCATCCCGTTCACCTTCGATCAGAGCCGCGCCGGGGTGTTCTTTCTCCGCTCGAGCCCCGACGAGCCGCAGCTCGATGAAGAGTCCGTGCGTCTTATGTCGGCCATCGCCCAGGGTGCCGTCCGGGCCCTCAACCGGGCGGCCATGTTCGAGAACGTCCTCTCTCACCAGGAACAGCTCGAGATCCTGGCGAAGACCGACGAACTTACCGGCTGCCTTTCGCGCCGATACCTGATGGAACGGCTCGAGAACGAGCTGGAACGCGCCGCGCGCTACAAGCGCCTGCTGGGTCTGGTCATATTCGATATCGATGACTTCAAGCGCCTGAACGACACCCACGGCCACACCACCGGCGACGCGGCGCTCCGCTCGATCGGTGAAGTGTTGCGGCGCTCGCTGCGCACCGCCGACTTCGTGGGTCGCTACGGTGGCGACGAGTTCCTGCTGGTTCTGCCGGAGACGAGCCCCCACGGCACGCACCAGCTGGCGGAGCGGATCCGCAACGGGGTGAGCCGCCGCGATTTCGATTTGCGAGGCGGTTCGCTGCGGCTCACGGTGAGCGGCGGTGTCGCCGGTTTCCCCGAGACCGGGGTCGTGACCCCCGAGGACCTGATCGATCGGGCGGACCAGGCGCTCTATCGAGCCAAGGCGGCGGGCCGCAACAAGGTGCTCGCCTATAGCGCCGACCTCGACAAGGTCAGCGCCTCGGACTAGTCCCATCGAAGTCCGTTGACCGAATCCCCGAACTCGACGCTGACCGCCGTCCCCGGCCTCGCCGTCGGGCACGCACAGGACGAGGAGGCCGGGACGGGCTGTACGGTCGTGCTGGGCCCGTTTCGGGCCGCCGTCGACATCCGTGGCTTTGCCGCCGGCACCCGCCAGTTCGGCGCCCTCGCGCCCAACCATATCGTTCCCCTCGTCGACGCCGTGCTGCTGACCGGCGGCTCGGCCTACGGCTTGGCCGCCGCCGACGGGGTCGCCCGCTGGCTCGAGGAGCGAGGCCGCGGGTTCGAGACCGACGTGGCGCGCGTCGCCATCGTGCCCACGGCGGTGATCTTCGATCTGGGTGCCGGCCGGGCCGACCGGCGTCCCGACGCCGAGATGGGGCGCGCGGCCTGCGAGGCGGCCAGCACCGGGCCGGTGAGCGAGGGTCGGGTGGGCGTCGGTACCGGCGCCACCGTCGGCAAGCTCTTCGGCCCTGACGGCGCCATGCCCGGCGGCCTGGGCAGCTGGGCCGAGCCGCTGGAGGGCCACGCGGTCGGAACGCTGACGGTCGTGAACGCGTTCGGTGACGTGACCGACGGTCGGGGCACCATCGTCGCCGGAGCGAGAGACGAGACCGGCGCGTTCGTCGACACGAGCGCGTACCTGCGCGAGCACGGCCCGCCATCCCGCTTCCAGCCGCCGCCGGGGACGAACACGACTCTCGGCCTCGTGGCGACCGACCTGGCGCTCACCCGGACCGACCTGCGGACCGTGGCGCGGATCGCGATGAACGCGATGATCCGACGTCTCAGCCCCGCCAGCAGCCCGTTCGACGGCGATCTCGTTATCGCCTGCTCGACCGGGTCCGACCCACGGCCGCGGGCGCCGGCCGAGCTGCTTCGCGTCGGGCTCGTCGCTGAAGCGGCGCTCGGCCAGGCGATGGAGCGCGCCGTTCCCGCCTGAGGCGCGGGCTGGCGACCTGCCGAATCGGGGACCAGATTGCTAGGTTTGGTGTATCGTATCCGACCGGTCCTGACAGAGTGGTGAAGCGGATGACCCCGAAGTACGCGGTTCTGTTCGACATCGACGGCACCCTTCTGCTGAGCGACAGCGCGGGCCGCGTCGCGCTGCACGCCGCGTTGGAAGCCGTTTACGGCACCGCGGGACCGATCGAGAGCTACGCCTTTCACGGAAAGACCGATCCGCAAATCGTCCTGGAGCTCATGGCAGCCGCCGGCCTGGTGGAGGTCGAAATCCGACGCCTGATGCCGAGTCTCTGGCCGCTCTATCTCGAGCGGCTCGACCACGAGCTGGGGATTCGCCGCCGCGAGTCGCGCATCCGGGTGCTGCCCGGTGTGCTGGAGCTGCTCGCCGAGCTCCGGACGCGGCCCGATTTGTCGATGGGACTGCTGACCGGCAATATCGAGGAGGGGGCCCGGCGCAAGCTGGAGGCGGCGGGCCTGGCGGCCGGGTTCGGCTTCGGAGGCTACGGCTCCGATTCGGAGGATCGGCCGGGCATCGCCCGGGTCGCGCTGGAGCGATTCCGGTCGTCGCTGCGCGACGGCGAGGACGGGGCGACCCCCGTGGTGGTGGGCGACACTCCCGCTGACGTGGCGTGCGCCCGGGCCGTCGGCGGTCGTGCGGTGGCCGTGGCGACCGGCCGGCATTCGCTTCGCGATCTGGAGGAGTGTGGCGCAGACGCCGTCTTCGAGGATTTCAGCGACGCGTCTGGAGTGGTCGAGTGCATCCTGACTCTGTCGGGTGCAGGCGGCTCGGCCTTGGGTGGTGCGGGGGCGAACGGCGGTGGAAGATGAGCTACGAGGGGACCTTTGACGTCGTGATCGAGGGATTGGGCTCGGAGCGAGGCGCCAGAGTGCTGGCGGCTCAGGAAGGGCTCTACGTCAACAAGCAGCAGATCCCCTACACCACGCTTCTCGGGGTGGCGCTGCGCGGGTCGATCCTGCTCGTGATGGGCACGCAGGTGGCCCTGGCGCTCCGGGGCAAGCACGAGGACCTGGCGTCTCTGGCGGCCGAACTGCGGGGACGGGCCGACCTCGAGCATCTGGCGCTCTCCGACCGCGAGGCGCTGGAAGGCGAGCGGGTGGTGTTTGCCACGCCGGTGGCGATGTCCGGCCTGGTGGAGATGGAGCGCTTCAAAGGGATGGCGCTGGCGGTGGTCACCGATTCGGCGCTCCATGTCTTCGAGCGGGGTGGCCGCCACTTTCGCATATCGTGGGATCGGATCAACAAGGTCGACATGACCCAGGGGAAGTTCGGCCGGTTGCTGCGGATCGGGAGCGGCGCGACCCAGCTGGAGTTTCTCTACCTGACCGACGCCCAGATCCAGACGATCCGTGGCCTGGCCACCCGCCACTCGAGCGCCCTGCTTGGCGTCACCTCGGGCGCTGAGGAAGCGCCGGCGCCGGCCGGTGGGGGCGCGGGGGGCGGCGAAGGCGGGGGAGCGGCGGCCGCGCCGCAGGTGGCGACGGCTCCCGATCTTACCCGCCGGTTCAACATCCCGGAGTTCGAGGCGTCGCTGGGGGCGGTGGGGAGCGGCTCGGATCGGCCGCTGGGCGCGGCGATCGACCGCCTGCAGATGTCCTCGTTGCTGCCGGTCGGCTTTCTCGAGGAGCACCTCCGCGAGCTTCGCAACATCTACGACGGCGTGCTGCTCAAGGCGAAGCGCGACGCGGCATCGGCCACGGACGTGTTCACCGCCGCCGCGGCCCTCGATGGCCGTCGAATCTGGGACGGGGTTCTGGACAGTATCGCGACGGTCACCGACGCCACCGTCCGGGCCTTCGAGCGACAGGCCCGACGCGTGGCCGCCAACCGGCGGATCCCCTGGCGCAAGGCGCGCAAGAAGTTCATGCCGTCGCAGCGCGAGATCTCCGGCCTCAAGCAGCGGCTGACGCGTGGCGTCAGCGGGATGGAGAAGAGGCTGACCCAGCTATCGAAGGCGGCGGCTGCGCTGAAGCCGGCGTCGGAGAAGGGCCAGGCGGAGCTGAAGGAAGCCTACGCCACTTGGCAGCAGGGGCTGGCCGAGCTCGATCAGGCTTACGCGACCGGCTGGGCGGGTCTCAGCCGCGAGGTGGTGGGAGTTTGGCAGGACGCGTTCCTTCCGAAGCTGACCCGGCTCGGCGGCGAGCGACGGCGCCTCTTGCCAAGGTCGATCAAAGTCGCATTCTACTTCGTCTTGATCGTCATCGCGGCCGGGCTGGCCTACCTGTACTTCACGGGGCAGCTGGGCCAGGTGATCCAGTTCGAGTAGAAGGGAGCGAGTCGAGTACCGAGACGGAGTGTCGAAAGGGGTTGAACAGAATGGCAAAATCGCAGTCTAGATTCTATGGCGTGCTGGCGGTGATCTTGATCGTCGGAGGCGGGCTGATCGGATACGTCGTAATCAACAATCGGGATTCGGGTGCCGTGCCCGCGGATTACGAGGCTCCCGGGTTGGCCGAAGGCGAGATGGTGTCCGCGGATGTGGGGGTATCGATCGGCGCCGAGGATGCGCCCGTCGTGCTCGAGGAGTACGCGGACTATCAGTGCCCGGCGTGCGGCATGGTCGGGACGCTCACCCTGCCGCAGATCATCGACGAATACGTCGAGACCGGGAAGGTCAGGTTCGTGTTCTACGACTTCCCGCTGCACCCCGGCGCTTCGGAGCTCGGTGCCATGGCCGCCCGTTGCGCCGGCGACCAGGACGCCTACTGGGCGATGCAGAAAGTGCTGATGGGCCGGATGCGGGAATGGGGTTCCGCCCGTAATCCCGAGCGCCTGATCCGTGACTACGCGGAAGGGCTGGGGCTCGACGGCGATGCGCTGATCGATTGCGTCGAGTCGGACAAGTATCGCCGGGTCGTATTGGCCAGCCGCGAACGGGCGCGCCAGCTGGGCCTGGGTCAGACGCCCACCTTCTTCATCAACGGCCGCGTCTTCACCGGAGCGGTGGGCTATGACCAGATGGCCCAGATGATCGAGGCGGAGCTGGCCAAGCAGTGAACCGACGCCGGGCGATCGCGGTACTGGCGCTGCTGGGCATTCTGGATTCCACTTACCTGCTGCTGGCGAAGCTGGGGTACATCGGCAGCCTGAGCTGCTCGATCTCGCATGGGTGCGACCTGGTCAACACATCGCGGTACTCCAGCTTCCTGGGCCTGCCGGTGGCGGGAATCGGGCTGGCGGGCTACCTGGTCCTGATGGTCATCGCGCTGGTCGGCCTGCAGCCGCGCTGGCTGAACGATCCGCGGCCCGATCGGCTGCTGGCGGTGCTGTCGGGGGTCGCGGTCGCCTTCACCCTGTACCTGACCTACGCCGAGATTTTCTGGCTGCGCGCCATCTGCCAATGGTGCGTGGTCTCGCAGGTTGCCATCATCGCGATCTTCGTTCTTTCGTTGCTGGGCTTGCGCCGCAAACGCCAGCCGGAGATCGAATAGAAATAAAAACGAGGCCGTTCGGCCTCGTCTTTATTCAGGTGTGATTCGCGCGCGTCAGCTGGGGGCCCAAAATCCCTCCAGCGCCTGCCCGTCCGGCGACTGGCGCAGCTTCTCGAACGCCCGGTTGCGGATCTGCCGGATCCGCTCCCGGGTCACGCCCAGCAGCGAGCCGATCTCCTCCAGCGTCATCTCCTCGCCGTCGTCGAGACCGTAGTAGAGGACCAGGATCTTGCGCTCCCGCTCGGTCAGGTACTTCCGAAACATGTCCTGCAAGAACTGACGTCGCGCCTGGTGCTCGACCTCGTCCTGGATGTCGTCGGTCTCCATGCCGGAGAACCGCTCACCGAAGGACGCGCTGTCACGATCGGTCCGGTCCAACGGCGCGTCGAGACTCAACTCCGCCGAGGCCACGCGTCGCAACGCCCGGATCGTCTGCACCGGCTCGCCCATCCGGTCGGCGATCTCGCGGTCGGTCGGCGTCCGGCCCAGCTGCTGGGTGAGCGCCGTCTCGGTGCGCGACAGCTTCACCAGATTCGAGTTCTGGTTCAGCGGGATCCGGACCGAGCGCGTCTGCTCCGCCAGCGCCTGCAGCACCGTCTGCCGGATCCACCAGACCGCGTAGGAGATGAACTTGACGCCCTTGTCGGGGTCGAACTTCTTCACCGCCTTCAGCAGCCCCTCGTTGCCGATGCAGACCAGCTCGGCGAGGTTCAGACCGCGGCCCTGGTACTTCTTCACGTACGAGATGACGAACCGCAGGTTCGCCGTGACCAGCCGCTCCGCCGACTTGCGGTCTCCCGCTCGGGCGCGCCGGGCAATCTCTCGCTCCGTCGCGGCATCCTCGATGAGGGGGTATTTCTCGACGTCGTGGAGATACTGGTCGAAGGAGTCTAAGGCCTTGGAGCTGAAGTACATACTCACTCCGCTTCCGACTCTGGGATTTCACCTGCGCTAGCGATGGAAGTTGCGCACAGCTGGGGCCGGCCCATTCGATCGATGCCGGCAGTACCGGCGACACGCGGTACGCCAACCTGTCCGCCGCCATGGCACCCTGCGGCGGAAATGCACGACCCGGACCAGAAAGTATGCAAGACCGTCTATTATATACCCAATCGAAATCGCCGTAAAGCCCGAACAGACGGCGAAATCATAAGCTCGCCTACATATCAGCAGGCGGCTATCCCCTCTATTGCGCTCTACGAGCTTTTCTTAACCCCAGGAGCGCGATCAAGTTCCACCGCCGAGTCCCGGGCCACCTCGATCGCTGCCAGAATGGCGGGACCAGGGGGCGCGTCCGGCCCCAGGCAGAGGGTGTACGGGGTGCGGGCCGCCACTTCCACCGTCTCCAGCAGAACGCCGTGGTCGACCGATCCCGGACCGGGCTCGAGACGGATGACACGGGACCGGAATCCGCGAGCGTGCGCGAAGAGAGGAGGGCGGCGCGAAGCGACGACCAGGCGTCCCCTCAGATAAGGCCAGCGCCTTCCCAGTCGGGCCAGCGTGGCCGGCGTGGAGCGCGCGGTGTCCATCGCGTCACCGAGCTCGGCCGTGAGCAGCCGCTGTGTCCGACGCGAGACGGGTCCGACTCCGTTGACCCAGCGGTGCATGCGATCCGGCCGGACCACCGCCTGGCCGACGGCGGAAATGGCCATCCAAGCGGCTCCCCAGAGTCGTGGGCTCCAGGGGAGCGGTGCGAGAACGAGGAGCGCGGCGGTGCTGGCGGCGAAGGGTGGGGCCGTCCAGGCGAGGGTGGCGAGGACGGCGGCCACGCCGATCTGGATGCCGGTGAAGCCGCGGGTCGCGGGAGTGGGCCCGGCGGTGCGGCGCGCGGCGCGCACGGCGAGGACCGACACGTGAACGAGGAGGGCGACGAGGGCGCCGGCGGCGGCGCCCCACCACTGCAGGCGCGGCGGCATCTCGGCGAGGGCCGCGGCGGCGAAGAGGGTTCCGCCCAGCGGCCGGACCGCGGTATGGAGAACGTTCCACGCCAGGTCGCTCACGCGGAAGCGGCACGCGGCGACCTCGACGCCGAGGAGCAGGGCCGCGGTCAGCCAGACGAGAGGACGAGCCACGCCGCTGAGACCGGCGGGCAGCACGATGAGCCCGAAGTAGGCCAGGGCCCCGGGCACGGCCAGCGCGGCGTACAGGCTGAGCCCGATGGCGGCGCTGGCGGCGAAGGTCGTGAGGAGGAGCCCCGTCTCGAGGTTCACGGCCCCTCCGGATCGGGTGGCGCGATGCGGTTCAGCGCTTCGACGATCCGCCGCCGCAGTGCGGCGTAGGACGTCAGGCCGCTCAATGACTCCCCGCCGATCACGATCGTCGGGGTCCCGGTGGCGCCAGCGCGGAGCGCGGCGCGCAGATCGCTCTCCACGGCGGCGTGCGTCGCGTCCGCCGCGAGACAGGCGGCGAACGGCTCGGTCTCGATTCCCAGGTTGTCCGCGTAACGGATCCACAGGTCGTTGGAGATCGACTCCCCGGCCCACTCCGGCTGGCGGACGAACAGATAGTCGTGGTACTCCCAGAATCGTCCGGCGCGGCCGGCGCAGTGGGCGGCTTTGGCGGCGGCCACGGCGTTCGGGTGGATGGCGGCGAGGGGAAAGTAGACGTAGCGGATCCGGAGCCGTCCGGTGGCTACGAACTCGGCGGCGATGGCGGGCTGCGCGGCGAGGGCGAAGTTGCGACATGCCGGACACTCGAAATCGGAGAACACCGTCATCTCCAACGGCGCTTCCGGCGAGCCCAGAACCCCGTAGTCCCGATCCTGCGCGGCCCCCGTCGCCCACGCCAGCAGGATGGCGGGGAGGATCAGGTGACGGAAAGCGCGCCCGCCTACCGAGCGGCGGCGTGGGGCCGCCAGGCGCGGCTCAACCCGCCGCCAGCCGGCGAACCCGAGCCAGATCATGGGAGTGTACGATCTCCGGAGGCCAGCTCTCATCGTCGATCCCGGCCGTGAGAGCCTCGAGCTCCTGGCGTGCACGGCGGGCCGTCTTCCCGTCGATCCAGCCACGATCCACCGCCTCATCGAACTCGTCCTGATCCAGCACCACGTAGCCGCCGGAAGGGTCGACCCAGAGATCGAGGCAAAGGTCGTACATCGTCCACACGGCCTCTTGGATGTCGACGGGGATGATCAGGTTGACGTAATAGCCGGTGAAGGTGCCGTCCTCGAGGTGGAAGCGACCCACGTCGTGCCAGGCATCGGGAAAGACGAACCAGACGATCGGCGCGCCAGGCTCGTAGATCCGCGTCGCGCCCACCTGCAGCGGCTCGGGCAAGGGGGTGTCCTCGTGCAGCGTCACCTTGCAGTCCGGTCGATCCACCACCAGCTGCTGATGGAAAACGTCGAGTCGATCCGGCGGTCGATGGTATCTGATCTCGACGCGGTGCATCGGCTAGCCGGCGTAGAACGATTCACGCCCCAGCAGTCCGTCTGCCGGCTCGAGACGTCTTCCGGCGGCGGCGGCGTAGCGACGCAGCCCGGCGACGATCTCATCGACGCCCAGCGAATCGGCGTAGCGGAGAAGGCCGCCGCGGAAGGGTGGGAAGCCGGTACCCATGATCATCGCCACATCGACGATCTCGGGGTCGTCGACGACGCGATCGTCGAGTATGCGAGCCGCCTCGTTGATCATCGAATAGACCATCCGCTCCTGGGCCTCGGTCTCTGACGGCGGCTCGCCCTGTGCGTGACCTTCGAGTATCGACTCGATCTCGGGGTCGACGCCCTTCGCCTTACCGTCTTCGTAACGGTAGAAGCCGCGGCCGCCTTTGCGGCCGGTGACGCCTGTCTCCAGCACCCGCTCGACGATCGAGGCGGGTTTGAACCGCTCGCCAAACGCCCGCTCCATCGTGCCGCTCACCTCCGCCACCACGTCGAGGCCCACCTCGTCGAGCAGCCGCAGCGGACCAACGGGCATCCCGAACCGCTCCATCGTCTTGTCGACGTTGCGGACCGACATGCCCTGCTGGATCAGATAGCCCGCCTCGGTCATGTAGGCGGAGAGGACGCGGTTGACCACGAAGCCGGGCGAGTCGTCCACGACGACGGGCGTCTTGCCCAGCCGGGTCGCCAGCTTGAACGCGGTGGCCAGAGCGTCGGTCGACGATCGGGCGCCCCGGACCACCTCGACCAGCGGCATCCGGTGGGGCGGATTGAAGAAATGGAGCCCGCAGGTACGGCCCGGGCTCTCGAGCTCGGCCTGCAGCTTCGAGACCGAGAGGGCGGAGGTGTTGGTGGCTATGACGGTCGACGGGCTCACGTACGCCGCGATCTTGGAGAACACGTCGCGCTTGACGTCCATCCGTTCGACCACCGCTTCGATCACCAGATCCGCCTTCTCGAGCCCCTGGTAATCGGTGGCGCCGTGCAGGCAGTCGCTCCGCTCCTGCAGTTCGTCCTCCGACCAGTCCGATTTCTTCGCCGCCTTCTTCAGCAACCCACGCGCCCGATCCATCCCCTCGCGTACCTGCTCGTCGTCGATGTCGATCATGTGGACCGGGATCGTCTGGTAGGCGAGCAGTTCGGCGATCCCGGCGCCCATCACGCCGGCGCCCACCACGCCCGCCCGCTTCACCTCGGTGACCTCGCCGTCCGGCACCTGTTTTCGTGCGTCCTCGGTGGTCTGGTAGACGAAGATCAGGTTCTTGCACTCGGGGGTCACCGCCAGCCGACCGAACGCCTCGGCCTCGCGCTCGAGCGCCTCCCCCGCCGATAGGGCCAGACCGTCCACCGTCACGTCGAGGGCCGTGGGCAGCGCCGGATAGTGACCGCGAGTCCGCTTCATCACCTGCTTGTGGGTCATCCACCGGATGATCGGACGCCCCAGCGGGCCGTCGACCAACAGGCGGAGCGGCCCGCGGCGCTGACGCTTCAGAGGGACAGTTCCTCGGCCGAGTTCCGCGGCGAGGCCGTCGACCTCGTCCTCGAACTCCTCGGCGGCGATGACCCGATCGACGACGCCCGCCCCCTTCGCGCGCTCCGCCGACAGGAGCTTCGCACCCAGAATCATGTCGAGGGCGGTGGGCAGACCGACCAGACGAGGCAGGCGCACCGTGCCGCCCAGGCCCGGCAGGATCCCCAGCCGTGTCTCGGGAAGCCCGATCCGCGTGCTCGGGTGATCGCTGGCGACCCGGAAATCACAGCACAGCGACAGCTCGAAGCCGCCGCCCAGACAGGGGCCGGAGATGGCCACCAGGGTGGGCACCGGCAGACGCTCGAGCCGCGCGAAGATCTCGTCGCCTCGGCGCGCCATCTCGGCCGCGGCGGCCGCCGTGTCGATCGCCGCCAGTTCGTCGATGTCGGCGCCGGCGATGAACTGGTTCCGTTTGCCGCTGCGCAGCAGCAGGCCCCGGGCCGCGCCGCGCTCCACCGCTTCCTCCACCTCCGCCAGAAGCTCGTCGAGCCGCAGCACCACGGCCTGGGTCAGCAGGTTGACCTTGGAATCGGGGCGGTCGAAGGTGAGTGTGGCGAGACCCTCCCGAACGTCCAGCTGGAGGTCCGGCACTTCTGCGTTCATCTCTGTACTCCGGTGGAAGGCGGGCGCGACCGGGGCGCCGACCTCGCCCGCGGGATGTCCTCGTCTCAGACTAGAGATCGCCTAGAAGATCGGCCGGAGCTCGGCGTTCTCCTCGTTCAGCACCAGCGTATCGGTTCCGCCTGGCGACTCGTAGGGCACGTTCCAATACAGCTCCTGGAAGACCAGCTCGGCCCGCGTGTGCACCCACCACTGGCCGCCCGGCACCAGCAAGTAGGCCCAACCCGACGCGTCCGCTGTGTCCACCAGCTCCTCCCTGTCCCTCGCCTCCAGGATGCTGTCGACGATCTCTCCGTAGTCCTCGAACGCCACGTCGCCCCACGCCAACACCACCGCGTTGAACGAGTCCGCCCGCGTCCGATACTGCTGTTGCATGGCGGTGAAGTCTTCGAAGTTCTGCTCCATCATCCGGTTCAAACGCGCTTCCTGAGACTCCAGCTCGCTGAACCTGCGGAACAGGCTGGCGTACTCCGAGCTCGCTCGGTTCATCCGCTCCATTCGCTCCGACAATTCCTGCATCTGCGAGCGGACGTCGTTCCATGCCGCCTCCGCTTGTGTCCAGCGCTCCCGGGCCGCCTGGACCGAATCCCGCAGCGTGAGCAGGTCCTCCGGCGGCTGCGGCTCCGGCTCCGGCGCCTGCCGCGCCAGGACGTCGAAGATCGAGTCTCGGTTGTACGGAAGCACTCGGATCACCTGGTTGGCGAGAGCCATCTCCTCGCCGTCACCAGACACCGCCCGCACCGCCAGATCGGTCGACCCCTGACACGCCGCAAGTCCCACCAGCACGGCAGGACACAAGACCCAGCGCTTGTTCATTGAGCTCTCCCGAATTAAAGTTCTGGGCCCGCTGAATCGTAAAAAGCTAGGATCCAGAAACCGAGTTTTCAAGCGCCGGCCGGTTCAGCTAGCCTCCTGCCGCGGAACACCCGCGGCGGGGCCGGCCTGTGAGGCTCGACGCGAGAACGGTTTGAAAACTTACAGAAGAAGCCCGTCCACAGCCACCTTCGCGATGCTAACGGCGTCGCTCCTCGCCCTGAGCCTGGGTGGCTGCGGCTACGGGCGCATCCAGATGCTGGACGAAGCGGTATTGCGAGCCCGCTCGGAGATCGAGGTGCATCTGAGGCGCCGGGCGGAGCTGGTGCCGAATCTGCTGGAGACGATCAGGAATTATGGATCGATCGGCGGCGGGGCGGTGGAGCGGGTGGCAGACGCTCGGGCCGGCCTGGACGATGCGGTGCGGGAGAGCGATCTATCCGAAATGGAGGAGTGGAACGCCCGGCTATCGGAATCTTTGAGCGAGCTTCTGGGAACGTTGCGGTTCGATTCGGAGCTGGCGGGCGATCCGTCTTATCAATTGCTGCGGTCGCAGCTGGAGGAGACGCAGGAGCAGGTTGCGCGGGCGAGTCGAGCCTACAACGACGCGGTCGCCCGGTACAACCAGTTCATTTCAGGGTTCCCACAGATCGTCACGGCGAAGATGGTTGGTGCGGAACGGCTGCGGCGATTCGAGCCGTGGGACAGCGTGGCGGTCCCCCACCCGGCGGATCAGTAAGCCGGGAACTCTACAGGAGGATCCTCTTCACCAGTTCGAGCCCGATCAGCACGACCAGGGGTGAGAGGTCGATGCCGCTGGTCGGAGGGAGCAGCTCCCGAACGGGCTTGAGGACAGGGTCGGTGAGCTGATTCAGCATCTCGACCAGCCGGTTCTGGGTGTGCGGGGTGGAGAACCAGGAGACGATGGCCCGTAGAATGATCAGGCCCTCGTAGAGGGTGATGAGCTGTACGATGATTCCTGTCACTGTCCGCCTCAGCCGTGCTCGTTTGTATAGGTCCTGCCCGCTGTGGAACTCACTGGACCTTACGCGTGGAGCCTTCCTGGGGTTTCATGAGAACCTGGAAGTTGGGCGATGAACGTTGGACCGTTCGACCTGGTGATTCACATCTAGCGATTGGACGTTTCGCGTTCGGGGCATGCAATGTCCAACGTCTCAATCGTCAAGTCGAACACCCAACGTCCATCATTCAACTTCCAACTTCCGAGTTCCTTTGGGAACCCAACGCGGTTAATATTTGTAAGTTCGTTACGGACCCCAACCATCACCGAGGAAACATGGCGCCGAAAAACGAGACACGGCAGCTCGTCCGTTATCTGTTCTTCAAGCTCGATCCCGCCTGGCGGCGGCAACCGGTGGACCGGCAGGTGGACGGCAAGCTGGAGCTGGCGGAGACGATTCGCGGCTTCCAGGCTCGCTCGCTCCTGCGGTCGTACAGCACGATGGGGACGCGGGGGGAGTGCGACTTCATGCTCTGGCAGGCGGCGGAGGAGCTGGAGACGCTGCAGGCGTTGGAGACGGCGATCTTCTCGACCCGCATGGGAGCCTATCTCAGCACGCCGTACAGCTTCCTGGCGATGACGAAGCGCTCGATCTACGAGTTCCCCGAAGAGCTGGGCGGTGAGGAGCGGATCACGGTAGCGCCCCAGGACTCGAAGTATCTCTTTCTTTATCCGTTCGTGAAGACGCGGGCCTGGTACAAGCTGAGCAAGGAACAGCGCCAGGAGATGATGAACGAGCACGTCCGGATGGGGCGCAACTACCCGGAGATCAGAATCAACACGGCCTATTCGTTCGGTCTCGACGATCAGGAGTTCATGGTCGGTTTCGAGGGGGACGACCCGGGCGACTTCCTCGACCTGGTGATGGAGCTGCGTGAGAGCGACGCGTCGGCCTATACCGAGCGGGACACGCCCATCTTCACCTGCATCCAGATGTCGCTCTGGGATGTGCTGGACTCGCTGGGCGGCGCCTCGGTCGCGGAGCGGGCCCGGCTGGCGGAGCGCGATGCCGAGGGCTTCGTAGCGGCGGCGACGACGGGCGAGATCCCTCCCGGCGGCTCGAAGCGGGTATACAACGGCGCTGACGCCATCGCGCTGTTCAACGTCGACGGCACCTACTACGCGGTGAGCGACCGCTGCACCCACGGCCGCGCGTCGCTGAGCGAGGGGACCGTCGACGGTGACGGTTGCGTGCTGAACTGCCCGTGGCACGGCGGCAAATTCGACCTCAGGAGCGGGGAGCCCGCGGGCGGCCCGGTGCGGGTCCCGGTGAAGACTTATCGGGTGAAGGTGGAGGGCGACCGCATTCTCGTGGGCTGATGCTCCCAACGAAAAAGAGCGGGCCGCTCGGCCCGCTCCCTTTCCTGTCCCCATCTATTTCGGCTCTGCCTACTCCACGATCACGTCACTCAGACGATAATTCACCGGATTGACCGCCTGGCCGTCCACCAGAACCTCGTAGTGCACGTGGGGGCCCTTGGCCAGTCCGCTGGCTCCGACCAGCGCCAGCGTGTCGCCCCGGCGCACACGATCGCCGACCTCGACACGCAGCGTCTTCTGGTTGTGGGCGTAGCGGGTCTTGATCCCGTTCCCGTGGTCGATCTCGACCGTCCAGCCGTAGCCGGGCCGCCAGCCTGCGTACGTTACCTGCCCGTCCGCGGTGGCCGTGACCGGCGTGCCCCGCGGCGCCGAGATGTCGATTCCCTCGTGGGGGCGCCGCTTGTTCAGCAACGGGTGCCAGCGGCTATGACTGAAGGAAGAGCTGAGCCAGCCATTGGTGGGATCGATCGAAGGGATTCGGGTGAGGTCGTCGCGATGCTCTTCCAGCGCCGTCGAAGCTTCCCGCAGGCTCGCCTGCAGCAGGTTCGACTGCCGGAGCAGACGGTTGAGATCGCTGGTCGTCGAGTAAACCTCTCTGCCCAGTTCGCCATCCAGCACCAGCAACGGCTCGCTCTCCGCCGAAGGCGTGCCTGGACCACCGATACCCACCTGTCGGACCTCCGGATCGATCTCGGGCAGTCCGGCCAGCAAACGATAGCGACGATCTCGCTCGGAAATCGTCGCCAGCGACTGGGTCAGCTGATCCACCGTCTCCTGCATCCGCTGCACGTCCGCGACCAGCAGCGCGTTGGCTTCCTGCAATCGAGACGCCTGATGAAGGTCGCCCAGCTTCAGCACCAGTGCCGAGCTGGCGAGGAGGATGAACATCAGTGCAGCGGCGAGACCGCCGATCGCGAAACGCAGCACACGATGCGAGATCTGAAACGTGTGAGCCGGCCGCGACGGGTCGGTGATCACCAGGAACGTCAGGCGGTTTCGTTCCATTCGCGCTCTTTCTTCGGGTTCCCCGGTGCAAAAAAGGCGCGTCCACCGGTCACATAGTCACTCCGTACCCTGCGAGCCTTTACCCGCGGATAGAGACGGCTTGCCGATGGAGGAGGGGCAGGCGCCACGTTAATGCCTGTGGGCAGGACTGTCAAGCCGCCGCGCCGCTTACTGCGGTTTGCAAGGTCTGTTCCCCACCTGGCGGGTGTACATAAGTCAATGTTGTGTAGCGGGTTAGGCCTCATCTGCGTGGGGCGATCGGGCTCCAGAAATCGGTAATTATTTCCCAAAGACCGCGTACTTTTGACCTGCGAGGCCGTCGGCCCGATCGAGCGCCACCGGGGATTCTTGACGGGGTTTGTTCGGTCCGGGGTCGTCTGCAACGATCAAAGAACAACGTCCGTCGAGCATCTTCATCGAGAATTGCCGACCGATCATCGCGGCCTTTCGACGGAGCCGTCCGCCAGCACGCGCCCGTGGCTGCGCGGAAAATCCAGTCGACCCAGCGAGTCGATCAGCTCCGCCCCTCGGGCGGCCGGGTCCGGATAGACGACACCGGGGGGCACCTGGTAGGTGGAGTGGAATACGGCGTCGACCACGCGGGCGGCGCGATCGATCGAGGCGCAGGCGATGCCTCCCACGTCCAGCGGTTCCCGCAGGTTGAAGGGCCCGTAGGTGAGCAGGTTTCCCAGGGAGTAGAAGGCCAACCCGTCTCCCCGCCAGCCGGCGGCGCGGAGCACGTGGGGGCCGTGACCGATGACCAGCGAGGCGCCGGACTCGAGGGCGACCCGGACGAAAGACACCGGGTTGCCGCGGTCCTCGCCGAGGAAGCGCTCGCTGGCGTCCCGGGTCCGCAGCGCGTTTCGCCCTTCCGCCCCCATGTGCACCGAAACGACGACACGGCCGTAGCGCGCGAACGCCCGGGCCACGTGTCGGCGCACACCCGACAGGTCACGGGCGTCGGGACCGGCGACGAAGGTGCTGAATCCCAACACGGCCACGGTGTCCCCTTCGCCAACGACCACGGGCGTGGCCAGCGTGTCGGCGCCGGTGACCCAGATGCCCGCCCGCCTCAGCGTTGTCCTCGTCTCCCTCCAGCCTTCGGGGCCCGCATCCATCGCGTGGTTGTTCGCCACGTTCCCCACCAGCGCCGCGTCGCCGGCGAAGCGGCCGAGCGCCTCGGCCACGTAGGGCGGCTGCCGGAAGGCATAGCAGGCCGTCGAGCCCTGTCGACACTTCCGGGGCGCCGGGCCGTCGCCGATGGCGCCCTCGATGTTGAGCAGCACCAGGTCGGCGTCGCGGATCAGCGGGCGGAGCGGCGCGAGCAGCGAGTCGGCGTTGGGAAAGGGCGGGACGGGCACGTCATGGCGTGCCGCGGCGCGAGCCGCCCACAGGGTATCGAGGTTGTTTCCGATCAGCACGTCGCCGCCGGCGCAGATGCGGACGGCCGATCCGTCGCCCGGCTCCTGGGCCGCGGCCGTCGTGGCGGCCAGTCCGATCAGCAGGACGAGGCTCCTCACGTTGGAAATGGTAACCGGCGTTGACGTTGCCCGTCGCTCACTCGGGCTTCGGGAACAGCACCGCCTGCCGATCCACCTGGCGGCCGGCCAGATCGAGGGCCGCGTAGGCCGCCATGCCAGCCGGCTCGTCGGAGGCGCCCAGTGCCCGCCACAGCTCGCCCATCTTCACCGGCATGATGGGACTCAGCAGGATGGCCAGTCGCCCCAGTGCCCGCGCCAGCGCGGAGAGCGTCGTGTCCAGCTCGGCGGCCAGCGATTCGTCCTTGGCCTGCTTCCACGGGGCCCGCTCTTCGACGTAGGCGTTGGCGTCGCCGGCCAGCTCCATCGCCGCGGCGATCCCCCGGTGGATGAGGTGGGAGTCCATGGCGCTCCGATAGCCGTCGAGGATCGCGTTCGCCCGGTCGTCCAGCGGCGTCCCGGCGCCCTTGGGAACGACCGCATCGCGGTACTTGTGGATCATCGCCAGCGTGCGGTTCGCCAGGTTGCCCAGGTCGTTGGCGAGCTCGGCGTTGTAGATGCCGTCGTAACGCCCCCAGCTGAAGTCGCCGTCACCATCCCATGGGATCTCGCGCAGCAGGAAGTAACGGAGCGGGTCGGGACCGTACCGCTCCACGGCGCTGTCCAGCGTCACCGGCGCGCCGGCGGACTTGGAGAGCTTGCGTCCCTCCCAGTTGATGTAGCCATGCGCCCAAACCGTCCTCGGCAGCTCGACATCGGCGGCCATCAGCATCGCCGGCCACATGATGCAGTGGAACCGTGTGATCCCCTTGCCGATCACATGCAGGTCCGCCGGCCACCACTCATGGTACGCATCGTCAGGGAAGCCGATCGCCGACAGGTAATTGATCAGCGCGTCGAACCAGACATAAACCGCATGCTCCTCGTCGTCGGGGAAGGGTGTCCCCCAGATCCGGTGAGGTCGGGACATGGAGATGTCCTGCAGCCCCTCTTTCAGGACGTTGCGGATCTCGTTGCGTCGGATGGTCGGCTGCACGAACTCGGGATGGTCGTCGAGCAGCTTCAGCAGCGGGTCGCGAAACTCGGAGAGCTTGAAGAAGTAGTTGTCCTCTTTCGTCCAGGCGATCTCGCGGTCCGGATGTTCGGGACAGCGCCCGTCGACCAGGTCCTTCTCCTGCTTGAACGCTTCGCAGCGCTCGCAGTAGTAGCCCTCATAGGTTCCGCGATAGATGTGGCCGGCCTGCTTGATCCGCTCGACCATCTCGACCACGGCGCGCGTGTGCCGCGGCTCGGTCGTGCGGATGAAATCGTCGTGGCTGATCCCCAATCGTGCCCAGGTGTCCGCGAAGACGCCGGCCAGCCGATCTACCCAGGCCTGCGGTGTGAGACCGGCCTCCGCCGCCGGCTGCAGTATCGTCTGTGAGTTCTCGTCCATCCCGATGACGAAGCGCACTTCGTCACCGGCCAGTCGCCGGTACCGGGCGATGGCGTCGGCGCCGATCTTCTCGAACGCGTGACCGAGATGGGGGTCGCCGTTCGAGTAGTCGATCGCGGTGGTGATGTAGAAGCGGGCCAAGGAACGCACCTCAGTTGTCACGCGCGCCGCGACGCGCTTCCGCCGTTTCGCGCTTCAACTCCTCCAGCTCCAGGGTGCGCAGATCGCCCGACGACCCTCTCAACGTTACCCGGTTCGCGAACAGGTTGATGCCGACGACGGTCTCCTGACCCTGCGACGTCCGGACCTGCCGGCCCTCCTTGGGGAAGCGCTTCCGCTGCTGCACGTAAAAGTCATGCTCGTAGCGCAGCGAGCACATCAGTCGGCCGCAGGCGCCCGAGATCTGCGACGGGTTGAGCGAGAGGTTCTGGTCCTTGGCCAGCTGCAGCGTGACCGGCTTCAGCTCCGGCAGCCAGTTCGAAGAGCAGAGCTCGCGGCCGCAACGTCCCACACCGTCCAGCCGCTTCGCCTCGTCGCGCACACCGATCTGCTTGAGCTCGATTCGGGTGCGGTAGCGCTTGGCCAGGCTGCGGACCAGGGCGCGGAAGTCGACCCGCTTGTCGGCCGTGAAGTAGACGATCAGCTTGTTGCGGTCCCACTGCCATTCGGCGTCGCTGACCTTCATCTTCAGACCCTGCTCCTTCACCATTCCGCGGACCGTCTTGCGGATGTCATCCTCCTCCTCCCGCAGGTTCAGCAGCCGTTCGACGTCGACCGGCGCCGCGCGCCGCAAGACGCGTTTGCCCGGAAGACCGTTGCTGCTGCAACCGTCGCATGCCTCGCACTTCCGCTTCGCCAGCGTGCCGGTCGCCGTGACGATGCCCAGATCTTGGCCGCGGTCGGCCTCCACGACCACGTACTCACGCTCGCGCAGGGACGGTGACAGGTGCGCGGCGAAAAAGTCGCGTCGCTTGCCCTTGAAGAGGATCTCCAGCAGCTGCGGCGCCGGCCCCTTGGCGATGACGCCGTGGGTCGCCGCGATCGGAGTCGGTGGCGGAGGGTCGCCGGGCCGGGGGCGCTCAGCCGGAGGCCGCGAGTCGACGGGGGGAAGCGGGCCGCCTCCGTTGCCGTCGTTTCTGCGATCAATCACCGTTCCACGCCCCCATCTTGCGGTATTTCTCGTAGCGAGCGTCGAGCAGGTCGCTCGCCGAACGTTTGGTCAGCTCCTTCAGGTTCTCGGTGAGTGCCTGCCGGAGAACCCTGGCGGCCACGTCCCAGTCGTTATGCGCACCGCCCTCGGGTTCGTCAACGACCTGGTCGATGACCCCCAGCTCGTACAGGTCGGGCGCGGTCAGCTTGAGCGCTGCCGCCGCCTGGTTGCGCGTCTCCTCCGTGTTCTCCTTCCAGAGGATCGAGGCGCAACCCTCCGGCGAGATGACCGAATAGATGGCGTATTCCATCATGATGATCCGATCGGCCACCGACAGGCCCAGCGCGCCTCCGCTGCCACCCTCGCCGATCACCGCGGCCAGGATCGGAACCTCGATCAGCGACATCTCCAACAGGTTGCGGGCGATCGCCTCGGCCTGGCCGCGCTCCTCGGCGCCGATCCCCGGATACGCCCCTGGCGTGTCGATGATCGTTATGATCGGCCGTTTGTACTTCTCGGCCATCTTCATCATCCGCAGCGCCTTCCGATAGCCCTCCGGATGCATCATGGCGAAGTTCCGCTTCAGGTTCTCCTTCGTGTTGCGCCCCTTCTGCTGCGCGATCACCATCACCGACTCGCCGTCCAGTCGCGCCCACCCGCAGATCACCGCCGGGTCGTCGCGGAACGAACGATCGCCGTGCATCTCGATCCAGTCGGCGAAGATCCGCTCGATCATGTCCAACGAGTGGGGGCGCTGGGCGTGGCGCGCGATCTGCACCCGCTCCATCGGCGACAGCGACTTGAAGGTCTCGGCGCGCAGCTCGTCCAGCCGGGCCTCCAGCTTCTTGAGCTCGTTATCCACGTTGAGCCCTCTCTGACTGGCCATCTTCTTGAGCTGGCCGATCTGGGACACGACATCTCCGATGGAGCGCTCGAATTCCTGATGTGAAGCCATGTATCAGCGAGTTGGGATTCTCATGCGCTAGCCAGATGTAAAGAAACAAAATAGCAGATCGCTGGCCCGGCAATAGGGGGAGTTAAATAACTTACGGAAATGGCGGCGGGCCGGCCGCGGGCTACGCCTTCACTTCGACCAGGCGCACCCGTTCGCGGCCCAGCGCCCGGCGCAGCTCTTCCAGCACCGCGGGCGCCGGCGCCACGGTGAGCGCTCGGGAGCGCAGGACGGAGGGCTCGTCACCGCCGTTACGGAGGTGGACGCGGAGCGCTGCCGGGCCGGGGTGGGCCCTGGCGATCTCGATGGCTTGCTCGAGCCCCTCGTTGCCGATGTCATCGGAGGCGGCGATGTCGAGGCAGACGGCCACGCGGCCGCTTTCGTAGACCGAGGCCAGCGGCCTGACCTCGTCGAGGAAGATGGGAGGGTCACCCTCGTCCCGCTCGCGGCCGGATACGCTGCCCTTCAACAGGACCGGCTCGCTGGTCTCGAGGGCATCGCGGTTCCTGGTCCAGACGTCGCGAAAGGCGAGGGCGACGGCGGTGCCGTGGTAGTCCTCGAAGGTGATCCGCGCCCACTCCGAGCCGTCCTTGCGCGAGATGCGGCGGCTGACCTCGGTGACCACGCAGGCGATCTCGACCTTCCGATCGCGCCAGTCGCCCAGGTTGCTGGTGTTGACGGTCTCGGCGTACAGCTCGACCAGGTCGCGGTGCTCGTCGAGCGGGTGGCCCGAGACGAAGAAGCCCACCAGTTCCTTCTCGCGGGCCAGCTTCTCGTCTTCGGTCCACTCGGGCAGGTCGGGCAGGGTGGGCTCGGTCTTCATGACCGGGCTTTCCGCGTCTCCGAACAGGCTCACCTGTCCCGTTTCGCGTTCGCGTTGCTGCAGCTGCGCTTCGCGCAGCACGATCTCGAGGCCGTCCGCCATAGCCGAGCGCTTGCCCAGCCCGTCCAGCGCGCCGGCGCCGATGAGCGCCTCGATCACCCGCTTGTTGTTGAGTCGCAGGTCGACGCGGCTGCAGAAGTCGAACAGCGATTCGAAGGGCCCGTCGGCCTCGCGGGCCGCGATGATCGACTCGATCGCGGAGCGTCCCACGCCGCGGATGGCGCCGAGTCCGAAGCGGATCGCGTCGTCGCTGACCACGGTGAACTTGTAGCCCGACTCGTTGACGTGGGGCGGCAGCACTTCGAGCCCGAGGGAACGGCAGACATTGATGTAACCGACGACCTTGTCGGTGTTGCCGATCTCGGACGACAGCAGCGCCGCCATGAACTCCGCCGGATAGTGGCGTTTGAGCCAGGCGGTCCGGTACGAGAGAACGGCGTAAGCGGCGGCGTGCGCCTTGTTGAACCCGTAGCGGCCGAAGGTCTCCAGCAGCGACGCGATGTGCTCGGCATCCCGTTCCTTGACGCCGCGCTCCTGCGAGCGCTCGATGAACCGGTCGAGCTCCTGGCGGATCAGCACGGGGTCCTTCTTGCCCACCGCTTTGCGGAGCACGTCGGCTTCGGCCAGGGTGAAGCCGGCCATCTCGTTGGCGGCCCGCATCACCTGCTCCTGGTAGGTGATGACGCCGTACGTGTTGTCGAGCACGCGGGCCAGGGATGGGTGCGGGTACGAGACCTCCTCGATGCCTCGCTTGCGCCGGATGTAGACGTCGGTCATCCCCGAATCGAGCGGGCCGGGTCGGATGAGCGCGTTGACGGCGATCAGGTCGTCGAAGCGGTCGCAACGCATCGCCCGCAGCTTGTCCGTCGCCAGCGACGACTCGAACTGGAACACGCCGGCGGTGGCCCCGCTGGCCAGCATCTCGTAGACCGCGGGATCGTCCAGCTCCAGCTCGTCCCAATCGATCTCGGTCCCGTGGCGCCGGCGGATCTGCTCCGACGCGTCGCTGATCACGGTGAGTGTCTTCAGGCCGAGGAAGTCGAACTTGAGCATCCCGACCTTTTCGAGGCTCACCATGTCGAACTGCGTGATGACCAGGTCGCCGTTGCCGCTTTCGACGCCGCCGTTCGCGCCGCCGCTTCCGCCGCCCCCGCCCCCGCCGCCCCCGCCGCCCCCGCCGCCCCCCCGGGTGGGCGCGTTCATCACCGGCACGTACTCGTCCAGCGGCCCCGGCGCGATGACCACGCCGGCGGCGTGGACCGAGGTGTGGCGGGAGAGGCCCTCGAGCGTGGCGGCGTAGTCGAGCAGCTCGGCGTAGCGCGGCTCCTCTTTATAGAGCTGCTTCAGCTCCTCGACCCGCTGCACCGCCTCCTTCACGCCCAGCGAGTAGCCGGGCGCGTTGGGGATCAGTTTGGCCACGCGGTCGGTCTCCGCCGGTGTGAAGCCCAGGGTTCGCCCCACGTCCCGGACCACGGCCCGGGACTGCATCGTTCCGAACGTCACGATCTGGCCCACCGAGTCGGCGCCGTACTTCGAGCGCACGTACTCGATCACCTCGTCGCGGCGCTCGTAGCAGAAGTCGACGTCGATGTCGGGCATCGACACGCGCTCCGGGTTCAGGAACCGCTCGAACAGCAGGCCGAAGCGCAGCGGGTCGATGTCGGTGATGCGGAGCGCGTAGGCGACCAGCGAGCCGGCGGCGGAGCCGCGGCCGGGCCCCACCGGGACCCCACGTTCCCGGGCGGCTCGGATGAAATCCCAAACGATCAGGAAGTATCCGCTGTAGCCGAGGCCGGTGATCACGTCCAGCTCGTACTCCAGCCGTTCCCGCACCTCCCCGGGTAGCGGCTCGCCGTAGCGCTCGTGGGCGCCCGCCGTCGCCAGCTCGCGCAGCAGCTCGTCAGCCGAGCCGTAGCCGTCGGGCCGTGGGAACTCGGGGAGGTAGATCTTCTTCTCGAACTCGAGCTCGCAGGCCTCCGCCACGGCCAGCGTGTTCTCGATCAGCTCCGGACGGTCGGGGAACGTCTCCCGCATCTCGTCAGGTGACTTGAAGTAGCTCTCCTGGCCGTAGAAGCGGAGCCGCTTCGGGTCGTCGCGGTCCTTGCCGGTCCCGATGCAGAGGAGGATGTCGTGGGCGTCGGCGTCCTCGCGCCGCAGGTAGTGGGCGTCGTTGGTGACCAGGACCGGCAGACCCAGCTCGTCGCCAAGCCGGAGCACGCCCTCGTTCACCTTCTCCTGGCCGGGGATCCCGTGGTTCTGCACCTCGAGCCAGTAGTTGCCCTCGCCGAACAGCCGCGCGTGCCATTCCGCCGCCGACCTGGCTTTCTCGTACTGTTCCAGCAACAGGTATTGCGCCAGCTCGCCGGACATGCAGGCGGAGAGACAGGTGAGCCCGGCCGCGTGCTCCTCCAGCACCCGATGGTCGATCCGCGGCCTGCGGTAGAAGCCCTCGGTCTGTCCAATCGAGACCAGCTTCACCAGGTTGCGATACCCCTCCCGGTCGCGGGCCAGCAGAACGAGGTGCGCGTAGTCGGACGGCGCGTCCGCGGGCTTCTCCTTCGACCGATGGTCGCCGAACGCCACGTACGCCTCGCAGCCGATGATCGGCTTGATCCGGCGCAGCCGCGCCGCCTGGTAGAAGTGCCAGGCGCCGTGCAGGTTGCCGTGATCGGTCAGCGCGACGGCGGGCATGCCGAGCTCGGCCGCCCGCTCGACCAGCGCCTCCAGCTTGTTGGCGCCGTCGAGCAGTGAGTATTCGCTATGCGTGTGCAGGTGAACGAACGACATGCCCTAGGTCACGCATTCGAACGAGTTCAGCAGGATCTCCAGCTGCCGCACGTACGGGTACTTGTCCGTCCCCGGCGCGAAGAGCCATGCGTCGATCAGATACGTTCGGTCCTGCGCGGGGCAGGCGAGGGCGCGGGTGACGAACGGCCCGGCGGCGGGAAACTCGGAGCGATCCTGCCAGACGCCCCGCAGCTCGATCCCTTCCAGGCCGTTCACCTCGATCGCCGAATGGCGGTAGCCCTGCTCGAGGATGTCCTGGGGCGTGCCGTATCGGTTCGCGCCGATCTCCTCGCGCCAGGCGCGCAGCTCCTCGGGCGTCATCATCGTGTCAGCGTCCGCACGCCAGGTCAGCAGCAGAGAGCGCAGCAGGTCGGTTTCGCCCATGCGATGAGGATTGCCGAAGCGGAAGATCGAGTCTTCCCGGGAATGGATGTAAACTTCGGGAATTCTCAGCGTGAAACCGAATTCGGTCAGCGCCTGGCCCAGCGAGTCGTCCACGCCGGTGGTGAACATCCGTTGCAGGATCCACTCATCGTAATCCTCCTCGAGGGTGCTGTACAGCTGGGGCAGCGTCCCGCGCACGGCCTCCGCCTGGCCGGTCTCGGGCAGGAGCAGCACGGTCACCGTCTGGCCCCGGGCCCAGACCGATTCGGTCTGGAGCAGGGCCGGTGGCGTCGTGTCCGCGTCGATCAGGTCCTGGACCAACTCGTCCCGGGCCGTGCCCATGACGAGCAGCTGCTGCCAGAGGCGGAAGTCGTTCCAGGCCGTGTCGTCGGGCGCGAGATGCGTGATCTCGAACACCCGCTCGGGGCGCGTGGTGTAGACCCGGACCTCGAGAGCGTCCATCACCGCCGAGTCGACTTCGGCCCAGAGCTCCGGCTCGGCCCGAACGATGATGCTGTTCCGGTCGCCGAACGCCTGCGGCGCCTTGCACCCTGTGGCGACGAGGCAGATGAGAGTCGCCAGGTTGAAGAGAAGGAATCGTATCGTCCGCTGTGGAGTCATCGCGTCTAACATATCACGCACCGGGGTCGTCTGACAGGTCGGTCATCCATCGCCCTTCCAGATATTCGACTCGAGTCGGCTCCTCGATCTCGGCCGCCCGGTCGACCAGCGATTGGACGCGCTTCGCCAGGCCGCTCATGCTCAGCACGCTATCCCTATGGATTTCGGGCAGTTCGGACACCGCCTCCTCCAGTAGCTGGGCTTCGGCCACCAGCGCCGCCAGCGGGTTATGGATCTCGTGCTTGAGCGCCGTCGCCATCTCGCTGGTCGCCGCCGCCCTTTCGGCGGCCACGCGCCGGACGTGCTCCCGGCGCAGCAGTTCGGCCAGGCCGCCGATGGCGATGCCCAGCACGACGATCGCCAGCAGGATCGTGAGACCGAATACGAGCCGTTCGCCGCCGAACGCGGCCGGCCCGTGAGCCAGCCGCTCCACCCCGATGAAGAGGGCGAAGGCGAGGAGCACCGAGGCGCCGGCGCCCCGGCGGCCGTAGTAGAACGAGATGGCGATCGTCGGGACCAGCATGGCCGACCACAGGACCTCCATGCTGGGCCAGCCGAGGGGCCCGAGGAGAACGGGGTGGAGGGCGGCGGCCAGGTACATGAGGCTGGAGAGGACCAGGACACCTCGTGGCCGGATGAGCAGGGTCGAGATTTCCAGCAGCTCGGGACGGTGCATAGGGATCGGGCTGAACTCTGGCCTGGTGGACGGGCGCTCCCGTGGCCCGCGTAACGAGGCCATCAATATCTGTGACGGGTCCCTGACGAGCAACGGTGGCGGGTGGAGAAAAGGGGCTCGAAAGTGCTTGACAAGGCCGACGCCCTCTATTATTTGGCCAAATAAGGCGGTTCTGAATGCCAACGCGTGCGAGTCGGAGCGAATCCCAGGAGGGGGGAAATGAAAGCGTTCGAGGGCTCGTCGTTCGACCTGGAAGATCTGTTCGTCGCTCGGGACGATGAGGACGATCTCGACGATGACTTGGAGGACGAGGACGACGAATTCGATGATGAAGACCTCGATCTCGACGAGGATTTCGAGGACGAAGAAGAGGAATGGGAAGAAGAGTTCGAAGATCTGGAAGACGACGAAGTAAGCACCTCGCGCCGCCGGCGTCCCGATGATTGGGAATGATGCACCGGCCACGACCCTAAACCGGCTGTACAGAGGGCCGCACCGGCCCTCTTGTCTTTTCTGGAGCCGCCGCATCCTCGTCGCGGCGCTCTTTCTCCCCGCCCTCACCGGCTTCGCCCCTCAGCGGCCGGTACCCGCCGATAGCGCGACCGCCGTCGTGGTGGCCCGGGCCCTCGAGTCGCCGGAGTTGCCGGCCATGGCGTCCGGGCTCCTCGACACCATCGGCGGTCGGCTGTCGGGCACTCCGGCCGGCACCCGGGCCGAGGCCTGGGCAGCGGGCTGGATGCGCGGCTTGGGACTGGACACCGTCTACTACGAGGTCGTCCGGATTCCGGTCTGGCGTCGGGGTACGACGCATCTTCAGGTGGTGACGCCGGCCACGGCTCGGCACCGGCCCATCGCCGCCGCGGCACTCGGCTACGCGCCGGCCATCGTGGCCGACTCGGTCCTCGTGGTCGATGTGGGCCGCGGCGACTCGGCGCGCGTGGCGGCGCTGGGCGACCGGGTCAAAGGCGCCGCGTGGCTCACCGACGTGATCAACCCCGACGTGCTGGCGCGGGCGGTACGCGCCGGGGCCGCGGCGCTGCTCCGCATCACCCTCGAGCCGGGACGCCTGCCCCAGGCGCGGGTCGCGCCCTGGCCCGACGTGCCGGCGCCGCTGCCCGCGCTCTCGGTCTCCCGGGAGGACGGGCTGTGGCTGAGACGACTGACCGCCGCCGGCCCGGTGGTCATGACGTTGCGCGTCGAGGCCGAGACCCGGCCCGGCACCGTGCTCAACGTGGTGGGCGAGTGGGAGGGGAGCGACCCGTCGGTGGCGGACCAGGTCTTCCTGCTGGGAGCGCACCTGGACGCCTGGGACCTGGGGGACGGCGCCATCGACAACGGGACCGGCGTCCTGTCGGTGATGGCGGCGGCCGGGGCGCTGGCCGGCTCCGGGCTCCGACCGCGACGCACCGTCCGGGTCGTGCTGTTCGCCGCCGAGGAGCTGGGGCTGCGGGGCTCCCGAGAATACGTGAAGACTCACGCCGGGGCCATGGGCGACGTGGTGGCGATGATGAACCTCGACATGGTGGGCGACCCGGAGGGGTACGGCGCCACCGGCCACCCGGAGGCCGACACGCTGTTCGCCCGGCTGGCCCGCGACACGCCGCTCCGCGATCTGGCGCTGCATGCCGAGGTGAATCACGGCGGCGGCCCCGGCAGCGACCACCAGCCGTTCCTGCTGGCCGGCGTCCCCACCATCTACGTCCAGACCTCGCTGCCCCCCGACGCGCCCCGCTGGTACCACAACGCCGGCGACACCTTCGACAAGATCGATCTCGACGCGGTCCGGGCGACCGCCGCGGCCGCGGCGGCGGCGGCCTGGGCCCTGGCCGACCACCCGGGCCGACCACTGCGTACTCTGTCGCCGGAAGAGACCGCCCAGCTCATCCAGCGGCTGGGCTGGTGAGCCGCTCTGGAAACGACCGACCCTCTTTATATATTGCGGGTCCCACGTATTGACCGGCCCGAGGCGGCCGGTTAGCGTGAAGAGAGCGGGGCCTGTAGCTCAGGTGGTTAGAGCGCACGCCTGATAAGCGTGAGGTCGGTGGTTCGAGTCCACCCAGGCCCACTGACGGCGGTGTGGAGTGAGAGGTTGGGGAGTGGGGAGTTTGCAGCCGTCTGCCGGATCCTTCTTATAGCCGTGCGGCACGTGCGTGAGGAGGGACCCCACCTGCAATTGCAGTACGTCTTAGGTCCTCCGCTGCCCAGGTCGGGGCGCGAGCTCGCGGAAACTCGCGCCCCGGTTTTGGTGGCACAGTGACTTCTCTTCCCGCACGGCTCATCCCGCGGGCTCTGCGCTCGGTATCGCCCGCAGATACTCGTAAATAGCGTGCAGTTCTCGGTCGGTGAGGTCCTTGAAGAACGGCCAGGGCATCACCTGCAACAACGGCGAGATCTGCGGGTGCTGGTTATGCAGGTCCTCCCCTGTCCGCATGACGTGTATGAATTCCTCCAGAGTGAACCCCGCAGGCAGTCCAGTGCTGGGTTCCGGAGTGATGTTGCGCGAAGTAAACGGCCCGAACGGGGTCCCTCCGGCCAGGTAGTTCTCCGTGTTAGTTTGCTCGGGCTCTCCCAAAAATGGGTTTCCTCCTGCAGCGAAGGGCGGATTCGTATGGCAGTCGGAACAGGCGTGAGTGTGGACCAGATAGCTCCCCAGCCCGACGAGCGCCGGGTTCTTGCCCTTCAGGTCCAGGGGCACGGGTGCCAGTGCGTAACCGATCTGGATCCTGCTGTTCTCGCTGACGCCGTGTCCGATGCCCGCGGCCACTTCGCCCGCCCCCGGTGTGAACTCGGGCGAGTCCTCGGCGGGCTGAGGCGGCGTCTCACACGCTGCAGCCCCGAAGGCCAGGGCGGCGAGAAGTAGCGACGTGCGAAAGAATTGCATGGCTCACCTCCAACTTCAAGACCGATCGATCCCCTCGATCTCCAATTTCTCAATTGTCATTGGTGCGCTCCGCGTAGATGGTCATGGTCCGGACTATCGCCTTCATAGTCGGTGGTCCCCGTTCCCGCTTCAGGAACTGCCTCGTCTTGGAGATAATGCAAGCGGATCTGCCTCCTGGCCGGGACAATTCCCAAGGAAGCGCTTGAGGGCGGTTGGCTCGCGGCGTAGAGGCTGGGGGCTGCAGGAAAGTGCAGGCGCGACCTGGGGAAGCTGGATTACTGCAGTGTGGCACGGTTGGGGCCTCGGGAGTGAGGGATCCACTGCCCTACCGCAACCTCCTCCCGTTGGATCCATCATATAGCGCGAGCCTAGTCGATAGCAAGAAGCGTAATTGACAGGTACCTCGTAAAGCGGACGGCGAAGAGGGAAGTCGCCGCCTCCGTCGGCCCATCCACCGGAGCGGGGCATCTCCCTGTCGGCCTTGACCCTAGAGTGGACTCCAGGGTTACCATGAAGGAGTAATCCCCGAACCCGGAGGTCGCATGGGCACCCAGGAATCCTTTTTCATCGGAGAGCTCGTCGAGCAGAGCGGGGCGAGCCGTGACACGATCCGCTACTACGAGGCAGCGGGCGTGCTTCCCGAGCCCCGGCGGAGCGAGGCGGGCTACCGGATCTACGGCGTGGAGGCTGTGGACCGGCTTCGGTTCGTGGACCAGGCCAAAGCGCTCGGATTGACGCTGGGCCAGATCGCTGACGTTCTGGCGATCGTCGATGAGGAGCGTGAGCCGTGCCAGCACGTGCGGCGCGCGCTGGAGGAACGGCTGCTCGAGACCCGGAGACGGATCGGCGAGCTCAGGCAGCTGGAGAGGCGGCTCGCGGATGCGCTGTCCAGGACCGGAGACGAAGAAGGCACCGCCGGGGCCGGCTGCCGCTGCCGGATCATCGAGGAGGCGGCTGGATCGGCGGCGGCGCGAAAGACCCCTTCGGCCGCCAGGTGAGGCTCTGGCGTGGACGCGATGCTCGGTCCCGAAGCCATGGAGGTGCTGCAGAGCGTTTCGATCACGGCATTCGCCGTCGTCTTCGCGGCGGGTTTCGCCATGGGTCTCGCGCCGTCCTCGTATGCCCTTTATCCGGTGATCGCCGGGTTCGTCGCCGGGGACGAGGAGCGATCGGGTCGGCGGGCCGTGAGCCTGTCCGCGGCGTTCGTCGTCGGCACCGCCACCGTCGATGCGGTGCTGGGCGCCCTCTTCGGGTTCGTCGGGGGGATCGTGATCGAGGCGGTGGCGAACTACCTGGTGCTCTGGAACCTGCTGGCGGCGGCGATCCTCACCGTGTTCGGTCTGGCCCTGCTCCGGCTGGTGACGATCCGGTGGCCGGTTGTGCGCATGAGCTGGCGCAAGGCGCACTCGGTTCCGGGCGCCTACGCCCTCGGCATCCCCTTCGGTCTCACGGCGTGTCCGGCCTGCACGCCCATGGTTCTCCCCATGCTTGGAGCGGCCGCCGTCACCGGCTCGTGGTGGTTCGGGGCCGCGTTGATGTTCGTGTTCGGGCTCGCCCGCGGGCTCCCGTTGCTGTTGGTGGGTACGGGGGCCGGGGTGCTGGGCCGTCTGCAGAAGCTTTCACGCTGGATGCCGAGGGTGGAGCGCGTGGCTGGCGTGGTGCTGCTGCTGGGCGCCGTCTTCTTTCTGGTGAGCGCGCTTTGGACTGCGTGGGTGTCCTGGGCGTGAGGAGGTCGCGATGAAGGTTTGGAACCGCTGGACGTTCGTAGGCGTGTTGCTCGTGGTCGCGCTGGCGGCCTGCGATGGCAGAGATGGCGACTCGGCCGAGGCGGCCGCCGCCGGGATAGACACGGTCGGCACGTCGGCCGAGGCACTGAGGACGGTGAAGCTGATCGTCCCGAGCATGTCCTGTCCCCTCTGTTCCAGATCCATACGGGGACGACTGGAGGAAGCGGGCTTGCAGGACATCTCGATCGACCTGGACACCAAGATCGTGACCGCCCGTTTCGATCCGGATCGCCTCGACCTGGATGAGATTATCGCGCTGGTGGAGGGTCAGGGCTTTCCCGTCGCCGAAGCCGAGGTGGTGGATCGTGAACTGCCGTAACCGACGTGGATTGGGCGGCCACCGCACTCATCATCACGGCAGGAAGCGCGGTCGCATGAAACGCGCGGTGCTCGCGGGGATGATGGCCGGTTCCCTGGTTGCGGTGGGGTGTGAGGGCTGGAATCGGATCCTGGAGATGGGTGTGGAGGGTGCGCCGGAGGTTCCGCCGGTGAGAGGGTACGCCTCCGGTGAGGAGATTCTGTTTGTCCACACGGAAGCCTCGGACTCGGCCATCGCCCGGATACTCACCGAGATGATGCGTTCCCCGGTGTTCGTGGTGCCGGAGCTGGCGCGGGCAGAGGATGCTATGCTCGCCGAAGTTTACGTCTTCACCAACGGGCTCCAGCCGGCGGTGCAGGGCCCGCTGGGCTACCAGCCCGACGTGTTCGACTGTCCCCCAGAGCAGGCATGCTACCGGCCCCTGCGGCGTGTCTCCCTCGTCACCTGGGTGAACCCGGGCGAGGCCCGTCTCCTGCGCTCGGCCAGCGAGGTGGAGGCTGCCATCGAAGCGGGCGAGCTGACGATGGAGCGGCCCGGGGTGGTGGTGAACATGCCGATGATCCGCTGGCCGGGCGGAGAGCGGTAGCGCCATGGGGTCGAGCGACGCCGGCGGCACACTTCGCACTGTCCAGCTCAAAGTCGGCGGGATGAGCTGCTCCTTCTGCTCCGAATCGATCCGGAAAGCCGTGGGTCGGCAGCGAGGCGTCGAGGAGGTGCACGTCTCTCTCGCGCACGAGGAGGCGCTCGTTCGCTACCGACCCGACCGGACCGACGAGACGCGAATCGGGGAAACGCTGCGTGCTCTGGGCTACACCGTCCGCGATCCCCGGAAGGTGCGGCACTTCGAGGAACAGCAGGAGGCGATGGCCCGAGAAAAGCGGAATCTGCTGGTCGCGTCCGTCTTCGCCGGCATCTCCTTCGCCGGGATGCTCGCCATGTGGCTGGACCTCTGGGCCATGCGGGTCTGGCACACGTGGCTCGCGCTGGGCATGGCGAGCTTCGTCCTCTTCTGGACGGGTCGGCATATCCTGAAGATGGCGTGGGGTGCCGCACGGCGCGGGATCGCCAATCAGCATGTCCTGCTCACCGCCGGGGCGCTCGGCGGCTATCTCGCCGGCCTCCTCGGCACGCCCGTTCCGGCGCGGGGATGGTGGGGGCTCGAGGGCTTCCCGGCCGTGGACTTCTACGGCGTTGTCATGTTCCTGACCACGTACCACCTCCTGTCCGGATATGTCTCCCTTTGGGTCCGGACCCGGGCTTCGCAATCGGTACGCAGGCTATTGGAGCTTCAGCCGCCTACGGCCCGGGTGGTCCGGGACGGGCGCGAAGAGGAGGTGGCCATCGACACGCTGACCGAGGGGGACCGCGTCCGGATCCGGCCGGGCGAGAAGGTGCCGGTGGACGGAATTGTCGTCGAGGGCGGGAGCGCCGTGGACGAAGCGCTGGTGACCGGTGAGCCGATCCCGTCCGAGAAGGCCCCCGGCGACGAAGTGATCGGAGGAAGCGTGAATCAGAGCGGCACCCTGCTGGTCCGGGTGACCCGGACCGGCGAGGGGAGCTTCCTCCACCAGGTCGCGCGCCACGTGGAAGAGGCGAAGGCGCTCAAGCCCGGAATCATCGTCCTGGTCGATCGGGTTTTACGGTACTACGTGCCGGCGGTCCTCCTCATCGCGCTGGGGGCGCTCCTCTTCTGGTCCGTCGCCTGGGGTGTCCTGGCGGGCAGCCCCCTCTGGCTGCGTGCCATGTACGCGGCGCTCTCCGTGCTGGTCATGGGCTATCCGTGCGCCCTGGGCATGGCGACGCCGCTGGCGCTGATCCGTGGCGGCGGCATGGCGGCCGAGCGAGGGATCCTGATGCGGTCGGGTGAGGCGTTCCAGGTTCTCCGGGAGATCGAGGTCGTGGTCCTGGACAAGACGGGGACGCTGACGGTCGGGGCTCCGAGGGTCGTGCAGATCACTCCCGTCGCAGATGCGGACGCCGAGGCCATCGTTCGGCACGCCGCGGAGGCCGAGCGCCCGTCCGAGCACCCCCTGGGTCGAGCCATCGTGGAGCACGCCGAACAGGAGAGAATAGAAGTCGGCTCCCCCGAGGACTTCCACGCGGTCACCGGCGGCGGCGTCGAGGCCCGGCTCGAAGGGCGTTCCCTTCTGGTCGGAACCCTGGATCTCCTGACGAAGCACGGCATCGCCGTCGAGTCCGCTCGGGAGGTGGTGACCCGTGAAGAGGCTCGGGGCCGCACCGCGGTCCTGGTGGCGGTCGAGGGTCGGCTGGAAGGAGTGATCTCCATCGCCGACACCCTCAAGAACGATGCAGCCGAGGCGATAGCCGCCCTGAAGGACCTCGGCCTGCGGCCGGTGATGCTCACCGGCGACGCGGAGCGGACTGCCCGCGCGGTAGCGGCCGAGGTCGGCATCGAGGAGGTGCGGGCGCGAGTGCTTCCCGACGGGAAGGCCGAGCAGGTGCGTGAGCTCCAGACCGCCGGCCGCCGAGTCGCGTTCGTGGGCGACGGCATCAACGACGCGCCCGCCCTGATGCAGGCGGATGTGGGCATCGCCATCGGCGCCGGTACCGACATCGCGATCGAATCCAGCGACGTGATCCTCATCGGAGAGCGGCTGGGCGCGGTGGTGGATGCTTACCACATCGGACAGGCCAGCTACCGCAAGACCGTTCAGAACCTCTGGCTGGCGTTTCTCTTCAACGGCGTCGGCGTACCGCTCGCCGCCACCGGCATCGTGCATCCGGTATGGGCCATGCTCGCCATGGCGACCAGCGTTAGCACCGTCCTGCTCAACAGCTTCGGCGGCCGAATCCTCCCCAAGCACCGGGAGCGCATCCAGAGCGCTGTGTCGGCTGGGCTCGTGGCGGAACGCCCGGGGCGCGCCGAGCCCGAAGGCGCAGACGCAGAGGCTCACGCGCTCGAGGAGAGAGGAGGCAGTGGTGTCACCGCGCTGGTCCTGGATGTGCCGGACATTCACTGCCGTGGATGCGAGATGAAGATCGAGACCCTGCTATCTCATCGCGCAGGAGTGATGGGGGTCGCTGCCAACGCCGGGACACACTCGGTCCGCGTGGACTTCCGACCGGACCGCATCGACGTGGCTGCGATCGAGGACGCGGTGGCATCACTGGGTTACCGCGTGCAGCGGGTGGATGTGACCGAAATGAGGCAAGGGGTCGCTGTCCGGGACCAGGAAGGTGATCGGCGCCGAGTTCGCAGTGCCAGAGACAGTGACAGCGCCCACTGACGCTGGCTGCCGCTCACGAGCGCTGAATTATCAAAAACCTGCGAAAACTGTCGCCCACGAGCGCTGACGAGCGCCAGTTTTCCGCCTGATAAGCGTGAGGTCGGTGGTTCGAGTCCACCCAGGCCCATTGTTTGGAAGGGCAACCCCTGCTTGGTGTTACGACGCTAGGCGGGGTTTTTCTTTTTCGCTCGAGGACAGCGGATGCTTGTCGATTCGAACCGGTTTCGCCGCTCTCGGGTACGACGCTCGAGCGCCTCTCGCACCGTCTCATCCGGCCACGGATAGCTCTCGAGTAGCCTCTGCGGCTAACTGCCACCCACCCATTAGCAGATCCTTCCGCTGGGCACGCCGATCATCCTGTTCTCCCTGATGTTCCGGAGAGCCATCTCGGGAATCACTTTCGTGGGATGGTCGGCGCGTGTCCCACATGAATTCCCGGGCGTCCCCGAGCGGATCCCGAACTTTGCGGCTCGCCCGCAGAGGAACGGCAAGAAGCAGACCGTGCGTCCCGACCACGGCGTGATGCGGGCTCCTTCATACCAAATGCGTTGGCGGTCTCGCTCAGTGGGACCTATAGTTTATCTCGTTGTGAACTGGCCCCCGACAGGGCGGGGTGCGGATTCGGAGGTTTCTGGCTCGAGCGCGCGCGGCGATTCGTTCACGCGTGGCGTCTCGATCTGTTTCGGGAGCCGTCTCGGGACACCCGTGCTTCGAAGAACGGTCGCCGGTCGCGAAGGAACGAATGCTGTGAAACGCCAGTCTCTTCCACACCAGCTGTGCCTGTTGGCCCTGTCTATCGCCATCGGCTGTGACGGTGAATCTGCAGCCCGGACGGCGGGCCAATCCGGGGAACTGGCAGCTCGATTCGAGACCCTTGTACCCCAGTTGTTGGCGGCACATCGGGTCCCCGGCGTGCAGGTGGCCGTGATCGATGGGGGCGCGGTCACCTGGCTTGGGAGTTACGGGCTCGCGGAGAGACAGCCATCCAGAGCGGTCACAGACGGCACGCTGTTCAACGTCGGCTCGGTATCGAAAACCGTCGCGGCGTGGGGCGTGATGACCATGCTCGAGGATAGTATCGGCCCCGGCCTCGATTCACCGGTGGCGGGGTATCTGAGCCGCTGGCAGCTTCCCGATTCAAGGGATTTCGACGCCAACCAGCTGACCGTTCGCCGGCTTCTCACCCATACATCAGGGCTTTCGATACTCCCTGCGAGTGAGTCCTTCGACTATCCACCTTCTTTGGAGGAGACGCTCTCGCGCTCCTACGGAAGCTTCGGTCGCGTGCGACTCGTCCGGGAGCCGGGGACCACTTTCCAGTACAACAACGGCAATTACGTGGTCCTGCAACTGCTCATCGAGGAAGTCACCGGTACGGCTTTCGCGACCTATATGAAGCGCACGGTTCTCGAGCCCCTGGAGATGGGATCCAGCACGTACGCGTTCGACCCGAGGCGGCTCGCCGTACCCTATGACTCCACCGGCCAGCCGCTGCCGTATTACGCCACCTACCGGAACGAGAGCTTCGCGGCCTCGGGCGGCCTCTACACGACGGCGGGCGACCTGGCCAGGTTCGTCGCCGCCACCATGTCAGGGCCCGATGGCTCATTGCCCGGAAGGAGCGTCCTCAGCCCCTCGACCGTACGACTGATGGTCTCCCCCGCCGCGGAGGCCCACGGCAACTACGGCATCGGGTACAAGATGCTTCCCGTCTCGGGAACGCTGACGATGATCGGCCACGACGGCGCCAACCCGGGGTGGCGGGCCACGTTCCTGGCGGTCCCGGAAAAGGGAGTCGGAATTGTCATATTGGCGAACAGCCGCTCGGGGGGCGCGATCGTCGCTGACATTGTTTGCGCGTGGGCGGATTGGGAGGTCGACATCGAATTGACCGGTCTCTGCGAGGGAGCGACACCGGTTCCAAGCAGATAGAGGCTGCGTCCGCCCGGAGACGAGCGCGAAGCGGCGACGGAGGCTCCCTCGATGTGCCTCATCCTCCTGTTCGTTGCGGTCCCGCCGCCATGGCCCGGACCGGCGTCATGATGGTACGCCCGCAGCGAGCGCGGCCAAAAGACGAACCGCGGACCGACTGAATCGGGGGCGACCGATGAAGGACCATGGCGTGGTGACCGTGACGTTACGTTCCACGGATTTCGACCGTACCGAGCGCTTCTACCGGGAGCTGTTCGGTTGGGAGATATATCGTGTGTCGCAGTCGTACCTCGGATTCGACCCTCCGGCGGGGATCGGAGGAGGGTTCCTGAAGGATACGGAGGTCTCCGCGGGAAACTCGTTTACACTCTACGTCCAGGTCGCGGAGTTCGAGCCCTACCTGACCCGGGCGTGTGGGCTGGGGGGCGGGAGCGAGGGCGGAATCGTGGAAGTGCCGGGATACGCGTCTTACAGGATCGTCACGGATCCCGATGGGAATCGAATCGGCCTGTGGAAGTGGATGAGCGAGGCTACCGTCGAGGGTGCGGTGCGTGCGGCAACTTGAGCGGAGGAATCCTCCCGGCGGCCGTGACGATCCGGGCCGCGGTGCGTGTCGTCATGATCACGCGGGGTTATCCTGGCTGCTAGGGTAGGGGGTGTGGAGTGTCTGTCATTCCTTCCTCACTTTCTTCCCTTTCTTCCTCCCGCTGACGTTGTTCCCGATTCGATATCTTTCCTGACAACCGATGCTGCGGTGTAGCTCCGCCGTCGTGGCTCCATCGTTCTGCACTCTGTTCCGGGCCCCCGGCCCCCTGCGAAGAGGGGCTCTCCGCGATCCGGGGCGTTTGCCCCGACCGCGAGGATGGGCGGTCCCTCGGTCGGCCTTGACCTTGGAGTCGCCTACAGGGTTACCATGAAAGAGCAATCTGCGATCCGGGGTTCACATGGGCGCCAAGGAATCCTGCGCGAAGCGGATGAACTCCAACCGGAGCGCTTCGTCCTCGATCTGCGACTGAACGGCGGCGGCAACAACATGCTCAACCTCCCGGTCGTGCACGGGATCTTGAAGCGCGATTCGATCAACCGGTACGGAAGGCTCTATGTCATCATCGGGCGCCACACGTTTTCGGCGGCATCGCACCTGGTCACGTATCTCGAGCGGCACACGGAAGCTCTCTTCGTCGGCGAGCCCACCAGCGCCAGCCCGAACCACTACGGCGATGCCGAGCCCATCGATCTGCCGAACAGCGGTCTGCAGGTCGGCGCGTCGACCATCTACTGGCAGAACAGCCTGCCCCGTCCGTTCGAGACCCGGGATCGCACGGACCCCGATATCGCGGTCGATCTGACCATTGTGGACTACGAGGCGGGTCGCGACCCGGCGTTGGACGCGATCCTCGGTTATCCCTTTCGGGAGCCTCTGACTGACCGCCTGCTATCTGCCTTGCAGGTGGGCGGCCTGGACTCGCTCGAGATGGTCTACCGAGAATTTCGGGACGATCCGCAGCACATCCATGCCGATACCGAGGGCGAGCTGAACCGACTGGGATACAACCTCCTCGGCAGCGGGCAACTGGACGCGGCGGTGACCGTCTTCCGACTCAACGTCGAGTCGTATCCGAACTCCGCCAACGTCTACGACAGCCTCGGTGACGGGTACCTGGCGCTGGGCGACACCGCGCGGGCGATCGCCAGTTACCGGTCGGCGCTGCGAGTCGACCCGAGCTTCAGTCCCTCTCAACGCAACCTGACCCGGCTGTTAAACCGTTAGACCGCGTCACGATCGGTGGACAACAGCGACTGACGAAGGCAATTGGGCAGCTGCTCCAGGCGCCTTAGAGCCGACGCGCGGGCCGGCTCTCCACTCGCGCTAGTCGGTGAGGCCCGGCAGGTTGCGGGCGCCGGGGATGAACAGGCGCTGGCCGGCCTGAAGCCTGGTCGGGTCGAGGCCATCGTTGGCCGCACGGATGGCCGATAGGTCGACGCCGTACGTCCGGGCGATCCTTCCCAGCGTCTCGCCGCGGCGCACGATGTGGACGACCGAACGAACCCGCTCGGACGGCGGCAGCCGGTCGTAGTTCTCCGCGAAGATGCGGGGAGTCCCCGCCGGAATTCGTACCTCGTAACGCCGGCCGGGCGGTGTCACGCCACGAAGCAGGTGCCGGTTGAGCTCCAGGATCTCTTCCAATGGAACGCCAGCCGCATCGGCGACGACGTCGAGGCTGGTCGCGTCGGGCACGTACGCGACGTCGAAAGTGACGATCGGCTTGTACAATCTGCGAACACTGTACTCTTCGGGCTGCTTGGCGATGAGAGCGACGGCGATGAGCTTCGGCACGTAATTCCGGCTTTCGCGGGGCAGCGCACGTCGATCGGCCAGCGTCCAGAAGTCCCGGCTTCCAGTCCTGCGGATCGCGCCGCGGACGCGGCCGGGTCCGGCGTTGTAGGCGGCAAAGGTGAGGTACCAGTCGTCGAACTCGCGATGCAGGTCGCCCAGGTAGTCGGCGGCGGCGTGGGTCGAGGCGATCGGGTCGAGCCGCTCGTCCACCCAACGCGAGATCTCGAGGTCGTAGATGCGCGCGGTGTTGGGCACGAACTGCCACAAGCCGAGGGCGCGCGCCCGGCTGTACGCCGTGGTCTCGAAGCCGCTTTCGATCAGCGGCAGGTAGACGAGGTCTTCGGGGAGACCAGCGTCGCGAAGGATCCCTCGCATGAGCCGTTCGTAGCGGCTGACTCGGGAGAGGGTGATCTGGAAACTTCTGCGGCCGTCGGTGGTGTAGTAGTCCAGCCACCTCTCCACTGCCTCGTTCACCTCGATCGGTATGTCCCACGAGACGGCGGGCGGTGTCTCTTCCGTCGCGTCGTCGCGTTCGCTATCCGATGCCGCGCATCCGGCCCACGCGGCGCCGATCAGAACGATCCAGGCGCAATGAGTTCGCATCGACAACCGATTCGAATGTGAGCGTCCGGTGATGGGGGGATAAACCTCGAAGATCGAGGCCGCCGGGCAGGAGCTTCCTATGTAATAAAGATCCATTGCAAGGTCAATTCGGACTCGTTGGCGAGAAAACCGGCGCAGTGAAACACGGATGAAACGTCGGGCTGTTTCATGAAACGCTTCGACGTCAGCATATGCGCGCCGCCGACTCGCAGGAAGTCCAGTGATGGTCGCGCGGATCGGTTGGGATGGAGGGGAGCGACGGCTCGGTCCGTTCTTTGCGCGCGTTTTCGGGTGCTCGATTACAGCATGCGTCGTTTCGTCGTTGACGCGACGGCCCATGGATGACCCGAAGCGGGAGGGAACACATGCAGAAGATGGTACGTCTTATCGTCGGCCTGGCCGTAGTCCCGGTAATGGCCGGGTGTGGCGAGTCGGGGGAACTTACCGGCACCGACCCGGCGACCTACGGTGTCGAGGCGGACGTCGACAAGGGTTTTGGCCCTGCGGGTTCGGCGACGTACGAGGTCACGATCTACAATCTCACCTCGGGACAGCCGCTCACGCCGCCGCTGGCATCGGTACACCGGAAGCCGGTGAGTCTGTTCACCGTGGGTGACCCGGCGAGCTTCGAGCTCAAGGAGATCGCCGAGAACGGAAACCTCGGACCGATGGTCGGGCGGCTGGATGGGGACAAACACGTGAACGATGTGGTGGTGGCGGTGAGCCCGGGCCCACCGCCGCTGTTGCCCGGCGCGAGCATCAGCTTCGAAGTGGAGGCGGAGCGAGGCGCCAAGTACCTCTCGATCGTTTCCATGCTCATCTGCACCAACGACGGTTTCACGGGGATCGACGGCGTGCGTCTGCCCCGTGACGTCGGCGCGAGTGTTACGATGTACACCGACGGCTACGATGCCGGGACCGAGGTGAACACGGAGGATTTCGCGGACCTGGTTCCGCCGTGTCCCGTTCTCACCGGTGTGTCGTCGACTGACCCCGGTACCGGCACCAGCAACCCGGCGCTCGCCGAGGGCGGGGTGATACGCCACCACCCAGGCATCCAGGGCGGCGCCGACCTCGTGCCGGGGATCCACGGCTGGTCGGATCCGGTGGCGAAGATAGAGATCGAGCGGGTGCAATAGCGACGCGCGTACAGGCGGCTCGACATAGGGCGTCGTTCGGAGAGAATAGAGCCCCGTCGCTTCGGCGGCGGGGCTTCTCGCATGGGTACCGACACGGTTGGTCGATGGCGTCTCCGCCGGGGCCGGCGCGGCGGACCACGGTGCCCGGGACTGGATGAGCGTCGTCGCCGTGGCCGAACTGATCGGAGCCGCGGTCTGCGTGAGCAGGAAGACGCGCTTTACCGCCACTTGACTCAGGCTCTGTACATTGACTTGGCGGTTCAGTTCACCGACTCCTGGCACCCTGGAGGAGGAGTACCGACCATGCGTACGAGCCTTGCGGTCTTGCTGGCCGTTGCTCTCCTCGCCGCCTGTGGCGGCGACAGCACCGGCCCACAGCAGGTGGATTCCATCGACGACCTCGCCGGCACCTGGAGCGTCACGACCTGGGAATACTCGCTGGCGACGGATACGACACAGAAGACCGATTGGGTCGCCACGCAGGCTCTTAACGGGACGCTGCACATCCAGTCGAGCGGAGACTTCGCCTCCCTGATCGAATTTCCCTGGGGCTTCGGGCGGGATTACGGGGAGATGCGCGTCGAGGACGGCACGATCTACTGGAACGGTCAGAACGACGAGGAATTCGTTCCATTCCAGCTGGTCGGCGACGTACTGACCGCCCGGTGGCCGGAGCAGGAATTCGTCGATGTCGATCGGGACGGACAACCGGAAGACGCGTGGTTGCGCATGGTCTTCCGGCGGATCAGCGCACCGGCCATCGACGAGGTTGCCGGCGCCTACAGCGCGACGACCTTCACGGTTAGGAATGGGGGGACGACGGACGTGCTGGCCGGGGGCGGCTCGATCGACCTGGTCCTGAATGCGGACGGAACGACGACCGGCAGGCTGTTCGTTCCCGACCTATTCGGTCCCGGCACGGGCATCGACGCGGACCTTGCGGGTTCGTGGCACTTCTATGGGCCCCGGCTCGAACTGAACCACGCGGCGGATACATTCCTGCGTGACATGATCTTCTCGGTCGGCAGCGGTCGGTTCTCTGGCGAGGAAGAGTTCAGCGGCGTGACCATCACGGTCGTCTTCGATAAATAACGGTTCCTTCGCGGGCCCGCTGACCAACAACGCCGAGAGGGCGCCGGCTTCCGCCGACGCCCTCTCGATTGCCCATCCGCCCTCCGGGAATCCGTGGGGTTGTGCCGGCCTACAGGCCCGGCCCGACGGTGAAGAGGAGGCCGCCCGTCAACACGAACTGCTCGCCCCCACCCAGCTCGACCCGGAGCTCCGCGAACGGCGTCAGCTGTCCGGCGTCGAATGTAGCACCGCCCAGGAGATTGAGACCGACGTCGGTCTCGCTCAGATCGCCGACGGAGGTGTGCGCGACGTTGAGCCCCGCCCCGGCGTAAGGAGCGACCACACCACCGGGAACCCTGAACTTGTAGACGGCATTGGCGTTAATCTCCCAATAATCGACGTCTCCGTCGGGGAAGAAGTAGTCGAACGACCCGATCGCCGCCAGCGGGATATCGACGGGTATCCCCAGCATCGCACGGCCGCCGATGCCAAAGTCGGCATCGTCGGCCCAGCTTGCCTGCGGTCCGACATCGAGCTGGGCAGAAAGCGTGGCCGGCCAAGCCAGCACGGTGAGCAGGCAAACAGCCAAGAGCGATCCTCTCATCACGACCTCCTCGTTTGGATGCGGGAGTAGATCGGACCTGGGGGGCAGTCAAGCTGATGCCGCTCAGGTGGCCGACACTGACATTGAACTTCGGGCAGGGGCGGGCGGAAGGCACTGCCTTCCGAAAGGTGTCGCTGCCAAGGTGTCGAGCGAACGGGCGGCAGTCAACGGTCCATCGGAAACAGAACCGAGCCGGTGGTTTCTCGAGTCGGGGTGTGGCTCGTGGCGGCAACGAGGCGATGAGCTTGCGGCGGATTCGTTGGGGCGCGGTGCCGCGAACGGTCGTGACCGCGCATGAGGTGCACCTGCTGGCCTTGGGATCGGAGTCCCGCTTCACCGACCCGACGACTCGACCGGGGGAGCCCGATGTCACGTCTTGCCGACCGGGGATCGGCGACAGAGTTTGCAGCCACCCGCGCGGCGGGTTGGCACCGGAGACCGGGAGCGGCTTGAAGGGAGAACGAGCGAGCGATGATCGAGGAACTCTATTCCCCCCAACAGATCGAGTTGAGGAATCGGGCACGGGAGGTGGCGGAGACGGCGATGCGGCCGGTGGCGGCGAAGTACGACGAGGCGCAGGAGTACCCGTGGGAGGTGCAGAAGGCGATCAAGGAGGCGGGCCTCTCCGGGGTGTGGATCCCCGAGGAGTACGGCGGCGTGGGCGGCGGTGTCCTCGACCTCTGCATCGTGGTCGAGGAGTTCTCCCGGGCCTGCGGCGGCATGGGCGTCGGCTTCGCGGTCAACGCGCTGGGCTCGTTCCCGATCCTGGTCGGCGGCACCGACGAGCAGAAGGAGCGCTGGCTGCCGGGGATCGCGGCGGGCGAGAAGCTGATCGCGTTCGGCCTGTCGGAGAAGGAGGCCGGCTCGGACGCCGGCTCGATGAAGACGCGGGCCGAGCGGGACGGCGACGACTACGTGCTGAACGGCGAGAAGAAGTGGAACACCGGCGGCGCGGTGGCGTCGTACAACACGATCTTCGCCGTCACCGAGCCGGGCCGCGGCGCCCGCGGGATCTCGGCCTTCGTGGTCGAGAAGGAGACGCCCGGCTACCGGGTGGGCAAGCACGAGGACAAGATGGGCATCCGCTGCGTGCCGGTGGTGGAGATCCACCTGGAGGACTGCCGGGTCCCGGCCGACAACCTGCTGGGCGGCGCCGAGGGCCGCGGCTTCAAGCACGCCATGATCACGCTCGACCGGGCCCGGCCCGGCGTGGCGGCGCAGGCGGTGGGGCTGGCCCAGGGCGCGCTGGACCTGGCGATGGAGTACACGCACAGCCGCCAGCAGTTCGGCCAGCCGGTCAGCTCGTTCCAGGGCGTGCAGTGGATGTTCGCGGACATGGCCACGCAGATCGAGGCCGCGCGTCAGCTGGTGCATTACGCGGCGCGGGCGATCGACTCGGGCCGCAAGGCGATCACCAAGCTGTCGGCGATGTGCAAGCTGATGGCGACCGACGTGGCGATGAAGGTGACCACCGACTGCGTGCAGCTGTTCGGCGGCTACGGCTACTGCAAGGACTACCCGATCGAGAAGTACATGCGGGACGCGAAGATCACGCAGATCTACGAGGGGACGAACCAGATCCAGCGGCTGGTGATCGCTCGCAACCTGCTGCGGGAGGCGGCGAGCGCGGCCAGCTGACGAAGTTCGCTGGACTAGCTAACGGAGTTGATGACGCAGCCGTACGACGTGCTCCGCCGGGTCTTCGGATACGACGAGTTCCGGCCCGGCCAGCTCGAGGTCATCGAGGCGATACTCGACGGTCACGACTGCATCGCCGTCATGCCCACCGGTGCGGGCAAGTCGCTCACCTTCCAGGTCCCGGCCCGCATCCTGCCCGGGACCGTGCTGGTCATCTCACCGCTCATCTCGCTGATGAAGGACCAGGTCGATGCGCTGGCTTCGGTGGGCTACCGGGCGACGGCCATCAACTCGACGCTGGAATTCACCGAGCGCCGCCGGCGGCTCGAGACGCTTCGCGCCGGCGGCTACGAGCTGGTGTTCCTGGCGCCCGAGGCGCTGGACGCGGGATTGCGACGGGAGGCGCGGGGCTGGCCCCTGTCGCTGATCGTGGTCGATGAGGCGCATTGCATCTCCCACTGGGGGCACGATTTCAGGCCGTCGTACCGGCGGCTGCGCGGCCTGAAGAGCGAGTTGGAGGGGATCCCGGTCCTCGCGTTGACCGCCACGGCGACCCGGCAGGTGGCCCGGGACATCATCCGGCAGCTGGGGATGGTGAAGCCCCGGGGCTACAAAGGCTCGTTCTTCCGGCCGAACCTGCGGATCTACTGTCGCAAGAAGGGGACGGGCGTCACGCGGAACGAGATCCTCGGTCTGATCCGGGCCCGGGAAGGCGAGTGCGGGATCGTCTACTGTCTGTCGCGGCGCGCGGTCGACAGCACGACCGCCTTCCTGCGGAAGAAGGGGATTCGCGCCGCGCCGTATCATGCGGGGCTGTCGGATGACGAGCGTGCCGCGGGCCAAGAAGCGTTCGCCCGAGACGACGTCGAGGTCATCGTCGCCACGATCGCGTTCGGCATGGGGATCGACAAGTCGAACGTCCGCTTCGTCATCCACCGCGACATGCCGAAGGACATCGAGTCGTGGTACCAGGAAATGGGTCGGGCGGGACGCGACGGGCTGTACAGCGACTGCTTCCTGTTCTACTCCTGGGCCGACGTGAAGGCGCACGACCGATTCCTCGACTCCATCGACGATCCGGAGCTGCGCCGGATCAAGCTCCTGGCCTCGCGCCGGCTCTTCAAGCTGGTCGAGCGCGACGTCTGCCGGCACCAGGGCATCCTGGCCCACTTCGCGGAACGGATCGCGCCATGCGGAACTTCTTGTGACGTCTGTACGAGGGTCCGCGCCGAGGAGCTGGCGGCCCAGGGTATGGCCCGCACGTCGCGGGGCCGGCGGAGCGAGGAGCGGCCCGTTCCAACGGCCAAAACGCCGGAGCCGGTGGACGACGCGGCGGCGGAGCGCCTGTTCCAGCGGCTGAGGGAGACGCGGAAGCGTCTGGCCGACGCCCAGGGTGTGCCGGCCTACATCGTGTTCAGCGACAGCACGCTGAGGGCGATGGCCCGCAGGCGCCCGACCAGCCCTGAGGAGCTGCTCGATGTGTCCGGCGTCGGCCCGACGAAACTGGAACGCTACGGGAACGAGTTTCTGACTGCCATCGCCGAGGCGCGCGGCCAGGGCGACTGACCGCAACGGTCACCGTCTTAGCGGGCCGGGCAGCCTTTATCCATCGTCGCCCGTACCTTACCCGGGTCGACTCCGAACAGCACCTCAGCGTTCCGCTAGTTCTCGTCCAGAAGCTCTCGAACCCTCGTGGCGAATCGTTCCGCATCGAACTGTGGCCACGGTCGATCATACTGCCGCGCGTGCGCGTCTTCCACGTGATCCGGGCGCGGCGGCCCGTCGTCCGTCCAGGTAACACCTGGCGCGAAGATGAGGAACACACCGGCGCATGGCCCCGTCAGCTGCAGCGTCTCGGTGTAGGGGTCGATCACCGCCCCGCCGGCATCCCAGTACTGGGTCGCTCGTGCGTCCGTTACCAGTCGGGTAACCCGCTCGACATGATTCTCTCTCGCGCCGTTCCGCGGGACCCAGACGACGAACGCGCGCAGGTCGGGGTCATCGATCTGCTCAAGTACGTGTTCTTGTACTTCGGAGGCCCCCCGAAGACATCCGCCTCAAGTGGGTGCGACCAGCATGACCACCCGAACCCTGTCCGCATCGGCGTTGAACTTCGACCGGAACGGCTCGGCATCCGTATTCAGGACGACATAATCCGCGCTGACCGCGCTGGCGCAGGCGGCGACAACCGCCGGGAGAAGGGTAGAACGGAGAATCGGATTCATGGTTGGTCCTCTGTATGTTACAGCCAGTAGTTGTCGGCGGCGACGCCGATGGCCAGCGCGCCGATCCAGACGACGATGGAGATCCAGACGATGAGACGCGTGATTCTCGCGGAACGTGTCGGGCAGGCGGCGCCGTGACGGCCGCGCCTGCCGCGATACACCCCCCAGAAGGCGAGACCGATCAGCACCAGTGATCCAAAGAGCAGGTAAGGCCGGTAAGGTTTGATGCCGGCGGCGAGGATCGCTCCGTTCACGCCCAGGAGGGCGATGCCCAGCGGTCCGATGCAGCAGATGCTCGCCGCTGCGCTGGCCAGTGATGCCACCGCTGCTCCGATGAGCGAGCCCGTCTGAACCAGTCCCTTCATCTTACGCTCTACTTCAGAACTATTCGGCATGGATGAGCGCTCAAGGTTGCCTCGCGAAGCGGGCCTTCAGCATGCGGAACCCTCGCTTCCGAAATATTTCTTTCCCAGGAGCTCGGGCAGGAACGCCGCGGCCACGATGATCAGCGCGGCAAGTCCCAGATAGTTCCAGTCGACGGATAGCCAGGCCAGGGTCGCGGCACCCGACAGCGCGGCGAGGAGGAGAAAGAGCGGGCCCATGATGGAGCAATGGACGCGCTTGCAGCGTAGGGCGTTCCAGGTGCAGCCGGCACCGATCCAGGCCAGTGCCACGGTCCACAGTTCGGCGCTGACCGCCGGCCACAGCATGGCGACCAGGATGAGAATCACCGGCACTCGCCAGAGCACGAAGTTGAGGACTCGATTACCCGACAGATCCTTGCGCCGCTTATCGAGTTGAGCCGTTCGGGCTTCCATCGCGTGCTTCCTTCCTTCCTTATACGGAACTCTAGCGCTCGCGGCGCTCCGTGACCGCGCCGATTGCGTCTTGGCCAGGCTCCTCCTCCATCGCCTCGAGGATCGGACACTCGCGCTCGCAGTCGCCTCGCTCGCAGCTTTCGACCAGGGTCTCGAGCGCGCCCTTCAGCGCGGCCAGCCGACGGACCTTCTCGTCGACCGCCGCAATCTTGGCCCGCGCGAGTTCTTTGACCTCGTCGCAGCTCGATGCCCGACTGTCCCGCAGCTCCAGCAGGTGGTCGATCTCCTCGAGCGAGAAGCCCAGCCCCTGGGCGCTCTTGATGAAGCGAACGACCCGAATCGTTTCGGGCGCATAGAGCCGATAACCGGACGGCGTGCGTTCGGGCTCCGCCAGCAGGCCGCGACGCTCGTAGTAGCGGATCGTCTGGACGTTCACCCGCGCCCGATCCGCCAGCTCGCCGATCTGCAGGCGCGTCGCATCGGATCGGGTCGTCCCGGTCTCCGCCTTCATCCCGTCACTCCCGTTCCTTTAGGCGGCGGCGGATCAGCTCCGCCGAGGGAACGGCCTTCGACTCGCCGGGCTCCGATTCCGAGTACTGCCGACAGCGCCAGCCGAAACCGAGCTCGTCCTCGGCGTCCGGGCCCTCGAGGTCGACGCCGTCGATGCGGATCGATGGCGAGCCGATGAAGCGCAACTCCGTCGTCGCTGCCGGGCCGGGAACCGCGATTCGCTGAACCTGCTCGGACACGTTCTCCTCTTCCAGCACCCGCTCGAGCAGTGCGAACGCGGCCGGCTCCGCCGGACATCCGTCGAAATACAGAAGCTCTACAGTCATTCTTCGCTCCCTCCTATCGAGCGCAGGTCTTCAACAAGCTAAACCCTACACCATGGTATAAGGTCAAGCCCCGGCCTCGAGGTTCCCGGGGAATCCCTCGGGCGGACCGGAACGCGAGACCTGCCGGCGGGTACATCACCGTTGGTGCGTGGCCTGGCCGATCGCGGCCGGGGCCGCCGCCGCGGGCAAGTTCATAGCGGACTTGACCTTACGTTTGCCCTCCCCGATCCCCGCCCCGGGCGCAGCACGGTCCGGCACTCTTTTCCCGACAGACGGAACCGGCGCGGCCGGGCCGGCCGCAGCAGCCGCCTGGCGTTGATAGCGCGGGGTGCGGAGCGGAACACTCAGGAGGACGAGCGAGGAGGATGATTGATGTCTGACCACGGCAAGCGCCTCAATTGCCCGGTGTGCGACGGCGAGCAGCTGCAGAAGATCTGCCCGACGGAAGAGGTCGAGCTTTTCCTGGACTATTGCGACCGCTGCGGCGGCATGTGGTTCGAGTCGGGCGAAGTCCGGCAGCTACGCTATTGTCCTCCGGAGGCCCTGAGCGGGCTGATCTCGATGAAGAAGCAGCTGTACGCGGTGGCGTGCCCCTCGTGCGAACATCCGATGACGCGCAACTCGGCGAAATGCGGAGCATGTGGCCGCGAGAACACGATCGCCTGCCCCGGCTGTGATGCCCAGCTCGAGCGAGTGCAGGGCGAGGGGTTCACGGTGGACGTCTGCCAGGACTGCCGCGGCGTCTGGTTCGACAACATCGACCTGTCGGCGGTGTGGTCGCTGCAGTTCCAGGGCCAGGGCGCGGACGGTGGCGGCGACTCGAAGCCGAAGGACGAGATCACCGAGGACACGGTGATCGCGGTCATGCGGCAGAAGCGGGACGGCGAGCCCCAGGTCGAGGTGAAGGGTCGGAAGAACGTGTTCGGGACGATCGCCGACATCGTGGGCGGCATGTTCTCTCACGCCAGCTGATCGGCCACGGCGGATCGGTTCCGCCGCTGCGAGGCCCCGTCCGGTTCGTACCGGCGGGGCCTCGTCGCGTGGTGGCCGGATCCACGCCGCCCGGCAGCCACTCCGCCGCCGGCCTGCTGCTTGAAAAGCCAAGGTCGTTCGACAGATTATCGGCAGCTTTCGTCGTGGGGCCGCCGGCACCGCCGGGGCGCCCGTCGTGTTCCGTGACTCGGGCCGGTTCGAGATGAGGCTTCTGACGATCTTCAGATCGCTGCTGACGTTGGGCCGTGGTGCGGTGATGGGGCTATCCGAGGAGAAGGCCGGCCCCGACCCGATCGCGCTGTTCGGGCGCTGGTACGAAGACGCGCGGCGCGCCAGCGTGTACCTGCACGATGCGGTGTGCCTGGCGACGACCAGCCCCGACGGGACGCCGGGGGCCCGGATGATGCTGCTCAAGGGATTCGATGAGCGCGGCTTCCGTTTCTTCACGAACTACGAGAGCCGCAAGGGCGCCGAGCTGGTGGCGAACGATCGGGCCGCGCTGGTCTTTCACTGGGGCGTGCTGCATCGGCAGGTCCGGGTCGAGGGGACGGTGGAACGGATCTCGGAGGAGGAGTCGGCGGAGTACTTCCACTCGCGGCCGCGGGGCAGCCAGATCGGCGCCTGGGCATCGAAGCAGAGCTCGGTGTTGGAGAGCCGGGAGCAGCTCGAGGAAGCGTACCGCGAGTACGATCGCGACTTCAAAGGCCTCGAGGTTCCGCTGCCGCCGTTCTGGGGCGGGTACCGGCTGCGGCCGCAGCGGATCGAGTTCTGGCAGGGTCGGGCCAACCGATTGCACGACCGGCTCGTCTATACTCGAGAGGGCGAAGGCTGGGAGGTTCTCCGTCTGGCGCCTTAGCCGCTCCGCCGGTCCGCGTCGACTCACCGCAGCCGAGGTCACAGCTTGACACATCGCACCACGTTGCGCCGGAGCATCCGCGAGCTGCCCCCGGCGGCGTGGCTGCTGTTCGCCGGAACCTTCATCAGCAAGTTCGGCGCCTTCGTCATCGTCTTCCTGGCGGTCTACGTGACGCGCCAGGGCTTCTCCACGGCACAGGCGGGCATAGCGCTGAGCGCCTACGGGATCGGGGCGCTGTTCTCGTCGCCGGTCGGCGGCTACCTGGCGGACCATCTGGGACGAAGGAAGGCGATCGCGGCCTCGATGTACGGCTCGGCCGCCGCGATGCTCGGACTCTCGCAGGCCCACGGCCTGCCCGCCATCGTCGTCCTCGCCGCGGCCGCCGGGTTCACCTCCGAGCTCTACCGGCCCGCCGCCGGCGCGCTGCTGGCCGACCTGACGCCCACCGGCCAGCGCGTACCCGCCTTCGCCATGAACCGGCTGGCGGTGAACGCGGGCTTCGCCGCCGGCCCGGCGGTAGGCGGCTTCCTGGCCGAGCGATCGTTCTTCTTGCTGTTCCTGGGCGACGCGGTGACGTCGACCATCTTCGGCACGATCGCGCTGGCCGCGTTGCCTGCGGGCAACGCGGCGGCGGAGGCGGGCGCGGGTGCGGGAAAGGGTTGGGTCCGGGCGGTCCTGACCGATCGGCCCTTCCGGGTCTTCCTGGCGGCGAACGCGGTGGGGATCCTGGTCTTGGTGCAGGCGTTCTCGAGCTTCGCGGTGCACGTGAGCGAACGGGTGTCGAGCGCGGCGTACGGCACGCTGATCTCTCTGAACGGATTGCTGGTCGTCTTGCTCGAGTTGCCCGTGGCGTCGGTGACGCAGCGCCTGCCGCCGCGACGCGTTATGGCGGTGGGTTTCCTGCTGCTGGGTACCGGGTTCGCGCTTACCGCGGCCGCGAGCTCTTGGCCGACCTTCGCCGTCGTGGTGTTCGTCTTTACGCTGGGTGAGATCACCTACATGCCGGTGGCCGGCGCGTACGTTGCCGACATCGCGCCACCGGAGATGCGAGGTCGCTACCACGGGGCCTGGGGCCTCACGTTCGGGATCGCGTTCGTGATCGGCCCGACGTTGGGCACCATGCTCTACGCGGCCAACGCCACCGTCCTCTGGCTCGGGTGTCTCGCGGTCGGCGCGCTGGCGGCGGCCCTCGTCCGTGCCGGGCCCGAGGCGGGCGGTCGGCACGACCTACGGATCGATGAACTCGCGGACCGGGATCACCAGGTGAGCGGTGGGTAGACCCTCATCGAATACGACCCCCGCCTGCAGCGAGGGCTTGCCTTGCAGTCCCAACTCCGCGCCGCGCAGATAGGGCCAGTAGAGCATCAGATGAGGATACCAGTTGCCTACGTTGCGTCCCTCGCCGGAGATCAGCACCTGGCCCGATGACATCATGTACGACATCGCGGGGCGCCGTGGCAGCTGGAATTCACCGCTGCCGATCCCCTCGGCGATGATCCGCTCGATCGTCTCACTCGATTCGCCGGCCAGGCGCAGCTCGACGCGCCGGATCTCCATCGGCAGGATCGTGCGGGCCGCCTCGGCGTCGTAGCAGATGGGCTCGCGGCTACCCGGCCGGCTGCGCGATACCATGCAGACGACATCGTTGCTGCCACGGGCGCCGACGACGTACTGGCCGTCCTGCAGAACCATCACGGTGGCGTCGGCGGAGACCTGGGGCGGCGCGGCGCTGCGTGCGAGGGCGATCTCGTCATCGACGCGCGGGGCCGGGGTCGCTGTCTCGGGAGCCATCGAGAGCAACAGCACGAGGGTCAATACCAAATGTGTCATCCGTTCTCCTCCGTTCGGGTGTTCGCACCGGTTAGACGTGGGTGAAGGGTGACGGGTGACAGGTTCAACGCCGGGTGACTGCCCGTATCTCGATCGCTCCGCCGTAGGCGACGTGGGGTGACGATCGGGCGATGCGCTCGGCCGCGTCGAAGTCGGGGGCCCGGATCAGGAAGAAGCCGCCCAGCTCATCGTCGCTCTCGTCGCTCTCGTCGCCGCGGACCCAGCGCGCGTCGTTCGTCAGCTCCGCCGCCGTGATGAGCGCGCCGTCATCGGCGAGCCGAGCGCCCCAATCGCTGTATTCGGCGAACAGCTGCTCGTCGGAGGCGCGGCGTTCCGGCGCCGAGCCGCGGATCAGCAGCAGGAAACGGTGGCCGCCGGCGTCTTCGACCGGTCCGATCCCGGGCGAACTGAGCCGCCCGGCCAGAAAACCGCCGCCCAGCAGGAGGAAAACCGCCGCTGCCCGACTCAGCGCCCCGAGCCGTCGGCTTCGGCGCCCGGATTCGGCGGGGCGGCCGAGCCGCGAAACGTTCGCGGGGCGGGTCTCAGGAACCGGCAATCGATCCAAATCGGCCCACAGGCGCTCGAGCTCGGCGGCCTCATCGGCGCAGGAAGGGCACGTACGGAGGTGGTCGTCGAGCCGCCGCCGGGTCCCGGCGTCCAGCTCGTCGGCGAGGGAATCGGCGATCAGATCGATGGCGACTTCGCACTTCATGCCTGTCGCTCCAGTTCTTTGATGATGCGGCGCAGGTCGCGCAGCCCCCGGTGAGCTCGCGCCTTCACCGCGTCCAGACTGATCTCGAGGATCTCGGCGATCTCCCGGTACCTCAGGTCGTGGTAACGGCTGAGGACCAGCACCTCGCGCCGTTCCGGTGTCAGATCGTTCAGCGCCCGGCGCACGAGCTCGAGCCGCTCGTCCTCGTCGGCCGGCAACTCGACCGCCGGCTCGGCCGCCGTGTCCAGCCGGCGCCGACGCCGCTCGTCGCGCTGCCGGGCCCTCATGTGGTCGATGCAGAGGTTGCGCACCAGCCGATAGAGCCAGGTGGAGAAGCGGGCCCGGCCGTCGAAGCCGGCGCCGTACCGAAACACGCGCAGGAACGCTTCCTGGACCAGGTCGTCGGTGGCCGCGGCGTCGCCGGTCAGCCGGTAACAGAGGGAATGAACGGTCCGATGATGGCGGCGGAAGAGCCGGGCGAGGGCGTGGCGATCGCCGTTCGCCGCGCCTCGCACCAGCTCCTCATCGGTAGCGGTCGTCGAACCTGGTTCGTCGCGCGAACGCGTCATCACGTGTTAGACCGAAGCTGGAGCCCGTTTGGTGACAGCTGGCCGAACGGGCGCTCGTAAGCATGGAATCGCGGCGGGTGCCGGCCGCATCGCTCGAACTGGCATCGCCAGGGGACCTCGTATACTTTTCGAGCCGGTGATCTCCCCCCGGCATCGTTCCTCCCGTTGCAACAGCGGATCCTGCGAACCGACGAGCGAAAGGGCAACACCATGATCCATGCGCGACCGGGCGTCGTGGCGGCTGCGCTGGCGACGTCCCTGGTTCTGGCGTCCGGGGGCGAAAAGGCGGCCGCCCAGCAGGACGCCGTACGGTTGAGGATGCGTTTCGACGCCGGCCACACCGTTCGGATGCGGATGACGATGGATCAGCAGATCAGCCAGACGATACTCGGCCAGCCGCAGAACCTGGAGCAGACGACGGAGATGGTGTACGCGGTAGCGGTCGAGGAGGTGGACGCCGAGGGGACCGCCGTGGTCGAGTGGACGTATGACGAGCTGCGCTTCGAGCAGACGAGCCCGATGGGCCAGCTGCTCTACGACTCGTCGGACCCGAACGCTGCGGTGTCCCCGATGTTGGCCGGCTACGCGGCGCTGGTCGGCGCCAGCTTCTGGGCTCGCATGACGTCCACCGGCCAGGTGCTCGACGTCTGGGGTGTCGAGCCGATCCTACAGAAGATGCTGGATGAGATGGCCCTGCCGCCCGGCCCGCAGTCCGAGCAGCTGCAGGAACAGTTGAGGAACCAGTTCGGCGATCAGGCGATGAGGGAGATGCTGACCCGGATGATGGCGGTCTATCCGACGGAGCCGGTCGTGGTGGGCGACTCGTGGACGTCGCGAAACGCGATCACATCGGGGTTCCCGATCACGATCGATGCCACGTATACGTTGCGCGAGAGGCGCGGCGGCGTGGCTTTCGTCGACGTGGCGGCGACCGTGGAGTCGACGCCGGGGGCGGGCGGTATGCAGATGGGCGGCACCACCCTCGAGTTCGACCTGTCGGGCGAGCAATCGGGCACGCTCGAGATCGACGAGATCAGTGGTTGGGTGGTCCGCGGCACGGTGGCGCAGGACTTCTCCGGCCAGGTGCAGGTCGACGCCGGCCAGGCGGCCGCTCAGAGCATGACTTGGCCGATCTCGATCAAGGGCACGATGAATCTCGAGCTGGTGAACGAAGGGTGAGACCATGAAACGCTGTCTGTCCATCTTTGCCGCGACGCTGGCGCTGGCCGCCGGCGGGTGTTCGTCCGCCGGGTCGGGGGGCGGCAGACCGACGCCTGAGGAGGGCGCCGCCGCGCCGGAGCTCACGACCCTGCTGGTGCTGAGTGACGCCGGGCGCCTGGAGCGGGGCGATACCGTACGTGTCGATCTCAGCCGCCGTTCCGACGACAACCAGGTGCCGTACTACCGGGGCAGCCGGCGCGCCGGCACGGTGGCCTACGATGCGCTGGGCCCGGCTGGCGCGGGGACGATGATGGTCATGGCCTCGACGCTCAACGTGCGACGTTGCCGGTCCACCGGCTGCTCGGTGGTGGGCCAGGTGAACCGTGGCCAGCATGTGAGGGTATGGGACCTGAAGGGCCGCTGGTACCGCTACGCGGGTCGCGGTCTGGAGGGGTACCTGAACGTCGAGCACCTGGTTCTGCCCGACGCCTATCACGGTCGGTTGCTGGCGGAGATCCGGGCCGCGACGTCAAGTTACTATCGACGGGAGCTCGACCGGCTGCGGGCCGGCGGCGGCCGCGTGTTCAGCGGCTACGCCGTGAAGCTGGTGGGGGACCGGCTGACGTTCGAGTTCTACACACCGCGACCCGACGGCCCGAGTACGGCGGCGGCGTGCCGGGCGATGGACGGGATCTCGAGCTTCGTCCAGCGCACCATGGCCCCGATGCCCGGCGATCTGTTTCCCGCCTTCTCCGCCGGCGTCTACTATGACGATCCGGACACCCCGAGCACACAGGACACCATGGTCGCGGGGATGGCCGGGGCCGGCGGCGCCTTCTGCGCCAACGACTGACACCGTTACCCACTACCCACTACCCACTACCCACTACCCCTTACCGCCTTCAGGCAGGGCCGCCGGCTCGTCCGTATCGATCCAGATGCCCGTCGCCGGATCCCCGCTCGGAGGAGGTGGCGGGCCACCCAGGTCTACCGGGTTGGCATCGCCTGACGAACGCGTGTGGCGAACGCCAGGGCTACGAAGAGCCAACGAACCCTGCCTTAACCGATGCTCACTTCTCACTGTTCCCGTTCACTTCGCTGACGACCCAGAACGAGTCGACAACCCTGCCGTCGATATCCTTGAAGTAGAAGTAGGCCAGGTCGCTGCGGCCGTCGACGTTGAAGACGCCGAATAGCGCCCCGTAGTTGGCGCCCTGGTCCGACGTGTAGATCGCTGCCCACCAATCGCCGCCCCGTTCCTGGTCCCGGATGCTCTTGCCGCCCAGCCCCGAGACGAAGACGAAGCTCGCGCCCGTCGTGAGGTGCAGCGTGTCGGCGGTCGACGCGATCGCCTGGCTCTCCATGTGGGAGAGCAGGTGCGTGCGGCTGTAGCTGTGCTCGTGGGCCGTGGCGATGATCGCGCCGCCGGCCCGGCACGACTCGTACACCTCCCAACCCGTGTCGTCGCTCTTGCCCCCCACCTGCATCAGCCGCTGGTTCTTGTGCCAGCTGCAGATCCGCCAGGTCGAGGTGTCGGCCGCCAGTCGGCCGTCGAAGTAGTCGGCGTAGACGGTGTTGTCAGAGCCCAGCGTTCCCGGCGCGCCGAAGAGCAAGTGGATGCCCCCAAAATGAAGGGCCGACCGCTCGCCCAGCTGGCCGTCCCAGGAGAAGCCGAGGCGCGTCGCCCGCGCCTCCATCCGGTCCCGATAGCCGCCGGCGCCGTCCCACTCCCCGGTGTCGTGGTTGCCGACGCTGACGAAGTAGGGAAAGTCGATCCCCAGCACGTCGTCGATCTGCGCCTCCCAGGCCGCCGGGTCGTCCAGGTAGTCGAAGTCGCCTTGGTGCAGCAGCGCGTCAGCCCCCTCGTCCTCGATCAGCTGGAGGACCGCCCGGGGCCCGTCGGCCTGGCTCGCCGGCTCCCACCCCTGGTCGCCAATGAAGGCGAGGGTGACGGCGCCGGCGGGCGGCCCCTGGCCGTTGCCATCGGGATCGGTGATTTCGGTGGCCCGGTCATCGCAGCCAGTCAGCGCGATGGCCAGTGCGCAGGCGAGCCCCAGGTACTCTTCGGGGCGGCGGTGCTGTCGTTTGTTCTCTTGCATGGGCGCTCCGCGGAGGGGGGCGACAGCCTGGAATCGAAGTGCAACTACCGGGCCGCCGTCCACCCGTCCGGCCAATTACAAGGCCCGTGAGTCGTTACAGGGCCGTCGTCGATCGCGATCGATCGAGCCAGAAGCCAACTTCTGTCGAAGGCCGTAAAAACATTCATAGTCACAACACGACGACCTGGCCAGGTGGCCGTTGACGGACACGAGACTCCGGGGCTACTCGTAAGGATACCTGTAACCATGACTTTCACGGCGCAGCCGCCCCGGCGGCAGGAGGTGGCCGATGATCCAGCTCGAGCTGAGCGGCGAGGAGACGAGCATCCTGGTCGAGGTGCTGGAGAGCGCCTACTCGGACCTGCGGATGGAGATCGCCGATACCGACCGGAAAGATTTTCGCGACATGCTGAAGGAACGCAAAGCGGTGATCGCCAAGGCGCTGGCGGCGCTGGGCCGGCCGGTGACCGGCGCCGAGTGACCCGGGTCAGCGGCCGATACGGTTCATGAACGTCCACCTGGTCGACGGGACGTACGAGCTGTTCCGCCACTACTACGCGCTGCCGTCCCACGTGAACGACGACGGCGAGGAGGTGGCGGCAACCCGTGGCGTGGTCCGCTCGCTCCTGTCGATGGTGCGAGATGGGGCGACGCACGTGGCCGTGGCGACGGATCACGTGGTGGAGTCGTTCCGCAACGAGCTGTGGCCCGACTACAAGGACGCGTCCGGTATCGAGCCGGAGCTTCTGGCGCAGTTCGAGCCGCTTGAAGAAGCGCTACGTGCGGCTGGCTTTCGGGTGTGGGCGATGACGGAATACGAGGCGGACGACGCGCTGGCGGCGGGCGCGGCGCTGGCCGGGGCCGACGACCGGGTGGAGCGGGTCCTGATCTGCACGCCCGACAAGGACCTGGCGCAGTGCGTAAAGGGCGAGCGGGTCGTGCAGCTCGATCGGCGCAAGCGGGTCGTGACAGACGAGGACGGGGTGGTGGAGAAGTTCGGCGTGAGGCCGGCGTCGATCCCCGACTACCTGGCGCTGGTGGGCGACAGCGCCGACGGCTTCCCCGGCCTGCCGGGCTGGGGCGCGAAGTCGACGGCGACCGTGCTGGCGCACTACGGGCACATCGAGAACATCCCGTCTAGCGCCGAGGACTGGAAGGTCGCGGTGCGGGGCGCGGCCCGGCTGGCGGCGACGCTGGCGGAGGAGCGTGAACTGGCCCGGCTGTTCCGGCGTCTCGCCACTCTGGCGGTGGAAGCGCCGGTGGGCGAGCGGGTCGACGAGCTGCGCTGGACGGGACCGGCCCGGCATTTCGGCGACTGGTGCGAGCGGCTCGACGCGCCGGAGCTGCTGGAGCTGGCGGACGGCATCGGCGGTTGAGTGGACGCGCCGTGTCGGCGGCGCAGCGACGCGGCATCGACGTGGACACGGGGCCAGCTTAGTTTACTATTTCCTGACCAAAGCTGAACGGAGTATAGGCTATGACGAGTTTCATACGGTTGGCGCTCCTGGTCTTGGCCGGAGTTACGCTGGCCGCGTGCGACGATGACACCCCGGTGGACGGAGGACAGCCAGGCCAGACGTTGGATTTGTCCCTGGAGGTCGACGGCACGACGCGCAGCTATCGGCTGTTCGTTCCCGGTCCGGCCGATACGGTGTCAACACCCTCGCCTCTCGTTATCGCGTTTCACGATGCGCAAGGCTCGGGCATCGGGCTGCAGGCGCAGACGGCCTTCGACGAGTTCGCAGACCGATTGGTGTTTTTTGTGGCGTACCCGAACTCGCTGGAGGAGGATTGGGCCGAAGGCTGCGACTGCTCGGCGGCGGATCAGGCGGGGGTCAACGACACGGGCTTCGTTCGTGCCCTCATCCAGGACATCTCCGCCGATTTCGATATCGACACGAACCGCGTCTATGCGGTCGGAGTCTCTCAGGGCGGCCTGTTCACCTGGCGGCTGGCGTGTGAGTTGACCGAAGAGTTTGCAGCCATCACCTCGGTGATCGCACCGATGTCGGTGCCGCTGTCGGCAAGCTGTGCCCCGTCGGTCCCGATCGCGGTGTTGGGCATCCAGGGAACCGAGGACAACGTCTATCCCTACGAGGGCGGTGGCGAAGCGCCCTTCGACGTACTGGGCGCCGAGGCGACCATCGAGTTCTGGGCGACGGCGAACAACTGCCCCGACACGGCTGTGGTGAGGCGGCCGCCGGATCTGCACGACGACGGCACGTTCGTCACGGTCAACCGCTACACTCCCTGCGACGCTGGCACCGAGTCGATCCTGCTATCGGTGCTGGGTGGCGTCCATGAGTATGGGATCAGCGCGGAGTTCAGTACGACGCTGACGATCATCGGCTTCCTGCTGGAACATCGGCGTCGGTGAAACGAGAGCCCGTCGCCGGGGAGGGCCGTTGGGTCCGGCTCTATAATATTGAATTGAGAGGGGCGAAGCCCCGAGCTGGTCGGGATGCGACCAAGGGGGGATCCTGAATGTCAGGCGACTCTTTTTTGGACTATGTCCTCGACCAGCTGAGCGGGCTGAGCGGCTTGGAGGCTCGCCGCATGTTCGGCGCCCACGGGCTCTATCGGGATGGCGTGTTTTTCGCCATCGTCGACGACGGACGGCTGTACTTCAAGACGGATGAGCCGACCCGCGAGGAGTACCGCCGGCGCGGGATGGGGCCGTTCCAGCCGACGCCGAAGCAGACCCTCAAGACGTACTACGAGGTGCCGGCCGACGTTCTCGAGGACGACGAGGCGCTGGCGCTCTGGGCCGAAGGGGCGGTTCGCGTCGCCCGCGAGTCTTGACCCGGTCCGGCTGGAGAATAGATTTGCGCCGCGCCACCCGGTCCCGATGGGGTCGCGGTCGGCGTGCCAGGGCCGGCAGCGCCGGAGCGGTGCGGCGCCGGCTCGTTTCGGGGCTGTAGCTCAGTTCGGTTAGAGTGCCGGTCTGTCACACCGGAGGTCGCGGGTTCGAGTCCCGTCAGCCCCGCTCCAAAACGCAGGTCTTCTGTTTGTCATCTGCCGTTCGGCAAAGAACCTAACGGGAATCGCACTCGTACTCGGAACGGTACTCGTGATCGTAGTCGTACTCGAATTACGGAGACCAACTTGATCGCGCTGGAGAACGTCACGAAGTCGTTCGGCCCCACCGTGGCGGTGGACGACGTCTCGTTCACCGTGGATCGGGGCGAGGTCGTCGGCTTCCTGGGACCCAACGGGGCGGGCAAGTCGACGACGATGCGGCTGATCACCAACTACCTGGAGCCCGAGTCGGGCGCGGTGAAGATCGACGGCACCGACGTCCGCGAGGACCCGGTCGCCGCCCGGCGGCGGATCGGCTACCTGCCAGAGAACAACCCGCTCTACACCGACATGCTCGTGAGCGAGTACCTGTCGTTCGTCGGGACGCTGCGGGAGGTGGCGACCGACGGCGCGGGCAGCGCGCTGGACGACGCGGTCCAGGCGACGGGGATCGCCGAGGTCTTCTACCGGCCGATCGGCGAGCTGTCGAAGGGATACCGCCAGCGCCTGGGGCTCGCCGCCGCGATCCTGCACCGGCCGGACTTCCTGATCCTCGACGAGCCGACCGAAGGGCTCGATCCGAACCAGCGGCAGGAGATCCGGCGGCTGATCCGGGAGATCGGTCAGGAGCGTACCGTGTTGCTGAGCACGCATGTCCTGCCCGAGGTCGAGGAGACATGTCGGCGGATCATCGTCATCCACGAGGGGAAGATCGTGGCGGACGGAACGCCCGACGACCTGATGGCCCGGGCCCGTGACACCAGCACCGGCCGGACGGTGGTTCTCGAGGCGAAAGGTGCAGCCATCGAGGCGGAGGTGCTGAAGCTGCCGAACGTCGACGCGGTCGAGGAGCGACACGAGCACGAGGGGCGCACGCGCCTGACGCTCGTCGTCGGCTCCGGGCCGGACCCCCGGCCCGAGATCTTCCGACTCGCGGTGGAGCGCGGTTGGGAGCTGTGGGAGCTGCACGAGGAGGCCGGCAATCTGCAGGACCTGTTCGGCCAACTGACGCGGTAGCCGGGACGGGTGACGATGCGAAACGTCTGGACGATCGCGCGCCGCGAGCTGCGAGGCTACTTCGATCACCCGACCGCCTACATCCTGCTGGTCGTCTTCCTCGCCATCAATGCGTTCTTCTTCTTCCGCAGCGCATTCCTGGTCAGCGAGGCGTCGCTGCGGCCGATGTTCGACCTGCTGCCCTGGATCACCCTGTTCTTCGTCCCGGCGGTCACGATGGGCGTGCTGGCCGAGGAACGGCGCCGGGGGACGCTCGAGGTGGTTCTGAGCCACCCGGTGAGCGAGGCGGAGCTGCTTCTGGGCAAGTACGTCGGCAATCTGCTGTTCCTGCTCATGGCGCTGGCCAGCACGATCCTGATCCCGCTGACGCTGCTGTGGGGCGGCAGCCTCGATTTCGGTGTGGTCTTCGCCCAGTACTTCGGCGCGTTCCTGCTGCTGGCCGGGATGGCCGCCGTGGGCCTTTTCGCGTCGGCGCTGACCCGGAACCAGATCACCGCGTTCATCCTCGGTACGGTCATCATATTCGCCTTGATGATGGTGGGCACCGAGGTGGTGCAAATCGGACTGCCGGGTTGGCTGGCGGGTCCGGCGGCGTCGTTGGGGATCCTGCGGCATTTCGGCAACGTGGCGCGGGGGGTGATCGACCTTCGCGACTTGGTCTACTTCGCCGCTCTGGCCCTCGCCTTTCTGGCGCTGGCCTACTGGCAGTTGCTGCGCGGCCGTTTGAACACCAGGGGCCGACTCTACCGCAACCTGCGGATCGGCACCGTCACGGTCGTCGGCATCGCGGTCTTCGCCGGGCTGTTCGGCAGCTACATACCGGGTCGACTGGACCTGACGGCCGAGAACCTGTACACGCTGTCAGACGGCACGAAAGACATCCTGCGCGGCCTGGACGACCTGGTCACGCTGACGCTGTACGCGTCGGACGAGCTGCCGGCCCAGGTCGAGCCGCTGGCCCGCGACGTGAACGACGTGCTGCGCGACTTCGACCGCTACGGCGGCGGCAACATCCAGATCGTGCGCAAGGACCCCGACGCCAGCGAGGCGGCGCTGCAGGAGGCGCAGCAGCGAGGGATCCGGTCGGTCCAGTTCAACGTGGTGCGGCGCGAGGAGCTGCAGCTGAAACAGGGTTGGCTGGGCATCGCGGTGAGCTATGCCGGCGAGTCCGAGAGCATCCCGTTCGTGGGCGACACACGGAACCTGGAGTATCAGCTGGCCAGCCGGGTGTGGCGGCTCACCCGGACGGACACGCCGACGGTGGCGTTCACCAGCGGTCACGGCGAGAAGACGCAGGCGGACTACACGGGGTTCACCCGGGAGCTGGGCCAGACCTATCGGCTGGAGACGGTGGACCTGACCGACGCCGAGGCCGAGCTGGGTTCGGAGATCGACGCGGTCATCGTCGCCGGCCCCACGCAGCCGCTGGGCGCCCGGCCCCGGGCGCTGCTGCGCCGCTACCTCGGGAACGACGGCCGGCTGCTCTATCTGGGCGAGGGATCGAACATCAACATGCGGTTCCTGCTCGCCATGCAGGTGCCGGACAGTGCCCGTGACTTCACCCGCCAGTTCGGTGTCGAGCTGGGCGCGAACATGGCCTTCGACCTGCGCTCGAACGAGTCGATCCAGGTGCCCGGCGAGGTGTTCAACTACATCGTCGCCTATCCGTTCTGGCTGCGCGCGCTCCCGGCCACCGATCACGCGATCACCCGCAACCTGAACAGCGTCTTCCTGCCGTGGGCCAGCGCGCTGGATACGCTGGCGACGATGAGCGGCCGTGAGTTCACGCCGCTGCTGGAGACGAGCGAGTTCGCGGGCACGCAGACCGGCCAGTTCGAGATTCGACCCGAGCAGGACATCCCGTACGACCCGGCGACGCTCGAGCCGCAGCTGTTGGCGCTGGCGATCGACGGCGCCATCGGATCCGACGCGGCGAATACGCCGATCCCCGAGCCCCCGGCCGAGCCGGACTCGCTGGCGGAATCCGATTCACTCATGGTACCCGAGGCGACGGCGGACGACGACGGCCAGGACTCGGCGGCCCCGACGGCCGTCGATCGGACCGCGGTTGCCGGCGAGCCCACCGGCCGGGTCGTTATGGTGGGTGACTCTGAGTTCCTCACCGACCAGTTCAGCCGCAGCGCGCCCGAGAACCGCCTGTTCGCCCTCAACGCCGTCGACTGGCTGACTCAGACCGAGGCGCTGCTCGACATCCGGTCGAAGACCGCGACACCGCGGCCCCTGGTGTTCGAGTCGAACCTGCAGATGCAGCTGGTCAAGTACATCAACCTGGTGGGCGTGCCGCTGCTCTTCGTGCTGCTGGGAGCCGTCCGGCTGATCCGGCGGCGGGCACTCACCCGGAGGACGTACGGCGCATGAGCGATCGGCTGCTGAGGCTCCTGGTCGGCGTGCTGATCTTCTTCGTGATCGCGTGGGTCGCCGCGCGCTTCTTCACCGGTGACGGCGCTTCGGCCAGCGGCTCGTTCGGGCTGGCGGCCGTGGCGGGTGGTTCCATCGACAGCGTGGTGGTGACGTCGGCCGACGACACGGTGCGACTCCGGGCCGGCGACCCGTGGACGGTGAACGGGCACGAGGCGTTGCCGGAGACCGGCTCGATGCTGACCCGGGGACTGGAGGAATCGCAGGTCGGGCAGCTGGTGAGCCGGAACCCGGAGAACCACGCGCGGATGGGTGTGACCGATGCAGCAGGTCGGCGACTGACGGTCTATCCCGAAAATGGCGAGCCGATCTCGATCATCGTCGGAGAGCGGGCCGGCGCGTTCAACCAGTCGTACGCGCGCCGCGTCGGCGCCGACGAGGTCTACGTGCTCGAGGGCTCGCTGTCCAACCTGGCCAACCGGGAGGAGGACGACTGGCGCGACCGTGAGATCTTCGCGGTGGAGCGTGCGGGCGTCCAGCGGGTCGAGTTCACCTACCCGGGCGAGTCGTTCGCGCTGGTCCGTGACTCCGCCGGCTGGCGGCTCGAGCCTTCGGGCGCAGGGGCCAGGGCGGGCGACGTTTCGAACCTGCTGGGCCAGCTCACCGCGCTGCGGGCGATCGGCTTCGCCGACGACTCCGCCGCAGCCGCCCTGGCCTGGGACGAGCCGGCGGCCCGTGTCGGCGTGATCGGCCCCGACGATGCCGAGCTCGTCGAGCTGCTCTTCCAGGAGAACGAGGACGTCGGCTACTTCGTGCGCCGCGCCGGCTCGTCCGTGGTCTACACGCTCAGCTCCTACACCGGGAACGTCATCCTCAGGCGCGAGACCGCGCTGGCAACCGCCAGCGACGGCTAGCTTCGGTTGACCCTCATCCGGGGCCCGGATAGATTCCACGCTCCTCGGCAGGGGGCGTAGCTCAGCTGGCTAGAGCGCCACGTTGACATCGTGGAGGTCACAGGTTCAAGTCCTGTCGCCCCCATAGAGGCGGTAAGGGGTGGTGGGTTTTGGGTGGTGAGTGACCCACTACCCACCACTCATCACCCCTAACCGTCTTTCCCGGGGCTGTAGCTCAGCTGGGAGAGCGCCTGGATCGCACCCAGGAGGTCAGGGGTTCGAGTCCCCTCAGCTCCATCAACCGCGGTAAACAGTGAACGGTCGGGAGTGGCGGGTGAAGGTGGGAGCTCGTCGCTGCGGGCCGTTAGCCGTTCACTGTCCCGCCGCTGCCCTCAGCCGCCGGATGTTCTCCTCTGGCGCCAGGACCAGCATGATATCTCCCGGGCTGAACGCGTAGTCCGGATCGATCGACGTGATGATGGTCTCCCGGCCGTCGATCTTGGTCTGCTTGATCATCAGGACGGTGGCGCTGTAGGCCTGGCGGATGTTGAGATCGCGGATCGAGCGGCCGTGGAACGACGATGGGACGCTCAGCTCCGCCACCACCGCGTCGCCCGCCGCAGGCATTGCACCCGTCGATGATGGCGGGCTGACCGCCGCGGCCATGCTGCCCGCCATGTCGCGCTTGAACACCTCTGTGTTGTAGCGGGCGATCACGTCCTCGGGCCAGATCACGCCCACCATCCGGCCATCCTCCATCACCGGCACCTCGCCGCGGTAAGTGCCGAGGAACTTCATCACGTCGGCCAGTGGGTCATCGGCCGAGACGGTGGGGAACTGCCCCTCGACCATCACGTCCTCGGCGATAATGAACGACTCGAACGCCGCCGGGTCGCGCATCACCGGGCGGATCTCCTCGGCGGTGATCACCCCTTCCAGTCGATCCTCCTCGTCGACCACGAACAGCGTGCTGCCGGGGTGGTCGACGAAGCGGGAGATGATGGCGTTGAGAGGGGAGTCGGCCGGGACGGTGACGAAGTCGCGTCGCATCACCTCCCGGGCGAAGACGTGCTGCAGCACGTTGATCGCCCGGCCCCGGTGCACGTCGACGCCGCGGCGCAAGAGCTTCATCGTGTAGATCGAGGCGCGCTGCAGCCGGGTGGCCAGCAGCGTGGCGATGATGCAGCTGATCATCAGCGGCAGGATGATCTCGTAGTCGCCGGTCAGCTCGAAGATGATCAGGATGGCGGTGATCGGCGCGTGGGTGGCGGCGGCGACGATGGCGCCCATCCCGACCAGCGCGTAGGCCCCAGGCCCCGCGGTGGCCGTTGGCCAGATGGTGGTGATCACCGTGCCGACGGCGCCGCCCAGCATGGCGCCGATGAAGAGCGACGGCGCGAAGATGCCGCCGGAGCCGCCGGACCCGATGGTGATCGAGACGGCCAGCACCTTGAGCACGACCAGGGCCAGCAGGAAGCTCCACGCCATTCCGCCGTGGAGGGCTTCGGTGATCGCGTCGTAGCCGACGCCGAACACCTGGGGCGCCCAGATCCCGATCACGCCCACCAGCGCGCCGCCCAGCACGGCCTTCGCCGCGAACGGCGCGGGCAGCCGCTCGAACGCATCCTCCATCTTATATAGAGTCCGAACGAAGCCGAGGCCGACCAGGCCGGCCAGGACGCCGAGGCCGGCGTAGGCGAACAGCTCCGACGCGTGGACCAGACTGTAGGCCGGGATCTCGAACGCCGGCACGTCGCCCAGGAAATAATGGCTCACCACGGTGGCGGCCACCGACGAGATCACGATGGGCGAGAACTGGGCCACGCCGAAGTCGCCGAGGATGACCTCCACCGCGAACAGCGCGCCCGCCACCGGCGCGTTGAACGTCCCGGCGATCCCCGCCGCGGCGCCGCAGCCGACCAGCGTCCGCAGACGCCGCCGGTCGATCTTCAGCCAGCCGCCGATCGTCGAGCCCAGCGCCGAGCCGATCTGCACGATCGGGCCCTCGCGGCCCACCGAGCCGCCGGACCCGATGCAGATGCCCGACGCGAACAGCTTGGCCAGCACCACCCGGGGTCGAATCCGGCCGCCGCGCAGCGCCACCGCCTCCATCACCTCGGGCACGCCGTGGCCCCGGGCCTCCCGGGCGAAGCGGTAGGTGATGAGCCCGACGAACAGGCCGCCGACCGCCGGCGCCGCCACCTTCCACCACGGCGGCAGCCCGGCCAGGTGATCCAACGTCACCGGTCCCTGCCGCCAGGCAACCTGGTTCACCCACACGATCAGCGCCCGGAAGGCCACCGCCCCCAGGCCGCCGAACAGGCCGACGAAGGTTGCCACGGCCACCATGTAGAGCTGTTCGGTCTGCCGGAACCGCCGGTGGGCGGCGCGCAGCCAGACGAGTAAGGCGCGGAGCGCGCTCATGGGGCTAGCCCCGCCAGGCGGTCCAGATCAGGCCGGCCCAGCCCGCCAGGAAGGCCAGGCCGCCGACCGGGGTGATGGCCCCCAGCCAGCGCTGGCCGCTGGCGGCCAGCAGGTAGAGGCTGCCGGAGAAGAGCAGCGTGCCGGCGACGAACAGCCAGCCCGCCAGCTCGCCCGGGCGCCCCGGCCAGCGGGTCAGCGCCCACGCCGTCGCCAGCAGGGCCAGCGCGTGGACCAGCTGGTAGCGGACCGCCGTCTCCCAGACCGCCAGCATCTCCGCCGTCAGCCGCTCCCGGAGCCCGTGGGCGCCGAACGCGCCGGCGGCGACGCCGATCAGTGCGGAAGCCGCGCCCAGTATGAAGAAGAGTCGGATCATCGGGACGCAAGTTAAGGCGGTAAAGGGGGAGGAGTAAGATGTGAGCCCTGAATAGTCCGCGGTAAGGAGTCAGGGGTGCGCGGTGTAGGGCGGGGTCGAAGGTGCACGATCTGCTCCCGACCCCGCACCCCTCACCCCTAACTCCTTACCGCTTCACGCCTTCCCTTGCGCCCGCGACTGTGTTATTCTCCACATCCCCGGCCGTACCCCAAAATCCCTGGACTCGGCGACGCTTGCCGCGAGGCGCCCGCCATCCCATGGGGCTGAGCGAACCATCGGGAGCCAGAGCCTAACAGTGTCGAGGAACGTGGATGACGTCTGCCGGTAACGACAGCACGGCCGCCTCCATACTGATCGTCGACGACGAGCCCGCGATCACCACCGTCTGTTCGATCCAGCTCACCGAAGTGGACGGCCACGACTGCGTCAAAGTCACATCGGCGGCGGAGGCGCTGGAGTGGCTGGAGGAGCGGGACTTCGATGTGGTGATCACCGACATCCGGATGCCCAAGATGTCCGGGATCGACCTGCTCAAGCTCATCAAGCGCAAGGATCCCGAGATCCAGGTCATCATCATAACGGGTAACCCGGACCTGGGGTCGGCGGTGGAGGCGATCCGCTCCCAGGTCGACGATTACCTGGTCAAGCCGTTCGAGCTGAGCCAGCTGAGCCATTCGGTGGGCCGGGCGCTGGAGCACCGGGCGCTGCTGCAGGAGAACCGGCGCTACCGCAGCGAGCTGGAGAAGCGGGTGAAGGACCAGTCGAAGCAGATCGAGCGGCTGTTCCTCGACGGCCTGGCGGCGCTGGCCGGCGCCATCGAGGCTCGGGACCGCTACACCGGCGGCCACCTCGACCGGGTCACCCGCTACGCCCTCTCGATGGGCGCCGAGATGGAGCTGAGCCAGCAGCAGATGTGGAACCTGTGGCTGGGCTCGCTGTTCCACGACGTGGGCAAGCTGGCGATCCCCGACGCGATCCTCAACAAGCCGGGCCCGCTCACCGAGGAGGAGTACGAGGAGATGAAGCGGCACCCGGAGCTGGGCGTGCAGATCGTCGAGCGGATCTCGTTCCTGGTCCCGGCCTCCCGGGCGATCCTGCACCACCAGGAGCGCTGGGACGGCAAGGGCTACCCCGGCGGCCTGGCCGGCGAGGAGATCTGCGTCGAGGGTCGGATCCTGGCGGTGGCCGACGCGTTCGACGCCATGCTCACCAATCGGCCGTACCGGGAGGGGCGCTCGGAGGAGATGGCGGTGGAGGAGCTGGAGCGCTGCTCCGGCACCCAGTTCGACCCGTCGGTGGTCGCCGCCTTCCTGAAAGCCCGGGAGAAAGGGTTCCCGGCGCAGCTGCCCACCACCGTACATCCCGCCATCGAGCTCGCCTACGGGCCCAGCAGCGCGGCTTGACCCTCAAAAACCCCTCGGATAGATTGCCGTTTCCCGGCGCCACCGTAGCTCAACGGTAGAGCACGTCATTCGTAATGACGGGGTTGTGGGTTCGATTCCCACCGGTGGCTTGGGTGCGCGGGCGTAGCTCAGTTGGTAGAGCGCAACCTTGCCAAGGTTGAGGTCGCCGGTTCGAGCCCGGTCGCCCGCTTCACACCGGTAAGCGGTAGTGAGTGGTGGGTAGTGAGTCGGGAGCGGGCCTTCTGCTCCGATCTCATGTCACCGGCGGATGTTCCTGGGGAGGATGAAGTCTCTCGGCGGGCCTTCGGGCCGGTTGGGAAGATGTAAACTCCCCGGGACACGACGGTAAGGGGTAGTGGGTAATGGGTGGTGAGTCACCCACTACCCACCACCCCTGACCGTAGTTCGGGGAGTAGCTCAGCCCGGAAGAGCGCTGCGTTCGGGTCGCAGAGGCCGCGGGTTCAAATCCCGCCTCCCCGATTGAAGCGGTAAGGGGTAGTGGGTGGTGGGTGGTGAGTTACCCATTAGCCACTACCCACCACCCCTTACCGTCTTCCCCCGGGACGTGGCGCAGTCCGGTAGCGCGCCTGAATGGGGTTCAGGAGGTCGCGGGTTCGAATCCCGCCGTCCCGACTCTTCAAGCTGTCCCGCGTCCCGAGAGCTGACTGTATCGTAGAGGTCGGGGGTGGCTTCGCAGCGCGCGGCGCTGCTCAGTGTGAAGTCGCCTGTCGGCGCCTTCACGCCGAATCCCGCCGTCCCGATTGGAGGTGTACTTCAATCCCGTCAACTGATCAGCCCTCCCAGAGCTGATGTATCATTGGTTAGTAGGTCGCGGGTGGAAGCTCACGCGCGCACGACGCGGGGTGTGAGGTAGGAAGCCGCCGCGAGCGGCCCCTTCCACGCGAGTCCCGCCGTCTTGAGCCTCGAAATCCGCTCACCAGGCCTGTCCCGGTTAAGCTCGCGGGGCTTCCGGCTTTTCGCCTGCGAGTCAGTTCCCGTTGCTCATGGCTGGGGGCCGCAGCTCCTCGGGATCGAACACCCACCCCCCCTTGATCACGCGCCAGATCGTCTGGGTGTTGCGGATGTCATCCAGCGGGTTCGCATCGAGCACGACGATGTCCGCGAGCTTGCCGGCCTCCAGCGTGCCCAGATCGTCCTCCGCGCCAACAGCTTCAGCCGCGTGCTGTGTGGCGATGCGCAACACTTCCAGTGGCGCAAGGCCGGTCTCCACAAAGTGCTCCAGCTCCCAGTGCAGGGAAACGCCCTCGAAGTTGGCTTGGGTGGGCGCATCTGTGCCCGCCAACAAAGTTACGCCCAGCTCGTGCCCCCGCTTGATGCTCGCGAACCGGTCCATGAGGCGTCCCCGGAACCGGTTGCCGCTGAGCCGACGTAGGATCCCGCCGCCATTCACGCGTTCGCGAACCCAACCTTCCGAAAGGAAGGCGCGCAGCTTTTCCCCGCCCAACCGATCCGGCTCGCGACGGAGGAGCCACCGGTTCGCGCCACCTGCGCCCAGAGTGGGGTCCAAACGGGTGCCCGCCGCCGCCATCAACCGGTGGACGTCGTCGTAGAACCGCACGTGGTGCTCCAATGTCGTGAACCCCTGGGTCACGCTCTTGGTCGCTTCCTCGAGACCCATGGCGTGCCCTACTACGGGAAGCTCCTGGCGTCGTGCCTCGTCGGCCACGGCGCGGTGAAGCGTCCATGTGTACGGCGGATGGATCTTGATGAACTGCGCGCCCAACTCCTTCCAGGGGCGCACGCCACGGCGTGCGTCCGCTTCGTTTGCGAGCG